>ERZ724508.2204-NODE-2204-length-10501-cov-8.238943_pt1 | contig 10501 bp, 12 predicted proteins | sample MGYA00376041_ERZ724508 | MGnify/ENA primary metagenome ERZ724508 (study PRJEB28724, sample SAMN07190887) | wastewater metagenome | isolation source: effluent of sewage treatment plant in Hong Hong | place: USA: Christiansburg, Virginia | collected 2016-03-01 ... | reverse complement strand
TTTTTTTTGTTTTTTTTTTTTTTTTTTTGTTTTTTTTTTTTTTTTTTTTTGGTGTTTTTTTTTTTTTTTTTTTTTTTTTTTGTGGGGGGGGGGGTGTGTGGGTTTTCTTTAGTCGCCTGTTTTTGCGCTATACTTCTGGTGTTAATTTTTTGGTTTAATGGGCGGTGCTTTGCTTTTTTTTTGCGTCGTTTTTTTTTTTTTGCTTTTCCTTTTCTTTTTTCATTAACCTCCCCTTTATTTGTTTTTTGACGATATTGTAGATTTCTTACGGTCTCTCCATCTCTATTGAGGTGGGTGGATTTTTACAGTAAGTTATATACCAGCACCGGCAATTGTTCAAAATTTTCAAATAATATTCATTCTGTAGGTATCATGTTTTCTCAAACGCTTTTTTTTTCAGCAACAGACTCCGATCGTTACTTTGAGGGTGTGTTTTTTTTAGATAAGGGGCACTGAGCTAAGTTTTCTTTGTATAGTAAGGTAGTTCTTGGTGGATCAACTTATATTGTAGATGGTGCACAGTTTTCTTCCTCCACTGAAAAATGGTCTTTTGTATTTAATTTTAATAGTATGCTTTGGGATTGTAGGTTTTCTTGTGTTACTTTTGTAACTAATTCGTTTTTTTGTCTTCCAAGCTGTTCTTATTCCTTTAAATCTGTTGTTTGGTTGGAGAGGGAGCTTAGCGACTTTACAGGTTTAAACTTTGAAAATTCATTGGATACTAGACGTCTATTGTTAGATTATTTCGAGGATAAACAGGTTCAACAAACACACATATCGAATGATAAGAACTATAACAATAACTTATATGATATTTCCTTAGCCTACTAATTTAATTAGGGTGTTACTTTGAGAGTTTGTTTTTTTAAGTCTTTTAGTTTTGACTTTTTGGAGTTTTTTTTTTAGTACCAAAACTATTGTAGAGCTTTTACTAAATAGTGAACTTATTATTATTCTTTTATTTTTTGTGCTTTTAAACGCTGCTGTGTACTTAAATTTAAATACCTTGTTTGGTTTGGCTTATCTTTTCCTTATTTTGGGTGGTTTGGAGTTGGCCCTTAGTATTTTGTTATTGCTTATCTAATTTAAATTGTAAAAAAAAAAAAAAATGTATAAAATTGTTTTACGTAAGGTTTTCTACTACGCTGATTATCTTATTGCAACAAATTCAAAATATTTTTCAAACAAGTTTGAATATTTTTTTCAAAATATTTTTCGTATTACTACAAGTTTCAAACAGTTGTTCTTCTCTTTACTTAATTTAACTACCGAGTTTTCAAAATTATTTTCGACGGGTGTTATACTGAAAAATCAAGTCAAACATTTTAAATTTTTTAAAAAAACAATTTTTAATATAAACCCGTTAGTTATGACTATTAGGTTTTCTTTTGTCTCTTTTTTTAAAAAATTATATATGATAGAGTGTTTAAATTATACTAAAAAACAATTTTTATTTTTAAAGAAATTTATTAATTCAATAAAGACTCAGTTGCAGTACATGGTTTTCAAAAAAGCTTGAATTTATACAACTAAACCTGTAAAGAGAATAAAGAGAAGGGTTGTGAAACTTTTAAAGAATTTGTAAAAAGATTTATAATTGCTGTCGGTTTTGATTCTTTTTTAAAATTTTCTTTGTAGTGGAGACATTCTTAATTAAAAAGGACTCGCCTTATCTAACTTATATCACGTCATTAAACTATTGAGATACCAATTGGTTTTTTGTTGTACTTATTTTTTGTTTACTCACAAAATTATCTGATAGATTTTTTATTTGAAATTTTTTAATTTTACTGTTAAATTATTTTAAGTTTCCACTTTTCCGACAACTGTTCTTTAAGAAAACAATTTTAATTTCCCTTTTTGCTGGGACCATTACCATACATCCCTTACTTTTCTATCTTTCCACGGTTTCTTTTTTTGTTATGGTTATATATAAAATACAATCGGATAGTCTTACCATTAACTTTACTACTACATATTGCTTGTCTCGTTTACTTTTTTTAGCTTTAATTTTGGGTGGATTTTGGGGTCTACAATCTCTGTCTTGAGGTTATGTTTGGGTAAACGATTTGGTCGAGTGGTCTCTTTTTTTAATTTTATCTTTAAGTTTAACAATTATTCATAAGTTTGATAAAAAATCAATATTTTTTTTTAGCACACTTTTTATGTTTTTAATTTTAAACATTACTTTAGCTATTAGATTAAATCTTTTCTCTACACGTCATAGTTTTTTAACAAGTATCAACTATATGTATATAACTTATTCGTTTTATTTTTTTTTTATGATTTTTTTTAATATTTTATATGTTAAGGGTGTTGTTACTAATACTCGTCTTAGATTTGCTACGGTTCTGTGTGTTATTATGTTGTCTGTATTTAAAAAATTTAGCATAACATTCTTATTTAAGCTTGGCTTTTTTTATGCTTTCTCTATTTTGTTTCTACAAAATTTGCTACGCAAGCTCTACTTGTATCGTTATTTACACTTTTTTCTTTTTTCTTTTGTTTTAGTGTGGGTTATCTTTTTTAGTTTTTTTCATTTAAACTATGCACATTTAGAGCATTCTCGATTTATTGAAGTTGCGGTAATTTTTAAATCGCTTCTGGTTGGTGTAGACTTTTATACGTTTTTCAATAAGTTCAGTCTTATAGAGTTTATTAATTTTTATGAAAAACTCCCGACCCTCACTGACAGTGGAGTTTTATGACAATTGTTGCATCAAATTGTATTTAATAATTTTTCAATATTTATATTTGTTGGGCTAATTATTTTTTTGTAAAATTGGTTGAATTTAGATTATTACATAAAAAAAAAACACATATTTAAGAATAGAACATTTACAGAATTGAGTGTAAAAAAATTTAGATTATCTACTTTTAGATATATCTACACGGTTAAGAAATTTAGATTAGAGTTTGTTTTTATACGTCTTTTTAAGCGTTTATTTAGGAGACGGTACATAAAGGCTAAAATGAGGTTTTTTAAGCCCAAGTACTGAGTGTTATTTTTACCTAACTATATTTTAACCCAAAAGTCTAAAAATGCCAGGATGGGTGCTGGTGTTGGTAAATTTGTTAGACTAACTAGCATTGTATTTCCAGGAAAATCGATTATTAAGACATGATACTATAATTATCGGTTTTTACACTTTGTTACAAAATATATGACGTATAAAATTCCCAATAAGTTTTTAATAAAAAAATGTTACAAATAAAAAAGAAAGCACAATTGGCATGCGTTAATTATAGTCTAATTTTCTTGTTCAGGAGCAGAGAACACAACTCTTCGTATTTTTTAAAAAAACAGATTGCGCAAACAGTCACCTTACGGTCACCCAAACACTTTAACATAGGTAAGTATAAAATATTTAATTTAAACTACAAAGTTATTGATTTAAATGTGTCTAAGGGTTTCAAGTTTCACCTAAATGCGCTCACCAATACCGGTTCTTATTTTTTTAGAAAATTATCTACACCTATACAATCTTCACCCGTTTTGAGGGTAAATTCAATTAAGTTGTCGGTTAGTACTAAATTTAAATTAAAGTGGCTGGAAATCTAGTTTTTACTGTAATCATAAATGCTATCATTTTTTCCTTTATCTTCTGAATTTTAACCTTTATAAGTAAATTTTATTATTCAAATAAGTACTATACATACAAATTAAATTTTTATGAGTGTGGGTTTAAATCTTTAACGCAATTTCAAATTAGTTATAATGTCAATTTTTTGATATTAGTTTTATTTTTACTTATATACGATGGTGAATTTTTAATAATAATTCCGTTCTCGTTAAACGTGCTTGTATCTAACCTCAGTTCCTATTTCATCTTAATTTACTTTTTGGTATGGTTGTATTTAACCTTACTTTTGGATTACATTTTTAACGCCCTTGATTGACAACTATAATAACGTGGCTGAAGTCTCATTTAATGGTATTTTTTTAACAACGCTAGCTCTTTACATGCAAGTTGAATTTTTTACTTACACTTGTTACAACAATTTAATTTTTTTTACAAAAATAAACCAAATTTTTAAAGCAAATCAGTTAACCTCTAATTTAAATACTGCGCGTAATGTGGATACAATTTTTTTAACTATAATTTTTTTAACTTTTCTTGGTTTGAAAGGTAACAATATTTTTTTATTTGGTTTTATTTTAATTTTGATTATTTATATTTTTAAACTACTTAGAGTTCTAAATTTACTAAACAGCAGTTATTCAAATAATACCAACATTCATATGGTTGTTGTCAGTTTAGTAATTTTTTTTTATTTTTTATTTTTTTTAAAGTCTTTTTTAACTTTATTTTTTTTTATAGAACTTTATGGCGTGATTTATTATTTTTTTTTCATAACAAATTATTCTCTAACATCTCAAACAATACTTAAATACAAAAATGGTATACTACTTTTATTGTGAAATAACTTTTTAACTACTTTTTTTTTAGGGTTAGGTTGTTTTTATATAAGTAAGTATTTTGGTACGACAAATTTTGAAGAACTTGCAACAATTGCGAATAGCAGTTTATACGTTTATGTGTTTCTTTGCGGTTTATTCTGGAAGTTGGGTTTGCCTGTTTTTCATTTCTTCAAGATTGAAATTTATAAATTTTTATTAAAAGAGAATGTTTTTATGTTTTCAATTTTAACCACATTGGTTAACGTTGTTATTTTGTATACGTGTCTTACACAAACTTTTATTTTCAATACTATATATTTCTGTAATTTGTATTTGTTTATTATCGTTGGTGCTGTTGTTCTCGTCTTAGTTAACTTAAAGTTAACAAATATTTTACATTTTTTTGCAATTAGTAGTATTTTAACATTAGCTACAGTTTTGTCATTATTTTTAATTTAAAACATGAATGTAACTCGCATACACTACGGTTTTTCTGTACAACAATTGGCTTCTCAACGTGTAAAATTTCAACAAAAAATATGTTTTAAAAGTGATAGGCAAGCACTAAAATTAAAAACTACACCGACTGTGGCAGTTAGCGCTAGGTTGTTTAGAGATGGTAATTTTTTACGATTATACAAAAAATGTCAAAAAGCATACATACAAATATTACTAAAACTTGTTAGGAAACTACCGCACAACAATGAATTTAAAAATCTTTTTTATCAATACTACTCATTTAGAGATTTCAATAGGGCGTTATTTTGGAAAATTACAACAGTTAACTGCATTTTTAATTTAAAAAAATTAAAAAACAGAAAAATTTTATATTATATGAGACCTGAAAGACGTCAAGTACTTGTTCTTTTATGGTTAAAAAACATAATCAAATTAAAAAAGAAAGATTTCAATAACAATACCATAGACTTATACAGACCTTTACTAAACTTCTTGTGTACAAATAAAGATACAAATGAAGTTTACTCTTTAAAATTAAAAATGTATAAGTTGAGGGTAGTTCGTGGTTAATTTTAAATGTCTCAATTAATAGAATTTTATAATTGGTTTACAATCTTCTTGATTTATATTACAATCGTCTCTTCAGAAACGATTGTTTTCCTCCTATTCTACCCGACAGGAATATTTTTTGCTATTTTAATTATTTTTTATTTAATATACATACTGACTGTTTTTAAACAGTTAATTGTATCTATTTACGGGTATTTTAACTATGCTTGAACTCTTCGTTTAACTGTATATAATTATTTAAATAAAACCCCCCTTATATTTTTTTGAGACCTTTTAATGACGCTTTTAATGAATAATTCTACGTATTATTATGTTTTTTTAGTAAAGCGTCTTCAATTTTTTTTTTTTCTACTGTTTATTATTTTAATTTTTTTTTAAAGTGATTGCGCATAGTGTGTTAGGTTGCTCGTGATTACAGCAGTTAAAATTCTAGTAATCGGAACTTGCATGATTACCCTTGCGGGTGCTGCTATTGGTACAGGTGTATTATTTGCTGGTTATACTTTAAGTGCAGCTAAAAACCCTGAAGAAGCAGATAACTTATTTAACACTACTCTTATGGCTTTCGCTTTAATTGAAACATTTGTTTTCATTTCATTTGTTGTAGCAATTGTTGCGTTCTTCTTGTAATTATTTCAATGCTATTATTATTAACAAAAACTGTCCTATTTGTTTCATTCGCTATTTTAGTTAGAGGAACATTACCTCGCTATAGAGTTGACCAAGTGATTACCGCTAATTGAAAATTTATTGTTTTTTTATTTATTTTTTTTTATGCACAAGTTTTATTGTTAAATTTATTACTAATTTAAGCTAGTATAGCTCATCGGTAGAGCATCAGACTGAAAATCTGGGGGTGAGAGGTTCGATTCCTTTTATTGGCATTATAATGTTACTAAAATTCTATTTAAAAAATTTTTTGATACCACGCAAAACCCTTAAATTAGAAAAAATAATATACTTGATTTATTTTAGATATATCAGACATAGAGGTTTAACCGTAGTTACTACTAAAAATTCAAACTCTTTGAATTTGAGCCATGGCAATACGGGGTTGCGTCACTTACTTACATATTCCCAAAATAATCCGTATAATAACCAATCCAACCTTAATGAATTTTGGTTTCATCTATATAAACAACTCTATTTCACGCATTTATTTAAGATATCTACAGAGTTGAAAAATATAAATTCACAAAAAATTATACCACATAGCACTTTAATGTATATGATGTATTCAATGAAAGCTGTTCGATGGAAAAAATATTATGTGAATCATGGTAATGAAATTATTGAAGTACTTTTTTTATGCTTATGGCTTAAGAACTTAAAACTTTTTATGGATTGAATGCGTAAACATTTTGAAAGAACTAATTTAAAAAAACACAAAAAACTTTTCCTGTTGCTTAATTTCCTATTAGGTAGATTAATATGGAACTATAACATATTTTTACAGCTCAAGGGTTTAAGGGTTGTTCTTCGAGGTAAATTCGGTAAGGCTGGAAGTGTTCGAAAAACTCGTAAATACATCCGACGTGGTAAGTGTTCTTATACAACAAAAAATATAGCACTAATAAATCAAACAAACGTAATAAGAACCTTAACAGGTGTTTTTTCCATTAAAATGGAAATTTTTTTCTAAAAAGTGATGTTTACATTAGGTTTTTTTTATACAGTAGTTTATTTATTAATTTTTTTATGTTTACTTATTGTTAGTTTTTTTAAATTGCCTATTCAACTTTTAACGAATTTATCGGCGAGTACATTTTTTATCTTTTTATATAAATATAGCAACTTTAGAGTTTTATTCTTATTTTTAGTGTTCTGTTTAACCGGTTTACCTCCAGTTGGTTTTTTTTTAATTAAATTTAACATTTTTTGTTTTGTCCTTTATCAAGTACATGTTATCGCTGCAGTTGTTTTGTTTTTATTATTTTTTTTCAATATGATTTATTACATACAGTTTTTTAATTTCAAAAATAATAAACTAAACCTATACTCTACAGTTAACACAAAATATCTAAGTTTTTGACATAGTGACAGAACGCAAATGTTACAGTTAACAACTTACAACTCTTATAGTTTAATTTTGTTTGTTGTTAACATTAGTTTTGTGTTAGTTTCTATGATTTTGATTTTTAATGATTATTTTTTTATTCTAAACTTAATTTAAGTGTCAACAATAAATCAAAGACTTCGCTCAAAATTTAAAAGGGTAACTATTTACAAAAGACCAAAATTGAACGGGTCACCTCAAAGAAAAGGTATTGTTTTAAGGTTACGTATATGTACACCAAGAAAACCAAACTCAGCTAGGCGACCTATTGTTAAGGCTATGTTATCCACGCAAAAGAAAGCCTTATCACATATTCCTGGTATGGGACATAGTTTAAAAAGACACTCAAGAACACTTGTTAAGGGTGTGGGAGCTAGAGACCTTCCTGTTGTCAACTATACCTGCATACGTGGGGTATACGATTTTGAACCGTTACGCGGTAAGCGTCGTAGAAGGTCTATTTATGGTTTAAAATTAGCTTCGGACTTGAAAACACACGTAAGGAGAAGTATCAGAAATTTAGTTTAATTGTAGTAAAATGTTATCGTTAGATTTAATAAAAAGTAAAACTAAAACACTCATAAACTGAGCAAGACACGGTTCGTTTTATCCCTTAACATTTGGTTTAGCTTGCTGTGCGGTTGAGATGATGCATGCAACGGTAAGTCGGTATGATTTCGACAGGTTTGGTGTCATTTTTCGTGCGTCTCCTAGACAAGCTGATTTGATTATTGTAGCTGGTACTTTAACTTACAAGATGGCACCTGCTTTAAGAAGAATTTATGAACAAGTAGCCAACCCTAAATGGGTCATTTCTATGGGTAGCTGTGCTAATGGTGGTGGTTACTATCACCACTCTTATTCCGTAGTTAGGGGTTGTAACAAGATTATACCAGTAGATTTATACGTACCCGGATGTCCACCTACGGCTGAAGCTCTATTCTACGGTGTTTTAAAGCTTCAACAATACATTTTAAAATTTTAAGTGTCAAAAAAAAAAAGATTTCAAAAAACTACATTAGGTAAGTTGGGTATGTTTTTTGCTAAAAAGGCTTATATGGCTTTCAATAATATGGGTTTATTAACTGTGCAAAGTGATATTTTAGTCAGCCTAGAGAAGGAATACTTTACAAAACTAAATCATTATAAAAAGTGTTACAAAAAAAACAATATACTACACCCACAACAAGATTCGCCAGCACAATACAATTGTTTGATTCATTAGTTCTAAAGTATAAAAATTTTTTTAAAAACAAAAAAAAGCTTAAAAAACAAAAAAAAAGTTTCCATAAAGCTACCAATTTAAAATTATCAAACTCGTTAACTTTGAATTACGCAGGTGTAGTCTCTAGCTACTCTTATAATAAGAAACCATTTCAAGCTATGCTTAATGTTAAAAGTATTTATAATAATAACTTAGTTATACCTGGTATAGAGTTTTTAGTGCCGAGTAAAAAAGTCTTTGATTTGACAAAAAATATTCTCTTTAAAAAAGTTTCCTATCTTGGTAGTTATATTTTATTATGCGATGTCCCTTATTACTTGCATGTATGTTTTATAACGAACAATTATAACAATAAAATTACCTACGCCAAATCTAGTGGTATGTTTGGTTTAAAGCTTAAGGCAAAAAAAACTGTTAAATTAATACTTATAAAACTCCCATCTTTAAGAACTTATTTTTTTATTAAAACAGTTAGTTGTTTTTTGGGAAAAAATACTAATTTTTTTAACAACAAATACGTTGAGGGTAAGTGGGGTTTTTCTCTTCACAACTCAAAAACTATAGCGGTGCGGGGAGTTGCAAAGAACCCCGTTGATCACCCCAATGGGGGTAGAACTAAAGCAAAACAACCTGAGAAAAGTCCATGGGGTTGAATCGCTAAACAAAAAAAATAAATTGGCAAGAGCAAGTTGAAAATTTCACCCATATTTATTGACAGAATTGAATGAGTTTGTTGATTACTTAGTAGACAGTACTTACTACATAAAAAATAGACCACTACGGAAAACAACAATAACGCGGTTAAATTATTTTCATGAATTTAATATACATACTGGTAAGTGATTGGTTGAAAAAACTTTGAATAAAAATCATGTTGGTTTTAAATTGGGTATGCTAACTAAAACAAGGAAACCATACTATTTTAGATCTAAAAAAAAAAAAAATGTTACAAAAAAATACACAATATTCATTTCAATTGAAAACTTTACCGAATAGCTTACACTCATTAATTAAGGTTGTTAACTCACAGGATTTGAGACATAGTGTTGCATATTTGGTTTTCTTAGATATGTTACAGCTTCTAAAAATGTGACGTCACATAAAAGGTTATCCCGCAAACGGACAAACGACCTACACAAACGCCAATACAAGCAAAAAAAACAAAACTCTTTTAAACTTTAGGTTGGATCAATTCTACGCTTTATTTGGTAAAAAGAGAAGGAATATATTTCCAACACTAATTCAAGCAGAGTATAATAATAGGCTTTGACATAACATTTGGTATGAAGAGTGGGCTCAGGGTACACAATTTGTTTTTTCTCTGGTTAATCCTAAAAAACAGTCTATCCCATTTGACCCCGTCAGCTTATCTAAAGGACAAACCAACGGTTATATAAGGGTGGGTAATGCTTCTAAAATTGGTAAAGCAAAAAAAATAACTAAACAATGTACTATTGGTTTACCACTTTTTTTTACAAAATATATTTACTCCGATCTATTGCCAGCTCACTTCCCTTATAGATTGACAATCGCAGATGATTTGCGAAAAAAAATGGGAAAAAAAAAAAAAAGAAAATGTTACAAAAAAAACAAAATATTTTTTTAAAAAATTATTTACTTACAAAAAACTTAATGATTAAGCTACTCCTTAGGGAGGTTGAGAAGTTAGAAACATTGAGATTGAAGGAAGAATACAGTGTTTTGCTAGACGAGTTTATTAAACGACAACAAAACGAAGCACAACAAAATGAAGCACAACAAAATGAAGCACAACAAAATGAAGCACAAC
>ERZ724508.2203-NODE-2203-length-10505-cov-5.789282_pt1 | contig 10505 bp, 17 predicted proteins | sample MGYA00376041_ERZ724508 | MGnify/ENA primary metagenome ERZ724508 (study PRJEB28724, sample SAMN07190887) | wastewater metagenome | isolation source: effluent of sewage treatment plant in Hong Hong | place: USA: Christiansburg, Virginia | collected 2016-03-01 ... | reverse complement strand
AAACACGTTTTCGAACTATCCCGGTATGGTAGGATCGAGAGATCAGCTCCTGGCCGAGATAGCACCCCTTCGTAAAGGAGATGCCCTTGAGCAAATCAATGTTGTATTGAAAGGGAATTTTGTCTGCAAGTTGCTGTCCTTCAGTAATCCCATTGATGATCTGAAAGCGATGGTACACTTCCAGAGAAACCTCGTGAAAGATATCCTTGCTGAAAGTATCGCGGCAGCCTACCATTCGGATGCCCAATTCTGTTCTTCTCGGATCGAAGAAGGGGTGGTTAACGTAGTTGCCTGGTTCTGCTTCTGAGTATTCAGCAAGTTTGGTGTATTTCCCACACATGAAATCTTTGTCCTTGTCCTGAGAATGAAACATTTCATGGTTCTGAGTTGCCTTAGGGGTTACGTAAATTGCATAGATCTGTGTATCGGAGGGGTCAATTTCACTGAGTTCAACAGCCTTCTTCCAGGTATACCGACCAATGTGCGACTTCAGTTTTTTGGCAAGATCCTTATGGACATCGATCCAATACTCGTCTTCTTTGTAACCCAACGATTTCCTGCTCAAGGCACTACGTAACCCAAGGTTCTTACTACTTCGGGCGGATGATGAGGGCATCTGCAATCATTCTTCCCTTGATGTTCAGGAACCCAGTATATATTGCACTCTGAAGCTCCTTCAACTGTTCCATATCGTTGGTGATGATGCCCTGGAGAAGCCTTCATACAACGCTGACTACTTTTTGGAGTCTTTTCCATTCATGCAAAGGAGCCTGCGATCGGTGAGTTCGGTAAGACACATCTTCTCCGGCTTCGCTGCCGAAGCAAACCTCTGCAGCACGTTCGCTCGTCGCCAGCTGCTATCAAGAACACCCAGCTGTTGGAAACACCAGACCCTTATGATTCCAGTTTTTAACATGCTATACATACAGTCAGGTATGTTGATCGCGATGGTAGAAGCGTCTCAGTGGAACGAACCAGCCTCGCATCCACCCCTCAACATCGTACAGAATGCGCTTTCGATCCCTTTTGATGCTCTCAGCTTCCTTTTCATTGGTAACGTACAGCCATCTGGTTCGAAGGAGAACGCTGTTCTGTTATAGCTCCTTGCCGTTCCGGCTAAAGGAGAAGTCTACCGGCACATCGATGTGGTTGATCGTCAGACTTGGTGGTGCTTATCTTCTACGGAATCGAGCTAGCCAGCTTTAACGAACCAACTTCCCTTCGCTGTTTGGTTTCATATTGAATACGTAGTTACCGCTCTTCTCAAGGTACTTCAGGAAGGTCTGCTTCATTGCCGACTTCTGACTTCCAGAAAGCAGGTGTTTTTTGACTTCAGCAACTTGCTCACTCGACTTATTGAGCTTCTTGCTGATTTACTCCTGAAGGTTCTCTTCTTTTGGTGGCTTGGGGAGCTATCGAGGTATACATCGCAGCAACTGCCCGTCTCTGATGAACTCTAATTCATGCATCGACTGCTTCGGTGGGTATTGCAATCCCTCGACTTTAAGGAACCCGCTTGATAGCAGTTCGTCTTTCGAGTCACTTCTGCTGATGTTCAGACGCATATCGAGTTCTCTCAAAACTTTCTTGAACTCGAGGATCCTGTTCTGTAATTGCGTGTCCACCCAGGACATGTTATCCTTGGAAAGTTGATGGCTGTGTTGATGACTAAGATTCATCAAGACCGAATCGATGATATTGTGGATGTGCTCCACCTCGAACTTGTTAAGCGGTTGGTCTGCGAGGTACATTCCAAAGCGAAGATCCTCTAGCGGCAACTGTCTACCTCGAAGACTCTGTGCGAATGGATACGGTAGAATCTCAGGCGCGGTTGAGCAGAATCGGTAGCCTCGTCTAAAAGCCATATTAGAAAAATCAAAGTATCAGTTGAAGCTTGCGGTTGCGTAGCATCTTCTTCGTACGAAAGTTATGCAAGACGTAGCTGTCCACTGCTAAGGCTTCTCGTGACGGGTAGATTCCTGCGGGTTGACGCTCCTCGCCTCGGTCAGTTAGTGAGGAGGGTTGATAGCGGAGCCTCTTCATCAAAGCTTCATGCTTCATGTGATCGATCATAACTCGCTCGCTCTTTTACACCACCAGAATAGGATCCAATGGTTCTGCCTCTTCGAATGAAAAGTTGCTGATTTTGACCTTAGTAGTCCGTCCATAGGGAAGGTAGGACGGGAATTATAAGTTCGCGCTGTCGCCGATCTTCTCAAGGCTATTGGATGCGGGGTGACGAACCTGTTGCTGGTTACTCTTTGAACGCCCTATTTTATTGGTCTTTTGCTTGCGCTCCATGTTAGTATGAAACTCTGCTTTACTATTTAGAGGAGGGGTGAAAGTCTTTCTGGGTGGGAGGTAGCCCGAACGCGGTAATGCCTTTTCCATAAAAGTTCGTTTGGTCGGAAGCCGAGGAGGTTGTTTTATTTGATCCTCCCTCCTCACATGGGCTAAGCCACCCTCTTCATCGTAGTTGCCGATGATACAGCTATGCCTCGATCGGAAGTGCTCAGCTGACAGCCTCCGAAAGTACTCGTTATTCAGCGGCTCTCTATCCCATCGATTGATTTCTTGGCTCTGTATGATAAACTGTCGGTTGTTGATTGGCTGGGATGACAACCCTTCCTCAGTGAAGTCAAGCAACGCCTGCACCCTTTCATCTACGGAGTACGGCTACATTATAATAATCAGAGTTTATTGATGTGGTTGATAATGATGAACAGTCACTAAACATCACTTCGCGAACTCTTCGGAGGCGGTGACTAGGCGAGAGTCATCGATATTCCCAAGAGTGAATTCATCGAGGCTATTGCGGATGTAGACCATTGGGTTTTGGGTTCGCTCTTCCTCTGACAGCGATGAGAAGATGTTTGTTTGAATTCTATCCATAAGTGCCTTCTGTTTGAAATCTGGAATGAAGGAAACCAGGGGATTGTTGCGTCTTCCACAGATTGGGCACTTGATGGTCGATGTGTTCCTGGGTAGGCGTTAGTAGTAACGGATATCGAAACATTGGAGGTGGGTGCATTCGGCAAATCGAACCGGATACCTTATGGGATAACCTGTCACAGGACATACTAGACTGAAACAGAGACCCTCTGGGTTGCTTTTGAGCATTTTCTGGTAGCGAAAATCTAAGGACCTTTCATTCCTTTCCTTCGTCTCGTACATTACTGTGAAGTCCACCTCGCGAATCAAGAAGAACATGAGATAGTAGGTGCCAATAAGCTCCTTCCTATCGAACGTCAAACTGAACTGGCAGTAGCTTCGCTCCGAACGTGAGTCATACTTTGGCTCGAGCACTGTATAAGTCCAAGTTGGCTGTTTGCTATGGACATACTGCGTTTCGCCGTTCACTTAGAGCTGCACGGGGAACGGCCAGAACAGCTTCGAACGGCTGGGTACATTGTTCTGTACCAAAGCTAATCCGAATTTTCCCTTTGGCACCTGTGTGGTCAGTGTGGCGGGGAGATACACTTTGGTGTTGGTGGTTAGTGTCGAATTGAGAAGATAGGGGTGCTCGAGGAAGTGTACTAACTCGTAGAAGGGGTTGGAGTTGTTTATGATGCACATCATACACTGCTGATAGGTGCTTAGCTACCCGCTCTTAGAGTCCTTGTCAGTTTCCTAAGATTCTACCGAGGACTGATTGACGAAGAATCCCTGCAGCTGGACATACCTATTGGTGCTCCTGCGGCAAGTTACGCACTGCTGTTCCTGCAAACGATGCATACTTATATTAATAAAGGTGCGCCATTCGAATTTAATGAACAGGCGGTCAGAACAGGCTCGCGACTTTCAAAAAGTCTTGTACAACTTACTCGTCAAGCTGCTCGTAGATCTTGAGCACATCGAGCTGGAAGATATCGGCTTGGTTGTTGGTCAGAGACCCAATGTTCGGAAGGGTGCGACCCAGATCACCATGCACAAACTCTTTGATGTAGGTGCCTACGGTTCAGTTGCAAATGGTACCGGCGCTGGCGAGGACATTGAGAATCATGTTGCAGCTGTCTATTGGTAGCACTAGCATACGATGGATTATCTTAATTCGAACCATTAATGTTCGGCGGTGAAGCACCCGGAGAGGAGTCCTCTGGTCAAGGTTGAGGTCGATCATGGCATTCAGTTTGTTAACATCTTCCTCGGTATATGGTCGCTCGAAGTGAACAAAACATGAATAGGCCTTTACCTTTTCTTCCTCAGACTTCTTCAGCACCTCGAGGCATTTGTCGTCAGTGAATTCAAGGCGGTTCACTGCAATGTATGGGCTTTTGTTTATCTCGTTAGTAATGAATTCGATACCGTTGGGTATACTCGCTATTCGGTTGAATCTTGGTGAACAGAACTCGAGAGCAAATGGTCGACCGTTTGAGAGCATCCTCACATCGATATCCTCGCGGCCTCCAGAGTGGAACTTGACCAGCTCCGATGACCACATCTCCTGATGATAGAAGTATTTCAGCAGCACTTTCTACTGCTATTCTTGGATCGAGGAGTCAGCTAGTTTGCTGCCATTAACAATCCATGGAGTTTGGGAGAGTATCCTGGAGTATTTGACGTAGTAGCCGAAGAGGTACACACTGTTGCAGCGGGTATCAATGCGGAATGTGCAGGGTTTATCAACCCTTGGACAGTTTTCCCCGTTCAGTATGGTTCTGAAGGCAAAATCGGAGTCGATTTTCAGGATCTTCGAGAGGTTGTCCATGCTGGGTTCGATATTGTCCACCTTTCTTTGCAGATTTTCAACCTTGTCCTGCTTGATCTTCTTCTGCACTTTGTCCATCTTCTTGCTGAAGCGATCCTGTGCCATACTGCGAAGCATGGCGTGAAATTTATTGAATGTCACGGAATCATCCGACGGGTTCTCATAAGTAAGGCTGACCTGCAGGCAGTCCTCCTCAGTTGTGCTCCGAGACTCTAGCTATTTCGCAACGATAGGTGCGAGTATCCACTTCAACACAGTCTTGATTTCGAGATGTTCCTCCCTCCAGCCGAGGAGTTTGTTGGGGAGCACCATCTCCGCATTTTTGAGTGCAGCGTTTACGAACTCCACCATCTGCCCAAATCGTAGCATCGTTGAGTTGGGAACCTTGACCTGAAACTTGAATCGATCGAACTCAAAACGACTTTCCCGAATACGAGCGCAGATGGCCGCAATTGAAGCAGTCTGATCACAATCCTGGAGCAGTCCTAGGCAAAGCCTGCACTGCATTTGATCAGACTTCTGCTTGAGCAGCATAACATCGTAGGTGTACAGTAGACTCGGTTCCAGCTTGAGGGCATCTGATACCTTTCCGACCATGTCAAGCCCCTTCGATCGATCTCTGTAGAACTCCATCGTATTGACCCGAAAGAATCGGAAGATGCAACGTGTACAGCAGTCATTTCGGTAGAGAGTTTCGAAGGCTTGAAGACTCGCCTTATTGGTGAGTATCTCTTACATAGTTAAAAGCGATTAACACGCAGGCTATCCGATGAAGAAGTACATCGATAAGATTGAAGGCTTCATCAAGAAATACGTACCTAACGTTACTGGTGAAGCTGGTGAGCACACTCAGGCTACGAGCTACACTATCGGCAAAAGAAAGATCAAAGAGGAGAAGCTTCTGTCGGAAGGTGCGTTCGGGTACATCTGGAAGGCTATTGATACCAACACCGAAGAAGTGTTTGCTCTGAAGCGGATCATCTGTTCGAACGAGTAGTCACTTGCTGCAGCAAAGAAAGAGCTCGAAGTTATGGTACGTGGCAGCACTAACTCAGAAACGATTGAAGGTCAGTCCCAACCTGGTTCGCTGCTACGGTGGATAAGTAATCAAAGAGTCCTCAAGCAAGAGCACTGTCGTTGTGCTTATGGAACTTTGCCCAGGTGGCACCCTATTCGACCGATTGGTGGAAAAAGAGAAGACTGGCTTTACTGAACCCGAACTCCTGAAGATCTTGGAAGGTATTGCCAAAGGCATTCAAGCAGTGCAGTCAGCTGGTTACACCCATCGTGATATCAAGATTGAAAATGTGTTGATCGGCAGCGATGGAAACTACAAGCTCTGTGACTTCGGCTCATGCACGGATAAAGTAGTCGACTTCGCGACGATGCCGGCCAGCAGCTACCATGAGTATACCGATGAAATGGAGAAACACACGACTCCGATGTACCGTCCACCATAGCTTGTTGATCCCTTCCTCAAATACCAGGTTGGCTTCAAGGCTGATGTTTGGATGCTGGGGTGCGTGCTATTCACACTATGCTATTTCGTGCATCCGTTCCTCTAGGCAACCAAGATAGGAATATCGAGAGCTGTCTTTCGAATTCCTGAAGAGTCAAAGTACAGCAATAAAATCAACGACCTTATTCGACACATGCTAACACCAAACCCCAGCTATCGGCCATCGATTGATTCCGTGCTCGACATTCTTAGTGAATGGAAGTCGATCAAGCAGATTCCACTCAACGAGGAGGCTGAGAAGCTCAAGAAAGAGCAATCTGCTAACGATGAGCAGTTCGGGAGATATTCCAAGAAGAAAGCAGTGTAGCACGACGGAGATATTCCCCTCGAGGAGCTTATGAAAGTGCAGGCAAAGCTCACAAAGAAGGTCGAATAATAACAAGTCATCACTAGTTTCATCCAAAAGAAGCCTGCTCAAAAGAATGTGGTGGCAGTGCCTGCGATGGGGGTCGGTACTATGAAACAGAAACTCCCACCGCCTCAAGCCCCAACAGGCAAACCCAACAACCAACCCGATACTCTTTGGGACTTTTACACTGATACCAAGCAACTTGCCTCCAAGCCAACTGTGAAGATAGAAGACAAAGACTTTGATTTCTTCGCTTCGATGGACTCACCCCCTCCACAGCCCAAACAAAGCGTCACTCCTTAACTTCCAGTCAATACTCAGAAAAATCTCATAAGCAACGACGATCTGTTCGACTACTTCGACGACTCCGAGAGTACCCAACCAACAGTCGTCCAGCCCGTTGTAAAACCCCCGGCGACAAAGTCATCCAACGACCTGATTGACTTTTTGTGAGTATATCTACCGCCAAATCATAGAAGCTCGAAAGCTAAGCTCCTCGCAAGAGCTTATATCGGCATTGCACTCCGATCGGCTTCTTTTTGGTTCGATGATATTTGGCTGTGCTGGCGTAATATCTCGTTTGGATATCATCCAGTACATTGAATCGCATCTATAATACGCGATGCAATCAACACAAGTGTGCCCTGATCACAACCAGGAGTTTCTGTATATCTGCCTCACGCGTGGAAAGGCCATCGATCAGCGCTTCATGTGCGAAGAGTGTCGTACGATCAACGTAAACCGTCTGTCAAAGAGCTAAATCGTGTCAATCCAGGAAATCAAGATCAAGCTAGTTGAAGGATGGGGCGATGGACACCAAAAGATCGACCCCATCATTAAGGAGGTTGAAGTGTTTTATGCAACGATGAAGGAGCAACTCTTGAAGGAACTGGAAGAGGATCGCGAGCTCACACTGCGCCTTATGGAACGACTTAAGGCATTCCACCTTCCCTTCGAACTAGATGCTGATAACTTCAATAATCTACTGCAGGGTCGACTGGACCGAGTGAACCCCACCGAGATTCAGAAAATGGTGGACTATCCTAAGGGTCGGAAGAACGAAGCTGCAGTTAAGAAGGAAAACCAGATTCTGAACACCCTAAGGTTAGAGCTATCGAAGCTGCATGATCGAGTGCTCAGCCTCAAATACGTATCTGATCCGTGTAATGAAGATTCTGCTTGCCAAGAAAATCGAGACTGATTTTATCATTCCCCAGCAGGAAGGGGAATCGAAAATCGGTGGCATCAACGAATTCTCTCGGATTGGTGGCATATTCAACAGCCGAGGTAGAATGATACGCTCAATGCGGCTCGCCTATCGTGGTAGTGATGGACAGTTCCTCCCAGAGAGCTTCCTGAAAAGCTGCAGAAGCCTGAGAAATTGTGTCGCGCTGGTCAAATGCGAAAACAACAAAATCATTGGTGGGTACTCGCCAATCCCCTTGATTACGGATGGATCATCGCAGGAAGCTGTTGAGGATAAAAACAAGTCCAGCTTTATCTTTAACCTCTCCTCGATTAAATCATATAGCCTGAGAGAGACTAATGCGCTGGAATACAGTAAGGAACAGATTGGACCTCATTTCGGACCCGACCTGCGTATTGATCAGGATGTGACTTCATCGCTGGGTGAATTCTACCAACTTCCCGAGGGAGTCAAGGCCTAATCGATGGAAGCAAAGGTAGCGTTGCTACAGGCTGAACGTAGTAAGCTCGTGGAAATGGAAATCTGGCAACTGGCTTTCTGAGAAATAGTGACCATACGGAAGGAATATTATCGAAGAATAGAAAGTATCGTCAGTTTCGAACGCTGGGTTGGGAGGGAATCTGTATTCTCGCGAGGAGGCTGCGATCGGTTATGCGCATAAGTGGAGTCTTTGCCTCGTCACAGAGTATATCGGTGCTACTTGGGTCAGCAGTCTTTAGAAGCAGGTTGATGAGCTCTAAGCTGTTGAGACGGCAGGCGAGGTGCAACGCAGTCTACCCTCGACTGCACTTCCTTTAGACTTGTGCTCCAAGTTTCAATAGGGTCTCGACCATTTCGGTATTCCGGTTCCGAACTGCATAGAAGAGTAAAGTATTGTTCTGACGGTCGACCGAATGAAGCTATTTTGGAGTCAAGTCCTTAACCATTCCTCGGAAGAGTTGGATATTATTTTGAAGCACAGCTAGAAACAACCTTCTGTTGGGAACACCCTCCAATGCAGGTTCAGGTGACAGCTGACGCTGAGATCCCCGGTGAGTATTCCTCGAGCTGTTCGCAGGTGATGCTATATTTTCCTTATCGACGCCGTTGGACATTTGCTGGCACGCAGCTTGCCTCGCAGTCATGCGGTCTTTCAGCAGCATGGAGGTGTAATAGCTTGACAGCTCGCTTTTGAGCAGTGCGTTATTCTGCTGACGGAGCTTTCCGTCTATGCGGTAGCAACTGTTGTTCCCACCGGTGTAGAACATCCTGAGGTCGACCTCTGTCAGGTTACGCTGAAGTTAGCTGTTCCTACCATCGTGATTCTTCAGGTCGCTTAGGTATGCTTTTTCATAACCATTGACCTTTAGAATGTTCTCATTGGAAGCGCAGAAAAGTGCCGAAGGGGGGTGATGATGGTTCAATGGCACTGGCCACCCCTTTTCCTCGATACCGAATGCTTTCTTTGTATCGGTGTTGGATGAAAATTTTAATTGCTTTTCTACGTTACCCCGAAGTTTTCTCAGCTCTCGCTTCACTTCTTGGTTGGCACACCTGCTCTGCTGGACTCTTTCAAACCTCTTTATCTTTCGCACGGTCTCACCTATCTTTCTTCTCTTCCACTAGTTTCTCGCATCCTTGATATAGTCACGGGAACTGCTAAACTTTCTAATGATCTCATCCGCAATATGGAGTTCTATTTCGTCAATCTGCCGATTGTCGACCTTTCGAATTGCACCCTTTACAAAATTGCGGTCGACTGCCTTATTCATCAAAGGGCTTGTATCAAGGAGATACTTCATCTAGTTGGTAGTCAATCCGTCCTGGTTTTCAAGAAATTTTCGTAGTAGGGCGCCTCGATCGGGAGATTTCGTCTCCTTGAGTTGGTGTCCTATATCGTCAAAAGCGATTGTATTGTACTGGTTATCGGTCACCGATTTACTCTTGCCAGGTTTCAGTGGGTTGCGCTGTCTAAACATCTCCTTCAACTGCTTGATTTTTGTCCGCATCAACTCCTCCTTCTGTTCATCCCAACCATCCTCAAAGTCAGGTTGCTGGGAATCGGGAACCACCGTCCGTTCATTGCAAGGTGTAACATCGTCCGACTCATAAGCTGATTTTACGAGCACTCGCTTGACCTTAGGCTTGAGGTAGGGGTACTTGCTCCGAACGTCAAACCAATCGAAGGCATCCTTCTTCCGTATGTTTGAGCTACTCTTGGGTGGGTGAGTGGGTGTTTGTTGATTGTGCTGCATACTCTTTCGACCGTAGTTGGATGCTCTGAGCGGCGAGTCATATAACTTTCGTATGCAGGTAATGATGTAGCTTTCGCGTTCTTCTTTCTTTGGAAGACTGGACAGTACTGCTCTGTCGATGTTGAATTCCTTCAGAAAACGTTACAGTTCAGGTGTGAGAGTCTTTTATGGGGGACGCTGGCTCACAGCTCTTATGAACTATGCGAAGCGTTGCCATAAGTTTTACTCATCATTGCTGCTGAAAGGTTGACAGCTCCCTGACGGTACCGAACTATCGCTAAGCAGAGTGGCATCGAGTAGCTTACTGAGCCATCCAAGCCATTCCTCCTGATAACGACTTTCAAGCTGTGCCACTGACTTACGAAACTCCTTCATTAAGAATGGAATTTGGTATGAGCCTTTGCTAAGCAGAATAAGATAACATCCCTATCTTCAGAGCAAATGTGTCGCGTTCATAACTATCTATCTATCTATCTATCTATTCTCAG
>ERZ724508.2202-NODE-2202-length-10510-cov-4.714108_pt1 | contig 10510 bp, 14 predicted proteins | sample MGYA00376041_ERZ724508 | MGnify/ENA primary metagenome ERZ724508 (study PRJEB28724, sample SAMN07190887) | wastewater metagenome | isolation source: effluent of sewage treatment plant in Hong Hong | place: USA: Christiansburg, Virginia | collected 2016-03-01 ... | reverse complement strand
GTGAAATTTCATGGAGCAAAGGGCAATATCAAATAGGGTCGACAGTTCTATCAACACTAACTAATGGAACTTTCTGCAACAGGATATTCAAAGTATTCGGTCAGTCTGACGAGCTATAGTGTGCCTCCAGCTGCTTGATGATGTGGCGGTAGTCAGTCAACTTGCGTTTGTAGCATCGCATAAGTTCATCGCTGTCTTTGGTCATTTCGAAACATCGCTGGTAGGCTCGAACTGTAGTCTGGTCCTTCAGCCGCGCCTCTGCAAGCCTGATGTACTGCTCATCAGAAAGGTCATTATTGCTCAGCGGGTGGTATTGCGTGAGTTCCTTCACTATCGCACTTTCGTTCATATTTATATAGCAAGCACTGTCATTTGTTTGATATGGCTGTACGCACCTCCTATCGAAATTTGTCAAGCCCTACGATGTCCTTCTTGAGTTGTTCCTTCATATGCTGCAACGATTTTATCGGGTCGTGGCTGCTGCAGGTATCTGCTATGTTCTTGCTGTGCAGCTCGTTGACTCGCTTCTTCAGCGAACTCAGCCACTTCTCCCAATGGACGTCAAGTTAGAACCATTGGCCATCACTCTCGACAATTTAGTTCTGACCAAGCTAAACATCTTCGTCGAGTTCGATGCTGAGTTACTTCCAGACTGCAGAGCACTTATCCAGCAGCTGAGTTCTATCGAAGGCTCTATTTTCACTGAAGAAGTCTCTGGGAATCTTGGAAGTCAACTTCTTCTTGATTTCCTGAAGGTAGTATAGGTTGTTAATGAGTTCCTCTTGCGGAAACTGAGGAAGTTGCTTGTGAGTTCTCTTCTCCAATAGTCTCTTCTTCTGGATATCAATGTGTGCTTAAAAGCACTCAAGAGTCTCTGGTGGTACCTCTGGTGGCTCTGGAGTCATCAAGTGCGGGTAGAACTTGTTAATATCCTGGTAGGAGATACTCGAGTTCTACTACTTCTCGGAATTCGGCTGCTGCTTAAGTGACACCTGCACAAGCACTTCTGTAAAGTTGTTCAGATAGACTGATCGTAAGGCAAACTCTGTGAGGTAGCGCAAGAACTCAATAATCCTCTCGGGTTGGTCCAATACTGCCTTATTGATCATAAAGTTTCGCGGAATCTTTCCCTGAACTTCAAGCTTTTGGATCTGCGAAACACACACCTTTTTGAATTCAAGCTGGTCGCTGACTGTCCGAGGTGGATACCAACCCTCAAAGGACTTGACGAAATCCTCCTGTGGCAGCATATGTTTGAGTGAGTGGTACAGCGCAAACCAGACCACCTTGGGGTTGCTTAGCGTTGATGGCTCCAACCCCAATCTCGTCTCCTGCTGGCACATTGCTTGACTGACATCCAGTAAATGGAGGTTGCGCATTAGAATATCCTCGTTGTTCATGAGATAATGGCTATAGTGGTTGGTTGTGGGTTAGTGCTTGCTCTTTGGCTGATTCATCTATGTTAATGTTATTAATATAACCACTTCGGCTTCCTGACGTTGATGAGAAGCACGCTACCAGTAGCAAGCCCATCAGCATTGAAGGTGGAGGAGTTCCTGAGGTTCAAGCAGCTGCAGTCGCAGACCAGCTTGGCGAGTACGTTACGGACATCACATCCTGATCGCTAGATGGTGAACTAAAAGCAGGAGGAGATGAAGGCGTTGCGCAAAAGGAATGAAATCAAGCAGGCTGAACTGAACAGTTACCAGAAGGAATACGACAAGCTGAGTCTCAATGTCCGAGATGCAATTTACTAACTAAAAACAGAACAGGATGAAGTGGACCAACAGATAGAGCAGCTCAGGAAGCACAAACTAACACAACAGGAAGAAGCAACAACAGAGGATTCGAAACAGCGATTGAACGACCTAACATTGCAAATCCAACTGTGTAAGTCAGACAAATCAGAGCGTGTGTAGCGCTACCAGCAAGACATCCAGCGGATGGACCAGCTCATCGAGGACGAGAAGCGGCAGTTCAAAGAACTAGTGGAAAAGGTAGGACAGAACGAATAGTGGCTGGTTAACCTGCAGCAGAAGCATCAAAGTCGATCGGAACCTGTGGATATTCGAGCTGTCAGGAACGAAATTGAGCTGATCAAAGCATCCAACAACTCAATTCTTAAATAGCAAGCCACGGAGAGAAAACGTTTCCGAAAGGAGGCCGAAGATGTTAGGAAACAACTCAAGGAGTACACCGATAAGTCAGAGGACCGTATGAAAAGCTGGCTTAAGAAGTGCTAGGCTGTGGTGGACGGAAAGAAATAGTGGAAGGATGTGCTGCCAGAATCTTACTACAGCGATGGAGCACCAGAAATGATGACAGCTATCGACGTTGAAGCAGAATACCTCGGCTAGCTGCAGGCTATCGGTATGCTCTACGAACCGTAGGAGAGAAGCGAACTGGGAGACTTGGGTATCCTCACTCCCTACAATCTCAAAGCTCCACCATTCACATTAAGACAGTCTCAAACATTTGATCGGCTCCCCGTTTCCGAGCTGGAGGATGAGATCAGGCATGTTGACAAATAGTTTCAATAGCTGACGGATCAACTGGCGTAAACTGACGGATAAATCGAACGGTTTAAGGATAAAATAAGCAAGCTCGACCAGAACATCTCGAGTCTGAAGCAGTCTGTCGATGCCAAAAAGAAGAAATGAGTTGTTGTGATTTCGTTGCTTGCCTTGTTTATAAATAAGTCATCGGTGAGTTCTGAAGAGCAAGTTTGAATGGACGACCGAAGCCGCATCCTCCACAATGCATTTATGGGAGATCTCAGACGCTGGACTGAGACATTACAGCACAAGCGGTCGCTCATGGATCAGGCACTGCTGAAGCTTGGCCAGTAGAAATGTAGCGTTGTGATAATGCAGGTCCAAACAGGAAGACGATTGGCAAGGTTGAAGCGCTTCGGTTGCAGCTTCAAGTAGAGCTGTCTTGCATTTCAAAGTAACTTTCGCAAGATCGTCCTCGCGGCTACGATAGCATGGTAAAGCACTACCGCATCCGCATGAAGTCATTCACCGATCTATGCCGGCAAGCCGATATGCTAGTGAGTCTTGCAGCCATGAAAAACAGCTATTCGGATCTCATACCCAAACGAAATAGGCAGTTTATTACCCGTGTTCGTGAGGAATTCCAGTAGACTCCGAAGGCATCGAAGCTATCGCTAAATGAATATTTTACAACAGGATCAGAGAGCTCAAAAAGAAGGTATGCAGCCGATACATTTAACATGAAGGTGCACAGAGAGCTGACGACGAGTGCTATTAAAAGCCAATAACATCGGGACTTGGTAAGATTCAGCCTGATTTAGAGTAGAACGAGGGATGCTGATCCAACTGGAGAGAGGTCCCAGCAGAAGGAGTGGTTTGAGGGGATCGCCAAGCTCGCCAGCCAAGCCTCTACAACGCCAAAGCATAAACGATCGACTCCAAGACGTGTGAAATCTCCGCAGCCACATACCTACTTTAATTAACCTTCATTTCGGACTGAAGAAGACTCGACGCGACAAGATATCAACTACCTAAAGACAGAGCTTTCTCGTGTCAAGCTACTTCTATCGACACTCGCTAAAGAAATAGATACTCATACACACAGCGAGCTCGTCTCAGAGGTGCAGAAGCTAAAGTCCAACTACAGTCGTATGAACAGCAATATTGACAGTCTGCAGAGCTAGAACTAAAGGCTCTTGGAGAACATCCACGAGCTGAACAAGGAGTTGCGGAAGGAGCGCAAGAAGTTTAATGATGCCTTGACGCTAACACACGGCAAAGTGCAGTACAGAAGCGAAAGTCGGCTCCACAAAGGGAGACGACACCTTGACGAAGACGATTGAGAAGCTCTTGATTTTCTTTCTGGAAAATATTAATCATTAGTGATGTTGTTGCTTGGTCGACTGGGCAGACGCTTATTCTCCAGCAACAAAGAACTGGTGAGGGTAACTCTGAGAATCGAAGGGAAGAGCATGCCGTTGGTTCTGTAGAAAGGACGAAGATTGGCACAATGCTTAGAGGAAATCGGGGCACCACTGTAGTTTGCATGTGGTTATTGCTGCGACTGTGGAACTTGCGCAGTGAAGTTGATGGAGCCTGCCTACACAAAGACACTGACGTAGCAGCCAATGAGAGAAAGCGAAAGCTGCCGAATCGGGCAGTTGGGAGAGGGGTACAATAATGACTATTTAGAATCCGCCTTTCGTGCCAGTTGAAGGTGACAGATAGCCTGGACAAGGCATAGATTGTAATTGACTGAGTAATCAACGAAGGCAACGCAAAGGGTCAGTATTTATGCTAATTTGTATTGACTTTGTGTCGTAACTAACTTCAGAAAATTGTATTTTTCAGAACCTGCGCTCTACCTTGTGTACCAGTAGTGTGAACCGTCATACTTAATGTGGGCTTATTTATAATTGCACAAACAATAATTCCTATCTTATCGAAAAGCTTATGGTCGCGATCGGGAAAATTCTTGTGGCGGTCTTGCTCGTGGTTGCTGTCTTCGCGCAGACCAACAAGAAAGGCTTCGGCTGCTCAGACACGAAAGGATGCAGTAATGCAACTCTCATTGCCCTTGGTGTTGGTTGGTGGTACAACTGGAACTCAGTCCCAGACGTTAATACCTCCGTCACTTACATCCCTATGTGCTTCTCAGCCAGAAGGGTACCTGGAATTCCTGCAGGTAACTCAGTACTTCTCGGATTCAATGAACCTGACAATTCCAATCAAGCCAATATGACAGTCGCCGAGGCATCAAATCTCTGGCCAAGTCTCACTCCTCTGACAGCCAAGATTGTGAGCCCAGCAATGGCAGGAAATCCCTTGACGTCTGGCAGCTGGCTTGAGCAGTTCAGAGACAACGGATTGAAGTTTGATGCTGTGGCTGTTCATTGGTACAAAGGTGCCAACGCTACCAAGTTTATTAGTGACATCACAGCCATCTATAACAAATTCAACAAGCCAATCTGGGTCACAGAGTTTGCACCACAAACTACCTCAAGTGCTGCTCTCAATCCCTTCAAATACTCCCAAGCCAGTGTCACCTCCTTCATCAATACAGTAGTTTCTTGGATGAATAATCAAAGCTTCGTGGCAGCCTATGCCTGGCATACCTCCAATAATGGGACAAGTCTGCTTCACAATACTGACGGAACACTGACTTAGACAGGCATAGCTTATGCAACTGCCCAGTGACAACATCAATAAATCAGCTGAATAACAATATCAATTAATCAACTCATGTATTGGCTAAGTGGGTCCATCAGGACAGATACATCCTGAAGAAGTGGAGATGAGACTTGAGGACTATTGTAGAAATGTTTCGAAGATCGTGGTCTGTTGCTTCAGAGCAATTTGTCTTCGAACAGAGAATTTGGTCCTGAAGCCGATTCCAGTATTGTTCTTTAAGCCGATACTACAGCACAGAGGCAGTCTTGGGTTGCATCGGTTCCTACTGCTCCATGTCGATTAAACATGATCAATTATTATACACGAGTTGAGGGCTCAGTTTAGCATGGGAGTATGAAACCAAACACGATTCATCTCGGGAACCATGATCAACCCTTCCTTTAGTCAATGCTCAACAGTTAAAGCTATCCCGCGATGGTTGAGTTCACATACATCCTAATGCTTCAGCGGCAGAACCATCAGAGGCAACATGCTTTACGCATTGGGTGTACAAAATTTCCATACGAACAAATTTGCGTTGAAGCTGAACCATTCATCTGTTGCTGCTGATGGTATCGGATGTAACTGCACAACTGATGCTGCTATTCTTCAGTCAGCAGGTTTCATAGTTAAGCGAGACTTGTAAGTATCGTCGGACTCTTGAAGCATTCACCCACTGAAGGGAAGCCATGCATCCTCAAATTATCCTGTTAAACTGAGTGTCATTTGTTTGTACTTCATATCAATGAGTTTGATTGACGCTAAATTTTCTCTCAAATTTGTCTAAGCCAAAGTACTTTAGTCCTCACATCAGTCTTGATCGGATAATGCTGGGTCGTGCCTGAGATGCGGCCATAAACTATCACAATTATAATATCGGTTCGCACTTACCGACAGATGAAACTCATTGCACTGCTCATCGCTGTAGAGAGTCAAGTGGACAAGCAGGTCTACATCCTGGTCAGATAATACAACCTCTCTGATGTCGGCTTCATGATGAAGAACACATACAAGGACACCCTCAAGTTTGTGGTTAGGGAGTCTATGAGAGGGCTCCAGAAGAACACTCGCCACACCGTGGAGCATCAGGGCACGCTTTGCCACATCCAGCGCCACTCTCAGCAAATTGCAGCTTATGCATTCGTTGATAAGGAGTACCCACAGCGCATCGCCTTCGGCCTCCTGAACAAGGCGCTCCAAATATTTGTAGAGCGTACCGGCGAGACATGGAAACAGGCCAAGGATGACAACAACATGTCCCTCCCTGAAATAAAGAAACTGTTCGAGGACTACCAGAACCCAGCTAGCGTCGATAAGCTCACTCTAGCCAACGAGAAGATAGAAGAGACGAAGGTGATTCTTCACAACAACATCAAACAGCTGTTGGAGAACCAGGGCAACCTTGATGAGCTGGTTGATAAGAGCAAGGACCTTTCAGCAGGAGCCAAGCAATTCTACATTACCTCCAAGAAGATGGACAAGAGCTGTTGCTCGTTGATCTGACCAACCTGTCATATATCTCCGTAGCTATCTATCTCATTTGGTTTCCGATCGAGTTATGGAAGGTAACGGAACAATCTAATGAATAGAAGTTTGGTAAATGCAAATGGCAAAGAAGATCTCAAAGCCATACAGGGAATAGAGCCAGAGGCTCTCGACGCTCAGTCCTTTGTGAGAGAGGTATACACTATGGGCAATTCAGCACTCAAAAAGGTACAAGAAATACATTCGCGATCACTCCTTGCCGAACATCTTTGCGATAGGCCAGATCAATCAACAGCCAACGAAGCTACCCTGTAGACAGCCAATGCGAAAGTATGATGATAGCGGCCCAAGCACGGAAGATACCTCACCTCAAATTGAGGAGGCCAACCAGTCGACTGATCGCTCAGTTGAGAAGGTGCACCCATTAGACTAAGGACGTTATTTTCGCAGAGTGGATGCTTCCTACAGGAAGTATGAAACACCGCAGTACAAGCTTGTCCGTAAGGTAAGGCTTTTCTTATCTCAGTAGTAATCACTGTTACCAACTCTGCAGACATACAATCTGAATAATGGTCCCGAATACTTTAAGTTTCCGAGAAGTAAAGCAGCTATTCTTAGTTCCTCACCCGAAGCATGCAAATAGGAAAGAGCAAAGAAAGACTGTCGTAATTCAAAGGTGGTTGCTTAAATAGCCTCCATCGAACATCGAAGCAAGTAGAACAATCAGCAGATGCCGGTACTGAAGAAGAGGAGGCGAGACAGCACTGAAATGATGTTGTATTTCATCAGCCAGGCAGACTGCCCGAACATTTTTCCGAGAGACTCGCTTCAAATTGATGAGTCTTTTTTCGAGGGTCACCGACGCTTTGAGGAGAACATGAAAAGCATTCGGCAACGCTACAAGAACCACCATCTATGACTGTTCTAATTATTTTATTTCATCTGAATAACTCAGCCTTGGCGATCAGATTTTCTTGCGGAGGACATAAGGCAGAATACCACCGTTACGGAAGTATGCGATTTCCACTTCGGTGTTGAGTCGGCAGCGTACTGTCAGCACCTTGCCAGTCGACAGTCGGATGCTGATGTCTTGGTTTGGCTTTAGGTTGCCATCGAACATCTCGATCGTGAAGGTTTCGTTGCCTTCAATACCAAGGCTATCTGCTGTTTCTTCTGCTTTGAACTGCAACGGCAACACTCCCATACCGACCTTTGTTAGTGAAAGCTCATACCAAATTGCTTCGATGGATGCGCTCGAATGACTGGACGAGAACCGCTCTCACTCCAAGAAGATAAGGACCCTTTGCAGCCCAGTCTCGACTCGAACCGCTTCCGTACTCCTTGCCTCCAATAATAACGAGGTCCCGGCCTTCCTTCTTGTAGAGCTCAGAAGCATCGAATAAGTCATACTCCTTGAGATCTGGGAAATGAATTGTTTGAGGGCCAACTTTGCCCTTCATCAGCTTGTTGATGATACGGATATTTGCGAATGTTCCACGAGCCATAATCTCATCGTTTCCTCTTCTTGATCCATAGGTGTTGAACTCCTTAACGTCAACACCCTTTTCTTTGAGGAAGCGAGCTGCTGGTGACTTGGTTGAGATGTTTCCCGCAGGTGATATATGGTCGGTGGTGATAGAATCTCCAAAGAAGGCCAACAATGGAGCATCGGTGATATCCTTGATGTGCTTTAACTCCTTCTCACAGGCCTTGAAAAAGGGTGGATCGTGAATATAGGTTGAGGCCTCGTTCCAATGGAATTGCACTCCCTCCTTGACTTCCAAAGAGTTCCAACGTGTCGTCCCCTGGCTGACCTTGGAGTAGGTCGATTGATAAATCTCAGGCTTGATGAGTGCTTCCTCGAGCTTGGCTACTTCCTCTCTGGATGGCCAAATCTCCCTCAAAAACACTTCTTTTCCATCAGCATCTCTTCCGATAGGCTCATTTTCAAAGTCTATATCAACCGTTCCGGCGAGTGCATATGCCACTACTAAAGGAGGAGATGCAAGGTAGTTAGCAGGGGTTAATGGATGCACTCTTCCTTCGAAGTTTCTATTACCGCTAAGGACCGAAGCCGCACAAATATCGCCTTCCTTGATAGCAGTTTCGACTTCCTTGGAGAGTTATCCGGAATTTCCAATACAGGTCATACATCCATAGCCTGTATGATTGAAACCCATTGCGTCCAGATATTTGGTGAGGCCTGCCAGATCATAGTATTTTGATACTGCCTGAGAACCTGGTGAAAGCGATGTCTTGATGAAAGGAGCTATCGATAGCTTCCTCTCGAATGCGTTTTTACAGAGGAGTCCGGCAGCAAGCATAACACCAGGATTGGAGGTGTTGGTGCAAGAAGTAATAGCTGCGATGACAACTGACCCGTGCCGAAGTGTGTAATCCTTTCCATTTAGCGTCAGTTTTGACTATTTCTTGAGCTTTGCCTCATCGAGTCCAAATCCTTTAAAGCCAACTGGGTTGATTAAGCACTTGTTCCAGTCGTCTTTCATCTTGGAAACCTCAACGTAATCATGTGGGCGTTTTGGTCCTGCGACGCAAGGTACGACTGTCGAAAGATCAAGTGTAAGAATTTCTCCGCTGAACTCGGGGTCGTCCTCAGACTTGTCGTAGTTCTTGAACATTCCCTGAAGTGTCAGGTATTGCTTGATCAGCTGAATGTTCTCCTCGGTTCGGCCAGTTTGCCTAAGATAGTCAAGTGTTTTCTCATCTACAGGGAAATAACCGATGGTTGCCCCATATTCGGGTGCCATATTCGAAACTGTTGCTCTGTCAGCCAGCGTTAGGCTTGACACTCCAGGGCCGAAGAATTCGACAAACTTATCGACAACACCTCTCTTCCGCAACATTTTTGTGCACAGCAGGACAAGATCAGTTGCCGTTGAGGTTTTGGGTAACTCACCAATAAGTTTGAAGCCTATAACTTCAGGGAGCACCATCGTTGTGCATTAACCTAACATAACTGCTTCGGCTTCAATTCCTCCGACTCCCCATCCCACGATTCCGAGCCCGTTGATCATCGTGGTGTGAGAGTCTGTACCCACAACGGTATCGGGGTACAGCACACCATCTTTTTCCATCACCACTTTGCCGAGATATTCCAAGTTTACCTGGTGAACAATACCGAATCCAGGCGGAACGATACGGAAGTTCTTAAATGCCGACTGTCCCCACTTCAGAAATTCGAAACGCTCTCTGTTCCTCTGGAACTCCATCTGCTGGTTCTGCTCCAAAGAATCTGCAGTTCCCGCATAGTCGACTTGGACTGAGTGATCAATCACGAGGTCAACTGGGCACTCAGGGTTCACGCTGTTCGGATCACCTCCCAGTCGAGCAACTGCATCTCTCATTGCTGCTAGGTCCACAACCAGAGGAACTCCGGTAAGATCCTGGAGGATGACTCGAGCAGGCTTAAATGGGATTTCGCTTCCCTCGGTCGACGTATGTTTCCAACCGAGAATCTTCTCAACATCCTCATGCTTGATATTGAACTCATCGCAATTACGGAGACAACACTCAAGGAGGACCCTGATGGATAGAGGAAGCTTCGCCACTCTTGGGTCGTGGAGTTCGGGAATGCTGTAGTACCTGTAAGTACGACCATTCACCTCAAGCTCTTTTATGAGGTGACCGAAGGGATTTGCACCACTTGACTTATTGACTTGATGCTCAGCCTCCATTTGAGAGATTAAAGATATTATTGTTACATAACAAAGGAGAGGATGGCGATGTGAGCTATAGGAAAGGATAGAATATGCAATGTATTATGAAGGTCGTGAATCGTTTGCCAATGCGTTCGATCTGAGTGGTCAGATCTCTTAGCTCTTGGTTGACTTCGTTGTGCC
>ERZ724508.2200-NODE-2200-length-10518-cov-4.081334_pt1 | contig 10518 bp, 8 predicted proteins | sample MGYA00376041_ERZ724508 | MGnify/ENA primary metagenome ERZ724508 (study PRJEB28724, sample SAMN07190887) | wastewater metagenome | isolation source: effluent of sewage treatment plant in Hong Hong | place: USA: Christiansburg, Virginia | collected 2016-03-01 ... | reverse complement strand
TGCGGTCGCGGTCGTGGGGGATCACGGCGGGGGCCCCGGCGGTAGCCGTGGGCGACAGCAGCCTGACCACCATGCGACGGGCCCGGGTGGGCAACAGACGGTAAGCGCCCAAACCCAGGCGATGCAGCGCACTCAGCATCGTTTCAGGCTACTTGGAGGTGTCCCAACGCACCGGGGTTCGCCACCACCCTGATGCACGCGCCCTCCGCAGCGCCTCGGCGGCGGCCTCGTGGCTGCGGGCCACGATGGGCTGACGGCGCTCGGGGGGCGACACGGCGACCACCGGCCGGTCCTGTGCGTCGAGCATCACCCCGCCCATCTCGGTCAGCACCAGCAGGCCGCCCAGGAAGTCCCATTGGGCGTTGCCGGTGGTGGTGGCATCCAGGTACAGGTCGAGGGTGCCCTCGGCGACCGCACACACGTCCAGTGCGGCGGCCCCGAAGCTGCGGAACTGCTTCCACCCCAGGTGCGATACGGGTGTCCCGTTGATCGCCGCCATCGAGTCGTCCACCAACGGCGCTGCGACCGGCGTCATCGGTTGACCGTCACGCTGGGCGCCCCCGCCCCGCACCGCCGTGTACGTGGTGCCGAGAACCTGGTTCCGAACCAGCGATACCCATGGGCCCTCATCATCGAGAATGCAGGCGGAGGTGGCCCACCATGGCAGCCCGCGTGATGCGTTGGTTGACCCGTCAACCGGGTCGAGCACCACTTGGAGCGATCGCTCCGGGTGGTGCCGACCGGACTCTTCGGACAGCACGCCGAGCCCCGCAGCAGTCAGCGTTGCCACCGCTCCCCCGTCGGCCACCAGATCCAGTTGGTACTGACCCGGACGGTCGCTGCGGGCGCGCCGGTCGGTCACCTCGTTCACTGCGGCCAGAATGTCGGCGGCCACCCGATCGAGCAGTTTGAGAGCCTCGGCGGGTTGCATCGGTCCATCCTGACCGCTCGCCGACCGACGTGCGACCCGGGGTTCAACAGTGCTCGGTGGCGTGGCGCCTCCTCCCCGGGTCGCACTCCCATGGCGCCGCAGGGCGCGTCCGTGACAGCCTGTGGTCATCCAGGTACGGGTGCATCACCCGATCATTCCGTTGCCTGTGCCCAACCCAAGCCTGAAAGGACCCTTGGTGGCCGTCATCGACCTTGCCGGTTACATCGCCGGTTTGAAAGACCAGGCGGTGGAGCATGGTTTCCACGTCCACGATGAGCGTCACTTCGTGGAGACCTACTCCATGCGTCAGGCCTGGGAGGTGGACCTCCACCCCGAGGCGGCTTGCGGCGGGCCGCTGGACCTTCACGTGGCCGTCGAACTCGATCCTCGGGTGCTGCTGGCCTTCGAGGACCACATCATGGAGTTGCGGGAGGCCGAAGAGCCGGAGGATCGATTCACGATCCCGCTGATCTTCACATGGTCGCTCCCGCCGTTGCCCTCCGGCCCCGACCTGCTGGTTCTGGCCACCGACCTGGCAGGGGTGGGCGGCACCGACCTGCCCATCGAGGTCTCAGCCATCGACACCTACGCCTCGGTGACCGACCCCGCCGAGCGCAGCCTCACCATCGTCGCGCGGGTTGAGGTATCGCTCGGCCAGGTGTTCATGGGTACCGAAAACCTGGCCGACGAGCTGGAGAAGTGCGGTGTGGTCAGCGAGTTTCTGCTGGACCGTGCGCCGGCCTGGCTCGAGGACTGACTCCGGTGGAACGTACGTTTCGGGGAGTACGCGTCACCGGTGACCGGATCGTGCACGGCACCGATGACCATCCACTGACCGATGCCCGGGCGTCGGTCAAGACACCGGCTGCGTTGCGCCGTGACGCCGCTGCGGGCCGCATCACGCTGGACGAAGCCACTCAGGAAGTGCTTCGCTCCCGTCGGGGTGAAAGTGGCCTGTTCCTCGTCGTCACCGGGGACGGCTTCACCATGGCGGTGCCCGTGCCGGTCAGGAAAGGCTCCGACGCACGCACCTTCGCCTCCCGGCTGAACACGGCCGCCAACCGGCTCAGCCTGAACGCCGCGCCCATTCCGGTCAGCGAGGTCTCGACGATCGGCGAGCGGTACACGGTTGGCTCCCGGGTGGCGGCTCCGAAGTTCCAAACGGCCGAGAGCCTGATTCCCGAGCCCTCCCATCACCCCGGCACCGAAACCACCGGCTGGTCCTCAACCCGTCCCACGGGCCGAACACCGGCTTCAGCCCCCGCCGCGTCCTCTGGCCCTGCCACGTCGAGGGCGGCAACCGGACCGGCGGGGTGGTTCCCCGATCCCACCCACCGCTTCACCCATCGCTATTGGGACGGTGCGCAGTGGACCGAGCACGTCGCCCGCAACGGCATACGCAGTCGCGATCCCATCACCGGTCCGGGCCAGTCGACCGTGACCCGATCGACTGCGGGTGTCGATCCGCTCAGCGACGCGATCAGTTCGTTCTTCGGGCGGTAGGCACTTCCCATCATCCCCGCTGTGGACCCAGGCCTCGGTTAACTTCGTCGGAGCGTCGGCGACGGACGCCGGCCTCCTCGACGGGAGGGATGACCATGTTTCACCCAAAGGCGCTCGCCGCCGAAATGATCGGAACGTTCTGGTTGGTGCTGGGCGGTTGTGGCGCCGCAGTGCTGGCCGCCGACTTTGGCACGGGAGCCAACGGCACCAGCCTCGGCATCGGCTTCGCAGGAGTCGCCTTTGCATTCGGGCTGACCGTACTGACCGGGGCGTACGCCGTCGGGCACGTATCCGGTGGTCACTTCAACCCGGCGGTCACCATTGGGCTCGTCGTCGGCGGTCGCTTCGAGCCGATCAAGGCCATCGGCTACATCATCGCCCAGGTGATCGGGGCCACCATCGGTGCAGCGGTGATCTACCTGATCGCATCGGGTCAGGCGGGTTGGAAGATCGGCAAGGGTGCCGGCGCATTCGCCTCAAACGGCTACGGCGAGTTCTCGCCGGGCGGGTACTCCCTGGGCGCCGCGTTCACCGTCGAGGTGGTTCTCACCGCCGTCTTCCTCATCGTGATCCTCGGGGCCACCGCCAAGCGGGCCGCACCCGGCATGGGCGGATTGGCGATTGGGCTGTGTCTGACGCTCATCCACCTCATCTCCATTCCAGTGACCAACACCTCGGTCAACCCGGCCCGTTCCACCTCGCAGGCGATCTTCGCCGGTTCCGACCAGCTGGGGCAGCTCTGGCTGTTCTGGGTTGCGCCAATTCTTGGGGCCGCCATCGGCGCCCTCATCCACCGCTACTTCGTCGGCGACCCCGAGGACGTCATCGTGCCGACCATCGCCTCGCCCGAACCCACCCCGTAAAGCGTTCCGTTCGCCGAGCGGGTGTTCAGCGCCGGCGCCCGGCCAACTCGACACGTGCGAACACGGTGGTGACCCCTGCGGCGGTCACCACCGTGGCCATCACCCACCACACGTTGCGTCGGGAGGCCGGCCGCGGGAGGGCAGGGGCGACGAGGCTCAGCAAACCAACCCGAAACACGCCGAAGACCCAGACCAGCGGTGTGCTGATCGCGCCCAGAAGTCCCGGTCGACCGTGCATCCGCAAGTGGTCGAGCACCACCAGCAGGGGCAAGAGCGGCACGAACACCACAAACGCCCACCGAAACGCACTGATCCGACCTGGGTCGAGCCCTGGCCGCCATGTCGAGCGGTCAGCCCCAAGTCTTGCTCAGGACCTACCAACAAGGTAAGGGCTGTGTGGTCGATTCGGGTGGGCCTGGTGGGGATCGAACCCACGACCGAAGGATTATGAGTCCTCTGCTCTCACCACTGAGCTACAGGCCCGAACGCCCGGCCATGGTAGCGACCTGCCCAGTGGCGCCCATTGGGTTTGCGCCAGGAGCTCCCATCGGGTTGACTGGCCTCGATCACACGAGGTCTCGGGGAAGCCGGTCAGATTCCGGCGCTGACCCGCAGCCGTAGGTGAGGCCAGTCCTCACAAGCCGGAATGCCGGGCCCGTGCGCTCCCAAGTCAACCGTCGAGGAAGCGCGGTTCGGAGCGGGACTTTCCTCCCGTCGCCGTGCCCGGGAGAGAACCATGCAGGCAGTCGCCGAGGCGCACAAGCGATCCCCGTGGCCTGCACTTGGCGCTGAGCTACTGATTTCACGGCATCGGATGGGTATCAGGTGAGACGCTGGGCAGCCGTCTTCGCTCTGGCGGCCTTGGTGGCGCCGGCGTGGGTCGCAGCCCCCGCAGGGGCGGCACCCGGTGCCCCCTGCTCGCCCAGCGCCGGCGGTGGAACCCGCGTGGCGGTGGTCATTGACACCGGCACGTCGGCCGTGCCCGATGCCCGCTGCTTCGAAGTGAACGCCAGCGTGAGAAACGGTGCGGAGTTCCTGGCCGCACGAGCTCAAATCTTGAATACGCCGCCGCCGACCTACGACCGGTCCGGTCTGCTGTGTTCCATCGATGGCTATCCGGCAACCGGCTGTGGCGAGCAGACGGGCAACAGTTATGCCTATTGGTCTTATTGGGATGGCCGATCCGGAAGCTGGGTGTTCAGCAACACGGGCCCAGCGAGCAGGCGCATGACCAACAGTTCGGTCGAGGGCTGGCGGTTCCAGACCGAAGGAACCCTGGCGGCCAGCGGGCCGTCACCCCGCTTTCCGGCCGACCGTGAGCGGATCTGCCCGCCACCTCCTCCTCCGACCACCCAAACCACCCAGACCACCCAGACGACCCAGACCACCCAGACCACCCAGACGACCCAGACCACCCAGACCACCCAAACCACCCAGACCACCCAGGCGACCCAAACCACCCAGGCGACCCGAACCACCCAGGCGACCCAGACCACCCAGGCGACCCGAACCACCCAAACCACCCAGGCGACCAAGGAACCTGCCACCTCCGCTCCCACCCGCCTGACGGCTCCCCCGCAAGGGCCGGTGGCATCGCCAACAACTCGGGCGCCGTCCGCCACCCCGCCGACAGCCACCTCACCGACCACCGCCAGACCACCCACCCCGCCGACAGCCACCTCACCGACCGCCGCCAGACCACCCGGTTCGCCGACCGCCACCTCACCACCCGGTTCGCCGGCGGCAGGCTCGCCGACCGCCGCCAAACCACCCGGTTCGCCGACCGGGCCACGGCAAGGCAGCGTCAACCAAACGCCTCAATTGCTTGCAGTCGAACCTACCGGCCGCACCGCCACGCTGCCCCAAGCGGGCGATACCGTCGACGGGGCCAGGGCAAACCCGACATCCGCATCGCCAACATCCGCGTCTTCGAGTCTCACCACGACCTCCGCAGTCAATAAACCGCAAGGGGGCCCCACCACCCTGGCCCGAGGTGACGGCGAAGACATTGGCCGGGTCACCAACGTGGCCCAGGCGGGCGACTTGACGGTGCCCGGCTCCAAGCAGTCCTCATCGACCGGGTGGTGGGGCGCCGGTATCGGGATCGGCGCCATCGGCGGCTCGTTCGTCTCGGCCAGGTGGCTCCGGCGACGCCGCTTGTCGTGAAGCCGGGTCGACACACGTGAAGCACTCTGCGTTGGGCGTGAAGGATCCTGCTCAGGTTCTCGATCCCGGTGATGCCGGCCATCCGGGGGCCTGGTGGATTTGGAGCCTGCTGCTCGCGGGCGCGTCACTTCGAACCACCAACGTGATCGTCTTGGCACTGGTCATCGCAGTGGCGACCCAGGTGGTCATCGCGCGGGCCGACCCCGACTCGCCATGGTCTCGGATCCAGCGGTACGTGCTGAGTTTTGCCGTCATCATGGGGGTGTTGCGTCTGGGCCTGGTGGCCGCCTTCGCCCCGCGTACCCCCGGCACCGTGCTTCTGACCCTCCCGACGCTCGACCTGCCCACCTGGATGGCGGGGGTTTCTGTGGGCGGGCCGGTGACCACCGGCGCAATGTTCACCGGTGTCGTGGAATCGCTGCGGCTGATCGCGCTGCTGGCCGCCTTCACGGTACCGGCGTCGCTGGTGAGCCCCCATCGCACCGTCCGCGCCCTGCCCGATGGGGTGGCCGAGCTGGGGGTCATCACCACGGTGGCCCTCACGGTGACCCCCGCGGCAGCCGAACATGTGCGGCGACTCGCCGAGACGCGACGGCTGCGGGGACGGCCGCACCGCGGCATCCGGGGGATGCGCGGCTCGATCACGGCCGTGCTCGAGGGCTCGTTCGACCATTCCCTCACCCTGGCCGCCTCGATGGAGGCCCGTGGCTACGGCGGGCGACGTCCCGGGGAGGATCCGGGCGCTCGACGTACCGCAACATGGCTGCTCACAGCCGCCGTGGTCGTGGCATCACTTGGCGCCTTCATGATGTTGAATGCCGGCGGTTCGCGGGTGGTCGGTGCCGCAGCAATGGCCGCCGGTGCGATCCTGATCACCTTCGCACTCCGGGGAGCATCCAAGCGCAGCGTTCGCACGCGATATCGGCCGCTGGCCTGGACCGGTTCCGACTGGGTACTGGTCGCCGGTGGCCTTGCGGCGCTGGGTGGAAGCATCGTCCAAGCACGACTCAACGCAGTGGTCCTGGCTCCCGGCACCAACCCGCCCGAGGCACCACCTCTGGCGATAATCGCCATCGCCGGACTGGCGGTCGCCTACTGCTGTGCCGCCTTCTCCGGCGGTGGCCCGACGCCCACATCCCCGCCGGTACCCCTCCCCAACGCCGGGGCGGACCGATGATCTGCTTTGACGACGTCTCCTTCGCCTATGCGACGGACACTCCGGTGGTGCTCGATCATGTCAACCTCACCGTTCCGGAGGGCGACCTGGCATTGGTGATCGGCCCGACCGGTTCGGGCAAAAGCACGCTGCTCGGCGCCATCTGCGGGCTCGTACCCCGATTCTCCGGGGGCGTCCTGGCGGGCTCGGTCACCGTCGACGGCATCGCCACCTCGTCGGCGCCGCCACGCGACCTGGCCGCAACCGTCGGCTACCTACCTCAGCGGGTGGACGCCAGCTTTGTCACCGACGTGGTCGAGGACGAACTGGCCTGGACCATGGAGCAACTTGGCCTGGCGCCAGACGTCATGCGCCGCCGGGTCGAGGACACACTCGACCTTCTGGGTCTGGCCGATCTTCGCAACCGGCCGATCGCCACCCTGAGCTCCGGGCAGCGCCAGCGCGTTGCGCTGGGCGCCGTGCTGACCGCTCAGCCACACGTCCTGGTGTTGGACGAGCCAACCTCGGCGCTCGACCCGCAAGCAGCCGAGGATGTACTTGCCGCCCTCACCAGGCTGGTCGGCGACCTGGGACTCACCATCGTGTGCTCCGAGCATCGTCTGGAGCGGGTGGTGCAGTACGCCGACTCGATCATCATCGTCGACGGCTCGGGCGCCGTCAGCCACGGACCACCCGATGCCCAGTTGGTCAACGCTCCAGTGGCCCCACCGGTGATCCATTTGGGCCGACGTCTCGGTTGGGATCCGCTGCCTCGTTCGGTGCGTGACGCCCGCCGGGCCGCCGCGACCCTCCGGAACGAGTTGCCGGCCGAGCCACCCGGCCACACAAGGCGGTCGGTCCCCGCCGGCAGCGAACCCATCGCCACAGCCGAGGACGTATGGGTCCGTTATGGCGACCGGGTGGCGCTCAGCGGCCTCAACCTGGCACTTCACCCGGGCGAGGTGACGGCGCTGATGGGCAGAAACGGCGCCGGAAAGTCGACCCTGATCTCCACGCTCGGCGGTGGGCGCGCCCCGGACAAGGGCCGGGTGCGTATCGACTGCGAAAACCCGCTCACGTTGCGTGGACGCCACTTTTTGCGACTGGTCGGCGTGGTGCCGTCGGATCCCACCCTGTTGCTGTCCGCCACCACCGTGGCTGCGGAGGTCGCCGAGGCCGACCGGGAAACCGGCACTGCGCCCGGGGTCACCGCGGCCGCACTCGAAGCGCTGCTGCCCGGGATCGACCCGGGCGCCCACCCCAGCGACCTGTCTGCGGGCCAGCGCCTGGGGTTGGCACTGGCCCTGGTGCTGGCCCACGAGCCCAGGGTCGTGCTGCTCGACGAGCCCACCACCGGACTGGACTACCGGGCAAAGGAGGCACTGGCATCATGGCTGGCCAAACTGAGCAGCCGCGGCACCGCCGTGCTGTTGGCCACCCACGACGTGGAGTTGGTGGCCGAGGTGGCCCACCGGGCGGTCGTGCTGGCCGACGGCGAGATCGTTGCCGACGGACCCGCCACCGAGGTGGTCACCCACTCCCCCACGCTGGCTCCCCAGGTCGCCCGCATTCTGCACCCGTTGCCCTACCTCACCGTCGACGACGTGACCGCAGCGCTGGAGGCGCAGCGATGACCTCCGCCGAGACCACTGTTCAACGGCGACCGGTGCTGTCGGTTGGCCCACAGCGGGCGATCAACCTGCGGCCTCGGTCCGTGGCGGTACTCGCCCTGACGTCGCTGGTCGGCATCGTGGCCTATCTGTGGCCGTTTCTCGTCGGGTCCCCGCAGCAGGGCGCAGCGAGCATGGCCCACGCTCAGGACTCCGTCGTGGTGATGGCCCTCCTGCTGCCACTGTTGGTGTTGGTGACCGCCATCGAGCTGGGCGAAGGAGGGTTCGACGCCCGGGCCATCGGACTGCTCGGGGTACTGACCGCCGCCGGAACCGCATTGCGCATGGCCGGGGGCGGCGTGACCGGCTTCAACCCCATGTTCTTTCTCATCGTCCTGGCGGGCTCGGTCCTCGGCTCGGGGTTCGGCTTCATTCTGGGAGCCACCACGATGTTCGCCTCGGCGATCATCACCGGAGGCATCGGCCCGTGGTTGCCCTTCCAAATGTTTGGAATGGCCTGGATCGGCGCCGGTGCAGGATGGTTGCCCGGCCGGGGAACCCGCGCCGAGCTGTGGGTGGCGGCCGCCTACGGGGCGCTCACCGGACTGCTCTACGGAGCGCTGCTCAACCTGTGGTCGTGGCCATTTGCCGCCGCCGGAGCAGAGCGCATCAGCTACCAGCCCGGCGGAGGTCTGTCCGAGACGTTGCGCCGCTACTGGGCGTTCTATCTGGCCACCTCACTTGGGTGGGATCTCACCCGCTCAGTCGGCACCGTGATCATGACCATCGCAATTGGCCCTCCGGTGTTGCTCGCCCTGCGCCGCGCCGCCAAACGCGCTCACTTTGTTCACCGCTGACCCACTGCGGGCAGCAATCACCCGAGCGGTTGGCCCTACCTTCTCGCCGCCCAACCGACGCCGGCTCGAGGCCACCACGACGAAGGCCCCCACCGGCGGGTGGGGGCCTTCGATACTGCTCCGGGGGTGAGGCTCGAACTCACGACATTCTGATTAACAGTCAGACGCTCTGCCAGCTGAGCTACCCCGGAATGGACCACTTACTCTAGCAGCGGGGTTGCCCGCATCGGCCAACCGGTTTCCTCCCGGACCCGCTACGTCTCCAGGTAGTCGCGAAGGCGGTCGGAGCGGTTGGGGTTGCGCAGCTTGGCCAGCGTCTTGGATTCGATCTGACGGATGCGCTCCCGGGTGACCCCAAACGTCTTGCCCACGTCCTCCAATGTGTGAATGGTGCCGTCCTCAAGCCCAAACCGCAGCCGCACCACCGCCTGCTCCCGGTCGTTGAGTTCACCCAGCGCCTCCACCAACGCCTCCCCCAGCATCTGCTTGGCGGCCTGGTCCGCGGGCGCGTCCGCTGTGGAGTCTGGGATGAAGTCGGCGAGTGAGGTGTCGGCCTCGTCACCCACCGGCGAGTCAAGCGAAAGTGGGTCCTGGCTCATGCGCAGGATCTCCCGCACCCGGGCGGGGGTGAGGTCGACCTTCTCGGCCAACTCCTCCATGGTGGGTTCCCGCTCCAACTCCTGGATCAGCTGGCGCTGGTAACGGTGGATCTTGTTAATCGATTCCACCATGTGCACCGGGATGCGGATGGTTCTGGCCTGATCGGCGATGGCCCGGGTGATCGCCTGACGGATCCACCAGGTGGCGTAGGTGGAGAACTTGAATCCCTTGGTGTAGTCAAACTTCTCGACCGCACGCATCAGGCCAAGGTTGCCCTCCTGCACCAGGTCGAGCAGGGCCATGCCCCGACCCGAATAGCGCTTCGCAATCGAGACCACCAGCCGAAGGTTGGCCTGGGTCAGGTCGGACTTGGCGTGTTCGCCGTCTCGGCGAGTGCGCTCGAGTGCCACCCGTTGTTCCCGGTCAAGCTCGCCGAGTCGCCCCTCGGTGGCCAACTCGGCCAAACGGTTGTCTGCGTGTAGGCCCGCCTCGATGCGCTTGGCCAACGCCACCTCCTGGGCAGCGTCGATCAACGACACCTGGCCGATCTCCCGGAGGTACAGCCGAACCGAATCGCCGGAACCACCCGAGTCGCCCGACGCAGCGCCGGATCTGGCCCGGCGCTTGTGCCGGGCCGGCCGCTCGGTCCGCTGGATGACACCGGCATCATGGTCGTCCCGGGTCAGGCCAGGGGCGACGGTCGAGGCGTGATCGACCGCGGCCACAGCCGCCGGGACGCCGGCCGGCAGGTCGTCGTCATCAGCAGTGTGCGGGTCGACCTCAACCACGAGTGTGATGCCCTCGGGCCGGAACGCCGACTCGACATCGGTGA
>ERZ724508.2197-NODE-2197-length-10527-cov-4.953113_pt1 | contig 10527 bp, 6 predicted proteins | sample MGYA00376041_ERZ724508 | MGnify/ENA primary metagenome ERZ724508 (study PRJEB28724, sample SAMN07190887) | wastewater metagenome | isolation source: effluent of sewage treatment plant in Hong Hong | place: USA: Christiansburg, Virginia | collected 2016-03-01 ... | reverse complement strand
CAGGATCCACTTGATTGGCTGAGGTTTTTCCCTGACATTGATTGCACTATGATTGATTAAAAAAATATAATTGTAAATTTGAAAGCTTTTTTAAGAAGCACAAATTCGAAATGATGATCAGATTGGATAAGAAGCGAATATATATCAAATTATACATAGAAGTACACGAAAGAGAAAGTTCTGAGTAATTCTTAGATCGGAAAAAAGCAAAGTTGATATAAAGTTTAACTTTTTATAGAAATTGCGAAGAAGCGAACATAAATCCCAGTGACCAATTATCTGAGGGAAAGCTAACAAAAGTAGCAAAGATAGTTCAACTGCTGAACTAAATAGAAAAAAAAATATTTTGTTATCTAATTAAATTATATCGCATTATTAACTGCCCTATTCATAACAGTTGCGTCATTAAAATTATATGAAACCCTTCATAAAAGGAAGGGATTGGAAAATAAAGTAACTGGAGAACTGACTAGGTTCGAAAAAATAAAAATTTAAAAAAGATTTTACATTTTAAATTCTCCAACAAGATAATTCCTGTTTTAGATTCTCCTGTTTATAATTGTGGGAATAAATGGAAACTTAATTGGAAATATATGAGCGGAAAGATATTTTGAGATCATTTCTGATTGATATTGCCTGATCATAAATTAATGATTTAAATAATAAGCATTTTAATTAATATTTTGGGAAATTTCATAAATTTAAAAGAATTTTTAATCATTAGTGAGTTAATTCTATGCTTTTCATGCACTCTATGTTTTTTTGTTCTTCTTTTTCACATCTTATATGGCTTTTTTTATGGCTTCTTCTGCCAACATTGAGCAATGGAGTTTTACTGGCGGCAGTTTCAAATATTTTGCAATATCTGTGTTCTTTATATTCAAAGCTTATTCTACTTTCATACCCTTGATCACTTATGTGGCATATGAACTAGATGCGATTGCAGATCCACAGCCAAAAGTCTTGAACACTGCTTTTTCAATAGTTTAACCATCCTAATTTAGCTAAATCTGCAATTTCATGACATCCCCACAAGCAGGAGCTCCAACTAAACCTGTCCCAACATTCTTTCTATTTTTGTCTAACGATCCTACATTCCTTGGATTTTCATAATGATCAATGACATTGTCATGATAAGCGAAATTGACATTGATTAATAATTGTTTGAAAGGCAGACTGTTCTTGATTAAAGAAATTGGCAATTTGGTCAACATTAAAGTACTGATAAGAAAATTATATATATTAATATGCGTCATAATAATTTATAAAGAGGTTTCCGTATAATAAGAGAATCGATATAAATTATAGAAAAATATTATCATTGTTGGTAATTCTCGTATAAAATTTCATCGATCTAGCTGTAATTTACATGTTCTCCGAGATTATGGCATTATATTGGCTAGATGTGTTTCCCTATTATGACCAAATCTCCGAAAAAGTGGGAATTTTAGTTAACTGACATAGACGGCTCTTCTATTGGCATCATTTCATGAGATAGTTCATCTTATTCTTGAAATGATAATGTTCTGATATGGCAGTTTTCTTATTAATTCTTTAAATTTTATTCTACTTTGGGAATTAACAGTAACTTTTTTAAACTCTGCTTCTTTTCATGACCAGATGAAGATCTCCGTTGTATAGTGACAATAGGAGTAAACTATCTCATTTTATTTCGAACTAACTCCTAACATTTAACTTCAGCATAGTGCTATTGCTCTTCTTTAACTTCATGGAATATGCTCGTATTATAATTATGGTTTTCAAGATTACTCTATCTGTCACGCTCTATATCTTCGCGCTTCTAGATGTCCATGAAGCTAGAATTTTTTTATTCGAATCCCAATTTATTTGATTTTAATTTGCTTGTTTAGCTTTTATCAAATTCTTCATTTTTTTATTTCTGATACAACAGTTTGAACTCATCCACTAAGTTCAATATAGAGAGTATCTTTTACTTCATGCTATCGTCTATTTTTTTATTCATGTTTTGCTTGATGGGTTTGAAACTCGAAAATTTGAATATCAGCTCAGGTAGCTACTTTAAAGAGTTTATTAGTTCTTTAGTGGAGTATTCGATCGATTGGAAGTTGTAAATGTGGTTGATGATGAATGTCAAAACTGAAGGCTTTATCTATCTCATCTGGCTAGTTGAATTTTTCTATCCAATAAATTTATTCAATCGTCTCAAGCTTCTTCTCAGTGTAGAATAGAAATGATTTTTTACATCGTTGTCTGTTCTTCCAGGCAAGTACTTTGTCAATTACTTCCACTTGTTGCCATAGACTTTGTGCTTTTAAAATAGTTTTGATTATTATTCCTCAGTCCATTGACTTTTTAGCACATGAGGGTCTAGGTGATTATACCATCTTTCTCTACATTGTTTTCCTGTCCTCTGCTTGGCCATTGCTGTGGGACATACCTCACGGAGAAGCTAGGAATTTTTGGTCCAATCTTCATTTCCATTTGTTTAGACGACTATTTTGAGTTTTTCATCTTCCTGAGTTAATTTATTATTACTTCGTGAGTCCAGTTATGCCTGTTCATGCTGACAAATATTAATATTTTATATATTTATTATTGCAAGAATCAAAATTGTTTTCATTCAAAAATTACTATGCAGCTATATTATATATATTTTTTCATCGTCAATTTTCAATTTGGGCGTCTCTGATCGTAATTTTAAGACTACAGGGACATTTTAATAGAGATTTTTATCCTATCCACCCTCGGACAGTAGCAGATTGATGTATTTATTAAGGATGTTCCGAAACAGTCAATTACTAATTTTATTTATGATACTCCTGCCTATAAAACAGCTTATAACCGAATTAATTGAACTGTAATGATGGAAGTTTCTCAAATACTAATTATTTTATAAAATTAATATATTTAACTAATCAATGTGCGAGCAGAGAGTAGCTCTACAGAATTTGTTCACTTTTGGACATGGCCAGCTTCTTGAATGTATTTCCCAATAGAGAAAAAGGAAATTTCCCTTCTTACAAAACGCAAAGATTAAAAAGACTGTACTTTTACATAAATTGGTTTCATAATAACGTTAAAAAATCATAGTAGATAACGAAAATAACAACCCTCTCAATATTCCCTCCACAACGAAATCAAAGAGAAGAATTCTATCTCAAGATTAGAGAAAAGTAAGTTTTCAGCTCGGCAAAGACAGTAGTCAGATCAACAGCAGCAGATATAACTCCAATTAAAATAAATCAAAAAAGAAGATAAGCTTACCGAAAGTACATAAAAATGTTTTCCCTGATTTGAACAACAAGTGTTTTTTCAAAAGAAAAATTACCTCAGCTGAATCATCCATACGTTATGCGGGATAGCAATAATCAGTATAGTTAGTCCAACCTTTCAATTTATTGGAGCTTTAAAAGCATTAGTCATGTATCAAAGATAAGAGACCCAAAAGTGTAATGTTTCTCAGCTAAATCAGTTATTAAATTCCCGAATCAAGAATAAAAACCATCCAGCATCACAGAAACCGAGCATACTCAAAGTACTACAAATCCAAAACAGACCAAAAATTGAGGGGAAGTGTTATAGACAACAAAATAATGGAAAACATTAATTAGTACAAAAAAATTTATTGCTGACAGAGTTCAAAAGAAAAGGACATTTGCTTGATTTTCTCAATTAAAATATGATTACTCTTTAATATAGTTTTTCTTCATTTAAATCAAATCTATTGATTAGAAAAGAATAAACACATAACTTAGAATCTCCATTTAATATATTTTAATAAAGATAAAAAAAGTAATAAATATGGTTAGATCATTTTTTACCCAACTGTCTCAGCTTTAGATTCTCTATTTTTATCAAAATGAACTAGTTCATCTCTTGAATCCCACAAATTAATGGAGGAATTATAGCTTAGCTTTCGCAAAACTATTTTATGACTCTTGTTTTTGTTTTCTTTGGGGTTTTTTGTTCCTTTTCTTAGATTTTTTGAATCTTTTGGATTTTTTTTGCTTTCTGAGTCTCTTTTTTCTATTTCTTTGTATTTGATGTTCTTAATTTATTTTTAATAGAATTGTTTAAGGTTTAACTTGTTCTTTTTCTCAAAATTCTATAATTGCTTTTCATTTTTCCTTTTAGTTTTTGTTTCATATAAAAAGATTTCTAAGTTTAATAAGTTAATGGCCTTTTTGCTTTTGCACCGTCTGCAGTTTTAGTAGTTTTCTACTTTTAACTTTATTTTTTTGTTACTTTTTTCTTTTAATTTTCGATTTTAGGCTATTTCTCTGTTTATTTTCCCTCCTCTCTGATTTATTTGACTTATTATATCATTTCTTCGCCTAAATTTTTATCTACTTCACGAATTTGTTCGTTTGTATCTATTTTATCAAGTTAAGGAGGTAGAGCTTGAGGAAAAAGGCTGAAAGGATTGAGTAACTGGTTTTAATCTGGATTGATCCAGAAGGTATAGCAAAAGTAGGGATAAAATTGAGCTGGATTTCGAGTATTCATTTACCAATATAATTTTTTTTTTATAAATTAGGAGTAAAATATCGACACTTAAGCTTGGTTAATAACAGAATTTTCATGAATGCAAATGTGGCAGCGAGCTCCATCTTCCTTGAACAAATTTTTTCTCATTAAAATAATCTTTCAAAGTATAGTTTTGTAAGAAAAGAGTTTCAATTTAGAGGAAAAAAATTAATTAAACTCTATAAACAAAGGAACAAGAGAGGGAAATATGTAAAAATTAATATTTTGGAAGGAATTTCGACATCTTTCGTCAAAAATTGTTTTTTTGAATTATTTTTTGAAGAAAATGCTTAACAACTCCCTGATAAATTCACAGTTTTCTGGAGTAATTATTTCAGATTTATTTTGATTGAGTAAAGGATAACGAAGGGGCATATGCCCGGAGATATCTAAAAGAAATTGTGCTTTATGTGATAATAAGATACAAAATTAAACAAAATTAATCAAAGATGGCTTAGAGTTAATTTAAAGGGAGTCAGTTGGGTAAAGAAATTGTTGAAATGATTGCCAAAACTTTTCTTTCATTTGAAAAAGGATAACTCTGTGAGATTTGTTTTCATTTTTTGGAATTATCATAAATATTCAAGACAAACACTGCAAATAAGAGGGAATAAAAACGAGATTTAAATCAAAAAGATTCACACTTGCTAAATATTCTTCATATGAATCAAGAACTATTTTTTTTTTCCTGTAATAATCTAACTTTCCTTATATCTCAAAACATAAAGAGGGAAAAAAGAAAAATAATAGAAGAAAAATGACATAAATAATATTAAATATGAAAGTCAAAAGTAGGAAATGTTAAATAACTTAAAAACGTGCGAAATAAAACCTTTGAGCATCAAATTGACATAAAAAGAAGAGTAACCACTGATTTATATCTTTAATTAATCCCAAACGAAGTTAAATATATGGAAGAAGGGTCTTCAGTTTGTTTATTTAATTCACATGGAGCTTAATTCAGGTATAGTATAAGAAATGAATAGAAAATATCATTAACACTGAGTATTATGTAGTTTAAATGATTGATTTTTGTGGAAGAGCCACTCAAATTCTGCAAGCACATCAAATATATGAGTTTCCAACGATTTTGTTGCTGAAATTTGAGTATAAAACAATAATTGTAATATTTTTTTTACAACGTTTAACTAATTTATTATGAATAGATATTTATATATGATAATGATTGGAAAATTTGATAATTTTTTAATAAATGGTAAAGATAACTTTTAAAAGTCCTAATCAAACTCAGCCTTTCACTCTTGAAATTGATCCAGCTACAATTGGATCCGTCGCTAAACTTAAATAAAAAGTTGGCCAGCACACTAACGATCCAGCTGCTAATATCAAGCTTATCCATAAAGGTAGATAATTTGTAAGTCAGGAAAAATTCTGAAGGATGAGACAGATGTAAATACACTTGGGTTAGCAAATTAGGACACTATGCATGCTGTCATTAAGAAATAAAATTCGTCAAATTAGGCTAAGACTGAAACTTCAAGTAACACTGGATCAACTACAAATCAAAACCAAGGATCAAGTAGTTATGGTCAGGGTTTGGGCTCTGGAGGATATGGCGGAATAGGTGGATCAGGAAGTACAGGAGGTTTTGGTGGCTTAGGAGGCTTAGGCGGATTAGGTGGGTTAGGTGGATTTGGAGGTTTGGGTGGAGGAGGAATGGGTGGCCTGGGAGGAATGGACCCTCAAATGATGCAACAAGCCATGTCTATGATGACTCCTTAAATGATGACCCAAATAATCGAATCGAACCCAATGTTAAAATCAATGGTCGAATCAAACCCACAAATGAAGCAATTACTTTCAAATCCTGAAATGCTCAAGCAAATGATGCGTAATTTATTCTTTAATATTAGGTCCTTAAGTCATTCAGGCAGCTATGAGCAGTGGATTAGGAGGAGGATTAGGAGGTCTTGGAGGTAACATGGGAGGATATGGAGGATTAGGTGGATTCGGTGGATTAGGTGGTGGATTAGGCGGATTTGGCGGAATGGGAGGAGGTTATGGAACAACAGGAACTACTACCCAGAGCAATGCAGACCCTAAATAAACCTACAAAAATCAGTTATAACAATTAAAAGGAATGGGCTTCACTAACGAATCAGTCAACTTAGAGGCCTTAAAAGCAACTGGAGGAAACGTAGAAGCTGCAGTTGAAAGAATCTTAAATATGCTTGGTTGATTAACTCTCCTTAATTCTTAAATAATTACTTATAATTCATAAAATTAATTACTCTTTCACAACAGCACCCATCTTTAAATATAGTCTGAATATGTATCCATTTATTTTATTCAATTTGTATTATTTTTATATCAAATCCTTTGTTGTCTGAACAAGAAAGGGTTGAACAGTTCTGGCAGCCAAAATACTCCGTTGAATACGAAACTTAATCCTAAATTTCGACTTCTTTTCAGAATGTTAGGATTTCTTCTGCCTAATACTGTATACAACAATCCTGTTGAAACTGCCATGCACACCGATCGTACAGGAAGTTCGCCAACGGGTAGTACGAATTATCTTTTGAATGTAGTCATACAACATGCGGCATGCCCATCGAAATATCTCCAGAACTCTCTAAAATTATTCCATCTCACTGTCAAACTATTCCATTATTCAGCAATAGAGAACTCTTTCTGAGGAACTGCCACTTCAGTATTTGTAATGACCTGAGCTACAGCCTCGGCAGATGCATTTTTATCATTTGTAGTTTATGACGAATTTATAACATGCAATTTAGTCTCGTGCACAGGTTCTGACCTCATATCTTCCACTATCATAACGTTATCACTAGGAAGTACAACAATGACTTATTCTCCTTGTCGATATACACCCTCGTTAAGTTTTTAAGGCTAAGACATATCCTATTATTATATTAATTATGATAATGATAGTCTCTAGTTTGATGGTGCCCATAATATTAGATTAATTAAACACTTTTTTAAATCTTTAATTATATACTTTTTTCTCCTTTTTTATTAAGCATTATCATTCTTATCAATATTTTTATAATAAATTTGACAAACTCATCAATGAACCGCAAGCCTGTGTTTTATAGTAATAAAAATTAACGCAAAAACGTGGCTGATCTCTCCCCGAGACTGGCTGCGAAAAAGCCTGATTCTTTGCATCAAGGAGGAGTGATAGCCCAAGCTTCAGCTCAAATGAAAAGGAGAAAGCAAGATGTTAAAGTAACTAGACTTGAATCGCCCATCTATTCACGCCCGAAGGCTGAACTAAAAAAGATAAATTAGCAAAAACAATTGTTAAGCGAAGAACAAATTAGAAATTCTGCAGTGTACAAAATGCTGGAGCAGGAAATAAAGGAACTGGCTAGACGACAAGAATAGGAAATACAAAAATTAAAGAAAGTACCCCAATGATAATATAGATTAGAGATGAACGAAAGAAAGAAGCAGAAACAGTTAAGAAATAGCAATTTGCCACAAAATTACAAATATGGTAACTTAAAAATGAAGTTTTCGATATAAAATAATTGATTCAAGAATAGAAAAGCGAGACGTAGCGATTGCTCTAGGAAATCAGACCCGTGGGATCAGGTCAAAACCAACAAGAATCACAATAAAACTAAGAATAATAATTCCAGCACCAAACCCTACCGACCAACCACGAGTAACCCTAATAATTATGAATAATTTAAATTAACAATATTCTATATACCCACACTTCGATATTTATATAGGTATTTGTCATTATTTCATGTGTACAATAATTATAATTATCAAGTATTTAATTGTATATATAATCGCATGCTGAATATTTTCAAGACATCAATTTTTTGGTTTTCTAAGTTCAAGTATTATCGGGATCTGGCTCAAGAATTGAATTATGTTGTAAGTTTTACCCTATTTTAGATTCCCAAGATTAATTAGGAACTTGGATATCCCTAGCATGAGAAGTGTTGGCTCGTTGGCTTTAAACTTGTTAATAATCTTTCAAATTTATAGCATCGGGTTCAGGACACCTCTCTTGAACCCTAAACTGTTAATGAGGACAACACTTAAAAGTAGAAAAAATAGAAAGATCCAATTAAATTATAGGCTGACCCTGATGCTCGTGAGTTACTCAGTTACGGATAAATCTTCAAATACGCTGATAAAAATGATTTGGACATTTGCACCACAAATCCCAATGAAAAGGAAGTGACGTTAGTGAAGTTGAGATAAGAAATATATCGTAAATACTACTATCAAAGAATATTCAGAGCGAAATCCCCTGCCAAGAAATATAAATAAATTCGAATCCCGTAGAAAATACAAGATCATGATCTGTTGAATAAGGTGGAAAATATCAAATCTCTCATAAAAAAAGGAGATTTCAAGTTTAAAATTTATTGTTAAAATTGTTCTGATGAGAGTTAGAAGAAAATCAAAAAACTCTGTTAATATTTAGGTCGCACCCAAGAAATATAGATATAATAATACGAAATATAACAAACGATGAAGCGTAAAAATAAAGTCATAATTGAAAGATGGATTGTGACGCTAGATTTTTCCAAGTAATCAGTTGTTGATTATGAAAAAGTGAATAAAAAATGGAAGAGGAACATAATTTCAAAAAAAGTTAAATAGCAAAACAAAAATAAGCCACAGAAAAGTTTTAATTATGATCAGCTAGCAGGAGAAGATGTATAATTTCAAAGGTATTTATGAATATATTCAGAGAAGTTATCAAATAATTATTGGAATTAAAAGCTCCTTTGCCTCGTCAATATCAAGATTATCAAGAAATGTAAGATAGTGTCCAAGGGGGAGAACAGAACTTTTTTATAAATGCTGTCCGAAGTTATTAACCTAAAAAAAATGAAGATTAAATTTAAGAAAATGATGATGAAGAAGAAGAATAATAAAAATTGAGTACAAATCCGAAATTTTAAAGATCAGTTTAGTAAATACTTGAATAAATGGATAAAATAAAAGAAAAGAAGGGAGAAACTTAGGCATTTGACAGTTTCAAATTAAAAGTATTGGATAAATAGCTCAAATAAAAACTTGCTTTGGCAGGTTACAAGAAAAAAAATTGAAATGTTTCTCTAATGAGGAGAAAATGATACCTTATTTTAAATTGTAACCCTTTTCTTTTATTACGGTTAAATCTATAACATTTATAAAAGTTATGATTTTAATCTTCCTATTCATTCTAATAGCAATCAGTTCAAGCAAAATTACTTTTTAAAGCGGATTAGAGACTACATAAATCACATTAAAAGACGTCCACACTTTTTCTGAGGTCTTAGTCTAAGCACAATTTAATCACATTGACGATCACAGATATTAAACAGTACATTTGGTTATTCGGGCAGTAAATCGACAGAAAAAGCAAGCTTATTTAGACTTATTGAAGAGATATAATCAGCTTGTTCGAATTTTAATCAAACTTAAGGCAATTCCTAACAAATAGTCGATGATCCACTCCATAATACATCGTAATTTTTTGAGGAAAAGCAGAAAGTGGGAGTTCTTCCGATATTTTATCATCTATACCCACAAAGACGATGTGTAAAGAATTAAATAATACCTGAAATATTTTCGGCTATAGGTTGTCAAAAATAGTCCAGCAATTCAATATCTAGATTAAAAATTTATGTCAATTGCTGCCTTCATTTAGGCGAAACTCTAACTATAAAAGTTTATAGCAGAGCACCTGAATTCTGAATATAGAATATTGAAAACAAAAGACATATAAATTATTGGCTAAAAAGTTTAGAATGAATAGATAATCGAGGATCATTTACAAAAATAATTCAATAAAAGGAGATAAGACAGAGAGTGGAGGGAATAGGATAGTGGACCAAGCGATACATTGGAAGAAAGGGGATTTTACTCGAAAATATACGATTATAAGCCAGTTAAAAGAGTAGCAATCAAAGTGCTGTTTCAATTAGTGGAAAAGTCAGTCGATTTATAAGATTTATAGTCATTCATTTAAGAAGATGAATAGTAATCAGAGAGTATCAGTGATTTCGAATAAGAAATTGAAAA
>ERZ724508.2195-NODE-2195-length-10534-cov-5.319592_pt1 | contig 10534 bp, 14 predicted proteins | sample MGYA00376041_ERZ724508 | MGnify/ENA primary metagenome ERZ724508 (study PRJEB28724, sample SAMN07190887) | wastewater metagenome | isolation source: effluent of sewage treatment plant in Hong Hong | place: USA: Christiansburg, Virginia | collected 2016-03-01 ... | reverse complement strand
CATCCTCAATAGTGAGCTGAGCAGGAAGTGCATCTGCCACCTTGGCTAGCTTTTGATAGTGTTCCGGGTGCTTCGCCAGGAAGTATAAACAAGCTCCAGCTAAGGTGGAAGTTGTGTCGGCTCCTGCAGTGAAGAGTGTGATGAACTGTTGCACTATTTCTTCGATTGTGACTAGCTTGTTTTCTTGATTTTGTTCCGAGGTGAGTACCGACGCGTAGTAGTTTAGAAAATCTTCATGCTGAGCTAGGCTTGGGTCGCCTTTTATTCGCTGTTCCAGCTCATCCTCGATGATCTTCGAGACAGTTTTGAAGTCTTCCAGGACCTGAGTTTATGAGTGACCGAGAAACCTTCCCCACTTGGTTGAGTCCTTCCCTAGAATCAGAATTCTCACCAGAAACTGGAGAGTTGGTGTCCGATCGACACAGAAATGCATATTTTCCCTCAGCTTGTTGATAAGCCCTATCCCTCTAACCTTGACCTCATTCATGTTGCGACTGAAGAACGCATAGCTGACCACCTCAGCAGCAATTTCGAACGTGTGCTGGTAAATGCCCATGGGTTCATCTACTTTTATTGCTCCAAACACCTTTCGCGCCGTCTTCTGGATTGAGGGTACAATGTTTTTGAGAAAGTCAAAATGCATTGCCTTCGACATAAGCTTTTTCTGGCGGTTCCATTCCTCTCCCGTGGCGATCGCAATGCTCTTCGTAAAGTACTGTTCGCTAAACAGTGCTAAATTCTGTTTGAAGAACTTCGAGTGGTTCAACAGGTACTCCTGTGCGAGCTCGGGGGTTTACAGAATTATATACGGACTCGCGAACAAGTTCGTTACGAGGAAGCGTTCTTGAGGTTGTTTTCCCTTCGGTAGCCAGTTCAACAGATCATCTTCCTTCCCATGCCTCACAACAGATGACGCGATGTAACCTCCAAGCGGGAAGAACACCATTCTGCTTGGTGACTTAATCCCTTTCTGAATTCTTTTGCACTTTATCCAAGGAACCACGCCGAAGTAAACGATAGCCACCAAGAGCCCCACAGCCAGAATCTGTAAGATCATAAGATAAGAATATTCAGAGACTCGCAATTCGGTAAAATTCAGTTTAAGTGGATTTATGGAGTCTGCAGATACCCACCGGCACAGCTGTTCGATCTGTATGATGATTTCGTTCAGACCGCAAGTCATTCAGTCATGCCAACACACCTTTTGTAAGGAGTGTGTTGATACCCTCTTCGACATGACCGCCAATCCAAAATGCCCGATGTGTAGGGGAGAAGCCCGTCGGGAGAATATTCGGGAAAACACCGAACTAGCAGCAGAGATTGAACGGGTTCACCCGGAGGAATACGCAGCTCGGAAGCGAGCATACGAAGCAATCGATCGCAGCCCTACAATCTTTATTATCCACAACACAGCAACCCCATCGGCTAACGACTACACCAACTGGAAACTCTTTGTGAAGAGTGTTAACAACGACTAACAAAAGTACATCGAAAGGGTCGTAGTGCACTTACATCCAACATTCACCCCAAGTGTATACGCCCTTTCAAACAAACCCTTCGAGTTGGAATGTTCAGGTTGGGGAGTCTTTGGAATCCGCGTGGTCATCCACTGGCGACAGAAGTACCAAAGAACCAGCGACGAATACACCTACATGCTAACTTTCCACCCCACAGAGACCAACCAGATGAGAATCGTCAAGCGCTTTGGGCAGAACGTTCAAGCATCATGATATTGGGATGTGGGAATCCTGGCTTATTCTAAATTACATCATTGAATGACCCAATCACAAACTGTATTCATCCTGCTGCTGCTCTTAGTTGCAAGAGGAGCTGAGTTGACCTCCTACGCTCACACCATGATGCTCACTGAGGAGAGATATGCCAAGGAGCTTACCTACACCGTTCCACACATCGTCAATGCTACCGTAGTGTTTGCCATACGTGACTACGATGGTATAGGTAAGTTTTCATGGTGGATGCATCACTCCCTTACTGACATCAACGCTACTCACGACTGCCTCACATTCGAGTTTGGGCAGGACTGGCCAAAGGGAAAGCTTAATTCCATGGTCGTGGACTTCATCATCTTCAAGTCCAACCCGAGCATCACAGTTATCCGTAAGAGGGCTGTTGATTACCAAACACATCTGGAGACGCCGATGAATAAAAGTAAACCCTCCGAACTGCTGATGTTTCCAGTATCGTTCACAGACTTGTCCCTCACAAGTGGTTTCACCAACATGCCAATCCCTGAGTACAACATGTTTGCTATCCACTACATGCATATGCACGGCTCGCACCATGCATCAGAAGAGGACAGCGCCAGAGCATTTGAGGGAAACTGGATCGAATTTATGTGTGTCGTTATAGAACTTCCACCAATTCCCAGCAACCTGAACTGCAAGCTGCTGAACAAATGGGATACCAAGTCGTTCCAAAGCACAGACATCAATTCGGAATGCGGTTACTTTGCCGGCCTGAAGTCCATTTACGACTACCACTCCAAGGAGCAGTTCACACTCACCTCAACTACATTAGAGTTCAAGGACTACTCGCAATCGAACTTTGGTATTATGGCGTTTCCAATCCTCCGTGAGGGTTTTGAAGACCACCGAAAGTACTATCTACCATTATCGGCTAAGGCTGGAATGGTCGGTGAGGAAAAGGTAAACATCATTATTCAAACATTCAACGAATTTCCGTTAGTGTTGTTCATCCTAATCGCGTCAGTGTTCACCACTGTTGGGCTTATCATCTATGCCCGCTGTACAATTATGCGAAGAAGGCAAGGCCTAATCACCTTCCGGGACGATCCAAGTGCTCCAGTTTAAACCCCGAAAAAATAACCACCATCTACGGTCGAATGCAAGGCTCAATGTATTGAGTGCAAGAAGGAACTGGAGTTGGTAGCTTCAGAGCTAAGCTTTGTGGAACATGTAAAATGTGACAGCTGTCAAAACAAGGTCATGACGATCGAAGACTGAATGACGCAATCCTCATCATCCTCTCGTTTGGGCTTAACCGATATTGAGGCTGCTCCTGCGTTCCTTAAGAACCTTATCAATGAAATCCTTGATAACCTATTGGTTCTTGGAGCCGACCTTCCACAGTGAAAGGATCTTTACCTTACTCTTTGTAAGAATGTTGGCGTTGTCGATCTGGCGACCTTTAGCAACGTTCTGAAACTGCTTTTTAGTGCGCATGTCCGCGACATACTTTAGATAGCTGAACCCAGTCTTTTCCTTCTCCCTTTGCTACTCTGTCTTTCTCTGTCGCTTGAGTTCGTCTTGCTGCTCCTGTGGTAGTTCCTTATAACATTTCTTCCGACTGCGGCTATAGAAGGAACTTTCCACGTTCAAGTATGTTGGGTTTTTATGACTATCCGCAAAAGGCACCTCTGTATATAACTTCTCGACTTTATTACAGTCTCGTAGCGCATCGAATTTCTTCGGGTATCGTTATACGTACCTTCTCGCGATGTACTCCATGAAGTGTTTGTGGTACAGCCTCTCCCGTTTGATCTCTAATAAACTTTCCTCGATGGTGTTTTCTTCCTGTTGTCGTACCGAACTAACAGCCAGTGGCGCTGGTTCCTTAGAGTTGAGATCCACAGTAATCTTTTCGGGAAATTCATAAAACAATGAAACAGTGTGCTGTGTTCTCTTTGCATCGTCAAGAGTACTATTTGGTTCAGGCATTTTTTTGCTTTTCAGGCATTTAGATTTGAGGAGTTCACTCGGTGGTCGTTATGGCCTCCGTCTGTTATCTTTCATTCCTTTCGCATTGAAGATTGTTTTTAGGCAAACCGATTCGATGCTCTCCTCCTGCTCCTATGTCAGGAATCGACAGCGGCTGTTTGCATGTGAGTTAAAATAGTGCTTCTCCGATCGGTCTTGGAAGAAGTGTCGTTAGCCTGCCGTCGTTGGCTTGTCCAGAAGACAAAAATCACTCCTGTTTCGTGTTCCCTTCTTCATAATATTTTATTCCGCTACTATCAAAGCCTGCCAACAGTGATCCCGTTGCCTGAAAAGATACCGCTCTTTTTCCAGCCTCGTACTCGGCTCTTGATCTGGAGAACCTTAGTGCGATGAGGTTCTGCCACGGCACTCAGTAAATTGTCAGCCGTGAAGTCGTTGTAATAGTCACCAAGGTCGTCTCCTCCATATGACTGAAAGATTGGTCGCGAATTCTGGCCGAATCTTTGATCTGGGCTATCAATTACAAGGGGCTCCACGATGCTTTAATTTCGATAGCTTGAAGTGTAGGACTGAGACATTGGTTTTACTTCAGCTTTGAAGGACGCCTCATAACTATAGGTATCCAATCCTGTGCTAGGCTTGATGAGTTCAGGAGGCTTATAGACCGGTGAGTAGAGGCTTTCGCTGTAAGCGTTGGCGTAGCCTCCTGTGCTGGAAAGTCCTGCTAATGGTTGGGAGATAGGATCTTCGAATCGAGGAAGTTCGTATTTAGGGAGAGAATAACTATCGAAGCTGTTCTGCTTGAAGGAGCTTTCATAACTGGTCACATTTTTCGTAACATCAGACAGGTAGTTATCGAGAGGGCCTGTATATGCCTGACCAAAGCTAGGAGCAGCAATAAAAGATGGAGACTAGTAGCTCGTAGCTTGGTTGGTGTTCATATAAGCATTGAGTCCACTCCCTTCAAAGGGTTTATACTCCGGCATTGCTGACGCCTGAGCAAGGGCAGACGGCTGAAGTTGTTGAGCTTCTCTTCTTGGAACTTTATCCTTGTACACCGCAGTCTGTCCCGTGAAATCCACGAAGTCGTAGGTAACGCTGATCATGGATTCCTTCACTTCGTTTCGCCCACTGTAAGCACCTGCGTTTGGTGCTTAGTAAGTATCGTGACGTGGCTCCACCGACACGTAACGGTCTGCCATCTGGTCCAAAGACTGGTAACCTCCAATATTGCTTGTGATGGGTACTGTAGGTCGATTGAATTCGCCACTTCCAGTACTACCAGCATTGCTTCCGTAGAGTCCCAAGCCATCAATTCGGGTGCCTCCAGTATTATAGCTTTCGTAGCTGTAGTTGCCACCGGATGAAGGGTCTTCACTGACAGGACTGGTCTCTTGGATGTAAGCAAGGTATATTGAGTTCTCATTCTGCTCAAAACAGAACATATCGGAATCGGAGAATTTCCAGCAGTTGGAGTTGTAAGATTCGATGGTGAGTCCAAGCAGGTGTCCAATTTCGGAGAAGACAACGGCTGTGGGTATCTTGGCTTGATAGGAATACTCATGCCCCTGGCTTGCAAGGATGGACCTACAGATGTGTATGAACACACTATCCATAACTGGGTAGGAGTTGAGGAGTGCCTCAACATTCGGCTGCTCTTCATTCTGCAACAGCACAATGAACTCTGCAAAGAGCTTCTTGAATTGGAAGTCGTTGTACAGATCCCGTTGACTTTCAGTTTCGGGGGTGAACAGTAATTCAAATTCCTCGTGGAAAACGATGTGGATAAGGTTGTACATGAAGTTTGTGTTGAAGCCGATTTCGGTCTCCACTTCGTATGTTACCCGCAGGAGCTGATAGTAGAGAATCTTGATGTTGCTGTGCACGTTGTCAGTGAAGTGCTTGAGAATTCGGTGGGGACTCACCAAGTTCTGCTCGAAGAACACCGGCAGGGGTTGCGTGTTGTTGGGGAACAGGTTTGCTGGTGGGCTTGCCTTGAATAGGGATAGGGTAAAGCCGTCCGTGCGTAGAGCTTCTTGGAACCTTAGTTGTTCGGGAGTGCTCTCCATTCAAGCTATAAAAAATTATTTGAAGATCCACTGCTTTGTTATTGCTTGAAATAGGCACTAAAACGCCATGGCAAGTCACACTTCGGTTGGGCTGTTATCGAATTTAATGTCAGATTTAAACTCGGAGCTGGAACGTACATCGAAGCTCTAACTTAGTGATTGATTCGGCGAGGCAGCTACCCGAACCGGTGAATGCCCGCATCAGCCAGTATCGACACCTAGAGAAGCACATGCATAACGACTTGGGAATCTACAAGAACATTCGTATTGAGGGGTACGAAAGCAAAGGCGGTGAGGGGAAGTTGATGCGACTAGTGCATCACGACGAAATCAAACGGAGGATGGAGGTTGATGAGCAAGCCATACAACTATTTCAGCGCTACGCCTCCTACGATATTGCCTTTTTGTGTGTTCTGGGTGAAAAGGGAAACGGGAAGAGCTTCATCTTGGACAAACTACTCAACCTAGCTGGCGTCACAGGCAATCACGTACCTGCAGTGTTACTCAGCTTTCTGTCAACAGGGATGACGGATTGTTCATATGGTCACAACCCTTTTGCAAGAGAAATTTACGAGTGTTTCTGCTCGATTGCAGGGGGTTCAATTCTCAAAGCCTATCCACTGTCGATGCCAAACTCACCAGCCTTCTCATGCTTCTCTGTAGCACAGTGCTGTTCAATAACCGCACCAAGACAGAGTCCAATGACTTCAAAGCCTTTCAATCGCTGGTTCATAATACCTACTCGAATGCCACGATCAACGGAAAGAAGCTGCAGAAGGAGGATGGAGTTATGCCCAACTCCCTGTACCACTTGTACAGAACTCGTTCATTAGCAACCTCGTCTGAAATGACCCATTACTTCCCGAACTATGATTTCACTTTCTTGGAAGATGCCATGGTCGCAAACTACAAAGGCAAGGACTACGACCTCGTCGAATGTTCTTTCCTCACAACCAACTGTATCAGCGAGAAGTATGTTCGCCATCTCGGCGAGATATTCAGCATGGTGCTCAACAACATCTAGGAGAAGACTATCTGTGGTGTCACATTCAATGGCAACATCATCGGAAAGGTGCTTCGGAATGCCGTGCAGATTCTCAACAGGGATGACGTACTGGACATAAGTAAGCTGTTCAAGAGTGTGATAGCTGAGCTGTATGTGTCAGCTTACAACTTTTGTGTGATTTCATACAGCGACGCACTTGAGAAGGAGTTGCGGGATGAGGCTCCGAAGAGTTTAAACGACCTGCTCAGAATATTTGGAACGGCCAGCGACGAGACGATGACCAAATATCACGAGTTTAACCTTGATCCAGAGCTTCATAGGCAGTACCTCACAAAATTGCAGGAGCACATCGATATGAAAGAATAGCTGTTGCTGGAAATCAATCTAAAAAAGACACAGAACTTATTGAGAGGAAAGTTCAAAGGGTAGCCCCCAAAGAGCATCGATGCAGCCATCAACAACGCTGAGATGCTAGCAAAGTTTAACCCTGAATTGGATCACGGAAGGGAAGTGGTGGCCGCTGAGATGCTGGGCCAATGGCTAGAGGGAGCATCACAGAACCTGGGTAACTACTAGCTCCAACTACAATACGAATCGAAGCAGGAGTAGCTGAGTAAGCTGAGCCGACAAGTTTCCGAAGCGCAACAAAGAAACTCATTGCTACAAACAGAACTCGCAAAGGAAGAACAAAGAACCGAAGGGCAAAGATAGCTTGAAAGGAAACAGTCAGTTGCTTTGGATGCGGAGGTTAAAAAACTTCAAGCAGCAAATCGTGAACGAGTATCGGTGCCGTCATCCAACATCGACGAACTGCGAAATCAATACGAAGCCACAGTCCGATAGAATTAACGAAAGATTGGTAACCTGAACAGCCAGCTTGCTTCCCTTGCATCCAACCTCAACAGTCCACCCAAGCAGCAACCCTCGAAGGTTGCCAGACCGGAAGTCTCTGCACAGCGCAAGGAATTTAGCATGCTGACTGAGAAAGACAAAAATTTCCAAAGGATACTTCCACTGCAAGAAGAGGAAATACGCTCACTCAATAACGATATTGCTGCTCTGTCCAAGAAAAAGTGATTGTTTGAAATCATTTGCATTGTCAATTTCATGCTTCCGCGGGCTTAGTCTCGGGCGAAGAGCAAATCACCCAAACACAACAGTCTGGAAAAGGCACTGCATAAGACCAAGAGCGAACTATCCCTCAAAAGGAAGATTATCTATGGGGGTGGGCTCCAACCTTCTGTGGGTCAGCATCGACTTCCTAACAGAATGGCAAACGGCAAGGATGTTACCACGACCTCCAAGCTTACCAATGCACCGAAGTACCATCTCCAAGTTCGAAAGCACCCTTGCCAACCAGCACCACTGACGAGTACTGAACAGGAAGTTAGGCAGATTGAGAAGGAGCTGAAAATTGAAAAGCCAAAGATTATGAAGAAAGCTGGAGAGCCCTACGAAAGTCTACAGCAACGGTTGGTGAGCATATAATCATTGCTGGGGTAACTGAAGGAAACCATGCATCAGCTTCAGCGACCGAGGAAAAGTCGCTCGAAGAATCGTAACAAAAGCAAGAAGAGTAGTAGCGTGGAGGAATATCGGCCACGGGAGGTGGAGGAGGAGAAGAAATAGGACGATTGCCCTCCAAACGTGGTACAAAAGTATGTCTGCCAATCAAAGAAACTCGATCTGAGAAGGCCAATTAAATAGCCAACTGCCAGTCCAAACGAAAAATAATTGGATTACCAGCAGATATCGACCCGCAAGGATACCAGCTTGCGTCATGAAGATTAGCCGTACTACACTGGCAAACTAGTGCAATCTCTCAGTTCGGGACTGCCGTGCGAGGTGGAGGAGCACCTGCTTCAAGCACTGCAGGCTATCAACTACATGAAATCTATCAAGTCACCTTCATAAGGAGAACTTTACAAACTCAAGGCTCACCTCCCCGAACACCCGACCCACACCAAAACTATTTTATTGGATCTCGATGAAACGCTCATTCATTGTAACGAGGACATAGAAGGGCAGGTTCGACTTCCGATAAAACTACCCGATGGACAGGTGACCAAAGCAGGTGTAAATATCCGTCCACATGCCAAAAGGTTCTTGGAGAGGGTTTCTCAGAAATTCGAAGTCGTGGTATTCACTGCAAGCCATCCCTGCTATGCCAACGTCGTTCTCGACCATCTAGATCCCTAGAATAAGTTCATCAGCCAAAGATTGTTTCGATAGCACTGCTACCTAACAGAATCGGGGATATATGTTAAGGATCTCCGAGTTATCCAAAACAGGGACACCAAAAACATGCTATTAGTGGACAACGCTCCCTATTCCTACTACTTCCAAATGGAGAACGGTGTGCCAATCGTCCCCTACTATGACAATAAGGACGACTCGTAGTTGCTGCGACTCTAGAAATTTTTATTGGAGAAGGTGCATCCAAGTGACGATGTTCGGACAGTCCTGCGTTAGCACTTCAAGCTGCATCGGTATCCACAATACGGAAACATCAACCAGCTCATCGAGGCACTTTATGTCGAATGACTGTTAGTCTATGCTGCATTGATATTATTATTGAAACAGCAGCAACTTCGAACATGGCCATGCACCGATCTGAACAGCTTATTTACCAGCAGCGAGCACAACAGCAAAAGCTAGCTACCCTCCAAACCAAGCTGCGACAGGAGTTCCACGAAAAGGAGTTTGCGAGGTGGGAGAACAAAGGCACCGACGTGCAGAAGGCTAATGAGATGCGGTTGAGGCTCAAGCAGCTTCGCGAGCAATCCAACAGAAATTTGAACATGCGTCGCCAGCAGCTAGCTATGCTACTCGAAAAGGAACATGTGCAGTTCCAGCAGGAAATTGTAGGAAGCCAGGAAACTCCAGAACAAATTCGGAGCCGAATGGCGGAAAGGGTAAAACAGCTCAAGGAATAGCGAGAGTCCCAGAGGAAGTAATACGTCAATGAACAGCTCTACCGTCGATTTGAACTTAACGCTGATGAGCTACGCAAGGTTGATGCTGAGCTTCGCGAACTCAAAACCGACTACGAACGGAATATGCAGTTGGTTGAGAAGCAAAGGCTGATGGAGGGGCAATACGAAGAGGAAATGCTGTTTGCCGAACTTGGAAGGCGCGAACTCAAGAAGAGGGAGCAGCAAGAAAAGGAAAAAGCCAAAGAGCAGCAAGAGAAGGTGCAGGAGAGAAACGCCATCCTCGCAATCCAAAAGGAAATGAAGGATCAGAAAGTTAAGAAGGAAAAGTAAATGTCTGAGGCAGAAAAGCAGATGCTCCGCGAAGAATGGGAGCGAGACCGTGAGATCCAACGGCTGAAGGATTTCTAGCTGCAAGCTAAGAGTAAGGACATCGCTAAGGACCTAATCGAAAGCAACGAGAGGCAAAGAAGATTGAAGGAAGAAATCGCACGAAGGGAGAAATAATCTGATAAGGAACTGATTCAGCGTATTCTTGATAAGGAACGTGAGCTCATAGAGCTGGAGAAGGATCAAAAACTGAAGTATAGAGAGGAGGCTCGTAAGACTCTATCAAGCTTTAAGAATAGAACCCAAGACATGGTTCAGTATTAAAAGGAGCTGGATAGACTCATTGACATCGAGCGCAAGAAGAAGGAGTCCAAGCAGGACGAGGAGTGGAACAAACGAGAGGAAGCAAGGATAAAACTGCTTTATGATGTTTACAACGACCGAGAACGCAAAGTTAAGTAACACTGTAAGCTTTTCTTCTTAGTCAGTCCAAACCAA
>ERZ724508.2194-NODE-2194-length-10536-cov-16.704895_pt1 | contig 10536 bp, 9 predicted proteins | sample MGYA00376041_ERZ724508 | MGnify/ENA primary metagenome ERZ724508 (study PRJEB28724, sample SAMN07190887) | wastewater metagenome | isolation source: effluent of sewage treatment plant in Hong Hong | place: USA: Christiansburg, Virginia | collected 2016-03-01 ... | reverse complement strand
ACAGAGAGAAATATTTCTGAAAGTAATTTTTAACTAAATTACTTCTCACAAACTATGCTACGAATACAAAAAGAAGACATCCTGTCTTTCCACATCGACTATCTTGAAGTCTTTTGCACCCTTAAAGATTACAAAGAATTTGCAGAATGACTCGATAGTGATAATTCCAACTATAGAATCCTTGGAAACTATACCATTGAGAAAATGGATCGAGTACAAAATTACTCTTTCAAACTCACTTTTTGGAGAGATCAACTCCCATGCTTTGCTTGGTATCTTGGAAAGAAAATAAATACCTTCATGCACACCAGAGATTATTTCATTGCCTATTGATCCGCCTTTCTTGTGATGGAAATAGAGGAAATACTTCAATTCCTTCAAGAACACTTTATCTGTGATGGTGTAGAGAGAATATCATCTCACGCCATACCAACTATCAAACGTTTTGATCTTGCTCTCGATATTGCATACCCAATAAAGGATGTACTTCTTGAATTTCCTAAATCGAAACAGAAAGGATCAGATATATATGGTGAAGATGGAGAGACACAAACTCGCTATATCTGAGAGGTACAGAATCGCAAGAATAAATGACTCCTTATACGAATCTATAACAAGATTGTAGATATCCATGAAAAAGGAAAACAGAAGCTCTATACAGACTATCTTCTCCATGATCATGTGACACGAATAGAGCTTGAATTTCGCCGTGACCTCTCCGTATGACTTCCTCTCCTTGACGTTCTCGATAAACAAAAACTCTTCGATATCTACGTTCTCTATCTCAAGAAACACTCAAAGATCTGTGATGAACTCAAACTCGGTACTTGAGACACAAAGAAACTCAGGCGATCGAGAAAGAAAGTTGATCTTGAAGAACTACGATACAATCAAGTCGTAAGGAAACGCTATACAAACGCCTTCCTTGGATATGCTAAGAAGTTTCTATCGCTCGGTAGTTGTCCTGTGGATGTTCTCATTCGAAGGAATGTATATGACCCACAAACTATTCAGGATGTTCTCATATCTTGATGAAACAATGAAGAAAATGTGCGAAACAGAGAAATAATCTTTTCTCCTGAGAAATATCAAAGAGGTGTTACAAAACGTAATATGACTCATCTCTTTGCAGACAATGGTGAGTTTGGGAATATAGATAATGGTATTGAAGATGATCTCGATTGAAGACTGTAGGAAATATTTTCCTCCAGATTGGTCGGATGATCATGTTACTGAATCGATGGAAATACTAACGAGTTTGATCGAATGATTGCTAGATATTATTGAAAATACGCAAGAATAATTTATGATATATTTATAAAAATAATTTTGAAGATATGAATAGAGCTATCATATACTGTCGTAAGTCGACAGATCGAGATGACAAACAGCAAAATTCGATTGAATCTCAGTTGTCTGCTTGTACTCGAGTTCTAGAACAAGAATGATGTGCTCTTGTCGATACACTCTTCGAATCTGCAAGCGCAAAGAAAAGTGGAAGTAGAGCTGTGTTTGATTCTATGATTTCATTCTGTAAAAAATGAAAAGTAGATTTCATCATTGTAGATGAAGCAAGTCGTCTTTCTCGCAATAATACTGATAGTGCCAAAGTTCTTGGCTTATTGGAAGAGGGATATATTAAGGGCATTTATACATCCTCTCAAAAGTATTTTTGAGAGCAAGCGAGTGAGCTCTTCATGCTTCTTCTGAATTTTTGAATGGCAAAATTTGATAATGATACTCGTGCCAGAAATGTAAAAGCAAGAATGATTACTTGTGTAGAGAAAGGGAAGTGTGTCTATAAGGCTCCTTTTGGATACCAAAATGTCACAAAAGTTCAAGATGGAAAAATAGTTGGACGATGAGTTGAGATAGATAAGGAAACTTCCAATATCGTGAAGGAGATGTTTCAGATGCGGTGAGAACAGAAAAAAAGTACACCAGACATATCTGCACATTTTCAGACCAAATATGGATCTCTCAAGTGATTTACCTTTTCCTATCAAGCACTTGATCGTACGTTTAAGAATCCATTTTATATTGGAATGATTCGTTACTCTGGAAAAATATATTCAGGAGAACATGAGCCAATAATATCTGCTTCTTTGTTCCAGAAGGTTGCAAACCTAGAAAGAGGATTCTATTCTTATAACAAAGAAGTTAAGATTGATTATTTATATAAATGAATGATCAAAGATGAATTTGGTATTACCTTGACCAGTGAGATCAAGAAGAATAAGTACATATATTATCGCTCTCAAAACTTAAGATCTTCAGCTCGTGCAAATATTAGTCAAAAGAAGGTTCAAGAAGCTATTGTTCAACGTCTTAAGGAGTTCTATATTCCTAAGGACATGTATCCCTTATTTGCTCAAACTGCCAAAGAATTATTATCTGAAAGAGTAGCAATTCATGCGGAACAAGCAAAAGGAATTGATCTGGAAATTTGAGAAATTCGAATCAAAGAAAAAAGGCTCATGGATGGATATCTAGAATGAGTTATAAGTAACGAAGATTACAAAGCTCAAAAAGCAAATTTTTCTGAAAAGATTGTTATTTTACTCGCTCAAAAACGCGAACTTCAGAGTAAAAATAAGTACGATATTGAGAAGAGGATCTGAGAAATGTTCGAACTCATAGAAAGCCTTTCTGAACGCTACGAAATGGGTAATTCCTCTGAAAAAGCTATCATCCATGCAAAAATAGAAATCGAACTTTTTATAAACACTAAAAAAGAGCTTGTAATTCAGGAAAACAAACTCTTTTCTGAGATAAAAAACATGGATTTTTCATTTGGTCTCCCCGACAAGGATCGAACTTGTGTCTAAGCCTTAGGAGTGCCTTGTTCTTCCACTAAACTACAGGGAGATTGGAGAGATAATATGGAATAGAGCGAAAAATCAAATAAAAAGAGTATCAAGTACAGACCCCCTTAGTCCCCCTTGTCAGGGTGATAGAATATCTAAACATATATGTTCACTGGATATTCATGATTCAGCTTGACTGTGTACTATTTTATCATCCTCGCGGAGGCGGGGATCTACTTTTTTGATACATACCTCTCCAAATCATTGCAATCGCTGGAAAATCTCGTTGGTTACACGAATACCATCGACTTCGCCACCCTTTGAGAGGAAGAGCAGAACTTTCCTTATTCATAAACTTATTTCCCCCTTATTGAGGGGGATTAAGGGGGAGTTGTATTTTTCTTCTGATTTTTGCAATCATTCCTGAAAATTTGTATCAAAATTTGGGAAAAATGAAATTTTCTCTATACTCTCACCGTTTTTACTTCCAAATATAACTCTATGATTGTCGAAAAGAAACAACTTTCTCCTGTTGAAGTGGAGCTCACCATCAAGGAAAATAGCAAAGCTTTTGGTGAATATATCAAAAAAGCCATCGATTCAGCTCGTACAAATGCTTCTATTAAGGGTTTCCGCAAAGGATCACATATTCCTGATGACGTAGTTCTCGCTCAGGTCGGTGCTCAGACTATTCAGAGTGAAGCACTCAATATTTTCCTCGATAAGGAATATCAGAAGGCTCTTCGCAAGGCGGATGTTACTCCATCTGCAGCTGGTGAAATCCAGACTGTTGTATCGATTGATCCACTTGAAATTAAGCTCGTTGTAGAGACAACCCCCGTTGCTATGCTCGACGCTGATAAAGTAAAAGCAGTAAAGGTTGCAGCAAAGACGATCGAAGTGAGCGAAGCAGATATTGATGCTGAGGTGAAGGCAATAGAAGATCGATTTAGTCATTTTCATGATGCTCATGGACATTCAGCTGATGGATTCGAGGCAAGTTCTCAATCAGCCGAGCAAGGTGATCGTGTGACTCTCTCGTGTCAGGGATATGAGGCGAAAGATGGCAAGGCTCTTGCTGAGACAAAGGTAGATCATTTTCCTCTTGTTGTTGGTAGTAATTCATTCATACCAGGATTTGAAGAACATTTGGTATCTCATGTTGTTGGGGATACATTCGGATTCGACATTGTATTTCCACAAGAGTATCATTCTGAGGATTATAAGGGAAGAACTGTTTATTTTGAAGTCACTATTGAGCAAATTGAAAAGCCACACCGACCTGAATGGAATGAAGAATTTATCGAACAACTTCGTGGAGTAAAGACTGATATGAAGGGCTTTCGAGATATTCTCAAGCAAGAGGTATACAAGAGAAAAGACTCAGAGGCTCGTCTCGATACAGAAATCGCTATTATTGATGCGCTCAAGGCAACTGGTGAGATTCATATCGGACCAAAGGCAATGGAAGCTATGATCGAAGATACATACAATCAGGAGAACGCTCGTATGTCAGAGCAAGGGTACAAACTCTCAGATTATCTCAATCATACTGGTAAATCTGTTGAGGATTTCAAGTCTGAAACACTCTCACCAATTGCAAAGAACCGTCTCGAAACTCAGGCAATTCTTCGAGCACTTGAATCTATCGTTGAGGCTCCTATCACTGATGAAGAAGTAGCACAAGAGATCAATATGGTAATCGCGGAATATCAGAATGAGACCGTGAAAGCTCGACTTCGAGAGAAGCTCGTTCCGGGTGATGCTTACTACGAAGATCTTAAATCTCGTATTAAATCTCGAAAGACACTTGATACGTTTATCAAGAAATAGTATCCGTATAATAAAATATCCTCGAGAATCTCGAGGATATTTTTCTGTACATTTTTACATTTTTGATATTATATATCTACTTCATCTTTTTAACTGAGGAGATAACTGATGGATCATGGAAACACAATGAAAGATTTTTCAGATGCCTTAGACTTTGGTTTGGACATAAAAAATCGTCGAGCAATGTTCTATCAAGCTGGAATGGTTTTCATGCGGCTTGAGTCTCTCTACAGTCGTGAATGCATTTTGGTAGTACCCTATGGTGATACTATTGAACGACGTTTGAAGCAAATTTTCTCCAAAGAGATTGAACGCTTCTCTCTTCAAAAAAGTATCGTGAGCGAGACTTTGCTACAGCAAATAGAAGATATACTTCTCCATACTTGTGGTACGGATCACACAGATCCAATTATCATTTTGGAGAATCAAATTGAGTATCGACCATCGCCTTTTTCTGATGAGAAAGAACAGGAAGAAAGTAAAAAGATGACTCAATTTTTACTCAATTTGTATCTGCAGCTACAAAATGGCGAAGGAGTTAGATCTGCTCAAATGTTTGTTCAAAATTTCCTGGGTCTTTCGGGGCCTCGTCATTGATTCTTCACCTTAATCAAAAACAGTTCTTTTCAGAACTGTTTTTCTTTGTATCTATAAACCATTATTTATAATATTTTCCCTCTCCGTCAGTAGGCATGTTTCTGGTACGAGATCAATATCGAGATGAAGTGTGATGGTGGCACTTGGAAAGATGTTCATGAGTTGATTTTCGATCTGATCAGATATTGTGTGGGCTTCTTTGAGGGAAATATCTTTCTCACGAAAGACGATATGACTCTCTATAAATACATCATCACCGGACATGCGAGTCTTGAGGAAGTGATATCATTCGAGTGATGGATGGTTCTGAAAAAGGGATTCGATTTTTTGTACTTCTTCCTCTGGAAGTGATCGATCGAGAAGCATTGATACGCCGCTCCAAATAATTTTTGAGCTACTCACGAGTATCCAGAGTCCTATGATGATTCCGAGTACTGCATCGATCCACCACAATGAAGAGAAAAATATATTCAAACAGAGAGCGCTCAGAATTCCCACATTCATAAAGAGATCGGAAGTGTAGTGAAGCATATCTGATCGGACGATGAGCGAGTTATGCGATCGCAGAATCATTTTGAAATTCCAGACAATGAGTCCCGTGCCAATACTCGCGATAACCATGGCAAGTATGATCGGTATATCAATTTCGGGAGTGTGACGATTGAGGAGTGATTGTATGCCACTTACGAGAAGAAATATCCCAGATGATAATACAATAATTCACTCAAATATGGCGGCAAATCATTGTGTTTTTCCAAAGCCGTATGTGTATCGCTTGTTGCGTGACTTCTCAGAAATCTTGATTGTTGCATGATTGACTCCTGATACAAACATATCAAGGAATGAGTCGAGTGCAGATCCAAGGAGTGCAAGACTTCATGAGAAGAGTCCAATTGTCAGCTTGATCGCAGCAATAATTCCAGAGATAATGAGTGCAAGTCGTATGCCGGATGAAGGGGAAGGATTATACATGGGTATATTAAGTAAGTTTGAGACCGTTTTTCAGAGTTTTGTCTGGAATTGCGAGTACAACTCAGCAATCTCGATCTACGAATCCTGTAAGGAGAAACTCTGAAAAGAAATTGCTAATTTGTTTCACTGGAAAATTCACAACTCCGATAATTTGTTTTCCAAGAAGATCGTCTTTTGTATAGAGTTCTGTGATCTGTGCGCTGGACTCTTTGATACCAATTTCCTCTCAAAAATCTGCTTTGATTTTGTAGGCTGGTTTTCTCGCTTCTGGAAAATCTCTCACCTCGATAATAGTTCCTGATCGAAGCTCGATCATCTCAAATTCACTCCAAGTAATTTGTCCCATTGGCGATGTATTATTCATGATACTGATAAGAAAGATCATTGTACTCTTCGGTATCGTACACACAAATACCTTCTCGATGAGAGAGTACAAATTCTGCTATACCCACATCAAGTGCCATCTTGCTACAGATTGTACAATAGGGTTTTCCTGCAAAAGATTGCCTATCTTCTTCATCGAGACGGATAAAATAGAGTCGTGATCCAGTGATCTTGTCTGGATGGTTTCGAAGAGCATCGAGAATTGACCGCTGTTCGGCATGGATACAACATGTTTTATCTGTTACTTTTTTATGGTACTCATCTTTGGAGCAGCTACATCTTCTTTGCGATTCAAGATTGTTTGGTGGGGTATTGTATCATATCCCGATACATTCATCTCATGCTATGATGACACATCCACATTTTGATCGCGCACAGGTTGCACTCAGAGCTATCTTTGCTGCTTGATCGAGCCACTTTTGTCCGATGATTTCATCTTGTCCCGAGAGAAAATACATATCTTGATTGATTATTACTTCATGGTAGTGTTCTTATTTTTCTCGTCAAATTATAATCAGGAGAAAGTCTTGAAAAAGTACTTGACATAATTGCAATATTGATATCATATCAATGATTATTTTTATGGTCTGTTACCACGTTGGTATGCAGCATAGGTAATCTGTGAAAGAGGTGGATATTATGACTCGAGATACAACTGATCCTGGTATGAAAGCACTGGAACAGTCTTTAAAAACTGGTGCTTGGGTGAATAATTTATTCGTGCCCAAACATATGTTTTATGTAAGCGAGATAAGTAATCTTGAGTGGTCTTTGTTTCAAAAATATTTTCGTTATCTTCGTGATGGTCAGCATGATACTGATAATCACTACAAGGAACATACGTCGCAATCGGAAGATGGTACCAAAAAAATATACCATGTTTCGTGCATTCGTATGATACAGTATGTGGGTGAATATGTGACCATACGAAATATTCGCATAGAAAAAAAAGATCGCCTTACTGATCCTTTTGCTATGTACCACTTACTTGAGAAAAAAGTGATTGATCGAGAAAGTGTATTATTTTGTAATAAAGATGGTAGTAAAATCTGCTCTGACCTCACACGAGATCAGTATGAGCAAATTATCAAAACCATGTGTTTTTTTTCGAAGCCATGTACTTGGTTCACTCCACTCAATCGACCCGATGCTAATCTTATTGCAAAGTATCGCATGATCGGCGTAATGGATACGAATGAGGTAATCATCTATGATTTCTTTAAACAATATCCATTGGATGAGTATCAAGATATTATAGATGCAAAAGCTTTAAAAGCATTTGTGGTCTATGATGATCAAGGTCATCTCTGTCGTGCTTGCATGAATGAGGAGTCATCGCAAACTATTCAAAAATATATCGAAGATCATGAATTCTGATCTTTTGATATATTTCCCTTCCACATGCCCCAGTAATGGGGCTTTTTCTTTTGTTGTGTGCATAATTGGGATTCTTCGATATAATCTCAAAAATTTTTCTCCATGTCTTTTACTCATCTCCACACCCATTCACACTATTCTTTTCTTCAATGACTTGGAAATCCTGAAAAGCTTGCAAAGACAGCCAAATCTCTCGGGATGAGTGCTCTCGCGATGACGGATTCTGGTAATTTGCACGGGGCATTTGAGTTCTATAAAGCATGCAGGAAACAAGAAATCAAGCCAATTATCGGAGTGGAATGTAGCGTATCACGATTAGGGCGAACGTCGAAGGAAAAAACGAACGATCTCTACCAGATCGTACTCCTTGCGACGAGCATCGAGTGATATCATAATCTCATTCAGATCGTGACAGCTTCACAACTTGAGTGATATTATATTGATCGTCCGAGGGTCGATCTTGATCTCCTCAGACAATTTCACACTGATATTATCGCACTGTCCGGCAATCATCTCTGAGAAATCGCACAACATATTACAACAGGTCGAAGTGAAGATTTTATTCTTGAGCGAATTCGTGAATATCAAGAAATATTTGGTCGTGAAAACTACTATCTGGAAGTCATGAGTCAGGAAGATATTGCCTATCAAGGTCATATCAATGATGAGCTTATTCGTATCGCGGCAAAATATTCGATCCCGATCATTGCGACGCACAATGTCTATTATTCAAAACTGGAACTAGCGGAGCCTCAAGATTATCTGCAGGCTATCGCATCTGGTCGATCGATTGATGATCCTGATCGCCCATCAAAATTGGATGGTAATCATGCGTTGCTCTCTGAAGATGAAATGAAATCCATCTGGATACAGCATCCAGAACTTCTTGAGCGAACTCAGGAGATTGTTGATCGTATCGATATCAATATTCCTTATGGGCTTACCCTTATTCCGCAGTTTCCTCTCTCAGATGATCAGAAGACGGAGTATGAGAAGTTTCGTATTACCTGTACTGCTGAGGAAGTTGTGCTCGATAGTGAAGAGTGGTTACTGCGATCGGTCTGTATATCTGGTATGCTGGAACGTTATGAGTTTTCTCTTACTCCAGAGGAGATCGATATTTGCATACGCAAGAAGCTTACACTGCCACCTGAAAAGAAGCTCAAAGATATACCGGTAGAAGAGCTTATCCAGATTGCGCATGATGGATTTCTTCCTCGCAAGCGTGAGATTTTTGATTGATTGTGAGAGCGCGAACAGAAAATATTTGAACGCCTTGAGTACGAGTTAACGGTTGTGAATCTCATGGGGTTTAATGGGTATTTTAACATTGTTTCTGATTATATTCAGTGGGCAAAAGATCATGATATTCCTGTAGGGCCAGGTCGTGGATCAGCTGCTGGTGCTGTGCTTGCTTATGTGTCGAAGATTACCGATGTTGAGCCAATTCGATATGGTCTTCTCTTTGAGCGATTTCTCAATCCTGCTCGTGTATCTATGCCGGATATTGACGTGGATTTTGCTGATGATGAGCGTGAGCGGGTGCTCGACTATGTGAGTAAAAAATATGGAGCAGATCACGTGGCTCAGGTATGTACCTTCGGTACGATGGCTGCAAAGGCGGCGTTCAAGGATGTCGGAAAGGCTCTCGGTATTCCCTTTGCACAGATGAATGCTCATGCAAAGCTGATTCCTGCAAAACCAGGTACTACGATTGAATCAGCACTCAATGATTCTCCCGAGTTTAGAGCACTCTATGATGAAGATAGTCAGATACATAAAATTGTTGACACAGCTAAAATATTGGAGGGAACTGTTCGTCAACTCGGTGTCCATGCTTGTGCAGTTATCATCGCACCTGAGCCGATGACGAATTATTGTCCTCTGCAACATCCGCCAAAAGATAGTGAAGGTATTGTGACACAATTTTCTCAAAAGCCACTCGAAGATCTTGGTCTTCTCAAGATGGATTTTCTCGGTCTTCGCAATCTCTCTATCATGAAGCGAGCTCTTGCTATCATCAAAGACGTTCATGATCGAGATGTTGATTTGCTCAAGATATCCTTTGAAGATCCAAAGGTATTTGAGATTTTTGCGAATGGTGATACGACTTGAGTATTTCAGTTTGAGTCTACAGGAATGCGTAAATACCTCCGTGAGCTCAAGCCAAGTGCATTCGAAGATGTGATTGCAATGGTTGCTCTCTATCGTCCAGGTCCACTGAAATACATCCCAACATTTATTGCTCGTAAACATGGAAAAGAAGTGGTAGAATACCCACATCCATCCCTTGAGACGATCTTAGCGCCAACTTATGGTATCGCTGTATACCAAGAACAAATCATGGCGCTCGTACAAGCCTTTGCTGGATTCTCTCTCGCTCAGGCTGATATCCTTCGTCGTGCGATTGGTAAGAAACTTATTGAAGTTCTCATGGAGCAGAAGCAGATATTTATTGATGCAGCAAGCAAGGAATGACACCCAGAAAAACTTGCTGTGTATATCTTTGATGATATTATTCTTCCATTTGCAGATTATTGATTCAATAAGTCTCATGCCGCGTGTT
>ERZ724508.2191-NODE-2191-length-10551-cov-4.930069_pt1 | contig 10551 bp, 10 predicted proteins | sample MGYA00376041_ERZ724508 | MGnify/ENA primary metagenome ERZ724508 (study PRJEB28724, sample SAMN07190887) | wastewater metagenome | isolation source: effluent of sewage treatment plant in Hong Hong | place: USA: Christiansburg, Virginia | collected 2016-03-01 ... | reverse complement strand
TCGTCGGCAGGAAACGATGCAATTTTACGGTGCGACAACGATCGAAGAATTCGCTGGCCGCTTTGGCATGACAGGTTCCGACCCTGCGAAAACGCTGAAACGCTATATCGAGAAGGGGCGCGGGGTCGATCCGCCGGACCTGCCGCCGTTTCAGCGGCCGCATGAGCTCGCGGCCTGGTGGCGCCGCCTGATGGCGGCTGGCGTGATGGGCAAGCGTGTCCCTGAATGGATGGTGCTGCTTGAGCAGACCTGCCCTGCTGCGCAAACGGCGGCCCCTGGCGCGCCTCCGGAGCCTTCGGCAGCCACTACGACCCCTGGGGCGGCTGCCGCGGCGGTAATCGCAGATCACACGCCAGATTTCGCGCTGCCGGTGCTCGGCAGCGATGCCGGTGACGGTGAAAGGCAGGTGTTCGAGTTCATGCAAGGTTGGCTGGATGAAATGGCCAACGCGAAAAAGCTCAAAGACTCCAAGCGGTTTTTCCGGGCGTGGAGTGAGTACAAAATCCTCAACAAAGAGCTGCGCGCTTGGCAAAAGGATCGCCAGCGTGAGAAAGTCACAAACGGCGATCTCCTCGAAGCCGAAAAGGAAAAGGAGGCCCTCGGCATCATCTTCGCCTCGATGGGGAAAACGTTCATGAGCGCGCTCGATGCGCTCCTGGCAAAAAACCGCCCTGAGCTCGATGCAGTCGGGCGGCGCCAGCTCGTGATCCCGTATCGTGATCAAATCTACAGCGCTTTGAAGGGCACGCGGTTTCAGACCGCTCTTCCGGCGCATGAACTCGACCGATTCCTGGCCGCATGAGCTTCACCGGTTTCGAGCTGCTCGATCTGCAGACCGCTGCAGCGCGCCGGCGTCAGATCCTCGACTCCAGGGAATTCGATCTTTGCGTCGAGGCCGCGGTGGCAAACCTCAAAGAAGCGCCGACGGAATTCGTCTGGCAGTTCGCGGCTCGCGAAGTCTGGCTCGATGCCAAGATGGCCGCTGAAGAGGGTTTTTATAATCCAAACAAAACACCTTGGACAAAAGAAATCCAAGAGCTCCCTCTCCGGCCCGATGTGCGCGAGGCCTTTTTCATGAAGTCCTCGCGCTCCGGCGGGACTGAGGCCGGTTTCAATATCCTGCGCTGGATGCCGTTGCATTGGCCTGGCAATGCGGGTGTCGTCTTTCCGGATGATGCGCAAGCGCGTGACGTGGCCAAGCGCCGCCTCGTCGACTCCGTGACAAAGCTCGCCGGTGGTCAGGTCTCCGATGATCCTCACGACGTCGGTTTGAGCAATCTGCACCTGCTCAACATGCTGATCAAAATCGGCCCGTCCGGTGCGCAGCGCATGTTCACCGAGTGGTGGGTCCGTTTCTTCATGCTCGATGAAGTCGAGGAGCACGCCACGACTGACAGCACCACCACCGTCGATCGCGCCAGATCCCGACAAACGGACGTGACCGATTCGCTGCTCTATGTTCTCAGCAAACCCAAGAAAGCCGGCGGCCCTATCCATCTCGGCTACCTCAGCGGCTCGCAAAAGCAATGGAAGCATCCATGTCCTCGCTGCGAGCGGCCCTTCGCCTTTGCGCGCGGCCAGTTCACCAACGATCCCGACTGCCGGAATGCCGATGGCACGTGGAATCTGCAGCTCGTCAAGGATTACACCTTTTGCCTCTGCCCTCACTGCCAGGGCCGCGTGTGGGAAAAGGAAAAGCAGTCCATGAATGACGCTGCGATCTGGATCCCGCGTGACATGCGTGAGCGCTTGAAAGGCATGGATGGCAAGCCGGTGCCGGCCAAGCCCGGCGTCGAGTCCTATCACATCACCGATTATTCGTCCTATCATCCCAAAGTCACCTGGGGAGAGCTGCGTGTGATGGAGCTCATGGCCTTCGAGATCCAGCCCTCGCGCAAGGCGCAGGTGCATTTCACGAACAACCACACCGGCGCCCCTGAGGAGGCCGATATTGTCGCCACCGATTCAGATTCCATCGCCATGCTCGTCGCGGGTCGTGTCGAGGTCCGGCATGTGAAACAGCCCGACGGCACCGAGATCGAAGAGCGTGTCACTCATGGTCTGCCGGGCGGCTACTCACTGGCCTATCTGCAAGGCCAATTCGTCGCGCGCCTGCCGTTTGTGCCGACGAAAATCTTGATCTTCACTGACAAGCAAAAGACGTATTTGAAATACACCGTCTGGACTCTGCGTGTCGATCCGCGCCTCCCTGGCCAGGTTGAGTCACATCTCATCGATCTAGGTCGCGCCGATGACGAAACCGCGCTGCGTGAAAACGTGCTGCAGCGGCCTTACTTCGTCGAGGGCATGGAGGAACCCATGTACATCAGCGCCGGATTCTCCGATTCCCGCTATCGCGGCCAAGCCGTATTCAAAGCCTGCCTCTCATGGCATTATCAGCTCGGTTTGCAGATCTGGCCCGTGCGTGGGGAAGGGGATTCCAACAGTCGAAAAAAGAAATCCGATGATCAGGAGGAAACTAAATCAAGCGAAACGGTGCGCGGCCGTGTGATGCGCTTCATGAAGGACACCTGCGAACTCGGTGAGATCATGGTGCGCTATTTCAAGGACAAGGACCTCCAGGACGAACTCAACGACAAGCTCCACCGCAAGCCCGGCTGGCGCCTTTGGCTGCCGAATAACTACCCCGCTGAATTCGCCGCCGAACTCACCGCCGAAAAATACGACAAATCCGCCGACGCCTGGGTGCACAGTGCGCAGCGCGACGGTCCAAACGATTACCGCGACACCACCAAAATGCTCTGCCTCTGGCTGCTTGAGAATCTGAATATCATGTTGACCGCGCTCGGATTCACTCCAAACGCACCGACTGAAGATCATCTCGATGAAGAAAAGGCCGATGCCGAAAACCAGCCTGTCGAGACTGAGCAACGTCAACGCGACTACACTCTGCGTCCTCGCTAATGACGTTTCTTCGACCGACACGTGTCGGTCGAAGATGTGCGTGGGGCTTTGACATGCAGCCTGCATCGTGACGCTTCCTTCTATCAACTCAGATCTGCTTGTGGCTGCGCTGCTGCGTCGGGCGCGTGACATGCAAGATCCGCTGGCTTGGCTGAAAGCTCGTCACACTGAGGCTCTGGATGCTGTGCTGGCTGGGGATGAATATGTCACCGAAACAAGCGGTGAAAGCGGAGCTAATACTGCAGAGCGCCAGATGCCAGCCAATCTGCTGCTGCAGCTCTATGAATCTGCTCTGGTGACCTATGAGGCTCAGAACGGTGGCACTGAAACCATTGGTTCCATTCGCAGCGGGGATTTCAGCTGCATGCCCTGCATTTTAGGATGAATCAACACCGCACCATCGATCGTCGTTCTGTCATTCTCGGCCCTGATGGCGAGGTTCTTACTCGCGCATTTAAAGCGGCGCCGGTGGATCTTACACCTTCCGCGTCTTACGGCTCATTTCAGGGCGCGCAATGGAGCCGCGATCGCGGCTACGTTTACCTGCCGACTCTCGACACTCAGCAAGAGGTCGATACGCTTTCGCGCGTCGAGCTCATGAAGCGGGCTCGATTCTTTTACAACTCCGGCGGTGGCCTGCCGCATCGTGGCGTCGATGGTGTGGCTCGCATGGTTTGCGGCACGGGTTTGTTTCCATATCCGACGGGCAAAAACAAAGAGCGTAATCAGAAGATCCGCCGGCTGTGGAACTCGCGCGCGGAATCTGCCAACACCTTCGACCTCTCGCGCAAGTATTCCTGCGGTATGGCGCAACAAGCCATCGTGCGAAGCAAGATCCGCGATGGTGACCTGGCTCCGGTCCTGGCTCGTGAAGCGGGCGGCCGTTTGCGTGTGATGTTCTATGAAGCGCATCAGATCGGCATGGGAAACAAGCCAACGGCTGCCGGGGAGCGTTGGCATGACGGGGTGCGGCTTGATCAGCACAATGGCCCTCTCGCGTATCGCGTGGTCTCGCAAGGTGTCGGCTCTGAAAATCAGACAAGCGTCGATATTCCGGCGGATAACGTCCTCTTCTGCGTCAATTATCAGCGCATCGGCCAGGTGCGCGGCCTCACTCGGTTCTATCCGGTTTTGAACAAAGTCTTCGACCGTGGCGAGATCATGCATGCTCTCACAAAGGGCATTAAACAGCGGGAGCAGATCGCGCTGCAGCTCGTGCAAGAGATGCAGCAAAATGCGGTGACGATCCCCGGTGCCCCTGGCTCCGGCGCCGCCGGCACTCCGACGCCGCGCCCGACGCAGATGGTCGATGTCGGTGGCGGTCGCAAAATGACGATCGAAAAGTTTTTCGGGGCAGGGGAGTCTCACGAGCTGAAGCCAGGGCAAAGCTACAAGCTTGTCGAGAGCGATCATCCCGATGCCAATGTTCGCGAGCATCTTTCGAACATCATTCGCGATACCGCATGGGCGCTGAAGTTCTCTCCGGAGCTCCTGTGGGACATCACGCAGCTCGGTGGCGCGAATACGCGTTTCATCATGGCCGATGCTCAAAGCCAGATCGAAGTCGAGCAGCAAGAGCTCGTTGAGCAGTTCCTCGGGCCCTACTACCTCGCCTGGGTGCGCGACATGATCGAGGCTGGTGAGCTCGAAGATGCCGACGACTGGGATCTGCACACCTGGCTGCTGCCTAAACGCCTCACGGTCGATTTTGGCCGCGATGGCCGGCTGTATATCGAACAAGCCAAGCGGGGGCAGATCACCCTCAAGAGTCTTTACGGCTACGTCGGCGATGATTGGCAGATTGAAATCGACCAATACCTCGATGAGCGCCAGTATATCAAAGACGGCCTGAAAGCACGCGGGCTGACATTTGCTGAAGCCTATCCCGAAATCGGCTCGGGTACCACTGCACCGCAGGAGCAGGCAGAAGAATCCGAAAGCAAGATGGATAATGAAGCCGTCGAGGCCCGGATCGAAGCGCTTGAGCGCGCCATAATGCAGAAACCTTTTCGAAACTAGCCATGAGTGAGATCGTTAATTTCCATCACGTCGCCCGTGCCTTCTATTTCGAGCCGCTGGCGCTCGAAGAATCCGCCATGATGGCCTGCCACATGTACCTCTGGCCGCGCATCACGGGAGCCGTACAGGACTCCATGCCGTTTATGGAGGCCGCTGCTGAGAAGGGCAGCCCGCAGCACAATAAATATGACGGCACCATGGCGCACATGCGGAAGCAGATCGCCGGGCCTGCGGTGCAGTCGAATGGACCGTTCGCTCCACCAACAATTCTGGATTCGACCTACTACTGGCAGATCGATGGCAAGCCAGGCGTTGCCGTCATCCCGATGAACGGCATGCTTTCCAAAGGCGCGGGGCCGTTCGCTGAATCTTGCATGGGCGCGGTCAATCCCGACCGCATCAATCATGCGCTGCAGCAAGCGATTGCCGCGAAGGACATCAAGACCATCGCGCTCGATGTTGGATCCCCAGGCGGGCGCACAACGGCCATCGCTGAGACGGCAGACCTGGTGAGACAGGCCACGCAAACACGAGGCAAAACGGTTTACGCTTTCACAGACACGCTCATCGCGTCCGCCGCCGAATGGATCTGCAGCCAGGCGGATGAAGTGATCATGACGAGCAGTGCGCAGATCGGCAGCATCGGCACCTATCTCGCGTTCCTGAATCCCAAAGTGGCCATGCAAACGCAGGGTTATTCATTGGAGCTCTTCAGCCAGGGCACTCACAAGGCCCTTGGGATGCCTGGCCGGGATCTCAGCCAGGCAGATCGTGCCTACCTGCAGGGCACCGTTGATAAAGTGAATATTCAATTCACCAGCGCGGTGAAAGCGGGCCGTCCGAAAGCCAGTGAAGAGGCACTGCGTGATGCGAAAATGTACGATGCGGCCGATGCCATCAAGCAAGGGCTGGCGGATGGCATCGTGAGCTCATGGGATGAGTTCGTGAGTTTGATCTAGGGTGCTGTGTTGCTCGTCTTCGACCGACACGTGTCGGTCGAAAACTTTGGGGCGTTTGACACACGGCGAGGGTTGCCATGTTCATCTCACAACTACGCCCCGCCCTCTTCCTTCTCGCTGAAGCCAGTGAGACCCCTCCCGCCGGTGGCGGTGATCAAACTCCGGTCGATCCAGCCGCTGCCATTGCCGCGATTGAAGATGCCACCGTGCCGATGTCGCAACGTCTCGGCCTCGCGCTCAAAGCTCTCAAAGGCATTCCGCCGACAGAGCAGTTTGCCACCGTGCAAACTGAGCTCACCACCACGAAAGCCACGCTCGCCACCAAAGAAAAAGAGCTGGCCGATGCCAATGCACGCGTGATTGCCCTGCAGGCCGATGTGACCACTTTCGAAACTTCCAATGCTCGGCTTGAGCAGGAAAACAAAGATTTGAAAGCCAAAGAGCAGGATCTCGAAAAACGCTCTGAAGCCAAGTCCAAGGAAAAGCTGGCAGCCCTCGGTTTCCCTGCCTCAAACCTGCCGCCGTCATCGGATGCAGAAGTGCAAGACATCGCGGCCGATGAGAAGGAGCTCGAAAAGCAGCTCGCCAAGCCAGGCATGACTTTCGCTGACAAACGGGCCGCTGTGAAGGCCTTCGATGACAAGCGTCTCGCGGCCAAAGCCTGATCCTTCTTTGACACCTCCAAACTGACGAAATCCGACAAATCACACTCGCTCTTCAAACTCAATGAAACTGCCTCACATCGCTCTTGCCCTCGCCACCCTCGTTTGCTCCATCGTTCTTGCCATGCAAGGCCAGCTGCATCAGGCCTGGGTCGTTCTCTTCATCGGCACCGCTGCCTCCGTCCCCTGGTCGGAATACCGCACGGGCCGCTTCGCCACGAACACCATCGCGGATGGTCTCACTCTCACACGCGTGCTTGAGAATGCGCTCATCGGATTCAAAACCGCGCTGGCGCCGCTGGGTGTGTTCTCGACTGCGGCGGTGAAAGATCCTGCTGGCGCTGGGAATGACTCCGACAATTCGGTTTCGGTGCCTGTTTACGACTACACCTCGGGTGATGCTCAGACGCGCACTGCGGGGCAGGCGTATTCCAGCAAAGTCAGCAACACGACGACGAGTGTTCGCAAGATTGCCATCAACACGGAAAAAGTCGTTGGCATCAGTTTTACAAATGAAGAGGCTCAAAATCAGGTCGCGTTCAATCCTGTTCAGCATGGCTTGATCAAAGGCCACGATCTTGCTCGCACCGTCCTGCAGGACATCTTTAGTGTCGTGCGTTACGGGAACTATCCGAATGCCACTCTGGCAGCCATGCTCGCCACGAACTTCGACGAAAACGACGTGGCAGATCTGGCTCAGAAAGCCATGGAGGCCAACTGGCCTGAGATGCCGACTCCCGGCCTGGTCTTGAATCCTGGCTTCCATTTCAACTTGCTGAAGCAAAAGGCCATCATCGATGCCAGCCAGGCGGGTTCGAGCGATGCGCTGCGCAATGCACGGATCAATCAGATCATGGGCTTTCAGGAAGTCGGCACGAACGGTCTGCCTTCGAACAATGATGCCGGGCAGGCCTTCACCGCGGCTACCACTGACATCATCACGGCCGCTGCGCATGGTCTCCTTACCGGTGATCAGGTTCAGGTGAGTTCCGGGACTACGCTGCCTGCGGGTCTTGCTGCTGCGACGTATTACTACTTCCATAAACTTTCGGCAGACACCGGCAAACTCAGCTCCACGCTCGCGGGCGCTGTTGCTGGCACGGGCTTTGTGGACATCACGGATACCGGCACCGGTGTGCACACGATCACGCTCAAAACCAACCTCGTCGGCGTGGCTGGCACCGCCTCGGGCATCATCACTGGTTTCCGTCCGGTGATTCCAACGAAGGGCATCCGCCAGAAGCTCGTGAACTTTGAGCTGGTCGATGACAAAGAAACCGGACTCGTGCTCGAATACCGCCACATCGCTGATGAGGACTTGGGGGTCGAATATCAGCTCATCGGTTGCCATTACGGCAAGGCTTACGGTGTCCAGGCGGCGCTGAAACTGCTGTCCAGCCCGGCGGCTTAATCCTTCCATCCTTCACCTTTCCACCAGCATGAAACATGGAATCGTTATTGGCCTGGCACCCGACCGTCGCAGCGGTCGGGTGTTGGGCTGTTTGGTCTCGGCGGATGAAGCCATCCGCTTCGTTAAAGATGCGATCACGGAAAACCGCTGCCCAGATGCGCGTTTTCCGATTTTGGTCGCTGTGAGTACCTCCTCGGTGCTTCGCCAGCATCGGTTCACGGTATCTGCGGCGCAGGTGAAAGGGGCTGAGGAGCATTTCGGCGCTGTTGCCATTCCTGCGGCTGAGAGCATTGAAGAAGGTGCCACGGGTGGTGCGATCGAACTGCTCAAGAATGACATCGGTCAGCGTGATGCTGCGATCGAGGCTCATGTGGCTGAAATTGAAAGCTGCAAAGCTGAAGTCATCACCTGGCACCTCGCGCATCAAAGAACTCGAAGGCCAGCTCGCTGAAGCGGTCAAGAGTGCAGCAAAGAAAAAGTAACCCCTCTTTCCGGGCCACGAGTCCGGTTTTGCCAAACAACAGCGCCGTGGCTTTGGTTGGGCCACGGCGCTTTTTTGTGCCTTTGACATGGCGAGAAAGCATGACCTTCGATGCCATCCAGAAAGCTCGCCAGCGGCAACAGTCCGGCGCTCTGGGTCCTTCCGGCCGCGAAGGTGGCAAAGAGCAGCTGCAGCCAGGCACGATTACGATCAGTGGCACGAGCTACGCGTGCGCGGTCGAGCTCGGCAAGATCCGCTATGAGGTGGAGACTGATACCGGGCTGTGGAAACGTTTCCAGCCTCTCACAGCGACGGTGCGCAAAACGGTGCTCGTCACAGCACCAGCAAAGAAAAGCGTGATCGCTTTCAAAGGTGCCAACTATCAGATCGATGAAGTCGGCGGGCAGAATGTCGCGGATATCGCCTGGGTGCTGAAAGCGGAGCGCAAACTGCCCTCGCCGCAATGAACCAGCTCGCTCAGATCCGTGGCATGCCCAAGCTGCTCGGGCAGTTACGGCGATACCCGCGTTTCATCGAACAGCAGGCGACCGGGCTGTTGCAGAAAAACACGCGGCTGCTCGTGAGCTCAAGCGGCAAGGTGCCGGGGCTTGTCCAGGTCACACCGCCGCATTCGGGTGGGGTGGCGGGCCTGAGGGCAAAGAAACAAGGTGAGTCTGCCGTGATGGGTGACATCTGGCAGGTGTATGCCACTCCGGCCAAGCTGTATGACATGATCAAAGCGTATGGCGGTGCGGAGATTGCTGGGCGCTATTGGTGGCTGCTGAAAAATAAACCGGAGCGCATCGCTCAATGGCTTGATCTCACAGCGCCGGATGCCGTCCGCCGATTGCATAAAGGTTGGGACGATGGAGCGGAGCACATGAAGCGCCGGGATCATTACGGCCGTGTGCGTGGCCGCTGGCCTTCGGTGCGGATCTCCGAGAGTGAGATCCCCAAACTGCGCGCCTACATCAAGCGTCGCCAGAAAAACGTCGGCTTGCTCGCCGCATCCATTCCTGCGGCTTACAACGGGCGCTTTGGTCCTTTGCGCGGAGTGCCGGCGTGGATTGGCCGCCATCGCGGATCATGGGCCGGTGGGTCGATGACGGAGCGGCGATCCTTTCGGCGTGGTCAGGTCATCCGCATCAGCGTCAATGCCGGGCGGCTCAATGGTCAGATGCAGCGCCGTTTCAACTATGTTCACGCGTATCGCGTGAAGGCCATGGAACGCGAAACCCCTTACATCATCCGCTATGCCGCCAAGCAAGCGGGTCTCCTTTCCTGATTTTATGTTTGATCTACTCTTCTCCAAAATCGTTCGTGATTTCCTCGATACTGAGGAATCCCATGCAGCCGGTGTTCCGGCTTCAACCGCCTGCGCGCTGCTGAGAATGGACAGTGGCGATGATGACGTCGATCCGCGCATCTGCCTCGTGGCTGATGAACAGGGCGGAAACAGGCAAAAGCAGATTCACGTCGTGGCCGTTTGTCGTGGCACGCAATTGCGCTCCATCACGGATCCCTGGCTCGATAAGGTCAAAGACAGGCTCTACAACCAGACGGCGCTCCTCGCATTCATCGCTGCTTTGCCGATTGATCAACGCACGGGCTATCAGATCGAGCGTATTTCACCGCCTGGGGCGGCCAAGGTACAGCGAGAAGAGAATGGCCCCGTCGAAACCGGTGTAGGCATCATCTTCTTTGTCACGATTTGACATCCTCAGGGTGTTGGCCCGCCTCACTCACACACTCGAATCATCCATCATGAAAAACCTCCGTCGCTTCCTTTTTCTCTCCGCTCTGGCGTTCACTTTTGTTCTGCCGCCCTCTCTGCCTGCGGCGGACGTCAGTGTCACCGCAGCCAATTTCCAGCCTGGTGCCGGAGCTCTGTTTCATACCGGCATTGCGGGCGCTACCATCACCGCGGGCCAGCTCATCGCCATCTCTCCTTCCACGGGAAAATTCGTGCTCGCGGATGCTAACGACGTCGATCTTTCCAAGGTGATCGGCATCGCCTCCCATGCTGCCATCAGTGGCCAGCCGCTGGCGGTCGTCTGGTATGCAGACAATCTGGTCACGGGTGCCACGCTCAGC
>ERZ724508.2189-NODE-2189-length-10560-cov-5.549643_pt1 | contig 10560 bp, 9 predicted proteins | sample MGYA00376041_ERZ724508 | MGnify/ENA primary metagenome ERZ724508 (study PRJEB28724, sample SAMN07190887) | wastewater metagenome | isolation source: effluent of sewage treatment plant in Hong Hong | place: USA: Christiansburg, Virginia | collected 2016-03-01 ... | reverse complement strand
CTTTATGGAATTGGCCATCGTTGAGAAGTTGGATCCCCACTTTTCTCTTCCTTTCATAGTGGAAGAGCTTTTAGTCAGCGTTCATATTGTAGGCAGTCTTACCTTCAGTAAAGTTGAGCATTTTGATTCGCAATTTCAGCGGTTCTGGTACTTTCCCACCATAGACCTCCAAAAAATCCTTGTAGTCATCTCCGTACTGGACCAGTTGTCTGTTGTTACAGGTTACCTCGGCAATCTCTAACGGTTTCGTGCGGTAAAGTATACGTTTGAGCATCTTGCTCACCCGGTATTCGTCGAGATAATTTCTGCGCACTTGGGACAGTTGCTAAAGCTTAGCAAGATCTTCCTATTCCAGATCAAATGCTTCATCCTTTTTTAGGGTCGAGCCATCAGCTGCAAGCAACTCCAAAGCATAGTAAACAATCGACGTGTCCTACGGCCTGGCAGTTGAGTTGCCTTTCCTAATAGTCTTTTTGAGCAATGTTCCATCGAATAGTAAGTCGTCAATTTTGTGCAGCCAACGAACCTCAATCCGTATTGTTATCGGGGCTTCCGTACCAATCATCTTTTACTTCAGCTTTTCGACTCTCTCCCGAATAGCCTCGTTGGTCTAGTGAGTGAGATACGTTTCAAGCGTAAGCTCGCACAGATTCTTCTCTTTGGCCTTCATAGTGTTTAGTACCTTCCATACACACGACGGCAATCTTGCAATGAACTCTTTTGTTATTAGCAAAGGCTCTTACGTGAAATCTCTATTATCCACCGTTTCGCCGTTCCAAGCAACCTCGTACTTTAGCTTGACTTAATCTGATATGCTCACTCTTTAACCGCCCTCACCCTTCTCCAGTATCTGCTTCATGAACTTTCTGTCGCCGTGCAAGTCGATCACTGTCGTCCACTCCTTCATCTAAATCACGTAGTAGTCGGCATAATCTAGCACTTTCATACTGTTCTCCTCAGATGTTTTCAGATGCTCAATTTAGAACAATGCAATCTCACCCTTCTTCATGGACACCAATAGCTCCTCCACGGATAAGTATTCCTAGACCAGTCCGAGATTGAATGTGACAAACTGTGATGATAGTATGAACTCCGTTGGCTTGGTGGCGGGATGTATCAGCCGCATACTCACTAAATCGTACCGAGCAGGTTTGTCCAGATGGTAGCCCAACCGGTATATGGACTTGTAGATATGCAGAAACTTTTCTTTGCGGAGTAGCTTTCTTTCACGTAGCTCATCTTTGGGGGGTTAGCTATCCGACAGGAAGTCTCGCTCCATCATACTGTCAGCATCCGAATCGTAGAACTTGTAGGAAGGTTTGCTCTCTTCCTACATGCAAATATATTTTGAATAGGGGAGCAGTCATTTGTATAACTTAACATTTATGGCGGAGGCGCAGGAACTCAACGCAAAGTTGGAGAGGATGCAGCTACCAATAGGAAAGTTAGAGCTTGAGGTAGAAGTGGATGGCATCTACTGCTTTCCGTAGGAATGGAAGGCGACAGATGAGGGCAACCCCGGCCTGTTCGGCTACGCAGCCAAGTTCTGCACAAGTGAGTTCACAGCAGGCAAGATTCAAGCACGCAAACAAACCGAAAGATAATTGAGAGAGGCAGACGAAGCATCGAAGAAGAAAGCAGGCAAGAAGGATGGCAAAATGGATGCCTCAGAATAGTAACGTATTCGAAAGCAGAAGGAGTTGGATGCTGAAGAAGACCGGAAGCGGCAAGAATAGTTCGATAAGCTACCTTAGTCCGAGAAGGGCTTCTTCAATAGTGAGGATCCCTTCAAAAGTGCATCGTTGAAGTTCGAAAAGAACAAGGATAAGATAGAACTGGTGGGCGGGCTGCTTGTTGTGTTTGAAGAGAGGGTTATGTTTGACAAGGGGGAGTGGATCTATGTCTACAAGTACCCGGTGGTTTCGGAAGATGAATTAGGCAAGCTTCGTAAAGGCAAGCCAAAGAACCTCAACCTTAATGACCTTAATCCCATAACCATGAGAGCCTGGGTGGACTACAGTAAGTTCGGGGAGGGAGGCGCAAGCGAAGTAAAGGTTCGTTGCCCACTGAAGCAGATTGAGGAGACTGCTGAGACTTCAAAGCCCAACCTCGAGAAGTCATACGTTCTTGTCAAACTGACCCTCAATCAAAAGATTGCTAAGGATCATGACGAGCAGTAACTCACCTCTCGTGATCTGATTAAGCCACCCTCTGCTGAGCCTCCGATTCCCTTGGATGTCGAATCCGTCAATGAACTGCAGGAGGAGATTCGATTGGCAGTTTAAAGCATCGCCATGGAGTATTCATCGGCATTCTGGAAGTAGCTCAACTTCCTTGAGGAACAGAAGAACATCAACACCTTGGCAATACCCAAGAAAACAGACATAAATAAACGCAAGGAACAGTTCCTTTACGATTTCAATATGACGGGCAAGTACCGTATTCTGAAGGAGCGTCTCAAGAAGGTCATCGTGAAAGTATGTAAGTATAAATATGCTGGAACCCTGGGTGGAGCTACTTCCTTTACTGGTGTCACAACAGAATCAAAGGATCAGTTCTACTCGGAGCTCTACAATTTCTTGGTGTCGACCACGCAAGAAATGCTAGAGAACCTGGTGAAGCAGAAAAAGGAGGAGCTTGGAGTAACGACCGTTCCTTCAGTTGCTCAGCAAACTGACAGGATAAAAGCGTACGTAAAGCAAAGGTTGGATGAGACAACAGGCCAGCGAGCAGCACACTTCGCTGGCGAATACGAGGATATCCGAGACATCGAATCAGCCAAAGAAATCTATAACAGACTCATTGAGAGGGAACCAGAGAACGCGGAGTTAAAAAAGGAATATATCAAGTTTTGTCTGAGAAATCGCATTGGCACTGCCCAGAAACTGTTGAGCAGCGTTTATGAATGCTTGAGAATGGATCGGGAATCTGCTGAGCTTCAATAACTATACTGCTACCTGCTAATGAGCACAAAAAAGAAAATGGAGTGTCGACAGGCTTGGGTTCTCTTAAATTAAATGCTCAACCAACAACCAACAAGTGTCAAATTGCTCACACTATGTGGCTTTCTATTTGGAGGGCTCATGGGAGAGGACCACCTCGGGCAAAAGTATACGAAACTTGCTGAAAGGATACAGCTGAGGGAACTCAACCCCACGCTCTCAAAGCTTGGTAGTCATGCGACACACCCAATAGCGTCGGAAGTTCCGACCCAGAAGGGAGTCTGTGAATACAACCTAAGCTTAAAAGACACTGAAAGGGATGAGATAACCTTGTCGATTATGAGAGACTTTGCCAAGTACAATCTGTTTGGGCTTGTGGAGGTCCTGCTTCCTCGCATAAAGAACAAAGACTCAGACTAGATTGCATTGCTGAGTGTTAAGACATAGCTATTCAAAGGAAACACGAAGCTTGCCCTTGAAAAATGTGTCGAACTTTTCCAGCGGTCACCGAGCCTATCAACCGCCTAGCTCGTCAGCCAGATTGCCTTTGAGCTCAAGAACTACCAGCTCTCCTAATAGCACCTAAAGAAGTGTCTGAAGTACCCCGCAGTCATCAACTACCCTGCAGTATATATCCGACTGGCCTGCATAAATATCGAAGAGAAGAAATGGGGTAACAGCAAAGCCTGCTTAGTTAAGCTCCTCGAACAACAGAAAAACTACTGTTTAGGGTGGCTAAAACTCGGCATCACTGAGTTACACCTAACCAATTATGAGTCAGCACTGAATTGTCTGAGAGAAGCAAATCTGCTCAATCCCGACAACCCTGAAGTATGGTTAGCTCTTGCCAATGTTTATTGCCGTCTGCAACGCCTAACCATCGCCAACCAATGCCTAGTAGCATACCATAGGGTTGAGTCCGCTGTAATTATTCCTGGTATTTAGAAGCATCTTCCAGTGAAGCGACGTGCAATCGACCAGCAGGCACTAGACCAGCTCAAACAAACACTCTTAACAGAGCCACCAACGGAAGATCAACAGGAAGTTTCGGTAGTGCTACAAAGAACGTTAGCTCAACTCACCGAAGGTCCAGCGGAATCCTGAAGATGATATGTTCGGCTTTCCTAAGATATGTTTCATGGTTGCTGACGAATTACGCCGATCGTATTGTCAATGGATAGTGTCTCTTGTAGCTACGAGCAACATCGGTCGCATGCTAGAGAGGTCGGCGATCGCGGCCAATAGTGTAATAAAAAATTATTCCTGTTAGATAGGACATAGTAGTTCAAGCTGGCCATGAGCACAGACGACGTCGACCCGTAGGTCATTAAGTAACAGTCAAAGGCTAGTGCAGGCTAATCAAGCCAATCCTCCACGACTAAACCGAGACCCTGGCAACCATCCGCAAACAATCCCACGATACGTCAGACTTCGCTGTCAAGTATAAAACAGAGGTACTCCAGTGCTGATGCAGCAATGTCGCTACTGGACCGCCACTGGCGAGTGTCCCTTCAACGAAGCGGTACTTGAATTGAAATGCAGTGCGCCTTCGCACACGGTCGTGTGGAGATCCGAGAGAAGCAGCATTGTAGTCGCAACTACAAGACCAAGCTCTGCAACAATTTCAGCTCCACTGGGTTCTGCAAGTATGGTGAACGTTGTCAGTTCCGCCACGAAACGCAGAAGAAGGTGCTGAAGGCACCCCAAAACTCCTTCAGTTGGATGCTCGATCATCTCACTGAGCAGTCCCAATCATCAGCATTCCCTAAGTACTGTTGGTGCGTGATTGCAGGCGCCTTAAGCTCTTCTAGGAGATGGATGTGGACCCCATCAACGTCGATTGGCGATACAAGAAGAGCCGCACCTACACCATGTGACCCCGTTGCAAACAATCCAGTATAAGGCCAGTGTGGCTAACCCAAACTTTTCAGAAGTCAAAGCAGTAGTTTGAAGGCAGTCAAATTGCTGGCTGTAGGCTTGTTTAGGTCGAAGTTTGAGAGCTCCCGTTTGTAGAGGCTCCGTAGTTTGCATGATTTCTTATCGGCGAACTTACTTGCGGTACACGTCGAAGGTCGAACCTGACGGTGGTAATTCATACTGGTCGCCGGACGCCTTTTGTTTTCGGAGCCTGTGACTGTCACATCCGTCTCCGTATGCATAGTTTTTATCCTTTCGGCTTTTGTGCAGAAGCTACGCCGATCGTAGATTGTAGAGTCAGTTATGAATGGCACCACCGAGCTGAAGGGTCGCTTCATGCGAGACATTCGAGGCTGGATTTCCAACAAGCACTCCTTAAGATTCTCAGACTTCTCCTTGCCAGCCAAACAGTTCTTAATATCGCGATAAATGCCTTCCTGCTGCAGCAACGCCTTGAACTTCGAGACACTCTTACAAGTCTTATTGGTTGGCTGCGGAAACTTGTACAGCGTTTGGTTCTTCACCGGAATTGGCTGTTCCTGAGCCTAAATTGCCGCCAACTGCTGTTGAATTTTAAAATCAGGTGTCCCTGCGATTTCCTTGGCTGGCTGGATCAGGTAGAGTTTGCTGTTGGGTATCTTCACATTCTTGAAGTTCAGTTTGCAGATCTTTCGAAGGTACACATCCCGGATGGGACACTGACACGCTAAGTACATAAACTCCCAAGGCATCAAAAAGTTGTCGAAGCGGAAAGTATTGCGTCCGATCCACTGTTTGAGTGTTTGATTGCTAACTGTGCGGTTTAGGTGTTTGAGCATGTTCATGATGACGCCAGCTTCGAGGAAGACACCGTCTATCTCATGCTCGCGTTCATGAAGTGTAAACACTACAATGGTATCTTTGATCTCCTCCATACTGTATTAGCGGCAGGTGGGTACCTCAGTTTATTGGTGGAAAGCAGCAGCAGAGAAGCCACAAGAATTTCCACATTTGTACTGGTTGTACGATTGTTGATGATGCACTTCGGTAGGCTATCCTTGAGAAAGCGATAGAAGTCGCCCTGGAGGAGCACTTAAAGCACGTTTCCCACATGAAGTTGCTCGCAGTCCTACAATTGTTCTACATCCAAAGCCTGCTTGATTGGAGTCAATAAATATTACAGCTGAGCAATACGGGCAAAACATACCTGCAGGTAGGATTCCACAAGCAAGCCCAATCTGCCGATGGTCAGGTGGCAGTTGTTACGTACGAACCGTAGGTCATCGGGGGCGAGGGCACCCATTGTATCGATTGCTGCTAGTGGGTCGGTGGCATGTTTGGACTGTGCCTCCACCTCCTGTCTGACGGTTAGTCACTGCAACTTACTTCAGGTTCAAGCCGTAATCCTGCAGTAGGATGACATCGGGCGGTAGCTAGGAGGGCTTCCCCATTTTGGAATTTCGCATGCGCGTGATATATTATTGCTTCCGAAGCGGAATGAAAGGGTCAAATGTAGAGGATATTGAATGTTTTGCTGTTCCAGCGGTCGAGGAATTCGTATTGCTGAGTATAGGAGATGAAAATACGCCGGGGCCAGGTGTCTACTGAGCAGGCGAGAGGGGTTTCAATTCAGCAGCGGGAATACTGTATGCTTGGGCTTTTGTGCATGTTGTGAGAACCTGCTCTCCGGTTTCAGGTTTGGTTGATATGTGCTTTTCACGAATCATCTCAACAAAGCGGACAGTGCTGGTATTGAAGCCAGGCTTCTTTGTCACTTCGTCCTACTAATCCTGGCGTAGAATTTCCAGCTTCCTTTCGATAGTGTTGTACTTCTGACTGTAGAAGCCAACTGGCTCGATATTTTACTTGTGCCCTTCAAAATTAGAGCGAGGGCTCGAAGATCTGAAGACTGGGCTTGCAGTGTTCGGTTTACGGAAAGAATCTTTGTTGGTGTCGTAGAATTTGTGTTACGCAGTGGCTGGTTTTACTTAATTGCCAAACCTTTTGGCGTTTGAACCAAATCTTCCTTGGTAAGTTCGCTTCAGAGTCGACTCAATCTTTTTTTCGAGTGTTCTAATCTCCGGATAGCTGCCGGGTCCCAAGTCGGAAGGTGTGGGAGAGTGACCCACTGGAACAACCTCTTCCTTTTTCCTTCCGAAAGCAATCGCAAAATCTTGATGTTGCCGAACAGGCTGGGGCGACTTGACTTTTCTTACATCGTAAAACTTCGAACCTCGAGAAACCTGCTTGATAGGTTAGAATCTTTTGGAAGTAACTCCAAATCTTTGTATATTGGAACAGCTAAAGTTTTTGCGACTGCCAAACGATAGGCTGATATCGTAGGAACCTGGTCCTGGATTGGCATCCTTCACATATTCAATCGAGAGGTCTGAAGAGTCCTGTGTGAACGAGTTTTATTCCTACTATAGTTCCTTGCAAGCTGATTTCTAATGCTTGTCCAAAAGCTGCAGAAATCCGGTGCGAGGCTACTCTGCCATTCTCGACAGCATTCTCATTGGAGGTTGTGACTATTGGAAGTAGCTACCAGGACCGAGTTCGCATTATTTTACGGGAGGTTGAAGTCGATTGGTTCGACTTTTAGAAAATGAGCTTCCAGGTTTGCATTGCTGCTTTTGGTTGTTCTGGCGGTCGACTTGTCCAGCATGGATTATTTGATCGTTGAGGAGAGTTAACTCACCTTCCTCCTCCATCAAAAACTGCCGATTCTGACTCCATTTGTGGGGAATACTTTACACCGGCTTATAGTCGAAGTCTGCAAAGACTGACTCAAGTGCACATTCCTTTGCCGTTGGCTTATTCTTGCATGATTCCTTCGAATCTTTTATCCATTTGTCTTTCAAGTTGCTGTGGTTAGATGTTGAGTTACTAATGGCCAGGGCCGGGTTGGTCAACGGAACGCTCCCAACTCGCAAGCTTTGCGGATGTTGACTTGAATACAGCCTGATTTTTTTGTCTTTCGATTACAATAAGCCCCTCATGCTCATTGCTGACCACCACTTTCTCTTGTTGACCTAGTTCCACGACCGCATACGCTCCCGGGCCTGGTGTTTACTCAAACTGCCTGGCTTTAACCTACAATGGTTTCATGATGGTCGCTTCTGGCGATCGACGTCTCACTACCTTATCATTCGGCTAGTAGCTTCCTACAATAGTTTCTGGGCATACCGGGTCCAGCATTACCCATGGACTTAACAGCAAGTTCTATCACTCGTTCCTTACGGGCAACCATCGCCATTTCTAGTCTTCCGTAGAAAATTATAATTTCGGTGGTGGAGTGCTCCTGCTCTGCATGAGCTTTTCATAGATTACTTCCTCACCGCAGCAGAGTGGCAAATCGTAAAAGGGGCTTCTCCGTGAGGCTCGGAAGCGCTACTTTGCGAAGTACCTGAACAGAAGCGATAAGTAGTTGGACAGTGATTACTCTGAACTGCTCCGTATCGTGGAGATTCTCAGGTTTAAGGTCAGTAAAGCGTTGGAGAGTAAGCTTACTGAGGGAACGACGAAGAAGAGGCGCGGTGCCAGTGTCAACCCTATCAAGGAGATTGAGAAAGAGACCCAACTTATAGACCGACAACACCAAAACAACCAAAAGCGAATGATCGCCGAGGAATCCCATCTGAAGAAGATGAAACAAAGGCTGGTCAGAGTTCAGCAACCGCAGTATCGAACCAAGTTGGAGAGCAGATTGGAGCAAACTCGCAAAGAGATCGCTCAAATGCGACAGGATATCAAACAAGGTAGGCGCCGCTTGGAAAAAAATGGTTCAGAATTGATAAAGAAGGAGCAGCTGATGGAGGGCGAAGCCTACCGGAAGCTGCTTCGATAGCTCGAATTGTAGAAATAGAAGCTTCATCAGCAAACACTTAAGAACCAGCAGCTTCAGCAACAAATCGACACGATGAAAGGGGAGGCACATAAACCATAAGAAAGGCTTATAACTGAGGAGATGGGAGGACTGGAAGTGGTAAGCCCATAAAAAGAAATTATGGTGACTTCAGGAAGGAGGCGACTAAGTTCTCGAAGCAAGGTATCTTGCACTGAGGAACTAAAGCTTAACCAATTGGAAGCGTTAAAAGGGAAGGTGGCAGACCTCGATGGACGCCTCCAATTGGTGGAGTCGCACTTTGGTAGAGCTCAGTTGCTGAAGTTGTAACTGGAGCGGTTGAACGCTTAAGTCAGCCGCAATCGTCCCAGTCGTTCAGTTCAGCGCTGAAGTTGATAAAGTGTGTTGTCGAATTTAAATGGCAAGTAACGATATTCGAGCGTACCAGGAACTCACAGGAGGATGGTTACCACAAGTCAAAGCCGAAGGACATCCTCTCGTGCTGCTATTCCACCTGCTGTTCAAAGTACTACCCCTAACAGCGTACCTACTGTACGAAGCATTGCAACCTCTCTTGAGCGAGATTTTCCTGAATGAGTTAATCATAGCGCTTGTGGTATTCGATTTCTGGCTGACTAAAAACATATGTGGGAGGTTGTTAGTTGGCCTAAGGTGGTGGCTGGATGAGGACGAACGCGAAATAGAAAGGCTGAAAGTGGAATGCAAAATGAACGATGAAGAGCAGAATAAAAGTGTCACAGCAACACTGTTTTGGGGTGTCCAGATAGCCTACTTAGTGACTGCACTGGTTCTGCTCATCATTAATGTATTCCGAATGAACTTTCGCAACGTAAGCGGTCTAATAACCGTAGATCGTGCTCTCTGGAGTTATGGCGATAGAAGGGGGTATCAACCTGTATTGCTTTGTGAGGTGCAGCAAAGGTACAACACATACTCTATTCGTAGTGCAGATGGATAAGCTTAAAGTATTGCAGGAGAAACTCGGATTGGACTTCACTCGACAACTGTTTGGAGGATCACTTGTCGCCTTCACCTGAGACGTTTTATCTGTGCACTGTTCATAACTATCATCAGACTTTCGGTGTGCTCTCCTGGGCAGATTTGACAAGGGTGGCTCCTCCCTGGACATAACTGCTAAAGGGGTCCGTGAGAATAGCGAATTTGTATTCTGGGTGCCGGCTGAGGATTGTGGCGGCTATCTTAGCACGATAGCCTGAAGCACAATGAACTAAATACTTGTTGTTGACTGACAAGCTTCCCTCCCGAATCTACCATTAATTTCTTATCTACCTTCTGCTCGAGCTCTCCAATAGGAATTTGTGTAAGCTTCCCTTCGAAGACCCCTGTGTCGTACTCACTCTTGTTCCTCACATCCAGGATGGTGTAATCATTCTCGTTTTGCTGGGCTTTCTTAAGGTCGTGCAGAGTTGCGTGCGGATACTTAATAATGTCCTTCTGGTTCCAATCACTCAGAGGAAACTTATTGTAGCCCTTGATGTTCAGGTAGCCAATGCGAATCAGTCGCTTTATGGCATCTTCTGCTAAGTCTTTGTCGCCAATTAGCAAATAGTTGTGAGTTGGATCCAGCAGCAATCCAACGTAGTTAGCGAAGGGCCCGAAATGCCCAATGTAATAAGCACCTTTGATGACACCCTTGTTATACTCTTCGTTGGAGCCTCTAATGTCGATAATATGAGTATTGCGCTGAGCAAGTTCTTCCTTGAACTCTGCAACAGACAGGGCCTTGTTTGCCTTTGCCAAAGCTTCTTCGAACTGGAATGGCTCTTTTTTATTCTTAGCCACAACATTAAAGAAGTACTGAGGTGGGGTTGGCATACCTCTCAGAATTTCCTCAGC
>ERZ724508.2188-NODE-2188-length-10565-cov-4.368696_pt1 | contig 10565 bp, 8 predicted proteins | sample MGYA00376041_ERZ724508 | MGnify/ENA primary metagenome ERZ724508 (study PRJEB28724, sample SAMN07190887) | wastewater metagenome | isolation source: effluent of sewage treatment plant in Hong Hong | place: USA: Christiansburg, Virginia | collected 2016-03-01 ... | reverse complement strand
AAATACTTATTTATTTTTTATCAAAAACCGGTTATTTTTATAAAATTTAATTCAATAAATTAACTAAGTAATTTCAATGATTTTTTAATTTATTTCATTAACTTTTTTCAGAGAGCAAAAACTCGCCAACTCTCTCCTGAAAAGCATTCAAGTATTTCTATTTAACGGCCAAATTGCTATTTAATTTTTCATTCAGTTCTTCCAAAAAGGATCTTTTATATTCTCTATTTTTCGCGCTTTTACAGCCCTTTCTATGCAATGTCTTCTCTCCATCAAACAAACTGGTCTTGTTCATTTTTTTATCTACTCCCCCAAGTTTCCAAAACATTCCAAACCCTTTTACTGCAGCATTTCGGCGTTAGGCTTAATAAACACTTTGAAACCCTTGTTCTTTTAGTATTTTTTTTAAAAGGTGCGATTTTTCATCCTTTTTCTGTTCCTTTCCCCTGCCAGCATGGCTAGAATTAATTGAGCTGGAGAGTACTGACTAATTGCTTGAGTATTATAGAGATAATGAGTTATTAATTGATTGTGAAAAATTGTGAGGTGCATCTTAAAATCTTACAATTTTGTTTAGCATAGTGTTGCGAGTCACTTATATTTTCTTTAATGATTTTTCACTCGTCGAGGTCTTTAGTTCTTTTAAAGAAGTAGTACCTCTATTAGATTATTTTCTATTAAAAGAGGAACTATTTCGGCCATACATGATGTCTCCTGCTTTCTCGTAAATTTATTGGATCATTGTTCGGATCTTTTATGACTAATTTAAAGCATACAATACTTAATTGTGAAGTTATTTTTATTTTTGTACCAATTATTCCCTTATTAAATAATTATTTCTGTCAATTTAGTTTAGGACTTTCTTTTCCTTGATTTTCTTTTCTTCTTTTTCACATTAATGTACTACAGTCTAAGAAACACACAAATCCTGAAATATTTTAATTATTCATACATAAGCAGTCATGGATTTGGATGGATTGTCTGATGGCGACAACAAATTCTATCGCACATTTCCCTTTTTCACATATTTTGTAATAAGCTGATTGGAATTTAAGAAAGTTAACTTGGCAGGAATAATTTTGCCACATAGTTTTCGAGCCTACTCGTACTTGGCAGAGTCATTATTAAATTTATTAATGTTTATCACTTTTTGATTTTCCATTTATATTAATAGAATTTAAGATAACATATAATATTTAAAATTTATAAATACCTCATTCAATATTCTCGATGATTATAGCTGTTGACCCTCCTCCTCCATTACAAATTCCAGCCAACCCATATCTTCCTTTTCTTAATTTCAATACTGTCATCAAAGTCTGGATAATCCTGGCTCCGCTGGCCCCAATTGGATGACCCATAGCAACAGCTCCACCTAACACATTTATTTTCTCTTTTGAAATGCCCAGCATTTCCATCATCACAATAGGAACAACTGAGAAGGCCTCATTAAATTAAAAATAGTCGATATCTTTCAAATCCAGACCTGATCTTTTGAGAGCTTTCAAAGTTGCAAAGTACGGGCTTCGGCAAAAATCCACAGATTAAACTTCAGCATCGGCATATGCTATAACTCGAGCAAGGGGTTTGATCTTACTACTTTTTACTTTCGACCCCGACATCAATACAATACAGCAAGCCCCGTCGTTGATCTTTGAAGCATTGGCTGATGTGATAGTCCCATTTTTATCAAATGCTGGCTTTAATTTATTTATTGATTATTATTTGTATCTTTGAGCCTCCTGATCCTTGTCTAAAATTTCTTTAGAGTCTTTGCCCTTTAATTGGATAGGAGCTATTTATTCTGTTAAGTGTCCATTTTTTACTGCCTCAATGTGCCTGTTGTATGTTAACTTGCAATATTCGTCCTGAGCTTCTCTGGAAATTTTCATTTATTTTGCAGTTTTTTATGCGCAAAGACCCATACTAATATTCTTGAAAGGATCAGTTAGCCCATCATAAGTCAGAGCATCTACTAGTGTTCTGTCTCCATGGCCAACCCCTTTTCTAGCCTACGTTTAACTATTATTACATTCATTATCAAATGAGGAGCGTTTGACATACTTTCAAATCCTCCAGCCACCACAACGTCGCTATAACCTAATTGTATAGATTGAGATCCAAATACGACTGATTTCATCCCTGAAGAGCATACTTTGTTGATTGTCGTGCAAGTAGTTGAGATGTCTAATCCTCCTAAAATTGCAGCTTGACGAGCTGGAGCTTGTCCAACACCAGCGCTTAGCACGTTCCCAAGGATCACTTATTGCACTTATTTCGGGCTCAAAGAGATCGATTTTAATGCAGATTTTATGCAATGTGCACCAAGTTAAGGTCCTGTAAAAGATGACAGTTTGCCCATGTAAGAACCTATGGGAGTTCTTTTTGCAGCTACAATATAGACACTTTCTAATGATTGGGCATCTGAAGGGTGACTTTAGTTGATGGTTTCAGATAAAAATTGTAATCTTTTCATCCTTATAAAATAATGTGAATTTATTTGTAAAGCGAGGTCTGAAACAATAAGAGAAGATAAATGAATGAAAAAACAATATAATTATAAAATGCCTCATTTTGAAATATAAAATAAGATTTTAATAGAAGCAAATTTTTATTCTTATAATTAACGTAATTTAATTGGAATGACCAAGCCGTTAACCGTCTTCATTGTCCTCATTTGCTTGTGCTTTGTGAATGGTGTCCATTATCAAAAATATGCCCCAAGTACTCCTGGAGGGACATACGAAGGCACAAATGGAACTATAAGTACCAATGGCAATACCCAAACTACAAACACTCTGCAACCGCTGATAAATGGGAAACCTTATGTCTTCACAGGTCCTTTCACTTTGGTTTGCTACTATCAAAATAGCTCAAATGTATTCAGATTCGATAGCTGTTATAACGCTAATGACTGCTACAATCTGCTGCTATAATATGCTCAGTGCATTGGAAAGGTGATGAAATACAACCTCTGATCATAGAATGATAATTTTATTTTTAAATCAATATAAATAAAAGAGTCAAAATCAATTTTCATTGAGGGGGAGATTTACCCACATGTTCTACTTCCCATATCCGTCCACCTCGAAATTAGCTGTCGAAGGATTACCATTGAATAGTTGGTCAATTGTCAGTTTGAATGCATCGTCTAGCATTCTAGGGATCAATTTTTTTAGAATTTTACTTGATTATTCTAGGCATGGATTTGTGTTCACTTCAATGAGCCAAGGATGCCCTGTTTCGTCAATCATAAAATCATAGCCAAATATTTCAAAAGTGAATTTTCTATTATGCTCATTCAGCTTTTTGACAGTGCAATTTAGTGAAAGCTGAATATGGTCGTATATTTTCTGCTTGCATTCTTGAAAATTTAAAGATTTCGACTCCATTATCTCTTTTAGGTCCTTAAAGGACATCTGGTTTCCATCAGCAAGTTTCCCATAATCATTAGAAAATTTTTGAACTGCGTTATTTGTTAGATGGATGAAAGTGCTATCTTTTGTTTATTTGCAATTATACTCAAATGAGCTAAGTCTGATATAACCTTCAGGGAAAACATAGCCCTTCAGGTTATGAGTCATTAGTACCCACATCCTGATATCAAATTTGTGATTTTGGATTAACAAAGGTCTTTATAAATACTTTTGAATCAGAAAGCAATCTGTTTTGATCACTGCTGGACCATTGGGAATTATTCGAATGTATTGGTTCCCATCGAAAAGAGATTCTTCATCCTCAACATTCTTTTCCTTATTATGAAGGATCGGAGACTGTTCCTTTGTTGCTATAGGGCTCTTCGCTGCTTATGAATTTTTCTTTATGTAATCAATTAATGGTGGCTTATTTTTATTTATTTAATTCTCAGACTCTCCCAGTTTTTTTTCATGATATCCATGTATATTTTATGTAGCGAATTTCGTGAAATCCGATAATCTAGAAAAAACTTAAATTCCGCGTCCTCTATTTAAAAAGGTAGGTTTGACAATCCAAAGATAGTCTCCATCATCCTTGTTGATGAAAACGCTATGCATGGGAGGATTTTTGGGTAATACCTTTTTTAGCTGAATTGAAGGATATGTACATTGGAGTTAAAAAAATAGCCCCTGAGCTTTCTTCTTTCATCATAAATCTCCTTTTAAACTTCAGTTGGCGATCTCTTATCTTTAAGAGCCTTAGGAAAGTGTTTATTATAGTAGTCTATAAATAGTTTGAGGGCTTGCATGCAGCATTCATCCCTACAATTAAGAATAAAAGTAGGAGGAACAATTTTCCATAAATCTATTTAATTTTTCTATAATGAGAAGAAAGAGTACAGTGCAATGTTTTTATAAGTTTCTAAATAGAAACTATTTATTAGAAAGATTTTAATGAAACTAGAAATGATTTACAACCGCTCTATATTGCCCAGAGTCTATGAGTCTGTTGTAGCGATATCCTTTTTGATCTTGCTGCCACTTTAAATTAATAAATGCACTGGTCGAATCGTCTGATTCCACCCAATTGCTCCTAAATCCCATTACTCTTTTGATAATGCCTTCGTTATTACCCTTTCCCACATAGTACTAAATAAATGGCGAAATACTGTCAAAGTTTTTATTATAGGTTTTTATCCATTTTGGATGCTTTGCGAGTTATGACTTTTCGTCAATTGGTGTGCAATTCCACTATGATTCAATGATGTCCCTCTGATGGAATTGTTTCGAAGGGGAAATAGATTACGACTGACACTTCTTCGATTGGATGTCGTTTCAGTAGCAACTGTTTTGTTATTCATCTTATAATTTTATATTTTTATTGACATCTCTTTACTAATTATATTATACATTGGATGTATTATTCGTCAATAATACCAAAAGATTAAAGTTTGATCTCCAAATCAGACGATAAGAGGGAGCGAGTGAGGATGGTGGATAGAGAGCAAAGAAAACGCCTAAAAATGATTGGTCATTGAAAATAATGGGAATTGGATGATTTTATTGAATGATATATTAAACTTAATTGAATCAATAAAATAAATGTTGGATTATCTATAATTATTATAAATCATTTTGGGTAGTTTAGCCAAGATTAATTATAATTTTATGAGCAAAGGTATAATTCCCGTCTTGACACTGGCGACGGTCAGTACTTTTTATGATATTCTAGGTTCCCTAGCTTACTTTCTCAAAAAATATCTCTCCTAGAACACTAATCTGATTTAACGGGCAAAACTGATCAGTTTAATAATAACCCTACGCAAAAGCATTTTCAGCACTTTGCGCTAAATAGCCTATGTGGCCAATTGCATTAAAATTATGTAAAGTGGGATTGAACCACGTAAAATAAAGGATATCATTATGAAAGATGGAGGTACGTCAACGCTAATTTAGCTTCTGCGGAAAAAAGGTTATAAGCAATCGAGGATCTTGTTCTTTAGCGATTTTAAGTTTCAAGTATTTTAGTTTGTATATCAAGAATAGAAATTTGAATAATCCTGCCACTATCACTCTTACCATGATATTGAAGTTAAGATGCTTTTGCAGGGATTTCAAAGCGATGTCCAAAATGCGATCGATGGCACTATAGAATTTTACAATGGGCCCTTACCCAAAATTAGCAGCTCGGACACAATTAGAATTTATAGATAGATTGTACTTAGAAGAATGCGAATTATAGAATAGAAATTTTTGAATGGCATCGATGATATATAATGCCTTAAATTATAATTTCAGATGTAAGTTTCTATTAGAATTTAGATAGCAATACCTGGAGGGTGAAAATATTATTCACCAAAAGGAAGCCAACGAAAAAGTATTTATCTCACTCCTCTAATATCATTATAAGTCTAATTCCGAGTTTAAGCAGGAGTTCGAGGCCCTGGAAAAATAATTTTAAGATTGTAAATTTCCATCTTAATCTAGTCATCGAGGAAATCAAGAAAAAAAAAGAGAAGAAAACATGAATTTTGGGAATTTTCACCTGCCTAATTATTAATATCTTTGAATTTATGAAATTATTTATTGCCAATTAATTATCAATCATACTTTAAATCTGTTAATATCCTATGGAAGGATCTCTCCGAAATATGGATGCTTTAATGCTTCTTTCATTGATATTCTTCTAGCTGGGTCTAATGCAAGCATTTTCATGCACAGATCAAGTCCCGATCTATCGAAGTTTTTGAAGTATGTCTCTGGGTTGGCGCCTTTGAATTTTGGGAAAGTTGGCTTGAAATCTGGCAATTTGTGAACATTGCTCCACTCACTTGGGGTTGGAGTTCCATGAAACTGAAAAATCTTAAATATTTGATCAATTTCAGAATCACCATTAAACATAGGCTTCTTTTCAATAAGCTAGGCAAAGATGCATCCGACAGCCCAAATATCAACTCCTAAACTGTATTGCTTTTGTCCAAGGAGTACTTCAGGGGCTCTATACCATAAGGTTTCGATTTCATGAGTGAGAGTTTTAATAGGAATGCCGAATGCTCTAGCAAGTCCAAAGTCTGCAATTTTTAAATTCCCACTTCTGTCTACAAGAAGATTTTGTGGTTTTAAGTCTCGATGAATAATTCTTCGTGAATGGCAGTAGTTGACTCCATTGACAAGTTGGTAAAGGAATAGTTTAATTTGATAAGGAGTAATTGTGTGCTTATTTTCGGATAAGTATTTTTTCAAATCATAGTCAAGGAATTAAAAAATTAGGTTGAGTTTCTTCTCACTGGGGACATAGACAACTTCGTTTAAACTAAATAAAACTGAAATTACCTAACGATATTGGGATGGGGTTGCAATTATTTAAGAATGGAAATCTCGCGCATTGCAGTGGAGGGGACTCCTTCATCATCATTTTCAAGCTTAATTTTTTTGAGTGCCACTGTTTTATTGTGAACAGTATCTTTGGCCTTAAAGACCACACCATATGTGCCCTAGCCTATTCTTTCCATTCTCTCATACTTGTCTTTTTTCTACATGGCTAACGTCTATTTTGAATATGAATTATATTAGCTAAAGACTGTTAGTTTGAATTACTAATAATAACTATAAACTAAAATATATAGCTTAATATTTATTCATCAATTACTGCCACGATGTCAGTTTTATTCCTTCAAGATGCTACTCCTTTCATGCGCGCATCTTTTTATCCTCTAATTTATTCATTCCACCAATACTAAAATCAGTGATGGATCCCGCATTTTCAACTTTCATGATACTCATTATTTTTTTGTTCAATCATCTTGACTCGGGACTAGGAAGGGAAATACTTTGGAAAATGGTGGTACCATAAAAAACTGCTGAGAATATTAGAAATTGCAGAGATATTAGACTTATAAAATATTAAAGTTTTGTAACTTAAATATAATGTGCATAATTTAATAAATAATTCAAAACATTTTAAATATCTGAGATGCAGGCATAAAATTTCATCTACTCAGGCGTTTCCTGCTTTACTTGTAATAATTTATTAAATTAGAACGCCCCTCATAAAACATTAGATTCCTCATCAATCGACAACTACCCAAGCTCATCGAAATAGTATATCATCCGATAACATAGTCCATTTCGGAAGCTCTATAGTTCGTCAACACAGCTTCAACGAAAGACAAGGCCTTAAAGCAATTAAAATATACCGTATTAATAGGATAGCACAATGTGACTCCTCATTTGTAGAAAATTATCAAGGCACTCGTCAAAATTAGACAGCTGGACATCGAGAATGTTTAAAAGACCATCAGAGACATCATGTCCATCATTGGATTCTATGTGAAGTCCAATTACTATTTGCCTTTGATGATGAATATTTTGACTGAAGATTAGATCAAAAACTCCAACAAAAATATAATAATCCTGCTCAAATTGATCTCCAACATGCTCCTTACCAGCGAGGACATTGAGGGGCATCTCCATTAAATTATTAAGCTCATTTCAACTTATGAGGCTTTGTTGATGGAAAGTGATGAAGGGCTTTCCACTGTCTGCGAAATCGCAATGACTTTAACTCGAAGATTAACGAATCTTTAACACTAAAGGCTTGTTTCAACTATTTTTTCAGTCTTACTAAACGTGGAAGCGACGAGAAGCATTTCTGTCTAATTTAGAAATGAGGCAAAACAATCAATGTAGATATTAGCCAAAAAAGCAGGCTATAATTCAGTGCCATAGCTCCATTCTCAGGAAGTGGGTCCAGTGCTGTCAAATATTATCGATAAAAAATAATATGTAACTTGGAATAAATCAAGTAAAAATAGATTCAAATTCGACACAATAGTCCGAAATTGCGAGGGATAGGCCATTAGATTCATTAGCCAAATTCTAACAATCCTATAGTACTGCATTTCTGTTGACGCTGACATCGAAATTAGAATAGACACACTGGTTCTGATTGAGTAGATGCTGAAGAACCAACAAGTGAGAGAAGCAATGAAAGAATATGCAGTCAGAGTGTTCTTAAAAATATTAAATATTGCAATAAAATGGAAGGTAGGACATCCACAAATAAAAATTCGAAAAGCAGGCATTGTCAACATGATTAAGATGATCTAACTCTAAGCAATTAGCGAATCTCAACTATTAGAATGTTTTAGCTAAATACTACCCAATCTGAAAGCATGTCTCTCAGATGATTGGGCTCCTGAGGTCAGATTCAGCGGATGCTAGTTTTTATAAAAATATCTATTAGCTACAAAGTACGAGTTAAATTATGTAGATAAAATATCGACGGAGATCAACTAAAGGATATATATGTTATTTTATTGGAAAGGTTGGATGACTCTCAAGATCCGATTCGATAAAAAATTACAAAAGCTCTGAACATTTTCTTTACTGCTCGATATCTTCCCGTGACTACTTCAGTCTCTTCAATCATGTAATACATGGTCAACGCTATTTTTATTCACTATGATGATAATAAATAGCTGATAAGAGATGCAATCAATACGACTTTAAGATTCGCAGGCCAAGTCGATCCAAATCAAGTGCTAAAAACCGCAAAGGCAAACAAAGGGAAAATGAAACACCCGAGTCAGTGTGAATAGCTGATCGAATATTGCTAAAATGTGATAGAGAGTAGAAAGTTATGATAAATTTACATTTAAAATTATTCACAATATTATATCTGAGTTTATTAAAAGTATGAATATTTGAACATTATATCAAATTTCACATCTACAATATCCTCATCATTAAAAAGAACTTTTATTGGCTCATTAAATTTTATGCTTTATCTTCAAATGGTTTTTCAAAGAAGTCTATGTCCCATAAAATCTCCCGCAAGATTAATTCGGGCACTAAATCACTCATATATTTACCCTATAGCTTCTGTCAATCTATGAAGCTCGTCTTCTTTTCTTTTTTTTCAAGTGGATGCTGTCGATTCTTTCTAGTTTTTGAACTCTCTGCTCAAGCTACTCGACTTTTCTTTGGAGTTGGGTCAAATAGCAATAGTCATGCAAGGTTATGCTTTGTTGCTCTTCTTAGTGATCAATTTAAGTCGCTAAATAATGGGCGGATTACCTTTGAAAGCTGATCCCTTAAAATCTGTAATAGGCGATCCCCTGAGATCAGAGTAAGACTCCTAGACAATTTTGGATCGATTATCAACTAAAAGGAGAATTTTTTTATTGGACATCTGAAGTTATGTTCAAATTAAATAACCAATATTTTATGAAGTAGTTAATAATTTCTTATTGATTTATTAATTTATTCATTTTTATTTCTGTTTAATAAGTTAAATTTAACTTAAAATATTACTTACCCAATAACGCTACCTTATATGGAATTATATAGAATATGGTGACCTTAAATGACACGTCTTTTTTCGTAGCCAAAGTCAAAGTTATCTTACTTGGCGATCCCACAGTCGGCAAAACTTCCATAATATCAGCCATTCGCTAAATCCAATTCAAAGAAAAGCATTAAGTAAATGATTTCAAGATGCAGCCTACGATTGGCATAGATTTTTTTGCCATGAAAATAATAAAAAATTAAAAAGCTTACAAGTTACAATTTTGGGACACAGCGGGTCAAGAAAGATTCAGAAGCATCATTCCTTCCTATATTCGAAATGCAAATATTGGTATTCTAGTATTTGATGTACAAAGTAAGTTCATCTGATTTAGATAAAGCTTCTTTTGATGGAATTTTCAGCTGGCTAGAAACTTTCAAATAAAATGCTTCTTAGAAGAGCAAAATTATTGTGGTGGGCAATAAAATAGATTTGGATTCTCGGGCGATTTCCACCTAAGAAGCTGAGAGAAGATTTCATAAGTAAAATGTTACTTATTTATAAATATCAGCTAAAAATGGATTTCAAATCGAAAAACTAACGTAAAATTTAGCAAACTATATCGATATCTCATAATCAGAATTGGCTCAGCAAGATTAAAGATCGAAATCATACAGAAAATTGTAAAAGAAAGGAAATTAGTTATCACTAAAGAGTGGGGAAATAAAAAAATGTTGCATAATTTGAACTAATATTTTATGATTTTGGTGATTATGAATAATAGAATCGCGAGTGCACGAATTGCGAATAAATTCTAGATAAAATATAAGATCAATTATTTGTAATAAATATATTATTAA
>ERZ724508.2187-NODE-2187-length-10570-cov-2.910604_pt1 | contig 10570 bp, 4 predicted proteins | sample MGYA00376041_ERZ724508 | MGnify/ENA primary metagenome ERZ724508 (study PRJEB28724, sample SAMN07190887) | wastewater metagenome | isolation source: effluent of sewage treatment plant in Hong Hong | place: USA: Christiansburg, Virginia | collected 2016-03-01 ... | reverse complement strand
CGATGAATTTACTCGAATTTTTTATTTTCTTAAACTATTCTCAAATATTTTTATTATCTTTAAGCTTTTTTTACCGATTCTAATTGCTCTAACAACTCTTGATATTTTTTGCTATGCAATTAAAATTATTAAGCCTAAATAGGTTTGAAATTTTCCTTTCTTTTGGCCAAAAATTACTTTTGATTCTATCTTTCTTTTTGAATATTTCTTTTTTATTAATCCTGTTTTCGGAGATGAAATTTAGGATGTTTCTTTTAATATTAGTGAATTTTAGTGAACATCTCTGATACTATTTTTAATTTTTATGCTTTCTCTTTCTCTTATTTTTGTTTTACTTGCTTCAATTATATTAATTTCTTCAAATTCTATTGGATAGGTTTCATTTTCTACTATTTTTCTTTTTTTTACTCAATAAAAATAGACTCTTGCAGACTTTTGGCTTATCTTTCCATTCTTCTTTTTCTTTTCTTTATGATTTGGACCTTCTATTTCTTCTTTTGTGAAAGAAACTATCTAATTTAATTTTCTTTTTTCTCGTTTCTTTTTTTGAATAATACTTCCTACATATCCAGATCTTTATATTTTTATTTCATTTCGAGTATACTCACACTCAATCTTTACATTCCGTTATTCAATTTCTTTATTCTTTTTTCTTCATTTTCTTTCTTTTGTAATTTATCTCCACTATCGTTTTATTTCTTTGGTAAATATTGAGATTGCGTTATGTTATTATTATTTTTTAAACCCTGTTCTATATCTTCTTCATTCTCTAAAAATTAGTTCTCGAAGTATTCTTAATCTGGGGTTTGGTTTGGATAGCTTTGTACACCTAACCTCATTCCGCTGGGTTTACTCATCTTTAATTGTTTTATTATATAGATTATATATGAATTTTATTTGGATCAAAAAATATCCTGTTTTTGGGGATTGACTTATATTAAGCCTTATTTAAAGGACAAAAAATAATAAACTTTATGTGGCCTATATAAATATTGAGAAATAAATTATTCTATTAAAAAATAGAACAATGAAAAATTCACAAATCGGAAAAAGAAAAGAGTTGAACTAAAAATATATTAACGAAAGTAGTTCGGAGAATAAATAAGTCGAGTCTTCTAAAAAATCATTAAACATCAATGACAGGTTCGTATTAAAAGCAATGATCCCAGTTGGAATATTTTATAAAACATATAAGGGCATTGATCTTCTCTCACGTAAATATGTCACCATATATATTAAGCCAGTATTATATACCTTATTCTCTAGAGTTCTAAAGAAAAAATGTTTTCCAAAAGTATTAAAGAAGAATTAAGAGAAAAAATAGCACCTCCGCTCAAATGGTCGGGTACAGAGAAAATTGATAAAAATTTATTTGATATTTAAGTGCACTCGAGATATGGACCATCTTTGGATGAAATTATAAACATATATAAGAAAAAAATTAGTGAAAAAACCTTTTATCTCTTAGCCTATAATGCAGTAAACATATCATTATCAAGTTAAAACTAATCGATAGAATTGACAACGCGGGATATGTTATTCGTTCTCTTAGTCCGAAAATTGTCATATGCGCAGAATCATATTTAAAAAATGATCTCTTTTTAATTAATACTTTTGATTTGGAGAGAAAAAACTAAGAGTCCTTTGCCAACGTTAATTTTAGATACTGTTCAGTTGGTTGTCACCTCAAGCTCAGTACTTTTGTTTTTATCTAGAAACTTGCTCGAAGGATACTTTATAGTCTTTGTGCTACATGCTGATGGATTTTTATTTAAGGGGGAATTTATTTCCTAATATGAGTTTCGAAACCGAAAAATTTTTTCTTTAAGCCAAAAGCACTCTGAAGCCTGAAGGAATTCCAGTTGGTTTTCTTGAATTTTTTGAATATGTTCGATATTTAAATTATGGATAGTAAATTAAATTTACTGAATGGAAATTAAAATTTAAAAAATATTTGTCAGAAGAATAATTGCACAGGCCATACGAATGGACTCAAATTAAAACTAAAAGTGATTAAAATTCCTCAAAATTTGGGAATATACTTCTCTCAGCCATCAGCAGCAATGTGAGTGCGCTGTCAGAATAAAGTAATAAAAAGAAGGAAAAACTAGCAAAAGAAAGAAATTTGCTGTACTAATAACTCTAACTATAATAAGACAAAGATCAGTTGTAATAAGGAAAGTTAAGCCATTAATTTCAGACAAAAATGCTTGAAACAAGCTCTTTATTTTTCCCAAAATATTGATTAATAATGTTCTGTATCTTCTAACTAAACTCAAAAATCATAATCTAAAATTTATAATAACATTTATACTTATTTACGATCAATTTTTTTTTGTTCTTTCTTTCTTTTTACTCTTTATTTATTCTTCACTTTATTCATTGCTTTCCCAATAATTTTCGCTTTATTTAGGAACTCGCAGCCTTGGATATTGAGAAACTTACTACGCTTCGTACACATAATTTTATCCTTAGGATAAATCACATTCTTCGTTTAATTATCGACTTTTCTTATTTTATTTGCTCTATTATAAACTGAATTATTTTTTCATTTCTGACTCTGGACTTTATAAATAGTCTTCTTTTGATATATGATCCTATAATTTTTCATTAAGTTGTTCCTCTTATTCTCCGATTGGAGTATTAAATATTCTCTCTCTAATTTTTAGATACATTAATTTTATCATTTGGTAGTTTCCTGCTTTGCTTTGCTTTATCATCTATTTCAAGTATGGATGTCTGCAAAAAAATCGACTTACCCATCCTCGACTACTTTTAAAACCTCTGACATTGTAAGCGAATTACTTGGCCTTCTTTGCAATCTCTCGCAATTTTACTCCTCTTTTCGATACTAACTCCTAAATGATCCACAAAACTAATCTCCTCTCGATGTCAGCTCCTAAAATTGGGCGATTGCCATAGCATATTTTTTGAGTTTCATTAAATTATAAATCAGATTCGCTGGAATTTTACTTTTTCAGAAAATTATTTTTCCCTTAATTCAATTAAAAGTTGTTAAAGTCTTAATAAACTTCAGACACCTTTTGTTCTTTAGATGGCTACTCATACCATGAATCATTTTTTGATAAAGACTTAACAATTTTCTATCGTCCTTAGTCTATCAAATTATTTTTTAACTTGGCATACTTCTTTTAAAACTTACACTTCATGAGATGTTATTTATCCATATCATTAGACCAAAATATCTCATAATTATCTACAATATGAAAATGGCTAAGAAGCTAATGAGGCGTTAAGATCCTCATGATGACATTATGATAATTGTTTATTTAATATCTGATTCCATTTGTCTCATATAAGTATTTTAAGTTGGTGAGTAGCCTTGAGATCAACTTGCTAGCTGACTAGATTACCTATTTAATTTTCCCAGAGATTTATCCTGAGTTTGTTAAGTTGACATGCTTCATTGAGTTCATGCCCAAGTAGTTCGGATCTGAGAAAAATTCTGTGGATCCAACATTGAAATTTATGTTCTGAGGCTAAGTTCTCTTTGAGGAAAATTTTTGCATTAGAAAATATTACAAAATAGAGGTTTTTTCGAGACTTAAAGTTTCATGTGAAACATATTTTAGATAAATTAGAATTTAATTATTTATAATTTAAATGCAGTAGATTCTTGTCGGACTCGCTCTGATCCTGTGTATAATCTTAAACATATTATCTTCACGCTTTGGCTTTTCCAATATATACAATGGAGATAAGGATATTCTCTTACCATTTTGTATGATGATATTTCTTTTCTACCCACTTCTCATATATTTACCTGAAACTCACTACAAATTTCTCACATTTGGGGAATCAAAAACAGCTAGTATCAAGCAAACATAAGAAGATTAATAAGAGGCATTTCCTTATGCTTTTCTTATTACTCTGATATCGATCACATTTTGTATTATTTTTCATCGATTAATTGTGTTTAACAGAGCAGAGCCTGAGGATTAGGTGCTCAATCGAAGGGGTAAACGTGGAGAGGATTAGAATTCAAGTACCAGCAATTTAGAAAGAAATATTGAATATAAAATAGAGTCACAGATATTAAAATATTTTTTATCGTTAGCCATTGGGCTTCAGAACATAGTAGGTGCATTTTACATCACGTTGTAGTAAAATGGTAAAATAATAAAGAATTAACTCATAATTTTTAGTATTTTTTCAGTCATCATCAACTTTGCCTATGGTAAAAAATGATTAATGTAGGATATATCAGTGGATGGTCAGCAGTTTCGAAGGATCTCAACGATAAACTTTCTAATTTTGTCAATTTTGGCATTCTAATTGGATACTTCTTGGGTTTAATCATCTAGAATAATCTTATTATGCTGGGACTTCCATGTTTTTGCTGCGGACTCATGATATATAGTTCCACATTAGTTGGTTTGCCAATAATGTACTCAAATGGAGAAAACCAAACTCAAGATAAGTTCAGATATGGATCCATATTCACTTCACTTCTGCTATCAGTCATCTATCATCCATTATGCTATTTACTAAGAGTATGAAATTTTAGATAATTTTATATTTATTATTTTCTTCAGAAGTTTAGGAAGTTTTGAAAATTATTTATATATTGTTATTAAATTTAAGATAAGATGAAAAATTCAAACAGTCGAGGTAATTTATCTATAATCAAGATAAAAATGCAAGAACCCAAGCTCCTACTCCTCCATTTAATTCCGAAAAACTTATGAAGACTTAAGTTCGTCAACCCAAGCAAGATGAAATGGATAGAACAAATTATCAGAGGCCAGCATCTGGAAGAAAATTATAATCAACTAAAGTTCTTCCACCCAAAGGCCCAGCTCCTAAAAAATAGTATAATATAGAAGATAATATGACTGAAAGTAAAATCTACCAGGCCAAGCAAGGTTTACAGTTAATAAAGAAAAAAATGAGTGCCAAAGGATTGAGTCGATAAAAAACGAGTACAAACTCATAAATTGTGCCATAGAAGCAGCCTGTAATTCAGAAAACAATGTCTAAAAACGAAGATAGCCATTATGAAAATCGAAACACAAATATGCCACCGAAAAAAATATAAAAAAAAAGCACTATCGATTAATATCCTCCGACACAAAAAACAAATTCAACTAAAATGACATCGAATAAAAATTTAAATGATACTAAGACTCCTCAGAACGAAAGAAAGCAGCATTAACCTCGGTATTAGGAATATCGAGATGAACAAATGTAAATTCCTATTAAGCCAAAAAAGGATTTTAATGCTCTTCTTGAAGAGTAGCTCAGAAAATAAAAGCAAGGACAACAACCAGCTAAAGCAGTAGCTTCGAAAGCAAAAACCAACTCAAATCAAATTAGTTAATATCCTTCAGAAGCTGATTTAAACTTAATAGAATGCAGACATTGTGATCGAAAATTTGCAGAAGCTGCAATTTAAAAGCATGAGAATATATGTTTGAAGGTTTTTCAATCTAAAAGAAAGGCATTTGATTCAGCTGCTCGTCGGGCTCCAGAAGTTGAAGGAATTTAGCAAGTAAAAGTCCAAAGTAAAAAAGGGGAGGCTCCAAAAACTCAAAAAAAACAGGCTCCACCTCCTAAAAAGTAATAAGAAGCCCTTCCAAAATGGAAAGCAGCTAGTTTAGCCTTTAGAGCAAATCTAAAACAAGCAAAAGGGGCTCCTTTGACTGCTTAGTAAAAGAAGGCTTCTGATGTGGCTCAAGGGATGGTCCAATGCACATATTGTGGGAGAAAATTTAATTAAAATGCAGCAGCTCGTCACATTCCATTTTGCGAAACGAAATCCAAACAATTGCCTAAGACAAATACTAAAAAAAGATGATATCAGTTTTGTCTTAATTTATTAAAATTATAAATATTAAAGCTAATATTTGTTTATTAACGATTGAAATGCATTCAAGGACTCCAAATAGGTTCGATGCAAGTCCAATCAGAAGAAGTAGAGAATTTTCTCAAGTAAGACAAGATCACTCACAGTATCGTCCCCAGACTTCCATGACTGGCTCACGTAATACGACATACTTAAGACCAGACAATCAAAACCTAGATTACTCAAGGAATGAAGCTAAACATAGAAACCATACGTAGAATAGCCCAACAAAAGTTGTATGTGTTGGCTGTTTTAACAAATAATTATATCAAGCAAAGATTCAGAAAAGAAAGTAAGAGTAAAACTAAACGAGAAAATCTCAAGTCAATCTGAGTTTGATCAATCAGGATGACGAACAATACCAAAATGCCAAAAGTAGATATAATAAACAGTTTGAAAATGTTAATCGATATAATAAAGAAAAAATGATGCTAGATCGAGAAAGAAGAGACCGAGAAAAGAATTAAAATTAGAAGAGTGCAATTCAGTACCAATAAACTATTTTATAAGAAAACAGATAAAAATAAAGAAGAAAAAATTAAATTCAACAGTTTAAACTATAACAATTGAGAAGGGATTTAAGGTAACAAATGAACCTGAAAAAAAACAGAGAAGATAAATAAAAGAACGAAAAAAATACTCCAGTTGCAGGTATATTCGGTTAATCATAAGAAAGAGGTAACGCTCAACGAGATATCGAATAAAGATATCGAAAAGGTCTGCTGGATCAAATCGCGCAGAACAAACAGAGGAAATAAATGGAATAACAGGAGAGAAATCGAAGATTAAAGCAGTAGTAGCTTGAAATTATGCAATAAGCTGCTTAAAAGGAAAGGATAAGAAGAATGTAAGCCGATAGAAAACAAAAAATGATTGAAGAATAAGGTAAGAGAAGGCGAGAATATCAAGCTGCAAAATAACAAAAAAAGAAGCAATCAGATAGGCAATTAGAAGACTAAATAATGGAATAACAAAATGAAATTAGAGAAGAAAAAAGGAAGGCTGAGCAATTGAAGAAACAAAAGCTTGATAAATATATTGAGGACTTAAAAAAACAAATTGCCATGAATCAAGAGAAGAAGAAAAAGTAATATGATTATTTAAATGATCCTCGCCAAAACATTTTAATTGAAAAAGACCCTATCCCTGAAAGGTAATGCGATAGTTGTGAGAAAAAATTCCCTCAGAGATATTTAACTAAAATAAGTTCACCTATGAAATTGTGAATTATTATGATTTATTAAAGTATTTTTTTAAATATTGAATTAAAATCATTTTTTTCCCTTCAGCTTCTTGAGAGCAGAGATAATTTGATTTTTCACTGACCAATTTCCGAGTTCTTTGGCTTCCTTGAAGGCGGTTTCATAGAATTTGACGGCTAATTAATTGTGGCCCAAATGTTAATGTTCAACACCAATATTATAGTACGCTAACATTGTCATATGCTGGAGCTCTTTATCTTCTTTCTATTTTATTTCCATCCCAAATCTATTTCGATATTTTTCGATATTACTTAAACTAACTTTGATAGTTTCTATGGCTTCCTCATGTAAAGATAAGCTAGAGAGTATGACACATTTATTTATATAGGTGGATGCTATGGACTTATAGGTATCTTCATAATTTTTATCTAAAAGAGCTTATTATATTTCAAGTGCGACTTAGAGAGCCTTTAATGCATCTTACGTTTGTTTATGTTATTTATAAAGGCAACTCAAGTTATTAAAGCTCAGAGCCCTTAACTGTAAAAGTTTCTCCATGGGCTTTACATTGTTTCTGACAGGCTTATAGAATAGCATGTCAATACATTTGGAAATTAAATTGAGCTTCTAGTTAAAGTCTATAGCATTGCTAGCCATCACTTTGATATTAATTTTGTTGATGAAAGCTGTCAATTATGTGAGTAGCCCGATTCCTTGAGGCAATGGGTCCTTATTCTACATGCTGGTGGCTATCAGATAGACAAGTCTTTCATGTACTAAAAGTTCTGTGTGCTCTTGAGGTCTATTTAATAGGTATTGATGATATTTTTTTAGTAAAAGAAGTGGCTACTTATACTAGTTTTATTGCGCATTCATTTCAATAATTTTATCGATTATAATAATTTATATAGATTGAAAAATAAGGAGTATCACATAAATATGAGTTTTTATAAAGCAATTGTAAACTGCGGTACAGTTAAGATATTTTTACATAGTTTACCTATGCTATCTGCATCAGGGTTACTTTTTAATCTTCGATATGTTAATTGAAGTTCCTCCACTTTGTCGATATCCTCTTGATTTGGATCTGTCACTCTTAATTATTCGAACCATTTTAGTTTATTCATTTAAACTATGCTTCCTAAAAGATTTATGGACTTTTTTGTCAGCAATTCCTTTATTTCATTTTTATCGTAGGATTTGATTTTTGGTTCGTTTTTGTCACTGTTTTTCTTATTTTACAGAGAATTATACTCACTTTTATTTTCAACCAAAATGTTATAGAATTACCTAACTTTTTTCTTCATTTTCTAGCAAATCAGAGCCTAAAGTGAATACTATTCGGCTTTCTTGAAGATTTCTGTGTATTAGCTGCTCTCCCAAAATGAAATATCTCCTTACATATTCTATTAATCTTCCATTTTGTCCATATTCGACTGGGTTTACTATCCAAATGTTAATTAATCAGTCTAATTTTAGTTGATATTTACACATCCATTATTGATTTAATTTTTCATCAGAAAGACTGGATCTTTTTTCTTTGGCGCATTCTGGAGGGGAATCTGTTCAAAACTTTCTTCAGTAATGGAATTATGCTCAATGCTATTGTTGAATGGATTTTTTTATAGCTGACTTGTTTACGCATTTTATTAGACCAATAATCTTTTCACTCGATAATCTTCTACCATAATGGTCATGAACTAAGGAGCAGAGATCTTCATCTCAGACTCTTATTTCTTCTAAAGATAATTTAAACGAGTGAGAAGCATTAATTTATATTCTTCAATTAAGTCTTAATCTTAACCAAAAATCAAACCGAGGACTCTGATGATATCCTTGTAATTCATGTAGATTTACTTTTCCATCAGATAGATATTTTTGTTTTCTTTCTCGATTTTATTCGTTTTACTGCTCATATTGCCATGATTTAAAGTTTGTAACTCATTCATGATGATACTTCTGATGAAGAGATAGAAAAGTAGTTATTCAAATTGATATATTTGACATAAGAAGTCTTCAAAGATTTGTAGAAAAATGCCAGTGCTCGTCAGTTTGTTATTCTCTTTGATCTACTTTATTATTTGCTGGGTATTACTGTTTTGCTGGAGATTGGCTAATATGTTCATATGTGGGTGGGATGTATGTGATATTTTCTTCTAATTTTATAAGTAACAGCACAGAGAGTACAGCATATTAATCATGTTGGACGTTGCAAGTTTTTCATTCTTATGTTTGTTACCAAAGTACTACTTGATAAATTTGACGAAGTTATTATTTGATTGATTTCCTGATCCGTATTGATCCAGCCTCGAATATCCTTTTTGTGCTAATGATTGGGTATTCTTTATAAATAATTCGTTATATATTTACTATATGGTTCTGATAACCTGGAGCAATGACCACTTGATAGGCCTCTGACCTAAAAGCTTGAGATTAAATAATTTTAAATATCGGTTTACTAACTCACATATCTATTTTTACTCTTCTGTTTTTCTTTTTATTTGGTTATTAACTTCTACTATTTTCTATTTCTAAACTGTCTCCTTTTTTAGTTTTTGGTATTTTTGTGTGCTCCGAGACTTTTAAATCTGAGATTTCTCTTTTTATAAGTAGAAATTTTATTTTTATTTACTTGCATTCTTATTCTTAATTTCCAACATACTATTCTTACTTATTTTTTTACTACTACCCTCCGTGTCCATTTTTTTAGGCATTTTGTCTATTTTGGTAACACCTTTGTTTTTCAAATTCTGGATGCTCAACTGCAGATTTTAATGCGTCAAAAATTCTGATGTGGTCCTGACTGTGATTGGAGATGATTTCTTCACTCCCTACATATTGATACTGGGCTTTTAAACAGCTTTGTTGATGTTTCTATTTGAATGAGATTTAGGAGATTTAGGCTGTATAGTGTTATTAGCTTTTTTATTTTCATTGAGAGGAGTTGATGAATTTTTTATCAAGCTACCATTAAAATTAGCTAGTTTGGTCTTCTTAGGAGTGTTGATTCGAATACTATTATCGGGACTTTTACTGATTGATGTGTTATTCACATTCTTTGATTGCACTTGTACTGTTTTATTTTTATGAGAGCTCTTAATATTTTCTACATTAGAACTGGTATTCTTTACAATCTGCGTATTGTTCTATTTATTAGCTTTAGGGTTAGGTTTGGGTAAGGTAACCTTCGCAACATAATCATCATGACCTTTACCACCAGTCTTCTCAAATGTGATATTATTTCGAAGCAGAAATTACAAAAATTAGGTCTTATTGTTGTCATTTAAATTAGAGAACTCCACAATTGTACTCTTTTGATGGAGGGGCTTATTTTTTTGATGCATCTCAATATTCGTTAACTTTATATTTTTAATTATTAATCTATGATTTAATATTATTATCTTATATTCAAATATAAACCATGGGAATCAAACCCCTCAGATCACTCTCCTCAGGCCAAATTTTCTCAATAAACAATTTCTACTCGAATAATCTTCACGAA
>ERZ724508.2186-NODE-2186-length-10571-cov-5.093191_pt1 | contig 10571 bp, 12 predicted proteins | sample MGYA00376041_ERZ724508 | MGnify/ENA primary metagenome ERZ724508 (study PRJEB28724, sample SAMN07190887) | wastewater metagenome | isolation source: effluent of sewage treatment plant in Hong Hong | place: USA: Christiansburg, Virginia | collected 2016-03-01 ... | reverse complement strand
GAGACAAATTATTGCAACTTTTTAATCTGTAAGCTTAAAGAAAATGATAAAATTTGAATCTACATGTCCAAGTTCTATATCATTAATTTGATAAAATTATCAGAATTATATTAAATTGGAATGCCATCAGATTTTTTCAGCTTTTTTTTATTTTTTACACTTTTTGTGATGGCAAAATAATTTCTTTTTTGGCACGGTTTGAGGTTGAAACTCGTAATTCTCTAATTCGATAGAATTTCATTATATTGGTTACAGCCTCTAGTTTGAATACAATAAGTAAGTTAATATAAATAATGAGAAAAAACCCACATTCAGATCGTTCTCACCTCGAACTAGAACTTAGTCACAATAAACACAAATAAACGAACGATTATCTGTATCAGCCCATCTACAAACAAGATATAAATAAAATCTACTCCAACATCTCTGCTTATTTGCCCAATCCGACTAGGACATCAAATCAGCATTTTCTGTATCAAAGGAATACCAGGCCTACTTCGAGAAGACCTCTTACGGTTAATAGAACACAATCTGAGCTTAAAAATAAAAGTATTTGACATTCTTATCCAGATTAGGATAAATAATTAGCCCTAAATAACAATAAATAGCTATGGATTTCAAGTGTCAGAGAAAATAGGACAAATGCGATGACAAGAGACAATGAAAGAAATCAAGGGAAAGTCTATCGAGGCAGCTCATGGAAATTTGATGATCGATCAAAAGCTCAAGTAAAAGAATTAAGAGAGGCTGTTCGGTATAGCCACACAAGCCGAATGACTAATAATTTAACTCCTTCATCAAAATAATAAAGAAATTCATTGAAAAGCAGTATTCGTCCAAATGGAATTTATGATATAATCAGCAAAAATCTGAAATAAAAATAAAAGTAAACTAAAAAAGATGATGAGTTCTTTTAATATGTGATGAGATTTTCTTATCGAACAAAGAAAGGAAATGTCCCTTCTAATCCAAATAAGGTCAATCAAGATTCTTATATCATAAATCCCAATATCCAAAATAAGACCTACCAGCACTTCTTTGGGATCTGTGACGGTCATGGTCCTCTTGGTCATCATGTTTCAGGTTATATTAAAAATAGTTTACCAAATGTCGTTGTGAGTTCAAAAAATTTGCAAAAGAGTCCTAGTGAGGCTTTGATGAAAGCATTCTAGGTTGCATATCAAAAATTAGTTAAATAATCCCAAGTCGATTTAACTTTTTCAGGGTCAACAGTTATTACGACTTATCTGTTTCAGAACAAACTTTATTGCTGTAACGTTGGAGATAGTCGAGGGATTATTGGGCAGTACAAATAAAAGGAAAAGAAATGGAAAGCAATCCAACTTTCTGAGGATCACAAGCCTAGTTTGTCTAAAGAAGCGGAGAGAATCAATAAAATGAATGGTCGAATTTAATCATACAAAGATGAGTATGGAGAGTAGATTGGACCATTGAGAGTATGGCTGAAAAACTAGAACGTTCCCGGACTCGCAATGACTCGTAGCTTTGGTGACTTGGTTGGTGCTTCTGTAGGAGTAAGCCCTGTGCCTGAAATAAAATGTACGACAATTTTAATACAGAGTTTACATTAAGTGAATAAGATCGAATTATAATAATCGCTTCTGATGGGGTATTCTAGTTTCTGTAAAACTCTTAAATAATCGAGTAGATGTCAAAATATTACGAAAGCAAACAAATTCAGCAAGCATCCGATCATCTTCTGAACCTAGCACACCGAAGTTGGACTAAAAATTCATCCATCGTCGACGATATCACGTTTATATTGATCTTTCTGAATTACAACTAGGTGTGAGCACATGAAAAGGCGAGCGATTAGCTCATATTTAATAAGATTTGTATATTCAAAATTTAATTTATTATAATTAATCAGTTTTCAATATATGATTTGTCAGTGTTACTATGCTAGAATATAATATTAGATCTTTAATTTGATATTTTAGCTATTATATCAAAAAAATTGAATAATTGAGAAATTCTTTTATCAATCATGAATTAATCAGTACTTCCAAAATAATTCTCAATTATAAACGAACATCAATTATAATATAATAATTTGTAATTCATTGAGGTCGAGATGAATAACCAAGCGTAGAAATTTCAAAAAGCATTATAAAAAGTAAGATAACTTTCAGGCCAGGGAGATAAACTGCAAGAAAAAGGAAATTACGAGTAAGCTGCGAAATGCTATCATAATGTTACTACTATTTTAAGAGCAGTTGTTAAATAAACGACTAAAGCATAGACCATATAAACAATCCAGCAAAAAATCTAGAAGTATAATTAACTAGCCAAAGAAATGTTGGTCAAGCAGAAGTAGTCCACAAATAAAACTAGAATAACTTTTGGATTTCCTTAAAATAAGGTTAATATACAAGAAAAAAAAATATAACCTACTTTCCCTAAAACACAACCTAAACAATGTAAGACTTAAATCGACCCTGATGTTGTCGGATTAGTCGCCAAAGATATTAAAGCGAATTTCTCTGATATCGTTGGCATGAGCGATTTGAAAGAAATTTTATATGAAGCGGTTATTATTCCACAAAAAAGACCAGACCTTTTCGAAGGAATTCGATCACCACCAAGTGGCATTTTATTATATGGACCACCAGGAAATGGAAAGACTTTTATAACAAAAGCACTCGCTAAATAGTCCGGTTGCACATTTTTTGGAATTTCAGCTGGCTCTATCGTTAATAAATTTGTTGGTTAATCATAAAAAACCTTAAAAAAAGTATTTGAAGCTGCGAAAAAATCTAGTCCTGCCATAATTTTCATAGACGAAATTGATTCAATGCTCACAGCTAGATCTGAATCTGATAATGATGCAGCTCGAAGACTTAAAACTGAATTTCTTGTTCAATTTGATAGCCTTCAAGGAAATAGAGTAATCGTAATTGGAGCAACAAATCTACCTAATGAACTTGATCTTGCGGCATTGAGAAGATTCAACAAACTAGTCTATGTAGGATTACCAGATAAATAGAGCAGAAGAGGTATTGTTGAAAAAAATCTGGGAGAAATCAAGAGCTAGATAAATAGCTCAGATATGAATAAATTAGTCAAAGACTTGGAAGGATATTCAGCCAGCTAAATAACTGACATTGTGAAAGAGGCTTGCATGATGCCAATTCGAGAAATAAGTAAAAATTCAATTGAAACTGTTCATAAAAGTAAATTAAGGGCAGTGAAGTATGACGATTTTGTTCGAGTTTTAAAATTAAAAAAACCTTTACTCAGTAAATAAGACTTAAAGAAATATTAGGGGAAATTTAAGTGATTATATAAATTTTATAAAATTCTTCTATTTATTTAACATCATCGATTTAGAAGGCTATGCACGAATTTGAAGTTTTAAAATAGCTCGGTAGTGGAAGCTTTGGTCGAGTCTTAAAAGTGAGGCGCAAATAGGATATGGGCACATTTGCCATGAAAACAATCAAAATGATGCAATTATCAGCGAAGTAAAAGGACAATGCACTGAATGAAGTCAGACTCCTCGCATCAATTGACTCTCCTAATGTGATAAAATATAAAGGAGCTTTCTTTCAGTAATGTGGTAGTATTTTATCAATAGTGATGTAGTTTGCTGACGGAGGAGATTTAGCAGGCTATGTTTAGAAAAAAGTTAAGACTAATTAAAGATTTTAAGAGAATTTTATTTGGAAAGTCGCTTTCGATATTCTCAAAGGATTGGAGTTTTTACATTAATCGAACATAATGCACAGAGACATCAAATCTGCAAATATCTTTTTTGTCAGTGGAGTCGCCAAACTTGGAGATTTAAACGTTTCCAAAGTAATGGAAGGCAATTTTGCCACAACTCAAACAGGTACTCCTTATTACACAAGTCCATAAATTTGGAAGGGCTTAAAATACACTGCGAATTGCGATATTTGGTCATTGGGATGTGTATTGTATGAGCTTTGTTGCTTACGGCCTCCTTTCATGGCAAACGATTTTCCAGGCTTAATGAAGAAAGTAACAAGCGGATTTTATGATCCAATACCATCAAAATATTCTAAAAAGTTAGCTACTTTAATCCGAAGATGCCTGACTATCGATCATTTGAAAAGACCTTCTGCTACCTAATTGTTGAAAACCGATGTGTTTGCGATGCTGCACAATCCTGGAGCTTAATAAGGTGAAATCTAGCTTTTAGATACGATTAGATGCCCCAGAGCGTTAAATTTATTAAATAAACAGCTACCTGAAAGTCAGTACAAGTAAAAGAAGCCAAAAACTCTGAAAATAATAGCCTAGTAATCAAACAATCAAAGAGATTACTAGAATAGGCATGGAAGCATAAAAAAAATCGGATCTGAACGCAACATTCGAGGCCTATCAATAGATAAAGCCAAATACTAGAATAATCATAATCAGCAACTCAACGTGCATTGCATTCAAAACCAATATAACAAAATGAACCCTCAAAACGTATTTATTTTACTAATTTAGATTGTCATCAACTCCCCAGGAGGATATGCAAAGCTGCCTCGGATAAATTCATACAAATTGATTTGAAATTAACTTTTATTAAATAATTAGTAAATAATAATTCAAATTTCATCCTTAGCAACTAATGGCCCAAAATCTAGCCAGCATCTCCAAATATAAATAATTCTTAGCCGCGAAAAACTGTCCAGAAAATCTTCCCGACTACGATGACGAGGCTTATTGGGATGCCAGGTATGAGTTAGAGCAGCAAGAAGTTTATGATTGGTATGTGGATTGGTCTCACATAAAAAAACTATTCGAGGAATTTGTATCCAAAGATATGAAAATTATGGAGTTAGGCTGTGGTAAGAGTTCAGTCCTTCTCGATATGTATAAAGATGGCTATAAAAATCTTATAGGTTCCGACTTCAGTTGGACATTAATTAATCAAAGAAGAAATGAATAGAGGTACTTGAAAAGGGGAATAAGATGGGAAAGGATTGACATCGCGAGAAAATGGCCAGATTTTGGAATAGACTGTTATTTCTAAAAAGCAACCCTCGACTGTCTTCCAACTAAATAAGTAAAATAGACAATACTTTATATTTACGAGATATTAAAAAAATAAGGAATATTCTTCCACATAACAACTGCTAAACCTGAAAATCGTATCAGTTTGCTAAAAATGTGGGATGTAAAAGTCTATGAGTTACCAAAAACTATCATCCCAATGTTCACTGAGATCGATGACTCCAAAGCCTATTATCTGTATATCTGTATCAAATGAAATGAATTGCAAATAAGTTCTCTCATTTTTAATATAGTTATTATTATAATTTAAATGATCATTAGTGGTGAACTTATTTGTCTTTATGAGGGTGTTTCTTATGAATTTAAATGTGTTCTATAAGCTCGTATACTATATTTTGAAGTTGGTTCCTTAGTTATTATTCAGAGTACTATGGCACTGAGATGAGCTTACCATTCACGATTTTTCTCGCCTTTATTCTTAGCTATTAAATTTACTCTGGTTTTTTCTACCTAAATATTTCCCTTAGACGAAATTATCTTCTATTTTCTTCTTAAGATATAAAAAATGAGGGAGTTTCAGCACCTGTTGACATTGTGCCATCATTTCGTATTTGCTCAAAGCTCTCTAACCCTAGAGCCCCCACATCTCCAGCCATCGCTTCATTAGAAAGACCTAACTCATCCCCTTTTCCAAAACTGAAGTCCAATTTTTAATTCTTTTGTTCGATGCATTCCATATTAAAAGCGAGAAAGAGGGTATCATGAGTTTAAAGGAAAGTCTGATTTTATAACTCGCAGAAAAAGTGGGACTTATCAGGGTTTTTATCAGGAAATATGACTCGACTGTTATTCATTTACACAAAACCCAACTAAAAGCCTAAATTTCTGATGGCAAGAGCAACATCAGAATTTTAAGGGAGATAGCCAACAAAAAGATCACTTTTAGCTTTGGAACAGTATATAATTTGAATTTGAATATTATTTTAAGTCAAAGCAGCCATGGGATTTTCTTAATTATAAAGAGTTAATATGCCAAACTTTGACTTAATTTTGTTATTGATAAATTTCCAAATCTAAGAAGAAATAAGAGTCCATTAGAATTCCTTTTTGGGCTGAGGAGAAAGCACAACACAGTTAAACTGTAAATAATTACTTTTATGTTCCAATTCAGAAGTAATTCCTTCTTAAAACTAGAGTAAGAAAGTATCCCTAAATCAAAGAAATATCATACACGTATCTTTACAAACTTAATGGATGAATGCGGAGTTATTATTTAGTTTTAGCTTGACTATTATTGTGACAAAATTATTTCCACCTAACTCGTGAGATATGTACCATTTCGTTGGAATCAAGTATGCTATGGGCGATTTAAACTGGAGTTCTTATTATAGCAGTTTATTAATATTTTGCATTGATGTCTGCTCTGTATTATATAGAGGCTTATTTATTATATCATTTTTTAATTTCTTGATTTTATATATTGATCTCAATTTTTTACTTCTTTTTATTAGCCTATTCTAAAATTCCTTCTTCTCCTTTATTCATTTTTATTTTTATGCAGCCAACTTGTGTTAAACATATGAGTTCCCAAATTATAAATTAATATATGTATGTATTTCATTAACTATTTTTATAATTTTCATATTATTGAATGTAATTATTGGCTCTTGTGGCTATCCTCTACTTCTTCGTAGGAGCATGCGTGTGCCTGCTAATTTGTGTAAATCCAAACGATCCTGGAGTTCTGGGGTCAGTTCGAAAAATTGTTTTTGATAAGCTACCCACTGCATTTTCGTATGCCGATCATTATATAGAGCATTTGTGAGGCGAGTCTTTGGGGAAAGAGTACTCAATGCATTGGGCCGAGTCAAACATTATCTGATGTAAACTAACCACCCTTTGGTCCAGTGGTTCTATTATCTCATCGCAGTTGGAGGGTAACTATTGTTCGAGTTGTAGATTCACAGGATATACATTTTTAGGGATATTCAAGCACATGCCCAATGCTGTTATCACTGACTATCATATTATTGCAGCATACGTCATGGCAGGCATATGCTTCTACGTTTATTACAAAGCCTGCTCAGTATCTCCAGGGCAAATATAAAAACCATCTGCAAACACCTATATTTAAAAGTACAAGGGATCCTACGATGGAGTTCTTTACAAATAAAATAATAAATGCACAACATGCAATATTGTCAAACCCGCCAGATCCAAGCATTGCAGCATCTGCAAGATGTGTGTATCGAAATTTGATCATCACTGCATATGGTAAATTTTCATTAAATAAAGGATCAGGCAATGTGTGGGGCAGAAGAATTATAAGTATTTTGTCAGCTTCCTCTTTTTGCATTCTATATGGTGTTTATACTTGGCAGTTATTGGCTCTATTTCTTTGTATCAGGCTTTGATAAAAATGAAATTCTGGGATCTTTCATTCAGAATGGGTAATCAAATTGTCAAAGGGGATAATTTGCTTGCCTTCCAATACTTGTTTGTTATGGAAACATTCTTTTTCTTTATTAATGTTATGTGTGCAATTATGGGAGTTACTTTACTCATCTTTGTAACCTATCATTTCTTCCTCATAGCCGCAGGTCAAACAACCAATTAAAGAGTTAAAAAGAGCGACTATCTCACTCACTTGAAAAAATAACAAAAAGCCATAAATAAGTTCATCAAATAGAATCCCTAGCTCCCCGCTCAAGTGACCTTTAGAGAGTAGAAGATGACCAAAAAATAATTTCTATAATATCAGTAAGACACCAATTTCAAGCTGTCAGTACTGGAAAAGAAATCAAAGAATCCTGGGTTCTTTGCCAACCTTAAATAAGTTTTTTCTGAGCCTGACAAATGAAATATATATTTATTATTTAAAATCAGATATTATTTCTTAAATTTTCTTTATCTTTATCTATTTCATCTTCGAATTGTATTCGAGTCTTCTTTTATTTGATCGTGGTCTTCATCGAAGATTTTGTCTATTTTTTAGGAGATGATGGATCAACTGACACTATTTTCACAGGCTTATACTCTATTTTCTTATTTTGCTTAGGCTGGGGTTGAGGTGCAATGATTTTAGAAACAAATTTGAAGTTCATCTGCTATTTCTCAATTCTGTTAGTTTATTAATTGGGCAAATAAAGTTTTTAACCTGCTAAGAAATCAAAAAAATCTAGCAACTAAGTCTAAGGGAGTAGAAATTTATTGGCCTCTTCGAAAATTCCAATCTTATACTTTTCCATGACAAAAATTATAAATTTTTTAGAATCATTAATAACTTGATTACAAACTTAGATATTATTTAATTATGTTAACTCGACTCAAATATTCTGGGAGAGTTTTGAGACTATTTTGCACATCAGAACCTTCATCACAACAGAGAGAAGTTATGTAGTATGACGTTTTGATTGTGGGAGGAGGAGTTGCTGGATTAAGTACTGCGATAAAAATCAAACAATTAGTATCTCAATATAATCGACCTTTATCGGTTTGCGTTATAGAAAAAGGTACTGAAGTTGGTGATCATATTTTAAGTGGAAATTGTTTTTAAACAAGAGCTTTTGATTAGCTATTTCCAGGTTGGAGAAAATTTGAACAGGAAAAACGTCCACCCATCGATACTCCTGTTACTTCTGAGAAATTTTAAATTTTGATTAATAATAAAAGCTCAATTGGCGTTCCCCATTACTTATTTCCAAAAACTATTCAAAATCATGGAAATTTTATAATTTCTTTGAGTAAATTAACGCGATGGATGGGTGATCAGGCAACTTAAATGGGAGTTGATGTATTTCCTGGAACACCAGGAGCTGATGTTATTTATGGACCAGACGGGAGTGTTGATGGCGTTATCACAGGAGATTTTGGAATCTCAAAGAAAGGAGAAAAGAAGTAAAATTATCAGCCAGGAATATAAATTAGAGCAAAGCAAACCGTAATAGCATAAGGCTGTAGAGGGTCTTTAGCTGAAAAAATAATCTCTAATTTTAAACTTCGAGATGAATGCGATCCTCCAAAGTATGGCATAGGTTTGAAATAAGTTTGGGAAGTAGATAATAGAAATTTTAAACCTGGCTTTGTATTACATACCGTTGGATGGCCCTTAGGATCAGATGTATATGGGGGTTCATTTATGTATCATATGAAGCCTAATATCATCCATTTTGGTTTGGTAGTGGGATTAAATTATAAAAATCCTTATTTAAATCCTTATGAAGAATTCCAAAGATTGAAACTTCACCCAAAAATAAAGCAATATTTTGAAGGAGGGCAATGTTTATCATATGGAGCGAGAGCTTTAAACTCACAGGGTTATTTTTCTTTACCCAAATTGGTTTTCCCTGGAGGAGTAATTGTTGGATGTAGTGCAGGATTTATGAACGTATTAAAAATCAAAGGAGCCCATAATGCAATAAAATCAGGGATTGAAGCAGGAAAAGCAATATATGAAAAGCTAAGTCAACCATAAAAACAAAATGAGCATCCTAGAAGAGTAGACCAATATTAAGCTAATATGAAAAAATCATGGGTGTGGGAGTAATTGCATGAGAGTCGAAATTTCAAGAACTCTTTTAAATCTTTATACACTGGGTTAGCATATGGAGGATTCTTTAAGTTTTTCAAAGGAAAGGAGCCATATGACATCAGATCTAATAAAAAAGATTGTGAAGCCACCTAAACCAAAACTAATTATCAAGTTAATTTCATTTAATATAGCCAATAGACTATCCTAAGCCAGATCGTAAGCTGACATTTGACCTTCTGTAAAATTTAGCGAGATCTGGAACAAATCACTAACATGATCAACCCAGTCATTTAGTAGTGAAACCATAAAAGAAAGAATTACCTCTCAAAAGTTTGTCTGAATATAGTGCACCTGAATAGAGGTATAACAATTTTTAATGGTAGATTTTGTCCAGCAAAGGTTTATGAGTTTGTGGACGACGAGAACGGGAAAAAGAAATTACAAATAAATGCTCAAAACTGCTTACACTGCAAAACTTGTTCAATAAAAATGATTGACTAATATATAGAATGGAAAACTCCTGAAGGGACAGGCGGTCCAAAATAGTAAAAATTTATTAATTTAGCAACCTAATGTGATATCTAATATCATCCTTCATTATTCTTTAATTTAAAAGCAAAATATTTCTATAAAATATCAAATTTAATATAATTAAGATTAAAAATGAAAAAAATAGCATCATCATTGTTCTTTGGATGTGGAGTTGGATTACTTTTATTCGGGACCAAGAATGACTTGCCTGCTCCTGCCTATTTAATGAATATTCCTTTTTGGCCGATAATAGTTGTCCCAACGGGACTTTTATGGAAAAATGTAAAATACAGTTGAATTAGAAAATAATGACTAAGATAAATGAAGGACAATTTCCTCCCTAAATGAGGACTTATCGTTAAATGTTTATTGTCAGCAGAAAAGCAATCATCTATGAATTATTTCTTAATCAGATCGCCTATCATACTCTTCTTGGATTTACATTTATGGCCTACACATATTATGGTAGAACACTCTATGATGAGAAAACTCCCAAGAAGAGCTTTACTTAATTAATGAG
>ERZ724508.2184-NODE-2184-length-10577-cov-4.479567_pt1 | contig 10577 bp, 6 predicted proteins | sample MGYA00376041_ERZ724508 | MGnify/ENA primary metagenome ERZ724508 (study PRJEB28724, sample SAMN07190887) | wastewater metagenome | isolation source: effluent of sewage treatment plant in Hong Hong | place: USA: Christiansburg, Virginia | collected 2016-03-01 ... | reverse complement strand
AAGCAAGAATATCGATGATCAAGATGCACTTGCCACCATAAAGAGCTTAAAACATAGATTATGAAGCCGCCGCGTCTATGTTGGATGGATATTCGGGCTCTGATATGAAACTAGTCTGTAAATAAGCTGCTATGAAAACTCTAAGGAGATTATTATTCAAACTTTAAGATATTGAACTTAAATAAGAACAAATGGGAAAAAATAGAAGAGTACAACTAAAACCAGAAGATATTCCTCAACCTGATAAAGTAACAATGGATGATTTGCTTTAATCCATAAAGACAACTAAAAAATCTCCTGGACTAATCACTTAGAGATATAAAAAATGGGTGGAATAGTTTGGATCTGTTTGAATTGATAATAATTTATTTATCATTCTTTTGAAATTTCTTTAAGATGCTCATATATATATTTCCTACACACTTTATGAAAGTGTTATCATAACGTAAGCCAGCCCTCAGTTAAAGCCAAAAAATAGAGAAGAAACCTACTCAGTGGGAAAGTCTTATCAATTCTCTTGTTCGGCCACCCCGTATGAGATACAGTGAAAATCAATTAGGTATTTTTTGAATAAATGATAGGACACAAATAATTCAATCTTAGAGATCAAAAATATAGTAGGACAGATTAAATAGTTAATCATGGAGACATGAAAATATATTTGTCGATTTTTACTCCATCTTGCAAGAATAATAAGATAGTTCTCTATCTTCATGGTAATTCTTCATCTAGGCTTGAATCAAAAAATTTATTACAGTATCTCCCGCATCAATATTCATTGGCTTCTTTTGATTTTATAGGATGTGGAAACAATATGGAAAATGATATAATAACTCTTGGTTTAGAGGAGTCGAAGCAGGTGCAAACTGTGGTTAATTTCTTAAAATAGAACAATTATAAAGTTTTCTTGTGGGGTAGAAGCATGGGTGCTGCCAGTGCTCTACTATATGGAAAGGTTGATGTTATTGTAGCTGATTCTCCATTTCGAAGTGTGAAAAAACTATGTAAATAATTATCCACTTCGAAAGTGAATCCGTTACCAAATGCAATAGTGAGATGTTTGTTTCCGTGCGTATTCTTGAAACTAAGATCAGATATAAAGAAGAAGGGAAAATATGATTTATAAGAAATAGACATCGAAAGGGCAGTACTAAATATCAACCCAGCCACTACCTTAATATTTTTATCAGGGATTTAGGATGAATTAGTTCATCACAGTAACTCTTAGAAACTATTTAATTTATTTCCTGGTAAAAGCAAGTTTTTAGAATTTGTCGAAGGTAATCATAATTCGAAGCGTCCTGATGAAGTGATGCATAAAATTATGAGAATGATTGATTTTAATTCTGAAAAACATGAGCCTGGAGAGCATTTTACTAGACAGTCTATTGAAATGTAAAAATATAAATGATATATAGTGAAATGGCCTCTAACTATTGAAATTTTAATAAGAAAATCTTAATAACTTGATTATTTGCAAATCATTATTTTTTTTATTCTTCTGGCATCAGTGTATCATCTATATTAAAGTTGACTTCCATTTGAGGGTATATCCTTGGCCTGGCTAATCTGGTCTCTTTTTCCATAAAATATTTCTCCACATCCAAGGTTTTCAAAGTAAGATCTTTTGTTTGCTTCTTTGATGAGGGAGCTGAATAATTTTCCTTAATTTAGCTGACACACTAATCCAATTTGTAATCAATAACATTTGATATTAAATTGAAAAATACATTTTAATTGCATTATAGACCCTCCATTTAACAAATTTTTTTTGAATAGAGGGGAGGGAAATACGGAGTACTGTTCTTTGAACATATCAACAGACTTCTTATCACTTCATGAAGCTACAATTGAGTTACTTGTTAGTACTTGAATTATTATTTGTTTTATCTTTATTTACTTTCTCGACTTTGCATAGCTATTTATACAAATATTATAAAATTACGGACGAGAATAGTAAAAAATAAATATGACTAAATTTATAAAATATTTAGTATATAATATTTTACATGTTGAGGTTGATAATAACAAAAAATATGGCTTTGTTCTCATTGAGGATGAAGGGTCCTAAATCTCAGAGAATTATGATGAAAGAGGGAAGGGTTGTCAAATAACCAATAATCGAGGATAATTTCGCAGAGTATTATAATAACACAATTGAACTGTACTTTTTGTATTGAGCATAGGTATAAAAATAATTTTACAGCTGAGGAACTGGAGAATGCCAGTTAGAGTATCAAGAGGGTTTTTACTCTTAAAAACTCCACTCCCTCAGAGTTACTAAAATTCAGAATATCTCAGGCAGTCAAAAAGTATCAAAAAGCTTTCAATGATCATGGTAGTGCAGGAGTCCAATGCGCAGTGATGAGCGAGAGAATTATTTTACAAATGATGCACGTAAAAAAATATCCCAAAGATACAAAAGCAGCAAGATATTTGACGAGATTATTAGATCAAAGACGCCATATGCTCAATTATTTGATAAACAAAGACTTTCATTTATATCAGTGGATATGCTCTGACTATGGGATCCCTCAAGTTCACACCCGAGATGCAATTCATAGACGTAATTTTGGCCTCTTCTAAAATACTTATAAAGTAATTTTTTGAGCCCATCAACTTCACCTATTATATATCTCATCAATTATTTGATCATATAAAAAGTTACAAACATTTCTAAAAGCATTTTTAATCATTTAATTAAGTTTCCTATTATCTCAGTGAAAGTTCTTCCTTACTCAGCCTTTTAAAATTGAAGTTTTATTGCAACAGGCTCATATTTTTTATCTTTTATCTGCATAACTGTTAAAGCCACATTTTATTCTTTGGAGCCCATCTTTTTTATTGAGCTTTTCCCCTGGACTATCAGACCTGTCAAAATAGGGTTCTTTGTAGCTATAAGCCTGATAATAATCCAGGTTGTCTTCTTTTCGGAGTCTTGTTGGACAACTACTTCAGTATTTTAGACTAGATCACCTTCTCCTTTCTTAAACTTCAAAATCTTCTTCTGGAAGAGGACTTCACAATTAGAACTGTATTGATAAGTTCCGGTACTTTTACTAGGGTCTATTTATTTCTTTTGAATATTTTCGAGCTCTGCGCTATCTCCTTAATCTTCTTACCCTTAGGGTTTTTGCCCAGCAGTCTATTTTTTAATAGGTGGTACGCCATTAGTTGTAAAGCTAAATATACTTTGAGAAGTTCCAAAAACAGAACTGGCAGGTTTCTTCACCTCTGATTTAGCTTATGTACTCTATGGCACTGGGTCCTTTTTGCCAAAGATATTACTGTTATTCCCAAAGAGACTTGGACCATTATTCGTAAATATTCCAATACCATTACTGAATCGATTAGATCCAAAAAGATTGGAAGTACCAAATATATTTTTGATGTCCTTTGGAGGTTAGATTTTAGTCTCTTGCTTGACTGTTTCTTATTTTTTTTCCTGATTATTACTCTATATATTGTCATTGGTACCTAATTATCTTTAAATTTTTCTTAAGAAACCTATGTAGGCTGGCCAAATAATTTAAAGTTCGCCTTTGTTTATGAAACTTCATTTTTAGTTTCGGTAGGACCTTTAATTTTATAAAATCTAAATTATGGTATGTTGACTTTCGCTGTTGGATTTTATCAGGGCTATCTTTTTATCTTTAATCATCTTAAGCAGGGACATCTTTGTATTAGAGTGTTTTCTCATCGATTTGAAAATACGATGGCCTTTATCTCTTCCCACTCATTATATTTTAAATATTATATTAATATATGGGGAATTTCGCATATCAACACTCTAATTATTAGGATTTCTATCAGTTCAAATGATATTCAAAACAGTTTTTTTGTTTTATGTATTCAAGATTGCTTTATATTTCCTATTTTTTGACTGAAAACTCCCTGTAAAATGGGTAAAAATACCTTTTATTGGCTAAATTAACAGAATGACAATTTTTGAGTACCTTTTCATTAAATTACTTAATTTAAATGAATTAAACAGACAAATAAAGTATAAATTTTAATGGAGAAGCTAAACTATTGATAAAATTATTTTCATTATTAATTTTATACATAATTAAAGTATAAAATTTATGTAAAGGGATAGACTTTAAAAATCAACTTACTTCTCATTTATCATTTGAAGGTTTTTATGAGTCCTCTCCTGCTTATTACTCAAAATCATCATCATATTACTCTTCATTTTAACCGCCTTATCCTTGATCTACCCCACCTAAGAGTTTCCCAATCAGCTCTTCACTTTGCTTTAGCTTTTCTTTCAAGATTGTATTCTGCTTGACAATGTTCTATTTTTATTTCACCATATTTTATAAAAGTTATTTCATTGTCTCGATCAGCTCTCTCATTTTGGTAACTTATTCATCTAAACCTTTCGATTTTGACTCCATTTCGGCAATTTCAGTCTCTTTCTCTTATACAGCTGAAATAATGTCTTCAAGCTAGCATTGCTTCTCTAATACTTCGATTTTAACTCCTCTATTCTTGACTTATGTTTTAAATTTTTAGCTCTTTAGTAACTTTTTAATAACATTACCTTCACTTATTTATTTAATCTTTTTCACATTCCCTTTGACCTTCACTTCGAAATCTTTGATTTTTGCTTCATAATCTGCAGTCATCTTCTAAACTTTTTCATTAAAAATTTAGTCTTGTTTCTACTTAGCATTGTTTAAATCTTTATTTTTTGTGAGTAGTGTTATTTGATTTTTTAAAATAGTCTCATATTTGCCAGTTAATTCATGGAGTTTTCTGTTCATTGCTGCATTTTATTGACTCACCCTCTCTGTCATATCAACAACATTTTTTTCAGATTATTAGATGAATTTTTTTATTTCATTGTCAATGTTTCCTACATTCATCTTCTGCTTTTGGAATTAGTCAATCTTTTTCCTCAATGCATCATTCTATTATCTTAAGCTTTGGGCCCGAGAACTCATATTTAAATATTACAAATGATTTGAATTATTATAAATTTAAAAATTATAGTTATCAAAGATTACTAGCTTAGTCTTTTCTTCATTTTTTAAATTTAATTGGGCCGATCTTTTATTTTGTTTTATCTCCTTATTATGGGTCTGGCTGTTGGTTAAGCTTATTAGCGATGGGTGAACGAGAATGGGAGTGATAAGAATGAGAATTCTATTGATCTTTATCATTCTCAATGCCTTATCTATATTTCCTGAAAGGTGGTGCTATCCTTTCTGAAATTTTCTCGTTCAATGGAGTAGTCGATATTGGAGAAGGAGAGTATTTTATCCTAGATTACGATGTCGAACTGAGAGTCGATGAAAATTCTCTTCCAATATTAGAATTATATACGCCTGTATATGTGGGAAGAGTGCTAGGGATTCCATAGCTCTTAACTCCAATACTCTTCTAATTTAATCTTTTATTCAAGTCAGAAATAATCTTTTTCTGATCTTATATATGCTGTTGGTTTTGTTCGATATGGCTTTTTAATTCATCAAGTTTTAATTATCGATTTTTTAGCTCTCTTTCAGCTTTTTATCTCTATCTTGTTAATTGATCGATTTCCGATAGCATTTTTTTTTATTCTTTTTCATGACTCTATATTTTTTGTTGTTGGAGAGTCAATATTTCTTTGTAATCACTGAATTTATCTTTCTTTTTTTGATATTTATTAAACAAATCTTCATATTTTTTCTGCATTTTGGATATTTCTTGTTCATACAACTCATTTTTTTCTTCCAATTTAGCTATTTTTTGCTTTTCCTGTCTCAAATTCTATTAGAGTGCTGTTATCTGACTATGGTTATTTGTTTTCACTTCATTATTTTAATTAAGTCTCTTCTATTTTTATTTTAGTTTATCCTCTAAGCCTAAAATTGTAAATGTCAGTTTTGTATTCTAATTATTAAGATTGTGATATTTTTAATTTTGTTACATGTCTTTGGCTTTGAGTTATTTATTACTTTTCTCCAACAACTCGCATTGTTGCTATAAAGCACTACACTTTAACCTGAAATTATTTTATGAAGATTAAACATTAATCAACTTATCATTAGTTTTCTTAAATTTCTCCAAGTTCTCTTCGTTTCTATTCTTTAATATTTCGATTTTTTAATTCAGTTAGTTTATATATTTTATATTTTTTTAATTTTAATCCCTTTGTTTTTTTATGCTCTACTCCTCTAAGGATAGTTTCAGCTCTTTTATTTTCTATTTCTAACGACGCTATAACTACCAGATTTTCTAGTTCTTCTATTTTTACATCTGTTCAAATTCGATGTGAAGTTTTTATAATTTTTAAATACGATTATTCAATTCGTGTTGGGCTTATGATAACAAGCTACTCAATCTTGAGTTCTATTTACGTTACCTATCGAATTTTTGAGATAGGTATATCTTTACTTGTTCGTCGTTTGCCTTCTTGAATTTTAAAGATAAATGTAAAGATTATTTATATCTACTAGCTTATAGTATCTTGAATTAGGCTTATTCGTTTCCTTTTTTGATATCCAAGAGTGCAAAGTACTGCTGAGATTTATTTTAAAAAGGTTCCTTTTAACTTTTGACACAGTCTCCCATAAATGTATCAATAACATTTGGAAATTCATGGAAATCTACTTTCAAAGATTGTTGATTCTTAAGATTCAAGTATTAAGATTAGCGAATAAAGAAGCTCCACAGAAAGAGACTAGATATAAATAAAAATTTACGAGTCACTATCGTTGGTGATATGGATAGTTGTACAGTTATTATTTTTTTAAATCAGAGTCAGTAATTGGATCTTGAATTTCGCTATGTAATCTTCCCTTTCGACGGATTTTATCTTGATGGGAACATAGTAACAAATTTATTTATTCTACTGAGGTTTGAGCATCCGATTTGTTTTTTATTATGAGTATAAGGGCTTGTGTTTCTGATGCTGAATGTACGATGCCTAACTTTTTTCGTATTTCGAACGTTGGGCATATTCAAATTAGTTTTCACGGTCATAAATGACAGAGTTCTTCACAGGACTGGAATCGTTGTGTATGTCTCTCATGCTACCTGTTTGATAATACATATTTGAATTTATTATGACTTATAACTTATAAAGATCATATATACAATTTCGATATTAATATTAATGCGAATCATGTAAATCTTTGAACTCAAGGGCACTTTGTCCAGTTGTTCAGAATTCAATAACTAATGACCTCAGAGCTCATATACTAAAAATATTTAACTAATAATATGATGATATTCTTTTAATTAAATTTCTCATTTGTATTTTAATTAATTAATTTGTATTTTTTGAATTATTTTTTTAAGCATATTATCATTTACTCATTCATTATCCCCCTTTCCGAATCATTGTTTTTATTATCTATTATAGATTGATGTTATCATCCATTTTATTATCACCATAACCAATTGTAAAAGAAATATTTTACAAATACGCAATATTTCCCTATGTTTTTATATTTAATTTATACATGAAATTTGAAGTACAGAACCAAGACACTCCAGTTTAGCAGAGTCTTCTTGCTCGGAGTTGAATCTGTCTGTGAGTATAGCTCACAAGAGCAGTTTTAAGCGAGCAAAGCTTCAACCAATGAAACTATTACAATCTAAGCCTGTATTTCAGGTTGTGAATTAAAATTTAAGAGAGTTCGAAAAGCTCCAAAAAAGAACGTTACCGTCTGGTCTCAGCAGGAAATTTCTAGACTCAAATAATTGCTCAAGGTCCATGGAAGTGATTTTTGCCTCATCTCAACCTTTATGACAAAGTCTAGGGATCAAATCAAGAGAAAATTTAAGTCATTCTAGAAGAAGAACAAGACAATAAGCAATTAAATATTCACAACTTCATCACAGAAATAATAGTCTCAATGATTGTTGGCTAAGCTCAACTTAAAATTAAACTTAAATAATTAATAACTTTTTTAATGATAATTTTCTGATCAAATCATACAATGGGGAATGAGGCAGCCATTTGGATTCCACATTTTCCTTTTCCATCTCCTTATCTGGCAATATAAATATAGCCCTGTGATCCCCAAGTAGCACCCCATGAGTTTTTAACTTTCCAATGTTTTTTACCATCAATTTATCCATATCCAACGGCAAGGACACCATGATCAAGTTTTGTTCCACAGTTTCCACTGTAAACACCTGATTTGTAAAGTTGGAAAGAAAGATGATTAGCTTCAATTGCAACTGAGACAGGTTGTTGAGCAACAGCACCTTGTAGAGCTATTTCCTTATCAACTGTGACTTATGTGCAGCCACTAATTTTAAGAGAACTATCAGTTGTTTAGTTATAATGACAGCTACCACCAACTCCTCTATAAGGATATTTGCTCTCTGTTGTAATTCCATGATCAATAACATACCAGAATGACATGTTCATGAGTCCTCCATTACATCCATTATTTCCATAACTATGAGAACAGTCAACAAGTTGTTGCTCAGAGTATGATGTAAGACCATTCATTTTGAAACTAGCTCCTTCGAGAGATCCAGTTGTTGAGAAAGCCCAACATGAACCGCATTGACCTTGATTTTTTATTGGGGTTACGGCTCCTAAATTTAATTTAATTTTTACCTTTGGCTGACCAGTCTACAGAGGCTGGAAGATTAGTTGTAGGGGCTTGAGGTCCTGTACATTTTTTAGTATCTTGTAATTGAACTCCTTATCCACCAGTTGGGTTAGTCATAAGATAAATGGCAGCAAATTCTTCATTGGTTAAATCAGCAAAAAGATTCATTTCAAGATTATATGTTTCTTTTCCAGCTTCGAATCTGGCGTTATGTTCTTGGACATATTTATAGTTGGACATCCAGACTCCTTTTCTGTATTATTTCTCAGCAACAGTGTATTTTTTTGAATGAATATCAGCCCATACGCTGAACATGGTGTCTTGGTGAGGTTCCATGTTGTCATAAAGATTGTAAAGGCTAATTGCTGTGATAGTAGCAAAAGCGAGTAAAAGTAGTTATGCTTTTCCCATAGTGATAATTATAATAGGAATTATGATATTTGTTGATGTATAAAGATATGAACTTATTTATGAATATAATCCAATGATCTATTAAATAAAAAGAGATAGGTTTAAATACCTAGAAGATATCAATTTTTTAAGCATTTTAATTACACAATATATCAAGAAATCAAATATTTAGATGGAGTCATCCAATTGACGTTCTTTTTGATAAAGTTTCCGAGGGTGATCTTGTCGTTATAACTTAAGAATCTTAACTTTGATCTATTAAATGCTATTAAGATCTTAAAATATTCTAAAAACTTTGTCTTTCTTCAAGACTGGGTCGATAAATATACAGAATTATCACAATAGGTAGAAGATGCATGATGGCAAACCCGAGCACCAAAAACAATGATCTTTTGAAATCATTATCTGAGTTACTATCGAAGCAGTTGACTTAAGGTTGGTAGTCTAACATGGAAGAAACAAAGCCATTGAAAAAAATATTTAATAAAATTCTAACTAAAAGCGCAAACATTAATAAAGTATACTCGATTCGTATTTTTTTGTAGTCTTACTTCTGCATCGTGATCAAATTCTTGGCTCTAGTGTGCTCGGCCACGTAGAATGCGAAGATATAGAATAAAAATGAAAGAATTGATTCTCCAATCACAACTGCGACTCTAACTATTATTTATATTGTACACTATGCTGGGGAGATTGCAGCCATAATCAGTCTCCACAATGAGGACTCCTTCAGCGATGTACCCCAAAATGAGTATAAACCTTAATTTGATATAAATTTTAACTATCCTCAATATTTTAAATGATAGCCAAAACAGTTTGCGAGATCCGAGAGGGATTTCTAAATTGATGTCATTCAAGTGTTCCATAAAATAGTTAAACCTAGATAAAATAAAAAGTACCACTAATACGGGATGAGTATGATGAGACAGACAATAAAAAAAGTCGATGACTGATCAAATATAATAAAAATACCAGATAAGATGACGACAATGGAATGATTAGAAGGTGGTTAGAAATGGTTATAATCCTGACTAATATAATAATGATATGCTATAACATTGACGACTAACTTCAATATAGTACCTGCAATAAGTCAATATATACAAAATAGCCACGCAACCACGATCTGGTAGACTCGCACAAAAACTTTCCCAAATAAATGCACGTACCGCTCGTCTACTCGAAATTTATATAGTTTTATCAGGTAGATGATTATTAGTATTGTCAGTAAAAACATCAATGCTAGAAATGAGATCTAAACTTTTATGGATGTGTGATCGACTGATTCGAATGTGCACCATTAATTTTTATCGCATAACTAACTTTGGATATTCTCATTCATTCTTCTTTTTATTATATTTATATTGTTTTTATAAAGATTTACACATCATAATATACTTCGTATTTTTAGTATTTAATCTCTCATTTTTTATTTCTTCAGTAATATGTCCCTCGACATATAAATTATGCTGGTCCGTCCATCACAACTTCCTCTTATTCTTAACGGATTATTAATAAGCCTCCTTATGTCCGAACATTCATTTCTTTCTTGAACAAACAATTCTTTATACTGATAATCTCGAATTGAAAGTAGATAACATGCTT
>ERZ724508.2183-NODE-2183-length-10580-cov-4.818907_pt1 | contig 10580 bp, 17 predicted proteins | sample MGYA00376041_ERZ724508 | MGnify/ENA primary metagenome ERZ724508 (study PRJEB28724, sample SAMN07190887) | wastewater metagenome | isolation source: effluent of sewage treatment plant in Hong Hong | place: USA: Christiansburg, Virginia | collected 2016-03-01 ... | reverse complement strand
TAGATCCTTCGGACCCGTTTTGGGGCTGATAACTGGAGTCTGGGTAAGTCGTTCATTCTAGCGGCGACCCACTTAGTTCTCCAGCTGACAAATAATCCTTAGTAGAGCTCTTTTCTATTTTTATTGCTCATTGATGGTCTTCCATAACGTCTAGACCTATCGTTTGGATGTGTCCAGCTTGGTGCGGGTTTCATGCACAACATCCCCGAACTATATGATTCGTTTTCTAAGCACATCGTTGTTCTCGTCCGTATTCATGACCTCCTGGATAAGCCGGAGGTTATCTAGGCAGACCTGCCTGCTCAGCTCCAACAGCTCCGTTATAGCCTTGCAAGGTTGCACGATCGTGTTGGCAATTTATGCAGCGAGTCGCTCGACAGTGGCTATCTGTCGGTTGATGCTCAGATCCTCCGATTAGTTGAGCATAATGTGCAGCTGAGCGAGACTCTACAATCAACCTAAGCCTTACCAGACAGTTAGAATCGCTCATCTGATGGTCCTCATTTTATTGTATTCCCGAAGTCGTCAGGAAGTTTTCTTCCTTCTGCGATATCGTTTTTTCAATTGTCCTGCCGATGGGCGAAGATAGAGATTCCATAGAGGTGGGCTGATCGTTGTACGTAGGTGACTTGACAGCTCGGGCCTCCCGTGCACTTTCAATACGGTGGAGTGGCCTTACCACTGGCAGTCCGCGGTTGACCGCGAGCAGGTTGGTAGCTGAATCCCGCCTTTCGTGACTCTTGAGTTCCCTGAGGTGTGAAACGGGCGATGACGAATGTCGATAAGATGGTGCGGCAACGCTCATGCTTTTAGTGGAATATCAGTGCTGATTGATTATACAGTAAAGGCGAGGACTACGCGAGCTTTCATGATTACTTAGTCGCTTAAGTCTCTAACTTTTCATGTTGCAAGCAACCCCAAAGGTGAATTCAAAACACGAACAAACAAGATTTCAGCGGTGGTGAAATTATATTGATAGTGTGGGATTTGAAGATGCATTATATTAGTGGATATCAGAAGCCTCGGAAGTTCTTGGGATAGCTAACTTGGTTGGAGCGGTCGTTGCTAACGACGCGTACCGAGCCTTTTGTGTGGGTGGTGGTTCCGCCTATCTATTCCTCCACCCGATCGGGGTATTTTCGAGTGAGTCCTACTCCATTGTAGATCTCATTGGCCTACCCCGCTGAGGTGGTGTTTCTCATCTCGACCTGCCCTTCCCTCATGAAGTAATACACCTGAATAAGCCAGCAATCGTACACATTTTGTTGTGGGGATGGTATACTCTACGAGCTGTGTATTCTTGACGAAGTAGATTAATACACCGTTGGGTAGTTTCTGTTTGACATCTCCATTCACAAAATGGATGATCTCGTAGCCGTCGGGAAAGATCTCTTTGATGTATTTCTTTATGTATTCGTGCTCCAGCTTACCGCTGCGGTACGTGCGTTTAATTCGTGTGGGTTCTTCCTTTTCACTTTCGAGGGGATCGGGTTGGTCCCGATAGTCGCAGTATCGCTGGTAGTAGGCATTGGCTTCGAAACGATAGGAATCCAAGGGAAACTCGGAAAGAGTAAAAGTTGGTTGCAGCATTCTCGTTGTCAATGGATCAGAGAAGGTATTGACCGTGTTGATATTCTCAGAGTATTGAGGCTGCTGGGGGGCTTTGACAACTGACGTTGGCTTGGGTTGTGCCTGGGCTTCAATCAGCTGTTGCCGCTCTCGAATCCTACCCTTCTCGAGTTGCTTAATTTCCTATTCTAAATTTTTGTTTTTGGCTTGCTCCTCGGCTACCAGTTTCTTCTGCCGTTCCACTTCAGTTCTGAGCTTTCCCTCAGCCTTGCGCTTCTCTTCCTTCAAGTCTTCGATTTCCTTCCGCATCTATTCGAACTATTGCTTTTCTTTCCTCGTGTACCGGTTTTCCAGTCCATCCTTTATAACTTTCTTATCCTTGGCTATCTTTGCCTTCTCCTCCTTCATATACTATTCGAATTACAGCTTTCTCCGTTCAGTCTATCGCTCGAGTTCCTTTCGATCTTTTTCAAGCTGCCTCACCTCCTACTCATATTTGATCTTGAGCCTCCGTAGATTATCTCCTTCAGCTTTGACATGCTCCACCTCCTTCTCGAGTATCTGCTTCATCTTCATTACACCCTCCTCGATGATCTGCATCTTTACATCTTCTGGCACAATATCCGCAGTGATCTTCGTGGGTTGCACAATGTTATCTTGCTTCCGGAAGCTTGAAGGCTGGCCTGAAGGTGGTCTCCCATTTCTATCGTTTTCCTGTTTGTAAAAGAATTTATCGACAAGCTTCGACTTCTGTTGTGGGGCTGTGAGTGGGGATACTTCTGTATTAGGTTCTTCTCCTGACTCATAGTCGCCTCCCGGGTTGCTTCTTTTCTTTTCGAAGGCAAGATCCTCCTCAAGCCTTCCCCTTTCCTCTTTCAGCTGTTGCTTCAATAAGGATCTCTTCATAATTCCCTTTTTGGGTTGATTGCCCCATTCTTGCTAGTCGTCGAAGTTGTACTATTCCTGCTGAGACGACGAACTGGACTTTTGAACCTTCTTCTTTGAACTGCTTCCTTGCTTCTTGTATGGTCGATCGTCCTCCTCCTCAGGTTCCTATTCATCTGGAGACAGGCTGTATTCAGGATACTGCCTATCGTCTGGTACCTCCCGACCATACTCATCATCAAAGTTGAGCTGCTCCTCCACTGGTTCGGGTTCATCATCGAATTCATACTTTTTCCTGCCACCACCGAAATGTGGTTCTTTTGTAACAAGTTGCTGTTGCACGGACTTTTATGCTGTCCCATTTGGCTTCTTCTTCTTGTTCAGATAGAAGTCTAAGTTGCCTTCTTCCTCGGGTTCGCGTTCCTGAGCATAACTGTTTTGCTCGGCTATCTTAGTTGCGACTGGACGTGAATACGGTTTCGGCGGTGTTGGTTTGCTTTCAACCGGCTTCTTCTTACTTACAAAGACTCGATCCTCATCCTCGTTCTCTTGAGCACGCCTTCTGAACTCCTCAATTTTCTTCGCAGGATCGTTGGGCTCATCAAAGTTCATATTCCTTCTTGATGCTGGCTGCTGTACTGTGGGAGCTTTGCTCTGACGAACTGGCGTTGCCTTGTCTGACTGCTTTTTAGTTGCGATGGGTCTCTCCTCGAATGAGTTTCGAACCGGTACAGTTTTGATTGGTGCAAATCCCTGTTCCTCTTCCTATCCGAAGTCGACGATCTTTGGTTTGTCGTTTTGGCTCCTCACTTGGGCGTTGGACAGGAACTGTCGGGTTCCCTTCTTGAGGAACGGTCGCTTCGGTTTATCGCTCATCAATAATTTAAATGATGTGTCTATCATGCTGTTTGCAGTTCGCTCATAACTGTTGAAAGCTCGTCGAATTCATCACTGTCGGGCATAGGGTACTTGGAACTAATATCGAAATCAGCAAGCAGCATCTGTTTAAAGATGAGTTTGACCATCCTGTCGAGCTTGCGGGTAGTTGAAGGTGGAGGTAAGGCTTGGTCGACAACCTTGCAACTAATGTTCGGAGTGACGTTCTTCAGGATAGTTTCGGCGTTTTCACATATATACCCTTTCTTTCCAAGCCTCCATTTCATGGCACTAACATTCTCCAGTTAAATATTCTTACACGGGTTGCTTGAGTTGCACCGAATGAGGATTGGATCCAGGAGGCTCTCGGTAATGGTAATGTTTTCCATTCGAATATTGGTGATGGTTACTCTAGGTTGTGTTTCACAGGTGCCATGGGGATCGAAGGGATAAATCATACAACCTGGTCCACCACCACCGGGTTGCTTCTGCTGTTGTGGACCTAAGTATACAGCCCACCAAATGGGCTTATACATCGTGACGTTTGTGTACGTAATATTATCGATGATGCCGGTTCCTTTGTCGCCTGGGTTAGTCTTGATGTAGATTCCCTTGAATGGTCGCTCCATGTCAACATTCCTAAACAACACGTTGCGAACACAATTGACCTCTGTGTTCGGAGGTACTGAACCTATGGACATTCCAACTCCCAACCTCACAGTTATGTTCTCGACAAGCATATCCTCTGTGCAGTCTGAATACTTGTAGTTCTTGTGGCTGGGTTTAGCAACTATCACATCATCCCAGTTTTGGCAAGTTACATTGTAGATGTGTATGTCGCGTCCTGACGGATCAATGCCGTCAGTGTTGAAGGGAAACATCCAAACCAAACCTTCAAGGGACAGTGAAGTCAGTAAATTAAGCTGAGCTGTGGTGTTTACTCGAATGTTTACGTGATGAATCCTCACTGTTTTGACGTCGCCCAGCCTGACATGAAAGTTCGGAGAATTCCTCAGGATTACGTCGTGAATGGTAATATTTGAGCTTTATTCGAATTGGATTAGATGAGGTCGACTGCCTTTCAGTTTCACCAGGAGCTCAAGTACCCACCAATTGTAGCCACGGCCATCTATTTGTCCTCCGCCTCTGATTGTAACCCCATGACAATCTTAGCACGAGAAAAAGTCATAATAACTTGTGGAGGGTTTACGTTGTGGCCAGTATTTGATAAGTTTGCTGGCAGCCCACCGCCCCTAGACTATGAGAGTGACATTGACTAAGCCTTTGAACCAGACTGGCATTGCATAGTATGTTCCCTTGGGGACTACTACCCACCTGTCAGATGAATCCAATAAGCTTGAGGAGGCATTTGCGACGAGTATAGCTTTGTTTAGAGCAGCGGCATTGAGTTGCTGAGCTTCGAGCGTATCGCTGTGCTTCACAGCCCCATATTTGGTGATATCTTCAAGGCAGGTGCACAGCCCTACTAGCAAAAGCCACAACATTAATTTATAATATGAACTTACAGCCATCATCCGTAGCCCTTAGAATCAATTAATCTTTTTTGACCATGGGTGAGGTGTCCTTCCCTCTTGGATGTTCAACAGACCATCGAACACCTTCAAAGCCAGTTCCCCAGCCTTCTTCTTCGGGTCTATGGGCACTGAATACCTCTCCGAACCGATTCCAATGCTGTTGACTGGGCTGACAATGACAGCTGTTCCAGCACCGAAAGCCTCTAACAACTAGGTAGCATGATACTGTACAGTTTTGTTGCGTGCTGCTTCGATAATCTCGTCGACATGAATGCTGCGTTAGACGATGCGGTATTCCTTCAGGTTCTCTGATACATATCGCTTGGTAATGAGAATCTGGTACGATAATAGAATCTCGGGTCACTCCTGGCAAGATAAGCCCGTCCAATTCTGGAGTCACCAGCTCTTTGACACCATCCTTGCCCTTCAATACAAAGAAGATGTTGGAGGTTCCGACCTCCCCAACTTTTCCATCATACAACCAAAGAATTTGTGTAAATCCTTTAGCCTTGGCCTTTGAAGCAGGCAGGATAGTTGGTCCATAGTTGCTGAATAAGCGATTGGTTACCTTCCCATTTTGAAGCACCCCGAACCGAGAGGAGCAGATCGAATGGATTCCGTTTCACAGTAGAGTGAAATAGGCTCGAATCCGGAAGGATAGTAGGGTCCTGTCGGACTGCATACAACGAAGATTTGCGAACTGTGAGGCTCCTTGACCCCAAGTGTATTCTCCATTGAGATGTGAGCAGGGCGTACGTACAGCGAGAAACCTTTTTCAGTTGGAATCCATCGACTTTCAAGCTTCACGAGTGTTTAGATGCACTTAAGCAACTCCTATCCGTCAAAGTCAGGTAAACACAGAGCCTTAGAAGTGACCTTAAACCTGTGCATGTTACAATCAGGACGGAATAATCTGACCTCACCCTCCTTGTTCTTGTATGCCTTCAACCCTTCGTAGCACTGCACAGCGTAGTGCAAAGTCGAATTGAACCTATGCATTTCTATTGGTCTCAGTGGTTCTATTTTCGGTGCTGCCCAGCCGTTCTTGTCGTTCCAATTGACGGTCAGCATATAGTCTGTATCCTTCGACCCAAAAGGGATGGATTTCGCATCAAATGGTGGCAGCTCTGCCAACTTTGTCTTCTTCTCTGTTTGCAGATCTGCTGCCTGAATGGACAACTAATTACTTTGAAAGCCACCCCGCCGGATTTGAGCTGCAGTGGCTCTTGGTAATAGCTCTTTGCTTGACCAGCCCTTCTGAGGGTGTGATTGAGCAGGCTCAGCCCTATCGATGATACGTGTTTAAGCATGCAGGAGATTTAATTAATAGCCGATAGTGTATAAGTCAATGAAATGTCGACGTGAAGCGCTCCAAGATTGTACAGAGGTGCCTATGGTCAAACTACTCCTATTCCTTGTTGAGTTCTGCCTGAAGGTTGAATAGGAATGCCCGTTCCGTCTCGCTTTTTGCTTTAAAGTAGCTTGGAATTTACTTGACGTAGTGCTTTAGTTAAGTGAGATCGTCGTGTTTCGAGCCTGAGAAGCATTCAATGATAACCTGATCACTTTCAACATAAGTGCAGTCTTTGAGTTGACGACCAACGGTGATATTGATGCTGTGGAGGTGCAGCACCACACTGCATAAGGTACTGATTGTTGAGATTTTTTTCAGTGGGTCGGCCTGCCTGAGGTGTGCCATCAAATCCTCGGAATAGTACTGCCGCATCAGAAAGATATTGTTCTCGTGTTGGTAGTAGAAGAAGTAGCGAGGTAAACACGGGAGTCTGCTTGCGATACAGATCAGTAAATTGTTGTCAAGTGGAATGTCGAATCTCCTGCATATATACCGAGCCTTGTCATATTCGATGAGCTAGCAACGCCGACCGAATCGGAACACGGTCGTGACTCTTCGTGAATCTACCCGATGCAGACCGTCAATTCGAGTCGTCGCCTTCGACTGTTCTTCCTGCTTGCTGATCCAATTGTCCAGGTCAACATCACCAACCACTAAACATCCATTGATTTGGCGCATCTTTTTCACAAGGTTGGGCATTCCAAATTCATGATACAGATTTTCGGTGATCTTCTCCAGTTCATTCGTGGAGGCAGCAATTACCCGCTAATCTCCCGACGCCAGCGTACTACTGTATGGCTCTGGCATCACCACATGCGACACGCAATCTAATCTCCTCTGCAGCTGCTCCACCTCGAGGTAAGTACTCGGAAGCGACATCAGCACCTTTTGATCTGTCTTACGTTCTTTAAGTTCTAATACCGGCCTGAGCTCCTTAAACTCGTCCTGCAGGTACAGCCAGATGAACTTCTCGTAGGACATCTACACGAGATGTGGTTTAAGTTAGGTAAGTGGCCTCTGTACCGTTTGCTCCCGTTTTTTGATGAGGTTGTAGATGAAGTTGGCGATTTCTCTCCAGCGATAGTCGGGTCTTACTATCAAAAAACAGAAACCCTTCTTGTCGCGCTCCCACTGCTACCATATTTCGTAGGGTTTGCCATACCCAAACTTCCGCAAAGCTAGGCACGACTGCTTTATCTTCTAGCTGTAGACGAGGTTAATGTACGGGCAGTCCTTGTTGTCCTTCAGTTTACTGGTCAAACCCTTCATGTCCTCCAGTATCTATTCGTAGAACTGTGCCGGGTGTGCCAGGTCGAGCTCCTCGATCTTCGCAGTGTTGAAGAATTTGTTCACCTCTTCCTCGGATTGCTTAAGAATTTCTGGGGTGACTGCCTTCAAGAGGATGCCCTTTTCACAGATCAGGAAGTACACGTTGTTGTTCATGCGTTCCTTCAGGTCTACAGTTGGAAGCTTGAGGTACTTTTGAAGAAGAGCAAGTGGCCGATGGCAGCTTCATACCAGTTGAGTGGGAGGATCTTCTTGTACGGAAACTTATCTATCATCTTATATCGAGTCCAATGACCGGAGGAATGTTACGCCAAATACCATCAGCAATTTCATACGGCGCAGTCAATGCCTTGCTTCCGAGTTGCCTACCGGCATCGCTTGGTAAGGTCGTCTAGGTCAGTATAGTAGAATTTCCTGTGTTGCTTCTTTGCAAGCTATAGTTCAACCTTGATCTTGGGCTCCACGCTGGTGACTAACTCTGCGGTATAGACGTTCACGACAATGAAGCCCATTCCGAACACTAATCCAAGGAAATAAAATATCCACATCGGTGACTAATTAGTTTGAAAGGTACCGCTTAAAATGTAGATTTGGCGAGTTCCCCCCATTCCTCGAAGCCCATAATCTGTACGTTCATGAGCATTGCATTTCCTAGTGTATTTATTCTATGGGTAAGTTTCGCGATCATTGCTAGGGCTGGATCTTGGAAGACAAAGACCGAACAGACGTAGTGAACAGCCAGCATTATCAGAACGTATTCGCTCAGAATGTGGAAGTTTTCCTGTAGTAAGCTTAATAGCACTGCGTTATGACGCACAATGTCAAGTAGGCACACAATTAGATAGAGCCAGACTACTAATATGTTGTCCCAACCAAAAGCTTGGCAGAGAATCAACATGGTCAAGCCACCAGCACCTTTAGTGATGCGCAACAATGTGGATACCCTCCGATAGTTTGAGGGATCTCTTTCAGCTTTCAGCAGTCGCTCAATCATCACGAGGTTGCTAATTATGACCAGCACAGCTAGCGCTACAATCCTCCACTTTACAAACTCATCATACGTGGACTCCATCATCCCCCACATTGAGAACCCTATCTTAGCCATGCACCATACCTGCTAGATACATTTCTGCCTCCTTAAACATATACCATCTTTCCGATGGTAACATCGATAGGTCGAGCATTTCAGCCATATCATTGGCATAAACAAACTTGTTCGGTTCGAACTTGAAGTCAACTTGGAGCGAGTCAGTGGAATAGTAGGTGGTGAAGAAACTCAGCATCGTCGTGGTATAGGCCGTCCCAACCATCAAGAAGTAGACCAAGAAGTACAGCATACACCCGTCGGTGAGGTACTGCTTCACGTCGTTGATTGGTTTCTGTATGTTATCGAATGTGCTGATTTGGTACATGCTGAAGACCGATTCGGGTAGAGACGCGAAATATTTCGAGACAGGCCTAAACGTGTAGAAGCTGAAGCAGGCGAAGCAAACGAACAACCAACAGGAAAGTCTCAGGTAGTAGCTGGTTGTTCGGATCACATAGTGAATCTCTTTCAGGGTAACGCTTGTCTAGTCACTGAAAATTGTACATGTGGGATCGGCACGTTAGAATCTTCATTAGGACGAAGACGCAGCCTAAATGGAGTCTTGAGTGTTGCTCGGCGAGCTAGTATAGGCAGCAAACCAACGTCCCCGGCCCAGACAGAACGTCCATCATTCTGAATCCGTACCCATAGTAGGAGGACAGGTACACTTCTCCTTACCAGCGAATTTTCAGCAAGGTCTAGAGTGTGTATAGCAGTCCATATACGAAGGTGATGAGATTGGGAGGGAAGGTCAGGGCCACCAGCATGTATACGAAGGTCACGACATGCAACACCTCAGTGGAGTGGTAGTAGTAAGGCAGTCTACTTCTCAGCATCGGCACGTCGAATAAATATAGTTAATGCACTTATCAGCTCACAGGTAGTGAAGCTGGTCCAGGCCTTCCGTCATGTTCCAATCATTTTCCAGACCGGTCTGCTCGAATGAACGGGCAGGGTATACCGGCTCGAACTTCACAGCGGAGGGTAGTGCTGTGGGAGGCAGCTAATCTAACCGTGGAAGGTCCTCATCGGAGTCATCTAACAGTCCCAACCGTTGGACGTTGCCTTCTCCTTCGACCTTAACAGGAAGTCGTTCCTCTTCGTAGTGTTCCTTTAACCCATTAAGAATGTTCTGGAACGTGTGATACTTCTTCTCTACCTTCTGGTGATGGCTACGACACTGATCAGCAGCCCTGGTTCCAATGAATGTCGCCATGGCCTTAAAGATCTTGTCCAGCCTTCTCATCTCTCGGTTAAAGAAGTGGCTCTGATGTTCGTACAGGAAGAGGAAGTATAACCTTTTTTCCTGGCGGGTCCAGTGGCCGATGTTCATGCCCTGCAGTTCCTTATCCCTGCAGCGATTCTGTCGCTGTTTGATGACCTTTGTCAGGGGGAAGGGTGGGCTGGAGGGCTCCTCAACCTTCACGGGAGTCGCAACCGGGTAACCCTTAGCCTCCTCCTGCCCGTGCCAGTAGGAAGCATCCTGCCTTAGACTATCCATTGATCCCCTCAAAAAACTTATACAACTTAGCACAACACGTCGTTTTAGGTCGATATTGCACTTCACCTGACTCCTAAAGGAAGAATGAGGCTGGAGCCGACCACCTTCAAGCTTACAAGCTTTAGCTTCACCATTTCATAACCACTTGATTTAATACCACAGATGATCATCTATACTGTCCTTTGATCAACTCGATCTAGGACCTTTCTCGACGGCTTCGCCTACGTATTAAATTCCATCGCTTCACTCCATATCCATTCTAAATGTTAAATTCTCTTCCATTCTGTCTGAGGGGAAAGCCCTGTAAGCTGGTCTGTTGTAGTCGTAACTGTTCTCTAAGCCCCTACATCTGCCGCACAGATAAGTGTCAATGCGATCAGCCCCACACTAACTGTAAATACCTCAACTGGGAGACCCTATTGGTCGATCACCAAAAAAAGATGACAGATGCAAGCCTCCCGGTCTTTCTTGCAGTTGAGGGCTTTC
>ERZ724508.2181-NODE-2181-length-10585-cov-6.104938_pt1 | contig 10585 bp, 11 predicted proteins | sample MGYA00376041_ERZ724508 | MGnify/ENA primary metagenome ERZ724508 (study PRJEB28724, sample SAMN07190887) | wastewater metagenome | isolation source: effluent of sewage treatment plant in Hong Hong | place: USA: Christiansburg, Virginia | collected 2016-03-01 ... | reverse complement strand
ATCGGTATGTGGTTTGAGCGTTTTGTAATTATCGTTCCAACTTTATGCCGTACTTATTTACCATCAACTTGGAATACTTACTCTCCATCATTTATTGACGTAGGTATTTTTGTTGGAACTATTGGAATGTTCTTTACATTATTCTTATTATATTCTCGTACATTCCCAGTAATTGCGCAAGCTGAGTTAAAATCAATATTAAAATCGTCTGGTGAAGAGCATAAAAAAGCTGCAGCAGAACACGCACACCACTAATAAAAAATTAAGATTTAGATTTATTTAAATAATAATATGGCAACTAAACAAATTATACACGGCATTTTTTCTGATGAAGTTCCTTTATTAGAAGCATGTAAAAAATTACGTGCATCTGGTATTCGTATTGCAGATGTATTTACTCCATTTCCAGTTCACGGAATTGATCCAATTGTTGGTGTACCTCGTACACGTATAGCAATTTGCGCATTTATTTATGGTATCACAGGACTATCATTAGCTACATTAATGATGTGGTACATGATGATTAGTGATTGGCCAAGTGACATTGGAGGTAAACCTAACTGGAATTATTACTCAAACGTTCCAGCATTTATTCCAATTACATTCGAAGCTACTGTATTTTGTGCAGCCCATGGTATGTCTTTAACGTATTTATTACGTTGTTGGTTAGTACCAGGTGCAAAGGCAAAAAACCCTGATCCTCGCACAACTGATGATAAATTCATGATTTATTTAGAGTTAAATGATGAGCAGTCTAAAAAAGCTGATGAGATTTTACGTACTACTGGTGCAGAAGAAGTAAACTACAAAGGCACAATTACAATCGAACCAAAATACTAATTAGATAAAAACTTTATAATATGAACCTATCATACAGAAATCTTAAACTAATTACCTGCGGAACTTTCGCAGTAATGTTAGTGGCAGGTTTTACATCATGTGGTAAAAAAGATGTGAACAGTCCTGGCTTTGAATTTATGCCAGATATGTACCGTTCACCTTCTTTAGAATACTACGGAACTCACATTATTAATGGAGATACTTTAAACAGTTCTAAATTACCAGTAGCAGGAACTATTGCAAGAGGTTTTATACCTTACGTTTATCCTAATACACCAGATGGATATACATCAGCTGGATTATACTTAAAAAATCCACTTGATTACACAGAAGCAATTGAAAAAGAGGGAGAAGTGTTGTATGGTAAATACTGCGTTCATTGCCATGGTGCTACAGGAGGGGGAGACGGAAAAGTTGGAGCTAAATTACCTGGTCCACCACCAGCATATAATGTTGCGTTAAAAGATTTGCCGCAAGGAAAAATTTTCCACTCTATTACTTACGGAAAAGGAACGATGGGTGCACACCAAAGCTTATTAACACAAGAAGAGCGTTGGAAATTAGTGTATTATGTACAAAAATTACAAGGACCAAAAACAGTAGCAGTAGATAGCACAGCAAAAGTTGCAGCAGCTACACCGACTGTTGAACCAGCTAAACATTAATTAAGAACGAATTTTTAAATACGACAGAATTTTTAAATATGAACACTGATAAATTAAATTTCGTAGTACCCGCTAAAGCAAAAATGACATCAATGATTTTGATGGCTGTTGGTTTAGTTTCCATCATTTGTATGTTTATGTTTGATAAACAACCTGATGATCATCATTATCATGCAACACGTGCTTGGGCAAATGTATTTGCTGGCGCGTTTTTCTTTATGGCTATTGCATTAGCTGCCGCTTTCTTTTTAGGTTTACAATATGCTGCTGAGGCTGGTTGGGCAACTACTATTAAAAGAGTTATTGAAGCGGTAACATGGTATTTACCAGTTGGTTTATCATTTATGTTATTAGTATTTATTTGCGGTCAACTTCACATGCACACAATCTATCCTTGGATGGCAGAAGGTATTGCAACAGAAGGTTCTGAAAACTACGATGCAGTTATTGCAGCTAAAATTGGATACTTTGGTATTTTCTGGTGGATTAGAACAATCTTATACATGGTTGCTTGGGTATTATTTACTTGGAAATTACGTAAAAACTCAATGGATGCTGATGCTTTAGGACACGAAGAAGCAAAGGGTTTCCACTGGAAAAACATTAAATTAAGCGCTTGGTTTATGGTAGTATTTGCTGTAACTTCTTCTACATCTGCTTGGGATTGGATTATGAGTATTGATACTCACTGGTTCTCTACAATGATGGGTTGGTATATCTTCTCAGGTATGTGGGTTAGTGCTATGATTACCGTAACTATTTTAGTAGTATGGTTAAAGAAATTAGGTTACTTAGAATTTGTAACTGAGAGTACTGTTCATGATATTGGTAAATGGATGTTTGCAATTTCTTTCTTATGGACGTACTTATACTTCTCTCAATTTATGTTGATTTGGTACGCTGATATTCCTGAAGAAGTTGTTTATTTCCAAACACGTTGGGAATCTTACAAAGCTTTAATGTGGACTGTATTATTTGTAAACTTTGCTTTCCCAATGATTATGTTAATGAGCCGTGACTCAAAAAGAAATTATTTCTTCTTAATGTTTGTTGGTGTTATTATTTTCATCGGTCACTACTTAGATATTATCATGGTGGTTATGCCTGGAACAGTTGGTCATCACTGGACAGGATTAAGCTGGATGGAGTTAGGTAACTTTATGTTCTTCTTAGGATTATTTATCTACGTGGTATTAACAAATCTTTCTAAACGTCCTTTAATGGTTAAAAATCACCCATTCTTGGAAGAAAGCGCGCACCACTCATACTAATTAAACAAAAGAATAAACTAAAATATTTGATGTGAATTAAGAGAAAAAACTCTCATTCATAAGACAACTAAAAAATAAAGAGATATGAAATTGTTAATCTTATTAGGACTTGTACTTTTAATCATCGCTGTCCATCAGTTAATGCGTGTTGTTGAATTATCACGTGAGTTTAAGAAAACTAAAGAATGGGAAGTTACTGATAGTGACAACTCCTTTAATGGAAAAGGTATGCTATTAGGTGGATTTGGCTTAATTGCATTTTTCTTTTGGCAAGTAAATCGTTGGGCTGATAATTTGTTACCTGACGCATCTTCTGTTCACGGGCAAAAAGTAGATGCACTTTGGAACTATAATATTTGGTTAGTGACTATTGTATTTGTTTTGGTTAACGCTTTCCTATTTTATTTTGCCTATAAATATACTGGTAAAAAAGGTGTAAAAGCAACTTTTTTAGCTCACGATAACCGTTTAGAAATGGCTTGGACAATTGCTCCAGCTGTTGTATTAGCGGGTATCATTATCTTTGGTTTAAAATACTGGAACGAAATTACTGAGAGATCAACTACGGCTGATAAAGTGACTATTGAATTATATGCAAAACAGTTTGATTGGACAGCACGCTATGCTGGATTTGATAAAAAGTTGGGCTCTACAGATTATCGCCAAATTGATGGAGGAAACTCTGTAGGTTTAGATACATTAGATGCTACTGGTTATGATGACATCTTAGTGAAAAACGAATTTCACATTCCTGTAAACAAAGAAATTGAATTTAAAATGCGTTCTCGTGATGTGATTCACTCAGCTTATATGCCTCACTTCCGTGCACAAATGAACTGTGTACCAGGTATGGTAACTGAGTTTAAATTTACTCCAAACAAAACTACTGCCGAAATGCGTAAAGACCCTTATGTAATTCAATTAATGGCTGGTATTAACGAAGCTCGTGCTAAAAAGGGTGAAGAACCTGTTGAATTTGATTATGTTTTATTATGTAATAAAATTTGTGGGGCCTCTCATTATAATATGCAAATGACTATCGTTGTAGAAAGTGAAAAAGATTATAAAGATTGGTTATTAACACAGCCTCGTTTCAAAAAGAAAATAGCATCAAAATAATTGTTTAGAAAAAATTGTAGCACTTAAAATAAAGATATAATATGTCACACGCACATTCAGAAGATTTACACGTAGGCCACCACGATCACGCGCACGATCACGATCACGATGATCACCACGAAAGCTTTGTGAGCAAATACGTTTTTAGTATGGATCACAAAATGATCTCTCGTCAGTTTTTAATTACTGCTATTATTATGGCTGTAGTTGCTATGACGATGTCTATCATTTTTCGTATGCAATTAGCTTGGCCAGGTGAAAAATTCGCTTTCATTAATGCCATGCTTGGTGATAAATGGGGTAAAGATGGAATCTTAGATCCAAATATGTATTTAGCATTAGTAACGATACATGGTACCATCATGGTATTCTTTGTATTAACTGGTGGATTGAGCGGTACATTTGCTAACTTATTAATTCCATACCAAATTGGTGCTCGTGATATGGCATCTGGTTTCTTAAACATGTTATCATATTGGTTCTTTTTTATATCAAGTGTGATTATGTTAGGTTCTTTATTTATCGAAGATGGTCCTGCATCTGGTGGGTGGACAATTTATCCTCCACTATCTGCATTACCTGAAGCAATGCCAGGTTCTAAATTAGGTATGACTTTATGGTTAATTTCAATGACATTATTTGTTGTTTCTTCTTTGTTAGGCGGTATTAACTACATAGTAACAATTATCAACTTACGTACTAAAGGAATGAAAATGACGCGTATGCCTTTAACTATGTGGGCGATGTTAATCACTGCTATATTAGGTGTATTATCTTTCCCAGTTTTAGTTTCTTGTGTTGTATTATTAATTTGCGATAGAAGTTTAGGAACAAGTTTCTACTTATCTGATATTTACATTGGTGGCCGTCCGTTAGATAACGTTGGTGGTAGCCCTGTATTATTCGAACACTTATTCTGGTTCTTAGGACATCCTGAAGTATATATTGTAATATTACCAGCTTTAGGTATTACATCTGAAATTATCTCTACAAACTCTCGTAAACCAATCTTTGGTTACAGAGCGATGATTGGTTCGATGTTAGCAATTGGTTTCTTATCGTTTATCGTTTGGGGACATCACATGTTCTTAACAGGTATGAATCCATTCTTAGGATCTGTATTCGTATTTACTACTTTATTAATTGCAATTCCATCTGCAGTAAAAGCGTTCAACTACATTACTACTTTATGGAAAGGTAATATCCAATACACACCAGCGATGTTGTTTTCTATTGGGTTAGTATCTTCTTTCGTAACAGGTGGTGTAACAGGTATTATCTTAGCTGACTCTACTTTAGATATTAATGTGCATGATACATACTTTGTGGTAGCTCACTTCCATATTGTAATGGGATTATCTGCTATCTTTGGTATGTTTGCTGGTGTATATCACTGGTTTCCTAAAATGTTCTTACGCATGATGAACAAAAAATTAGGATACTTACACTTCTGGGTAACATTTGTTTGTGCTTATGGTGTATTCTTCCCAATGCACTTTTTAGGATTAGCTGGTGTACCTCGTCGTTACTATACAAACTCAAACTTCCCATTATTTGATAACTTAGTTGACATTAACGAAATTGTAACCGTGTTTGCTATTATTGCAGCTCTTGCACAATTCATTTTTATCTTCAACTTCTTCTACAGTATTTTCCGTGGCGAGAAAGCTCCACAAAATCCTTGGAATTCAAATACATTAGAGTGGACAACACCAATGGCTAACATTCACGGTAACTGGCCAGGTGCTTTACCTGTAGTTCACCGTTGGGCTTACGAATATAGCAAGCCGGGTGCTGAACATGATTTTATACCACAAACTGTGCCTTTAGCCGATGGCGAGCACGATAACGGTGGACACTAATATTCAATAAAAAACTTAAAAGCCCTTACAATCGTAAGGGCTTTTTTTTGCAGTTATATTTGCACGAAACCAAATAACTTAAAATCATTTTTTTTACTGACATGCATCATAAAACAAAAAAATAATACCGTCAAATTTGTAGAGTAATACATTACAAAGATGACAGATCTATCCATCACAAAACCTATTCACATTGTTTATTATACCGTATGCCTTTTGTTTCTAAGCATTACACATTGCTTTTCGCAAATAGACAAAATACTGCAAAGTCCAAGCGTTAACGATTTGTTATTGAACGTTAACAAAATGTCGCAACAACAACAACTTAATGACGCCAAAATTTTTGCAGCTTACGGCACATTGCCTTATGTACCAACTAAAATCGACCCAACCTATACATTTCCTGTAGCAAAGGAGAAACTATCCACATATATGCGAAAGTGGGTATTCCCATTATTTGGCCCAGCTTATAAAGAGTATAATCATGAGGTTGCCTATCGCAATAGCGAAACAAAACAATCATTTAAAAAGATCAAAAACATTGTTATAACAGATGAATATTTACGGTTCACCAATAGCAAGCCTGCACAATCGGGTGATACAGTCACTATCTATTTCAAAGACATTCTTGCCCGAAAGATTGAATATTTCACACCTATGAGAAATGGTGTAAGCGCATATACCCGAGTAGGAGATCATTATTTTCGTTGCACAATTCGTGAACTTCCAGATATATTTTATTACATCCAACACTATTATTCCTTGCACTACTACCCTATTTTAATTGCTGCATTTAAACCAACCGCAGACCAATATCAGTTGTTAAGGGAAAAACCTACTATGACAGAAGATCAGCGTAAATATTTTTTGCAAGCCAATCATTTAGCTGAAACTGGCGATTTTTATCAGGCAATGGAACGTTACGAAAAAGGTGTTGCTATTAATCCCATTTCATATCCATCAGCTTACTATAATTTAGCATTGATAGCCGCAACAGCCGAAAGTTATTCGTATGCCATTTATTGCATGAAAAAATATTTGCTCCTATTGCCAAATGCAAGCGATGCGCAAACCGCCCAAGATAAAATATACCAGTGGGAATTATACATTAAATAAATATATTCATGATGAATAAAAATCAACTTATTCTAAAAAGTCTTTGCCTGTTCGTATTTACTATTTTTCATTTAAATGGTGTATTCGCACAATCCGATCTTCCGTTACCTGCGCCTTGTGAAATTTGTGGAGCAAAGTTTACACATAAAAACACGTATGATGTTCAGATTACTCATAAACCTAACTGTAAATATTATGCCTGTCCAATATGTGGCGCGAATAATTTTACACATAGGCCCACCTGCAGCAAATATGTAAAAAGCTCCACCACAACACCTCAAAACAATCCATCTAACTTAGACCCTCTTAAAACGCTTAACTCTGCTATCGACCTATTACAAACACCCGCCGAACAACCCAAACCAAATGTTGAAGAAGACAAAAAAAAATTAGCAGAAAAGAGAGCAATAGAAGAGCAAATTCTCAAAGAAAAAACAAAACAATTAAAAGCAGAACTAAAACCCTTGGAAATTAATGCCGGTACAAAAGCTGGTACAAAAAGCATTAGTTTTACTGTCTCCGTTGAAGCGAAGGGGAAATATTATTTTTTATCTAAAGAAGGAAATAAACTAAATAACATAGATGGTAATAAATTTATATTGGAAAATGGATGTAAAATTGTAACTGAAAGTGATGCTAAAGTAAAAATACTACTACCTGATAATACAATGTTTACGGTTGGCCCCAACAGTGAAATAATAATAGATGATTTTGTATACGATACAGATGTTGATGTAAATAAAATTACTGCTAGATTACTTAAAGGGGCATTTAGATGGATAACTGGAAAAGTTGCAGAAAAGAGAGAAGCAAAACTCGCTATTAAACTAATCGCTGATTTAGGGATTAGAGGCACAAATTTTATTGCGGCCGTGAATTCTGATGAAAGCGCCTTTGTCATTCTTTTTGAAGGCAAAGTGGAAATTGAAACAACGGGTTCGCACGAGAAGGTAATTTTAACGCCCGGTAAAAAAATATATATCACAGCAGACGGAAAAATAGATAGTCTTGAAAAATTTCAAGTGATGCCCTCTGATATTGAACCAAATGAATAATTAAAATGCTACAAATCATAGCAACAAAATGCTATGATTTGCATTAATTTTATTTCATGGTAAAACAATTATTTATTGAACACGGTTTACACAACAACCGCGTGAAGGTATTCATGAAATTTGATTACGATGCAAAAGCGATTGAACTGATTAAAACGTTGCCAGGTGTAAAGTGGAGCCAAACAGAAAAAAAGTGGCACATAGGTTATCATCCAGAGGCACTAAACAACATACGGAACACATTTAAGAATACGGGTGTTTATATCCAAACCTTAAATGACGTTAACGATGTGGTGAAATTAGCTATTCCAAAAAACAATAACCTATGATAAAAGAATTAACCATTGAACATTTGATTCATAAAGATAAGCCTCGCGTATTTTTAAGATTTGAAAACAATACAGAAGCATCGGGCTTGGTAAGAAATTTATTAGGCGGCGAATGGAGTTTCACACAACGAGCTTGGCACATAGCATATGAGGAAAATATTTTTGAAAAGGTGTGCGATTTGTTTTATAAATATCAGGTTCGCGTGTTTTTAAAAAACGAATACACTCCACATAATACTTCTCAAAAAATAGGAGAGAAAAAACCTGTTGCTCCACTCCCCTCTTTATCTGAAGAAGCTTCTGAAAAGCTAAATGAATTTGATATGTGGATGAAATCAAGGCGGTATAGTGAAAACACTATAAATACTTATGCCAACGCTATAGAAGTGTTTTTAAGTTTCTATAACACTAAACCCATTTCCGAAATTAATAATGAAGACCTTATAAAATTTAATAACGATTATATATTAGCTAATAAATTTTCGGCCTCTTATCAAAATCAGGTTATTAATGCTGTAAAATTATTTTTTAGAATTGTAGAACTAAAAACGATGCGACCTGAATTAATTCACCGTCCTAAAAGCCCAAAATTATTACCTAATGTATTAAGTAAGGAAGAAATAAAACAAATACTACAAGCGCCCAGTAATATTAAACACAAAGCCATGCTGAGCTTAATATATAGCTGTGGTTTAAGAAGGAGCGAGTTACTAAACTTAAAATTAACGGATATAGATTCGAAAAGAGGATTGGTTATCATTAGGCAAGCTAAAGGAAGGAAAGATCGAATTGCGCCTTTATCAGAAAAAATTTTAAAACTACTGAGAGATTATTACAATGCCCATAAACCGAATGTATGGCTGTTTGAAGGGCAGGATAAAAAAAGTCAATATGACGAAAGAAGTTTGGCTAATGTTTTAAAACAAGCTCTTGAAAAAAGTGGTATTTCAAAACCTGTAAGTTTGCATTGGTTAAGACATAGCTACGCTACACACCTTTTAGAAAACGGAACAGACTTACGATATATACAAGAAATTTTGGGACACAGTAGTAGTCGCACTACAGAAATCTATACCCATGTAAGCAATCATAATATTCAAAGAATTACTTCACCATTTGATAATTTATAAATACATTTAACTATGAGCAATATAAAGCTTTTTGAAAGTAAACACATTCGTTCGGTTTGGAACGAAACAGAACAAAAATGGTATTTTTCTGTACAAGATGTTATGGAAATACTAACCGATAGTAGCGATATAAAACAGTACATAAAAAGGATGTTAAGTCGCGATGAAATGCTTAAAACCAACTGGGGTACAATTTGTACCCTAGTTGAAATGGAAGCAGCTGATGGCAAAAAACGTAAAGTTCAAGCGGCTGATACGAAAGGCTTACTACGCATTATTCAATCCATTCCTTCGCCCAAAGCAGAACCTTTTAAATTATGGTTAGCACAAGTTGGTTCTGATAGATTAGATGAAATAGAAAATCCGGAGTTAGCCACGCAACGTACTCGAGAATTGTACAAACAAAAAGGTTATTCGGACGCATGGATTGAAAAACGCATGCGTAGCATAGCTATTAGAGAAGAATTAACCGATAATTGGAAGGAACGAGGCGTGAAAGAACAAAAAGAGTACGCCATACTAACCGCCGAAATTTCAAAAGCCACTTTTGGATTAGCGCCAATTGATTATAAAAAAGTAAAAGGTTTAAATAAAGAGAACCTACGCGATCATATGAGTGACCTTGAACTCATATTTTCAATGCTTGGCGAAGCATCAACAACCGCTATAGTGAAAACTAAAAATCCCATTGGATTTGTTGAGAATAAAAAAGTAGCTAAGCAGGGCGGAGATGTTGCAGGTAATGCAAGAAAAGAATTAGAACAAAAGACAGGGAAGAAGGTCGTGTCGAAAGAAAACTATTTACAGATGCCTGAAAAAGTAAAAAGAAGAATAAAATGAGTAAATTTGATAAACAGCTAATGATGATAAAACCACCCCAATATACAGTATTTGGTTCGCTTGGGGTGATAAAATCACCTGTATAAGCTAGTTACCTGCAACCAGCCGACAGAAAAATCAAACTTTAACGTAAGACACAAAACATCATTTAGACCTCACCAAACTCGTTAGACCTGTATACCCAAGCTAACAGTTTTATCGGCTTCGACAAAGCCGTTCTTTCTATCCCATAATTTAGCACATTTGTTTTTGCAAAAAGGCAGGCAAAAACCAAATAAGCTAAATTACCTACCCACAAAAAACGGTGTGCTTTCAGCACTTTATTTGCGCGTGTGCTTGACGCACCAAAAGGCGCGCC
>ERZ724508.2176-NODE-2176-length-10608-cov-6.054013_pt1 | contig 10608 bp, 15 predicted proteins | sample MGYA00376041_ERZ724508 | MGnify/ENA primary metagenome ERZ724508 (study PRJEB28724, sample SAMN07190887) | wastewater metagenome | isolation source: effluent of sewage treatment plant in Hong Hong | place: USA: Christiansburg, Virginia | collected 2016-03-01 ... | reverse complement strand
TAAGACTTTCCTCTGGGACGGAAGCAGGTATTTACTGTGGATATCCAGTTTCCCGAAGATGACGAAGCGAAGGATATAAGCAGGATTGGTGGTTTACTTGATGAGATCGAAGATGAGAGTTTGTATTTCTTCGAGTGGAGTGCTGTCGTCGAACCGAATCTCAGTGAAGTCCTTTCCAAACAAACTTTCTATAACAATCTCTCCTGCAATAGTGCAGCCCAGCTTAAAAAGGTTCACTTCCTGGCGCTTATCCAGCTTCTCGGTCAGTCTTTCGACGGTCTGGTGCATGATCGTCTCTCTGTTCTTAAGCATCTCGAAATGGAAAAGGTTAGAGATGATTCCCCTTGATTTCTTCCACATGTCCCCCTCTGCAAAGATTAGACCGTTGACTAACCCATCCACAAACACCATGAGCTTGCGCTTCTCAACATTCCGAGAATGCTCATTGGCGATCTTTCGGATCATCTCAGGATCGCAGACAACATACAGGACTGATTGTATGACGGACGTTACGATGATTTTGACATCTGGGTTCTTCTTTATCTCGTCATTCAATATCGGGATCGAGTCTACTCCATTTTTGATGTTGGATTTAAAAACGTCCCTGAATGTCTTGTAGGAACAGTTGTGGTATACCACGTTGTTTTTTCCAAACGCCTTGACAGCACGTTTGTAGATGACGTATCCTTGGTATGAACGATAGAGGATCAGTAGGAGGGGCAGTCCAATCACTACTCCAAACAGAACGAGCGGAAGGATCATTTAGCTAGTTTATATATAATGAACGGGAAAGTCGGACTTAATCGGACCATGACGTCTGTGATCCTGATAGTACGCACTATTTCCTGTATTTAATATTTAATAAGGTCCATCAGGCAGGCTAAACAGTCGGGTTAGATGGAAGCCGGCCCGCCTTTCTTATTTTCCTTGGTTGTGAATGACCAAAGCTTTAAGTTACCAATCATGTTTGATGCAGATACAGATCGTGAGACAACGGAATATCAGAAGAGATCACGAAGAGGTTGAAGTACACTTGCACTTGTTGTAAAGTCGTGCGAACCGACAACAGTTGAATTCTCGTCGAGAAAGGGAACTTGCTAAACTATCGGACGTTGCGAGTCGTGTCGCTCACTTCTCCGAAGAGCAGCTTCGTAGTGTTTAGGTAAGGCTGGAAGGCTAATACTCCGACCTGCTCGAAGATGCATTCTTGAAATCGTCATCCGATGGTCTAACACTGTTGCCATTTTCCTGAGTGACTCCTTTTACCATCGGATAGAAGCTCTTTGTCGACTTCTCGGACCCCTTCCGATAAGGATATCCATGTAACGACGCTGTTCGATAGCGAGCTGAGCTATGGTCTTATCCTTTTGAATGTTTGCCAAGGACATAGTATTGTATGCATTCTTCATTTCTTCCAAACACTTCTTGAGAATATCCATTTCCTGAATCAGCGAAGCTTCGGCAAGGGATTTTTTGTAGAGCAACACTCGCAGCTGCTCTGAGTACATTGCCTCCACAGCCCTCGACGTATAGCCTTTGCTCTTCCAGACACATTATTCGATAGGGCTTGAATCTGATAAGTCAAAGGACTCTATGTTTTCCGAACCAACATCTGAAGTCTTTGGCTCCTTTTCCAAGTCCTCGTCGAACAACACCAGTTCTTCTCCCAACGATTCGTTGAGGAACTTCCGATTAGTTATCTTATCCGATTGAACTGGTACGTTCCTCAGACTCTCTTCTAACACGAGAACCCTGTTAGTTTGCCTCTCTAACTCCATTCTTAGCTGAGATTTTTCCATGTTTCGCTGGTCCAGTTCAAGTTTTAAGGCCCGAATCACGTTCTTGAGGAACATCTCCATCTCGGCATGGCGGTAGCCTTCGTAGAAGTTTGTTCTAACTGCATTATCTGAGTTTGCTGGCTTATTCTTTTTGCCGCTTAACAGCTCCTCTCTTGCCTGAACTTGCTTTAACAATTCTACTATCCTGTCTTCGTAGCTTTGAGCTACCTCCCGTGCTAGCTGTTGTTCTTCGATTAAGACTTGTCGACACATTAGCGCTTAAGCCTGGGCTGATTCTCTGAATAGTTTCTCCTCCTCGAGTTTTTCTGTCATAAAACAAAGCTCCTCCTTTAGACTGTCAACCAGCTCAGCTAGGTTTCGATTAGCTGCATCAGTATCACACCGTGGATCAAGTGTTGAGGATGCGTCTAAATGTGACTTAGATGGATAGCTGCTCATCTGTTCAATAGACTTCAAAAGTGTCTTCAAGGACATCCGATTTTGCTGGGCTAGTTGAGCTCTCAATAGCTTAACATCCTCCGCTTGAAACCGAAGCTTTGCCTGCAGTCTTTCTATAATTGCTTGAGAATTCGTAGAAAACAGAGTTTACATATCCAATTATAGTGCTATTTCGAGAGTTAGGGTCGCCTGTTCTCCCCGAACGGCATTTATCTAAAGTAGAGGAAGGGTAGTTGGCTCATCGTTGACCACAATAAATTAATCCCCCCTATAGTCAATATATTTATGTAGGAGGTCGGCCCCAAAGTGCAGAAGGAGCGTCAGGACAAGTACGAAAGGCTGATCCGAATGATCAAAGGGTTCCAGAGGACCAATGATGAGCTGAGGATGCTAGACAAGATAAAGAGTGATACTGTCTTCTAGATTAGCCTGCGGTTCAGACGGTGCGAGGCCAACAAAACCTACCGCTTCCCCAAGAATGAAGTCTCTTCCGATTAGGATGAGATTACTGAAGAGAATCGCTAGCTAATCTGCGATAAGGAACTTGTTTACAACTTACATCTCCAAAATCGCTATAGGTCGGATCCGAGCCGCGAGAAACACCGTGCAAAGTTAGAGATGGAAGATCATTCTCTCAGCAAGCGACAGAAGACGGAAGTCACCACGTCGACTACACGCGTTTCTAGTCTTGGCAATGAACGAGGACGCTACAGCCGACACCGAATCGACAGAATTGAGAAGCTTCATCACTGGGCGAACGAGCGTGAGCGGCAGAAGACTGAACGTGTCAGCTAAAAACGCATTAAGGAAGTGGTCAATGAAAAATCAGTCGGAAGGATTCCTGTTGGCATGTAAGTCAAAACACTAACATAGAAAAGCACTCACACAATCGGAGGGAGCTTCAACAAACATCAGCAACCATCTCAGCCAGGTGCGCCAGCTAGTATTACCTTCAAAGCGAGACGTGTGCAAGACTGAAACTTCACCGGTGAAGCTTGATAGAAGTCGACCAAAGATCAAGCTGATTACGGAAGAAGCCTAAACGACAAGCCGAAAGCCTTCACAGAAGAAGTTGCACACTGAAGTCAGTGGCGAGACGATCAAGAAAGGTCGAATCCACAACTTTCTCTCGAATGAGATCAAGAAAGCCGAGAAGACCAACATGCTAGTCGGCTTGGCCTAGACCACCAAGCTCAAGCCAAAAAACCTCTTCCATAAGCAGGTCTATTGACTCGTCAGGTGTAGCGGTGCAGGAACAGGTTTGGCTATTCCTCCTTCAGCCACTTAAACAATGCTTCTAGTACGCCCTTGCAGTCCTCCAGCGATAGCGATTCAGATGCGCAAAAGAATACTGAGTAGACTCCCGCGGTGTATACTCCCAGGCAGTTCGATCCACGCCGCTCCAGATGCATCTTTTGCTTGCGGGTGCAGTTGGCAACGAGCTGTAGTCGTAGCAGCTCAGCGTATCCGTTGAGTACTTCCCGGAATTGCCGACTGTTTTTGCCGAAGTAGTTCTCGCTGCTCATGACTATTTGGCTGAGTTCATTGTGTCTAATTAGGAAGTGTTTTAGCAGCTTCAGCTTTTAGGGTCCAGTTTCGAAGTCGTAGACGGGACGACTTAGCGATGCAGTTGCTTTAGCTCCTACCTCCGAACCGAGAAATTCCTACTTGAATTGTTTGCACACCGATGAGAAATCATAGAACTTTTCGAAAGACTCATCAGTGATCATGACAACAATGAAATGCTCGTTTAGGAAGCTTGTGTAGCAGAACAGGTTGCCATCTGGTGAGAGCCCTGGCAGGCAAATGGTCAACCAATTTTCTGAGCTACGCAGAGATTTTTGGGTTTGTAAGAGGTTGAATAGCACGAATACATCCTCGACCTTGAACTAAACTTCTTTCTTGTGGTTGACTGCAACAACGTGGCTGAAAGTCATGAGCAGGAATATCTGTAGACTCTACTCGTTGTTGTCTTTGATCATTGTGTTGAGTTGCTGACGCAAGGGAGCCGGCAACGGCAGCATTGGTAGACTATTGAACAGCACGCAGGGTGAATGCAGCCCCGTTTTGATAGCTGAACCTAAAAGATTGACGGTAGCGTTGCTAAAGTTCACAGTCGGGTCGTAAGTTGGATTGCTCTCAAGCATAGTATTGACCCCATCAGTGAAACATGATAGCAGCTGTATGTTCAACAGTTCGAGCATCGATAGAATAAGCAGCTCGTCGTACGGGGTCTTGGTAATGCACACATAGCTAATATTGCGTCGCTTGAGTAGGTAGATGGTCATGTGCTTATGCACAACCTTATTGACAGCTGTATTTAAGCCTACATGTTACTGCTTGAGTGCTCTGACTCGGAGTAGAAGATGCTTAGCTTGCCAAAGATAGCCGAAAGGGTGGCTAGAAAGCTCGAACATTTGATTTCATCGCCGTATCGCACAAAGATAGGGCGACCGTATCCAGTCATTACGAACACGTTGATCTTGTGCTTCTTGAATTCCGGCATTTAAGGGGTCTCCGTCTCGCACTTTCTCAGTCGCAGAGGTTTGAAGTATGGTAGTTCGGCGGATTACATTATTGTTGTGCAATCACAATCAATGAGGGTACACCAACGACAGCCAGACCCGAGAGTCAGCCTATACAACCAGCGCAAATGGTCTTCGAAATATAATCAATATATTGCAACTGATGAGCGACAATCTTCCGGACTACAAGCAGACCTTCCTTCGGGAGATGTAGGAGCTTCGTCGGAAGGAACAGCAAGAGCAGGAGGAGCAGAACCAGCAAAGCCTACGTTCAACTATGAAGCAGCCTGAACAACCGAAGGCTTCCATGCAACACGAACTATGGAACCAATCTCAGTACTCAGATGTAAGTTATTCCGTCAACTTTAGGCAAGTTGGCGCAACAACCTCACGGAGACCTTCTACCGGCAGGAACACAACGAGCAGCAACACCACTTGAATGGCATGCTCAACCCAGAGGTGCACCGAAAGAAGCACAACGTTCGGGTCACGCAGATTAGCGAATACTCAAACGCCAAGCACAACAACACCGTCTTCCTGAACCCAAAGCACGGCAGCTGCTGATGATTTACTCAATATTGATGGAAGGAAGGTGCAGAAGTAATATTCAATCATCACGGGGCGCAGATAGGACCGTTTGGAGTGCCGGTTCGGCAGTTCCTACAAGTCACTTTTAATGCGTCAAAATCTATGCAGTCGGAGTCTACTTTGAAGCATACCCAGCTGCTCAGGTAGTAGCCTGCCTGACATTTCTAACAGTAGCTGCTACGGTAGTGCACGCAGAATGGATCGTATCCCATCGCTGGGTAGATGCAGTCACCTTCCTGAAGGAAATAGCCAGGCCGGCACTGAGTGCAACTACCAATGGTATTGTCAAACTGCAGGCAGAGAATGCTGACAGCACGGCACTGACCATCCTTGACGTAATAACCGTCGACGCATGCGATACAGTTGTTTTGGCTGTCAACCTGAATACAGTTGCGATCGTTGGGGTTTGGGAAGCTCAAGCATTCTCCATTGAGAAATAGCTGATCGCTATTGCAGCTCAAGCATGCACCAGTGGCCTGTTCGTATGTCCTACAGTTGCTTCTCACTTGGGTGCATATTCCATTGTTGAGCCAGTATCCATTTCTGCAGTGAAGGCACAGCAGTCCTGCACGTAGATCGCAATGCTTATCGTCATTTCTGGGCAGAATACAATTACTATTTTGAAGCTCATAGCCTGGGTAGCAGCTAGTGCATATGCTACCGTCTTGGGCGTCTACGGTCTTGCACTGCGGATTCCGTGGAAGGCACAACCCCTGGGGAGTTCGATAATAGCTTTGGGAGCATTCAACGCAAACATTGTTATCGTATCGACTACAGTTTGGCGATTGCTGACGAATTATACAGCTTCCATTGGCAAGTTGATAGCCTTGGTAGCATGTAATGCAGTCGCCGGTAAGTTTGCTGGAAGTTGCACACAACGAAGATATTGGGTAACACTGATTGTTCTTGATGAAGTAGCCGTTGGAGCATTCCTGGCACCCACTTAGAGTCAGTATCCGACAGTTAGGATTGTTGATCTGTATGCAAGTGTTCTCTGTTGTCAGTTGGTAGCCAGCATAGCATGATAAGCAAAAGGAGTTTGAGGCATCGAAAGTTGCACATATCATTGGTTGCAGCTTGACACAACTTCCCTGTGAGAGTTTGTAGTCGGGGTAGCAACTTAAGCACTAACCGTTGAGCGAATTGAAGGTGAGGCAGAGAGGATTCACTTCAGCGCATCTTGTATCTTTCACGTAATAGTGGCTTGAACATTAGAGGCAAGTGCCGCTCAAGGAGTATATCTGGCAGTTTGGGTCTGTTTGGTAGTTGCTCAGTACCAGCTTATCGAATATTGAGTCGACCACAGTCTTTTTACACTCGCCATTCACAATGGTATAGCCAGCCAAGCATGAAACACATGAGCCATTGGCATCGTATGCCACGCATTTGTTTGGGAATAGGGTCATTGGTGCTGGTATTGGTGGAGGCTGGCAGTACCCGCTGACCAAGGTGTAGCTTGCCTAGCAAGCCAAACAAGTGCCATTGACGAAACTGACACAATTCACTGGCACCACTGGCGCCACTGGTTCAACACATGCTCCTGCATTCAGTAAGTATCCATCTTGACATGCCGAACAACGATCGAGTGTGTAGGTCTGACAGTGTCGCACAGGAATGACTTCGCAAGCAGATTGAACCACATAGTAACCATTCTTGCACTAGTTACATATAGAATTGGTCCAGTTTCGACAGTTTTTCGGGACACAGCTGGTGCCATTCTGCAATTCAAGTTCAGGCCGACACAGTTGGCACTGCTTGGTTGCCAAGCTGTAATCAAGGCAGCCAGTGACAAAGAGAAGGCACTGCCCTCCGTAGACTATGAGCTGCTGCTGGCATTGGATGCACCGATCACCTTCAGTAGTCTCACAACCTTCGATAACGACTTTTCTGCAGTTGTTATTCGCATTATCCAACACATAACCTTTTTTACAACTCTGACATTTGTAATTTGAAGAATTTTCGCAATTAGGTTCCATGCAGTCGCGGTTGGATGACAACAGATAAGCCTTCGTGCAAACTAAGCAGCTTCCGTTGAGATCAGCCTGCAAGCACAAGTCGTTAACCTTAATGCAGGTACCGTTCAGGTAGTATCGATCGTTGCACTGTACGCATTTGTTATCTGTGTAGGTTCTACAGTTGGCATCTGCATTGGCAACTGCTACACAGACTCCTTGGTTTAGAGAATAATTAGACACACATCCCAGACACTTGGTGAGTTGCATGTCGAATTATTGGCAATTGCTGGGAATTGAGCGGCAACTTTGATCCTTGTCCAAAAACGTAGAAGAGTCACACACCAAACATTTCATACCTAACTCATCCGGCATTACACAGTTCTTTGGGGGTGCAACAGGGACGAATGTTGGCTTGCTTTTTATGGGAGTGGTCGGTTTTGAAGGCTGTGCTGGAATTGGTTTTGGTGTGGTTGGTAATGGAGATGCAGGTACTACAGTCGTTGTGGTTACTGGTGTTTGGGTTGATGGGTTGGCTGTTTGAGCTGGGGTTGGTGCTGGTTTTAGCGCAGGTATTGATGAGGGTGGAGTTAGTGTCGGCACAACTGCTTGAGTTGATGATACGGTTGTTGTTGTTTGAATGACTGTAACATTAGTTGGAGGTGTTGGAGTGACTTTGGGTTTCAGTGGAGCTGTCGGTGTCGTAGACAATGTTACCTGAGAAGTATTTGAAGTTACAGTTACATTTGATGTTGACAATGCGGTCTACGTTGAGTTAAGTGCTACAACTGTTGTATTCAGCACGGTTGGCGATGGCGTGAGTACTGGTGAAGGTAATGTTGGCGAATTGGATGGAATTCTCGGAGTTAAAAGTACAGTTGGCAATATCGGTGGCTGTTTGGATGTCGAGTTGGTGTTGTTAACTATCTCACGGTTAACCACCGAGTCGCCATGCAACGAGCACAACCCATTCTTCAGTACGTAACCTTCAAGGCAGTAGACACACTTGCTATCAACACCGACGATGGAACATCCGTCAAGCTTGATGGTTACATTTATGCAGGAGTATCCGCTGAGGTAGAAACCATCGGTGCACTATACGCAACCGCCATTGGACATTACCCTTTGGCAGTTAGTTGTCACATAGCATGTGAGCCCGAAGCTATTGATGAAGCCTTCTGCGCACTTTGAGCAGCTGTAAGTGTTGTTCCCAAGTGAACTGTAGTTCAGGCAGTTGAGGATGCCTCGGCATTACCCATTGAACAACACAGTGCCGAATCCACATAACGAGCACCCACTTGAATTGTGAGTGAGGCACCCCAGTCCATCCTTAATGCACTTGCCATCAACCAGGTAGTAGGTGAGTGAGCATTCAGAGCACGTGCCATTGACGTTGTAGGTTGTGCAGAAAGGGATTTGTGTGGTCCCCACCTGGCATGCTCCGTTTGTGACTCTTTGATCAGAAGAAAGTTTGCATAGGTAGCAGACCTGCGCATTGGAACTGCAGACCGAACACCCAGCCCTACAGGTGCTCTGCGCTCTGGAAAGGGTGAGAAGAAGAATAGCGCTGATGATAAGATTTTGCATGCAGTTATTACGAGTTTGAAGTCAATCATTTACTTTCGGTTGTCCAGAAAGTTCAAAGTGTAACCCTCTCAAGCCGCACGTAGAGGATTTTCTGTGGATGGGAGATCTAAGATTAGAAGAAAGTTCTGTCGTTACAGTTTAGAATGCCGAGTTTCGGCAGTGGTGCGCCGGTGGAAGTGGCATGAGGTGGTCGAGAACCTGCACATAAATATCAGTGATGCGATAATCGAGAAATAGAGCAATAGAACAAACGAACTGAGCTTAAAAGGCAGTTGAAGCGACCTTCGATTAGGTAATTGCAAGGGTGTGCAAGATACACCCTGACTATACCGATTCCTGCCTCTCCGTAACAATTCATTCAGCAAAAGAATTAAGTGGAAATGGTCAACCCATCTCTTTTCAAATCTCACATTGATGATGACGTTATCGATTTGCGCTCTGATGTGGCCAATTCTTCTCACTGGTCTTCATCATCTGTGCAACTGACCGTGAAATCAAGTGAATTAGGGTATTGAGTCACCACAAGTGTTTTTATGCTATGCCTTAACGTTCCGACAATTTTCGGCCAAAGTTGCCGAGGGTGCTAGAGTTGCCTACCAAGGTTGCTTGCCGGCGCTTTTAACTTAGAAGGAGCCAACAAATTTAAATCATTTGAAGCCATATACATTAATTATTCATATGCAATCGGAAACAACGCAACGAGTAGTCGAATCCTTCAAGCAACTCGCTGAGAATCTTCACGAAGAGTATCGACGTAAGCTGGACTTCCTCCAGGGGCAGTGTGAGGCTGCCCTTCAAGAAATAGTGAGGGTAGAGTTCACTAATTCACTGGGATACTGGCAGCAGGTACCGATGCCACATGTTGTCTTCAATGTTCAGGCCATTCATTAACCTTTGCCAGCTCCGCCCGTTATCGAGTCGACAGTCCCAGCTCCGCTAAAGGGAGAAACAGGGCAACTATCGCCCTAACCCTCTCCACCATAGCAAAAATGCAAGCATTCAGGCCTTCAAGTTCGCCATAAAATTGCATTTCAAAAGAAACAGAGAAATGCCCTTACCAATCTCGGGAGCCAGCTGCTTACCTTCATCTACCTGAAGAAGAAGAACATAGGGGTGCTGAAGCAACGTTTCCCACATCTAACCAATGAACAAACCTTTAGCTACTACGAATGGGCTCGCCGGATTAAGCATAGCATGAAAGGCTATATCAACATGGACAAACTGAAGTGGATTTGGCACAAAAAGCCGGAGAATCGCAGCGAAAAACTCTATCTCGCCATTTTTCGGACTTTGAGTTACCACTATATCACGACCTTAATGGTTCCGGCCATCCTTACCTCCAAGAAGATTGCTGATAAGGGGAAGACCCTCCACCTTACTGTCAGGCGGAAGATACTCAGGGCAATCTTACTGGGTGATTGAGGGCACTTCGTTGATTGTTTCATGCGGTTCATGGAGAAATCGAAAGTTTTGAAATATCCCTAAGCACTAGCGATGGATTCATCGATTGGCGAATCTCGACAAAAGTCTGCTTGGGATGTGCCCCATTGAGTCATGAAACTACTCTTTATTTCTTTGTGTGAGGGTTTTGCGAACTGGCCAGGGATTACCCAAATGTTTTGGATGACAATGCAAGCAAGTACAACAGCATGTCCCTTCATGCTCTCCTCTGTGAGCAGGTGGGGTACTAACGTAACTAAGGGGTTGCCTGAAAAAGGG
>ERZ724508.2175-NODE-2175-length-10611-cov-5.386510_pt1 | contig 10611 bp, 3 predicted proteins | sample MGYA00376041_ERZ724508 | MGnify/ENA primary metagenome ERZ724508 (study PRJEB28724, sample SAMN07190887) | wastewater metagenome | isolation source: effluent of sewage treatment plant in Hong Hong | place: USA: Christiansburg, Virginia | collected 2016-03-01 ... | reverse complement strand
CCCCAAACCCCAAACCCCTAAAAATTATAATTAAAAATAAAAATAAATAAATTTAAATCTTTCTTATAAAATTTTGTCTGATTCATTTTGTATTTTTTTGTCTAGCTCAAATCCTTAGTTTCTTTTATAGAGTATTCTGAGAACTCCAAGAACAACAATAAAAACAAGAGCCTAAATGCACATAAATATTATTTTAGTTTTATGGCTTTTTTTTTCTTTCTCAAAATATCTTCAGTCGCATTTATGGCTAAATTTACTATCTAAATTGCTATCCAAGTAAGTAGCCATGTGGCTCAAACTAAATCTTTGTTTGAACTCTTTCTCATTATTAACAAAGACCTCATAATGTACATTACCATCCTGAGTACTATAAAACTCAAATGTATAATTATGTGTGTAGCCAAACTCTTTGTAGAAGCTTAAGTCACTGTCCATACTTTTACTCTCTATTTAGCCATTATACTTAGCCAAAATGTTGTCGAAAATTCAAGGCTCAAAGCTTACCATAAATAAAGACATGAAACCAATGCTGACTATATTACCCATATATTTTATGTATGCAGGATGTTCTTGTTTGTTTTGATTGTCAGGAAAATAGCCATGAAACTTTTTATGAATAATACTTCTAAGCTTCTTCTTAAAATAAGTTATGGAGCTTGACTATATTTAAAGATCCTTATAAACAATCATTGGATATAAATATAGATAATATAGGCACTGCTAGGCCAGTCCAAGTTCTTCTGCTTCTTTTTTCTCAAACGACATTATGTATATTTGGTTGCATATGTGATAAATATTTTATGTCTTTGGATGAAGCTCTTCGGAACTAATAAAGTTATTTTTTCTCAAATTTATAACAAGATTTGTGAAGATGTGGTCAACTTCATTTTGAACTTACTCAGTTTTATTTTGGACCATTTTTCTAAGAGTCTAACAATCATTGGAGCTATTGAACATATTGTCATTGTTTTCCTCTGCGAACTCAATTGGTATGAGAGTAATTCCATTTGGTAGAGCATATTCTGGATCCATCTCAAAATTACCAGAAAAGTTCTTAATTGGGGGCTGATAAAATCTCTCTTCATTATGCTCCATTTTCTCAGCCTTGGTCTCATGCATGAGTCCTTAAGAGAAGCAAATTGCTGATGTTTTTTAGCTAGGTCCATTTCCTGAGTAGATATGATAGTAGCTTTGATTGTATTCCTTTTCCCAAAAGTCAGTGTACTACTACCAAACCGAGCTACCAATTATATACATTTGTTTCATTCCATTTTCATTAAGATCATTCTTAACAAGAGTGTTTATTGAGCTATTATCTCTTGTATTTTGATCCTCTTTATTTAGAGACTCATTTCCATTGACCACTAACTACACAATAAATTCAAGCTTTCTTTCTTCTTCAAGTTTGCTAATAGAAATTGTTAATATTAATAAAGCCAGCTTGGTAAGAAGCATTTATAATTTATAAAATGAATGATTAACAAATCATGGATTTGTTTAGAAGGTCAAACTATACAATAAGACCTAATGCTTTAGAGCTTATAAAAAGCTAAGAATATCTTAGCCAAGAGGGTGCCAAGATTTATATGATGAAAATAATAGACTAGATATAGCTTATACTTGAGGAGAAGAATATTTATGATGCCATTTTCATTGACAAAGAGATTGTTTAAGAAGCGTTGTAGTTTTTCAAGCTTAAGGAAAATGATTAGCTTTATTAGCTGTAGAATAATAACTAATTCTTGTATGAAAACTCTTTGATAATTTAAAGCTCTTTTGAGAATAGCATTGCTTGCAAAGATGAGAGAAATCATTTGGAGATAAATATGGAGCAAAAATGGAAGGTCTTTATGGAGATGGTTAAAAAATCAACCATGTTTTATTATGAGTATGAGAGTAATAAAGCTGTGTAATAAAATGCCATTAAATTATCAAAAATTGGTTCAGTAAAAGGTCTTGAAGGAAATTTCAATATTTTTGGAGTCCTGTATAAGAAAAAATAGTAATTATTTTTGTAAGATTAAACATGTGAGATTTGAGTTAAAATTAAGCAAGGTTTCTCGAGTGACTTTTACATATGTTCAGGAGCATTTGTAATAGCTCAAGGTGTTTAAAATAGTTAGCATTTTGAAATTAACAAAATTCTTAATGACTAGTTATAGGTACCAAATAACTTTGACTAAAAGGACTTTAAGAAAATATTTTATTAGCACTCAAATAAAATAGATAAATTTTTTGGAGAACAAAATCATTTTTTTAAACCTCAAAATTTTGAAAATTAAAATGATTTTTTTGCTGTTTTTCAAAATTTTTAAATCAATGTTAAAAATCTTAAAATTTTGTAGAATTTTATTTATTTGAATGTTGTGAATGCACCATGCTTCATAATATTAACTGGAAACCTATTTAACATGGATTCTATATGATCTTAGTAGCAGAATGTTGAGCTTGAAAATATAAAGAAAATTCTCAAAGATTTTTTAGATTTTAACAAAGAATTTTTTTCTTTAAAAAAACTCATTTTAGTTCCTAATAGAAATGACCTTGGCTTAAAAACTTATCCTTGATAAGAAATACCTTGAAATTATATAGAGGATATTCTTAAATAATTTTCTTTCATAATTTTAGCTGAAAATCCTTTGAAATTTTGTTACCAAAATAAGATAGTTTTGTTGGCAAAAACAGACTAAGCAAATACTATATTATGAGAGTGTATTGTGCAAGTTGATTAAAACATAGAGACTATATAGCTAATGAGCAATACAATTGCCACTTAGCTGGAAATCACTCCTTATTTAGAAAACTAAAGAAATAAAATATTTCTATAACAAAATCTAAGTCACTTGTAGCAAAATGAAAACATTATAATTGTATGTGATAATTTCATACCTTTTGGAAACATGAGAATAAATTAAACATAATATGTGTATGTGCCAAATTTTGAGCTATCTCATAGTTGTGTCTTGGTGTATATAAATAAAAATGAAGTTGTCAATTATGAAATTCCAATGGAGAATAATTAAGTATAATAATATCTGTATAGTTTATAATGAGAAAAAAATAATTATTAAATGCTAATAAATTTAATATAAATTATTACATGTTAACCAATGTCCAATATAGTTCTTATTAATTTGTTAATGTTGTTAATTACTCATCTTTTTTTCTTATAATCTCTATCTATTCTTGTAGTTGTTTTTTGTTTACAATTTTAGAGTCTCTTATTTTCTCAAGTACCTAATAATATGGAACATTCTATTAAGTCTATTAAATTGTCATCAAAATCTCCTTATATATTTAAAAGGCCTCTTTCTCAACAAGTATTCTCTATTTCCTTACTTGAGTCCCAACCAGAAGACAAACAAGAACTACAAGCAAAACCATGGCTTATTTTTATAGCTTTTTGAAAGCATCTTTGACTCTGCACATAAAATCTCTTTCAGCTACTAAAGATTCAAAGAAATACTCTCCAGTCTCTTTTCAATCAAAATATCTTCAAACTTTATAAGTCCTCTCCAAATCATCATACTGCATCTATATTCTATACTCTATAATGGCCTCATCAAAAAACTTTCTATGTTTAAACAGATCATTTAATTACAACGAGAGCTCTATTAATCCAGCTATTGGCTTAATTGAACTATAACATTCAGAGTTACCTTTTATCTTCTAAAGATAGTTTACTGTATGGTCAATCATTTCTTATTTGAGTATTTGAATTTCTTAGTTTTACACACACTAGTCTTTGATAAGGATCATATTGTCTTTGCATTTGTTAATTTTTCCATGCTGACAAATAGCATTTAATGGACAGGGTTCACAGCTGATGTGAAGAAGGTCGTCGTTGTTGCAGTACTTTTTTTTGCTTGTGCCTAAAAAAATGTTATAAATCGAACTACTTACACCTAATACAGAGGCTATAATGGAGATGAGTAATACCAGTCTAAAATACTTAGGAGTTTGGCTTGGCAAAACTGGTCTGTAGCCTTTGAGTCACACTTAAGAGAACTTTTTCTTCATAATATCCATGGATTCTTTTTAAGAGATTTTTTGATAGTTTTATTAGAATCTGTTGATCTCATCCTAAAGGTTGATTTTTTCCTTGCTTTTCTGAGCTGATTGTCTTTGCATTATAAATATTATAATTTTAAAATATTAGGAGTGGTTTTGAAATTCGGACAGCAAAACCTGGAGCTGATCATCTATGGATAAGTAAAATATATTTTCTTTTTTTAAAGTGTTGTTCTCCTCTATAAGAACATTGTGTTGTTTTATCCCTATTGTTTATTAGTGTTGTATTTGGTTATTTTATATTCGATGCATTTGTTAAAGATTTTATATTCAGTTCTAAAGAGTAAGCATTTATTGAGCCATTTAATTAGTGCCATTATTTACTTGTTATTTGGAAGAATTAAGAGTGAATTATTAAGAAAATTATTCTTTTAATTTAACAAAGATTTTCTCTAAGAAATTATATATAATATTCTTGACTTTTGCTTGTGCTTTTATATTGAATTTATTTTGCTTTAAAATAGAAAGAATTTGTTAAAGAAAATTAATTGCTGTTTATTAAATATTACTCTTATAATCTTTGTAACGAATTTGTTCTTGTTCTAAAATACTAAGAAATTTGCTGTGAAGAAATAATGCTTATTGGAATTTCTCATTTTTTTAGTTTTCTATAAAAAAATCTTTAAAATGGTTCAAGATATAATTTTAATTTTATTTTAGTTTTTCTTATATAGATTCTTTATTATTGTTTAGGTTCTCAATATTCTCTTCAATTATAAACTTAAAATTCTCCATGTCTCTTAAATTGTCTTGGTTTTATTCCAAGCTTATTTATTTTTAGAAAATAATTTTATTTTTGTCAATATAAGATTTTTGAAGATTTTAATGCTCAATTTACAGCTTTAATTTTTTGTATAAAATTTATGAGTTTTCAAGCAATAGATTTTCAAATTTAGTTCAAAATTCTTCTTATGAGTTCCATATATCCTCATTTTCCTTTTAAAATAATGCTGCCTCTTGTTAGTCCTTTTGATTGCTAAGAATTCTTTTCAAAAGATCAAGCTAATGTTTTTAGGTTAGCTTTTCAAGTTCTTATTGATTTACTAGATTCTAGTTCTTAATTTGTTCATAAAGATTGTTTTTAAATTCAAAGTATTCTTTTTTGTTTTTTTCAAATATCTAAGTAGCAATTAAAATTTCATGTTCATTTTATTCTTGTTATCTAATAATTGTGGTATCTATGTTTTCCTTATCTACTTATTATTAGCGAATAAGCTCTTGTTGTAATTTTATGCATTTTGCGTCAAGTATATTTAATTTATTTTTCTCATATTCAATTAGTTCTTAATATTTGCTATGAGTTTAACTTATTCATTATTTTTAATCTGTATTAATGGTTTTTTGGGTTAATAGTTTTTATTTTTGTAATAATTTTGTTTGTTCTTTTAAATATTCAATTTTAGATAAATTTTGCTATATTTTATCTTAGAATTCTCTTTATTATTATTTTGATTTTTCTTCATATGATTTTATTATTGATTTGGTTTCTATTTCTGTCTGTTTCTTGATTCTTGTTATTTCAGCATCTTTTTATTAAAGATCTAGAATTTATTAAATTTTTTCGTACTTATTAACAAGAATATTATCTGAGCATATTTTTTATTTCATTACAGTATCTTTTTTTTATTCAATTCACTCATCTTAGATTTATATATTTAACTACCGTTCATAATTATATAAATATATTTCTCTATTTTCTAAAGCCACTAATAAGTTCTGATTTTCCTATAAAAAATATAAATGTTCAACTTGGCAACTAGACACTTTTATATGCATATATTGAACATCGCATATTTCTTTTAACTCTTTAATATTATACAGTTGAAAATCATTTATGTTATATATTCTTATTTCTCCCTAAGAAGTTGCAACCAAAATACACTCATTTTGCTTATCAAATTCTATAGCATTAAAAATTACATCCTATTGTCTATACTTAAGGACAGGAGTCTTGCACTCATCAATATAAAATACTAGTGAGTTTATATTCGTTGAGCCAATAAAGATATCTTTTTGCAAATAATAATAAATAAAATTATATACACCTAAAGACTAATGCAGATTTACTATTAAATTTTCTCTTTTCTCAAACTCTCTTTTTTATCTTAAAATAATTTTGTCTTGAATTCTCCATAAAATAAGATCCTTCTTATTACAGTAAGAAACAACTGTAATTTAATTATCCATTATTTAAATGTATTTGATCGCTTATTAATGACAATCAAATTAATACACTTTTGTATAGTTAATAGTTTCTCTGACATGAATACTGTTTTTGTCGTTATGCAATAAATACTTTGCTTAAGAAGTATACTCAACTTTGATACAATTTTATGTTGATATTTATTTTATCATTTAGTAATCATTTTTTACTATAATATATATCTTAAGACTTTCCTTGAATGCTGCAGCAAAAAAAAGACCATTTGGGTGAAGAGAAATATCCTAAAGAATTTCATTTTCTTTATCTAAATTAAATGCTTCTTTATTAAAAATCTGTTCTTGATTATTCAGAGCAAAAATTCTTAAGTTTTCGTCCGATTGAACTAAAAAAAGCTGCTTATTTTTAGCAGAAGTAATTTTATTTATTTTTGACTAAGTAATACCTTAGGTTTAAAATAATTCAAAAAAGCTTCTAAAAATATTAGATTGTAAATAGTTAAGCAAATATATCTCTTTTTTCTCTAAGCTTTATACTACAAAGATATTAATAGAGGCATCTTTATTAAAGCTTATATTTATCAATTATTTATTTGAATTTTAATTAATGTGAATTTTAGGGTCGTTATTAAAATCAAGAACTATTCCATGAGTCACATAGAAAAGATTCTAGTTTTAATTTGGATAATTTTTACAAAAAACAATATAGAAGTCTTATGTTGCTACTGCAAAGCCATTTTCTAAGGCGAATATAAAAAAAAAATATTTAGAATTTTGCTCTACTCTTAATTCAATATTTTTATTCTTACTATTTAAGTCTTCATTTTAATGCTCAACAATTGGTTTATTAAGAACAATAGAAGAGAAATTTACAGAATATAAAGGAATAGTTTGGCTTTTGGGCTGAAACTTTTTTTTAATACAAATTATTTTATTTTGATTACATAAAATAAGAAGCTTGCAATTATATTGGCAAATGCTGATAAATCTTTAATATTTCGTTTCGGCATAAAATTCAAATTTTTATATAAAACTTTTGCTGGTTTCTTTAAGCTCTAAAATTTTAATAAATGAAGAGTTATTTAAAATAATATGATTTTAAAGGGTTAAAAATTTATCAATTTTGTCAAATTGTTCTTTAATATTATATGAGAAAATATGTCTTTTTAACCTGATGTTATATACTTGTATTTATTGTTAATCGTTGTTTTATGTACCAAGTACATATAAATGCTCACTATTAAAGTCTATATAATAATCAACAGTTTTTGCTGACTTATTTAAAACAACAAAACTCCATTCATTGTTGTTAGTATTAATTATGGTAATTTGTTTGCTATTATTCCTTTCCTCTAAAGCACTAATAAATGTGGTATTATCATGTTAGTAATATTTAATTTACTCCACCTTTGTTAAGAAACTGCTTTTTTAATACTATAAGACAGTTTAGTTGATGATATTCTATAATATGAAAGATTCCTACATAAAACAGGCTACTGTATTATCAGAAACAACATTTAAATAGTTATCTAACTTTTGATCTTGAATGCCATAAAAGTTCTACAATCTTAAAATACTATCTTTCTACTACATATTATAAAGTCTATCAAATATCTAATATAAATTATAAAATCAAATGGAAATTGAGAATGAAAAAAATACTAATGATAATAAGATTAAATAACAATAATAAATAAAGGCTAATGATGTAGTGATAGGCTAGGTAATAAAAATGGATTTCAATAAAGCTTATATTAGAATTTACAGTAAAGAAAATGAATTTCTGTAACACTCTTTTATTGGTGTTTTACTAAAAGAGGATATTAAAAATTAGTTCACAGATTTAAGCTAAACATATATAACTTAACTAATGAGTATTAATGATATAATTTGAGCAAAAATTAAGTCATTAAGTGACACAAGAACAATATATCTGAAAATATCTGAGAAAAACGAAGGTGTTTTGATCTCTAAGTAAAATGATAATTTTTTGGTATCTTAAGGTAGATTTTTAATGAAGAACAAAATCTCTAATGAGAATGTACCTAAATTAGTTAGCCTTCCAAATTAATAATTTTAATAATAAATTTTTGAAGATTTAATTAATATTTATTTGCTTCTTAGAGAAAAGATCTTTTTTCAGCATATACATGTCATCAGTCAACTAGTTTTACTCATATTGCTCAATAAGCCTCAAGACGATATTTTAGAAGAATTTTTCCACATCCTCATCCATTTAGTATTAATATAACTTATTAATGCTTGGAAGTATTTCGGACAGATTTAGGTATCTTTACTAGAGCTTTAATCAACTCATGATTAACATTAAAATTGCATATAGAAACTGCTTACCAAAAATTGGAAAAATTCTAATAAAAAAATATAAATGACTGACAGTAAGAAAGAAGACTTTACTATTTATCATGTTCTTTAAAGCTATGCCTATAATTAATAAAAGCTTGATGATTATAAATTTAATTAAAACTTTCTTTTATTTAGACCTAGCCTCAAGCTAAAAGACAGAGTTTTCTAGTTTGATTTAAAATAATGACTATTCAAAACTACTCAGTGGTTAATACACAATTATTATTAGTAGGTTGAGTATTATATTGAGAAATAATAAACTTAATAAAGAGATTTTGATGGAACAAAAAAAAGTCTATTAAAAAGGTTAAATATCTTTTCAAACTATATAGGTTGTGTAATAAGATCAGTCAATCTATTTTCAACATAATTGTCCAAGATATTATATGGAGAAACAAAAAGGAGAGCCTGTGGCCATTTGTGATTTCTTGTTACATTAAAGAATAGATTTTCTAAGCCAAGAGCTTTTTTATATATTAAAATAATTTTAATAAATATTTAAGCTTATAATGATTTGAAAAAACGATCCTAAAAAATCTACTAAATTTCCAGCCCAAGAAACTCCATTAGAAAGCTATTAGAAAATGGATATTGAATTACTTCAAAATTAACTCTAGGAAAAGATATAAAAAGCAAATGAGATTTAGCTCTAAAGAAATTATGCTCAAAATGAAGTGGCTTTGCTCAAGCAATACTATGATAATCTATTGGCTAAGAAAAACAACATGGAGAATAAATGAGTTTTAATTGAGCAAAATAAATGCAAATTATAATAGAGAATTAATAATGAAGAAAATCTCTATATTTAGCAGCTTGTTTAGCTAGAGTTTGATTAAGATGAAGAAGTTCAAAATAATAAACAAAAAATAAATGACACTCTAATCCAAATGCAAATAAATAATACTAAGGACATAGACAAATATTCCTAGACTTAAAATAATAACAAAAATATTTAGGATAAAGAAATGCTCTGAGATCAAGATGAGAAAAATGAAAATCTTAAAATTCATGAAAATGTTATCTAAAATGCAAAATAAGAGTTCAAAAAAGAAGTTGAGTTATTCAACATAAGATATTAGAATAGACTTTAAGAGCTCAAGGAGTAACTAAGTATAAGAATAAAGAATGAGTTTTATGAGATTCAAGAGCTGAAAAATCTCCACATAAATGATCTTACTAAAAACAACGAGGTTTAGTTTAAAGAGTTAAAATAATTCTATAACACTGTGACTTGAGAAAATGTTGAGCTGGTTGCTCAGTAAAAAGAAACCTTGCAAGAGAAATACTAGCATATAAAATAAGAGTAATAAAGTTTAGAATAAATGTGATAGAAGACTCTACATATGGAGTAAGAGTATAAGGAGCTTGAGAAACAATTTAAAGATTTAAAAGAAAATTTAAAGTACTTCTAAAAAGACAAAGTTTCTCATTAAAACTTAAAAATAAAATTTGTGCAATTACAAGCTTAGGAATAAAGTTTATTAGAATAAAGAGATGAACTCATAGATAACTATGAGAAATTGTTGAAAGATATTATCCAAATCAAGGATAATTTTGAAGAAGATGCCTAAGAAGTATATGTTTTAGCAAATCAAAAGAATCAATAAAAAAACAAAGAAATTATCAAATTGAAATTAAGTCAAGAAAATCTTTAATAGAGAATATAAAATGAAAAAGAGCTATATAATAATAGGGATTTTAATTCAGAGGAAATTTAATGCAGAGTTTCATAAGTGTTCAATAACATAAGAAAATAGAGAAAAAATCTTGAATACTTAAGAGTCTTGTCAATAAAATCATTTAATGATACCTTAGAGGTTTATTAATAGAAGCTATAATAATTCGATGTCTCTTTGGAAATGTTCTAATTTGAGTAAATCTAAGAAGAAGTTTCTTGAGTAAAAGTCCCTGAGTTAATCACAATTGGTTCTAAACAAATAAAAAGATAATAAACATTTAAAATTATATATTAATATATAATAAAACATATAAATTAGTGGGGTTTGGGGTTTGGGG
>ERZ724508.2166-NODE-2166-length-10643-cov-5.539762_pt1 | contig 10643 bp, 18 predicted proteins | sample MGYA00376041_ERZ724508 | MGnify/ENA primary metagenome ERZ724508 (study PRJEB28724, sample SAMN07190887) | wastewater metagenome | isolation source: effluent of sewage treatment plant in Hong Hong | place: USA: Christiansburg, Virginia | collected 2016-03-01 ... | reverse complement strand
TGTGAGAGTAGTTTATACTTTGCCTGATGATTAAATACGAGCTCAAACGCATACCATCCAGCAAAGTTGCCAGCACACAGGTCAAGCCATTGTGCTGCGGAATCGAATGCGGGTACCTCGCAGTGGGATATTTCAGCAAGTCCGTCGGTGGGCTCATGGGAACTTTACTGCTTGTCAACGCTGCCAGCATAATGATGGAGGTGCAGATTGCAATGCGAGGCGAATGGCCACTTCTCGTTGGTGAGTTGCTTCTTCATGTCAGTTCTGTGGCCCTCATGTTCGCTACTGCGCTGATCAACCCCGGAGTGATTCCACAAAATGTGCCTGGATACGAGCTGGACGAAGACCACTTCCTCATTCCGCAAGCGGAGTTACCATCAACTAACTATCTAATAACAACGCTGAACATCCTTCCAGTCATCAAGTACTGTAACGAATGTCGAATCTACCGACCCGTGAGGACGATTCACTGTGGAGTTTGTAATCACTGTGTCGAAGGCTTTGACCATCACTGTCCGTGGGTGGCAGCATGTATAGGCAAGCGCAACTATAAGTACCAAAGGGTCGATACAGATTCTTTCTAGCCTTTATGTGTACCACTATGGGGTTGACTTTATATAGTTCGGCTGTGGCAATCTACCAGTTCGTCGAGTCTTACAAGGAATCGTTTTTGATGACGCTCGGAAACAATGTGCTCGGAGCCATAGTTCTTTTGCTTGCTCTCTGGTTCTTTGTTTCCTTGTTGGTCCTGTGTGCTTACCACATGAAAATCCTTAACAGAGGGCTGACAACAAATGAGGATCTCAAAGAGACTTATGAAGAAATTCCGCATAACACGCCTTTTCAGAAGGGATCAACCCTCAAGCGAGCCAACACTGCCCCATTTGAGAAGAACAGCTACTTTTATAAGAACCCAGTCAAATATCGGGATAGTGGTGTGAGTGGTCTCAACCCTGGTAGCCCCTTCGAGATTGAAATGCTTCAAACGCAGAAATAATCGTACAACCATAGCCTGCTCGAAACAGCCCAGCGGTGAGAGCAACTTCTGGAACAATTGATAATTTCCTACTGATATCATGTTCAGAGTACAATACCATGAACAAAGATCAGCAACATCCCCCCTCTTCTTTGCTCTTTTTCTTCCTTCTTGGGCTAGTTATGGCATCCGGTAATTCATCGTTCGGCCCAAGCAGGAAAGACGATTTGCTTGGCATTACTAATTCTCTAAACTCGTGACTTGACTCGTATCGTTTGTACATGATCTCCACAATCGATTTGAACAGCTGCATTCATGTGGTTACTACTTGATCGACATTCTAAGAAGTCTTCGAGGAAATTTGCATGTATAGATCCATGTTGTTTTTCTTGCAGAAATCCTCAGCTTTCGTCGTCAGCCATTTGTTCTTCGTTAAGAGGGAGGTACATTCTATGGGGCAAGATCACTCTTTGAACCCACTAACACTTTGACGACTTCGGAGTGAGAATACTCTCTAACCTCAGCTTACCACTTATCCAGTGCCTCGAGAGTTTAAGGTCTGAGTTGTACGATGGTTACTTAGCCATGCTGAACATCATAATGACGCAGGCAGCCCCTCTGTAGAACGACCGAATCATTGACCTGAATGCTTCCTGGCCAGCCTAAGATAAGCCACTCTTATACCGTATCCCAAATCTGAACGGTGACATCCTCATCATCGTGATGCACTACTTTGGAGAAAAATTCGAAGCCAACAGTAACTTTGTAGTCCTTGCTGAAAGTGCCTTTGATGTAGCGCATCACTAGCGAAGTCTTGCCAACAGCCAAGTCTCCCACTACGATAACCTTGAAGCTGAGCTTTGAGTTCACACTGTAAGCAACTGAACTGCGTTGTGGCTTGTCGATGCTGTTCCGCATGATGTATAATTAAAGGCGCCTGAGATTGTGACAAATACTATGAAAGCAAATCGGAACTGGGGTGTTCCTCGTCGAATCCGACAAGTGGTGGGGAAGCATCGCTAACACTCCCAATAAGTCACGTCTCAATATAGGCTTGGTAACATGAACCACTATCCGATGACGATCATTTAGCGTACTTCTTGGTGTCCTCAGCAGCCTTCTTTTCCCAAGTCTTGTTTTTGTAGTCAGCAGCAGCCTTCTCGTTCATCGGGGTATCCAGGTTGGGCTCTTGCATCATATTCACAATCTTGTCTAGAACCTTGTTGAGCCTCTTGGTGGGTGCCCACTTGTCTCCAGTCTCAATCATGTCTTTGCACACTTCTCCCTTCTCACTCACGTTCGGGTGGTAAATCTGAGTCTTGAAAGTAATGACTGGGGCCTTGAAGGGATAGTTGTCGAGATTGATTTCAAGAGTGAACTGTCCACCTGCAAAAGGAGACTCCTTGGGGCCGGAGATGTTGACTTCCCACAGCAGATCGCTCAACTTCCGGACCACGTGACCATCCTTTTCGAGATCGATACGCTCTGTTTCAAGTCTTTTTGCCATTGAAAGTGAACTGGAGAATTGTTTATAAATGGTGAAAGATCAACTCGCTTTCAAGCATGTTCTGACGTTCTCCGACTGACACAAATTCCTGGGAGTCGATAACCTGTCAAATGAAAGAAAAATCTATTTACCCAACCTCTCCTCCTCTTTGGCTACTGTCTTTTCAATCCGTGGGTGAGTAGCGTTTCGCACACTAGTAGCACTCATACATCCGGATGATTCCATGTAAAAATTATGAACTTCTTCGATCATGAACTACAACCAAACAGGCTAGCAACCAGTATGGATTGCTTAGGCATGGCTGTTCTCTTCCTCATGGGAATATGCCTATTAAAAAGTTCGTTGGGTTAATATTTAAAACTGCTGAAAAAGTACAACGTTCAGACTGAGAACCTACGGCATCATCCAAGATCAGCTTGCTGTGAGTTCCTCCTCAGAGGCACTTCCTAATTCATTGAGCTCCTGCAGAACCTCGTCAATCTTCTGGCAATCCAGCATTACGCTTTCAGTCAGACTGGCAGTGAGTGTTGAGATGGCAGCCACCGATGTGCTGGAGGTGTGGGTCAACCGCTTCACTACTGCCAAGAAAATGGAGAGTGAGTTCACCCCAAAAGAGTTGGGGTGAGTCGATATGAACGCAACCATCAACTGGAAGGCTTCGGCAAATTTCAGCGGGAGCATCTGCATGACCAGCTAGTCGGAGCAGTAGGAATAAGGAGTGTGTAGATTCTCGAGTTTGCCGGCAGTTTACGCTCTAACCCTTTCTTCCATCCAAGCCACCTGACCTGCGCTGTATTACCCACCGGTATTGGTGAGCAGCTGTTCTGTAGGATAGTCCCTGTCCTCAGCCATCTACATTCAGCCAGATGATTACCTTCAAGGCGATCCGTAGACTGACCGCGGAGGCCAGTTGGTAGTGCTTCTTTTCCAATTCATGTGTGCCTACCAGGAAGGCGTCTAGAACTTGCTTCGCGAGAAACTGGGTTTGCTCATGAAGATGAAGCTCTTCTGCATGCTACATAATAGTGGACATACCTAGAATTGCCATGACAGCAGGATGCTGTAGTGTGATTGCTACATCCAACTCGGAAATATCTTTGTGGAAGAATTCATGGAGAGAGCCTTAATGAGAGCTGCCTTACGATATCTTGAAGGACCAGCTGAGACAATGAGACGGTCTGAGTCCCAAAAGAGCTCATGACTTAAATGATTATAAGGAGACCCGTGAATCCGCCACTTAAGCTGTCGTTTGAAATCAAAATTGACCTCACACCTCATCAATACCCTGCAGCAGTTCAAAAGCAACAATCGATAGGGGTGACGTACCCTCACCGGACTTATTTTACGGCAAATCAAGCAGAAATTGCATTATAAACTCAGGACCGTTGAAAATTCACTATCTCACGTGAAACACACGACTGAGTTAAATATATAGATGCTGCTGGACATTAGAGACTGTAATAGCACCGGCCTATTCTTCCCACAGGAATTTGTGTTCACTTTCGAGGGTGGGTATGGGCACATCACCTGTGAAAGTTCAGTGCTTTATCGCAACTTTGGAATTCTACAACCAGCTGAAATGCAGGCAGCCCCTCTGTTTGAACTGGAATGTTTGATTCGTCTTTGTGCTCTCTGTGTCATCCAAATAATATGGCGTCCCTCACAAGGGAGGGCAATAAAGAGAGCGGGAGGCGTAAGGAGCAAGATGGGACTGCTTGGCGTTTAATCCCACAGCTAAATTCATCGGCTAACTCGAATTATTCGGTAGTGCGGTAGGTCCGTTTCTTTTTCGGCCAGGACCGTTTTAAATTTGATCTAATGATTTCCAGCATAGAGCTCAGGGTAGGTTGTGCTACTCCGACCGATCTTACACTCCGTTTGAATATATTAGCTAACTTCATTGGCATCGAGCTTTCTGTAGCCACTCCATAAAAAATCTAGGTGTTCCCTTGCTCATGATAGACAGTGGGGGTGAGAAGTGAGTCCCTGCGAATTTTTGGATCACAAAAGACTCATTTTTGAATCGACCGGTTACCTGCACCGTTGATGATGCATGTCCAGCCTCCAAAGGGGGATATACCTCTGCGAGGCAGCTGCATCATCCCCTGGCCATCGACAAACCGGTTCGGTAGGTCACCAGTCAACCCCAACAGTATTTTAAGGGCAGGCTGATGAGTGAGGCAGTTAATATAAAATTAATTAAAAACCAGCAGCACTTCAACCCCTCCCAGCAGCTCGGGATTGATTGGTCGCGAGCGCAGTGAATGCTATTCTTTGATTTGTCCCCAACGGCGAAACCGTTAAAATTCGGTAACGCAGTTAAGTTGCTTAATCGCAAAACATGCTATTGTTGATTGGTCAAGCCGAACTGATACGCGGGTATGAACCCCAGCCATGTGCTTATTGAAGAGTCGTGATAGATAATCAGCTCAGTTCACAGGAAGTAATCGGGAATTCTCCGAGTTATCTGGGGTTACGATTCTCTTGGAGCTGGCTCGTACTGATGGTAGTTAAGGTTTAGCTGGTCGTCGATCTCCAGCACACTGGCTTGGTTGCCACAGCGGTAGCAGTAATTTGGGGCCGAAAAGACCGTCACGCATTTCTTCCGATGCGCATAGTTGTAACCTTCCATTACCAATTGATGAGCTCTACAGATCATCTTGAGGTTGTTGCTGTAGGTGAACTTGTCAGTCGCGTCATTACCCCAGGAATAGCCAGCACCGCGAGGAGAAGGTCCAAAACCTTGTCTCCCTTCCTCAGGATCTGACCAAAGAAGGTCACACATAACACCATGATGTGGCACATCCTGCACTCGGTTGAAGTTGCGTATCTGGTCGATCCTGTCGATATCAGGGGAGAGACCTCCATGGAGACAGAAGAACTGAATCAAAAGGCGAAGTACCTGCCCATCGATGGTGGCTGCGAGTGGAAGGTACTGGAACAGATCTGTGAACATTTTCCACACATTTTCGTTGCCGTATTTCTTAACGCACTCCTCGTAGAAGCCATAGAGCTTGTTAATTTATCTAATTGAGCACCTTCTTTACCTGTTCTAATGGTTGCCTCGAAGCAAAGTTATCCTGTCCTTGTGCTTGATCTTCAGCACAAGCACGTACAATAAGGTCTCGACGCTGTTGAACCCTCGGTCCACATAGTCGCCCATGAAGAGATAGTTCGAGTGCTGAATAGCGCCAACCAGTACCGGTAGCTTCCCACCAATCTCAAACAGCTCCAGCAGGTCGTAGAATTGCCCGTGAATGTCGCCACAGACTGTCACAGGAGCCCGAATTTCCTTAACATTGGGTTCCTTCATGAGAATCTCCTTAGCCTGAATTGAAAGGCAGAAGCTACCTTCTCGTACACTATCTTGACATCTCGCTATTCGAGTGCTTTGCAACCCTGCAGGGTTTCAAGGTACTTGTCGACGCTCATGCAGTTCTATTATTATAGATTCTTCCATTGAACAATGGATCTATACCCGAGCGATCAATCTTATTCAATGGGGAGAGCAGAGATGCTTTTCAGTCTTCAGATAAGTTATGAGGTTGACTGTTGGTGGATGCACATATCAATCATTAACTGCATTTTAGTGTATCAGTTTCTAAAGCAGTCGCTTCGTAGCTTGCCTAGTGGAACTCCATGTGAATTGAGCCTATCGGTAGGTCAGGTTATGTGACTGATTTCCTTGCTGTAGGCGAGCCGTGAGTCCTGAACGAGGACAGCTCGGTTATGGATGTCGAATTTTCAGTCGATGAAGCGTTTGCAGTTGTCGATGCTGTTGTGATCTCAGAGTGCTCATAGTACATGTTTTTCTCTTAAGAAATAACAACTGTCTTCCGCGTTGTCGAATTCTTTTTCCGCTACCCTTCGCAGGCTAAAATTTTCACGTTCCTGACTGTATTCTCTAGGGTTTGCTCAAATTGCTGACGTTACTTTTCGCGCATCGACCTGATTACATCCATGTTTGCTAGCATGTACCTTCTCTTGGCACGCTCCTATGGACTTAAAGATTGCTTTGCCTTGAACACGTATTCCTTGAGCAAATAGCACACGCACACGATGGTGAGCATCCATTTGACACATTGCCAGACCGTCAGGTCCGATATTAACTTGGTGAGCTATTCTTGCCCCAGAATGTTCATACTCGAAACGACGGCAATAATATTATGTAGTTGACTGAAGTTGGGCATGATCAGTGTCAGTAAGAGGTGTTATACGGAAGCTAACTTTCCTCTTTGACCTCTAGAGCGATCGACTTGTACTATCTGTAGCCTGCGAAGTTGAAGTATATACAGTTTGTGCAGAACACGAAAACTGCCATTCGATGGATAGTGTCTGCATCGATCCTACTGACGAATTGCTCGTTCTGGAAGCTTACTGCAAGATGGTTGAAGAGGCGCAGCAGTCGTAGGATGTCAAGGGTGATGAGAATAAAGCAGCAGAAATAGCTCAGCTGGGTAATCGAGTACATGAGGAGGAGGCAACTCGCGAAGTATAGCGCCGATGTAAAGCGATCGCTTGTGAGAAGAAACAAGGCGTAGAGGAAGGTGAGTATCACCATGACCTGCTGGATGCGAACGATTATTCTGGATTTTTGAGTGGGAGGAGGCACTCGGTCACAGGAGAATAGCATCAATTAAAATACTGACAATGTGAGTGGCATAACCAATATTAATCTTGAATGTCCTCTGTGGGGGATACCGACGAACCTCAGACCCGATGTATTGATAATGAGAAAATTTACAAACTTTCTGAAAGAGCTTCGCAAGGGCGGACCATCCGTACGGGATACCATCGCTAGCACCGCAGAGAAGATCAACAAAGATGAGCCAATAGACCGACAGGACGCAAAACCCAATGCAAACTTACAGCATTTGTAGCAGATGATGGATAAGATGGACAAGATGCTAAAGGACTCTAAAAGCGAGTGGTCAATAACTGATGAGGGCAATGACAAGCGGAAGAAGAAGTGATTTCGATGTGGATCATCAACTCGACGGAATAGCTTCAGCGGTAGAGCCTACGATTGCTTTCGAATTGGCGGAGCAGTTTCTCTGTTTGTAGTTAAATGCGTTATGAGGGTCTTCGGAAGAAAAGACTTTGATTCGCGCTGCTTTTCATGCCTGTGGTGCTTGCAGTTGCCTTTGCTAACGGTGTTGATGTATTGTGCGAACGAATTTTACCAACCTCTCTCGCAGGCAACGATGGTTTGGAATCAAGCAGTGGACTTCTGTATCGATACTCCAGAGTTGAATAGTTCGGTAATTCGTCCTGAATCGGCGGAGTCTTTTCCTGACTTTTATTCAGTAGTTCCCGTAATTGCTCAATCTATTTCTTGGATCGTTCAATCTCCAGCTCGAGGCGATTGCGTAAGCTCTTTTCTGCCAGGATGTCTCTCTCTTTCGACTGCAAAATGGTTTAGATCTCACGGCTTTTATCTGCCTTTCCAGATCGACCTTCTTACACTTTAGTCCCCTAACTGATGTACTCTTATGCTGTCGCTCTTCCTTTCGGCGAGGTCAGTCTCAGTGCAGACCTTAAGTTACGATCAAATCTATTCAAGTTCCTGCCTTTCTACTCCGTTCGCCCATACACACTCTTTTGAGGTGGCCGCTAAATATCTGAGTGAGCAGTACTCCTTGCCTTACCATCGAACTTACTTGCCTCCGGCGTATCTGGTTTCTGCCCTTGCGCTGCTGAATGCTTACTTTGAAGGATTCTTATTCTTTCCTCGAAATCGTCGAGGCGAGTTAGACTCGGACTAAAAAACGATTTGGTTTCTTCTCTTGTATTGGTCTCTCTGTTGTCTGGATGTGCTTGCCCTTGAATAAGTAAAGTCGGGTTTTATGGTCTCCTCCGATAGCTTTCTGTCTATTTATGCTCCAGTGACAGGAGATTCTCCAATTTTTTGCCACCTCCACGGGCGATCCTACCAAGCCCTCCATGGCTACTGTTTCGGTTCAGGTAAGTCTATACCCGAGTGTTTTATTGTCCAGTATGTGAGCTCTTGTCCAGATTCAAATTTGCCGATGGAGAGCATCGCCTACTGCTGTTGCCGGACTTCAAGTCACTGTAATTGCTGTGTCTCTGAAGCCATACTGCATATCGGCAGAATACCCGATAGCTTAGTCTCCCTTCACTCCCCAAAGATCTCGCAATATGAGCGCAAAGTTGGTCATCAATGGTGCAGTGCTTCTGTACTAGTTCCACGACCTGTATAGCAGTGAGTTCTCCTTGAGGGCAGATCACTTCGAACAGTTCATAAGGATCTCCCAAAGCTGATAGCTTCGCTCTCTGCACCTTCAGCCTCCGATAATTGGAAATGAGCTGCTCAAAGATACTGATAGTGCACTTTTCGCATACTTCCGAGAGGTGAGGTTTGATGGGACTATTTTGGATTTCCATCATCGCAATTTCGTCTCCAAAGAAAGCACTGAGTCTGCGATATGAAATAGATCCGCTCGTTTCTGCTCCCATCTGCTCGATGATATCAATAAACTCTTCCTAGCTGTGGGCGATGTACCGGCTTCGCAGAAAATTTAGAACATCTGCGGAAGTGGAATATCCACGGAGCTGCACATCGAACTCACGCATCAGTGAGGAGAGAGAGTACGACCTGCAGCACTGAAGCTCCCTCTTCCTATCGCTGAGGAACTTTTGGTTGAGGCCAAGCACGCGGAACAGCTAGGCGAGTTGCACCTCGACCTCGAAGGTGTTCATGAAATATTTGAATAAGCAGACTACGCTGGACTTTCCAACGAGAGATCAGTTAAGGTGCTTGATTTGAGTTGCCCAAAATTAATTTATCAAAGAGTTTGCTGTTGCACTCGGTAGGTGCTGATATACTACAACAGGAACAGCTTCAACACTGATGGAACAAGAGTTTAAACATTCATGATCAAGCTCCCTTGACCTTGAAAGCACTACTTGCATTTGCTGCCTGTGGGCTTGCACAGAATGTTCTTGTAGTTGTCACAGGTCAGTCTGAGCATGGCTGAAGATTTTGGTGTTGTTGCAATCACCGCATTTAACTTCCATGAAGGAGCTGTTGGGAACCTGAATGAGCCTCTTGGTATGATTGCCACCTCTGCCCACTGACGCAATCGTTTGGTGGAGTGTTCGGTTCTCAATTTATAGGTAGAGCACATGATAGCTTATTGCTTTCGATGTGCTCTGTGACTTCCTCGTTGATCTTCTTGAGGATACCTATCTCCATTCAGGCAGTCGTCACGCTCGCCATCTCCTCTTGTGAGAGCGTTGGTCCGGTTATACAAATCCATATTGTTTTGCTTAACTTCTTGGAGGTTCTGCTTCAGGCGTTCTCCTTACATTTTCAGGAGCTACTTATCGCCAGTTGGGTCTATCCGCACATCGTCATGCCTGGCATCCCTCAGCTGTGCTTCGAGGAATCGAATTCGTTCCTTAACAAAGTTATTCTCACCCCGGAAAAGTTGCAGCTCTGCTTAGTTATTTTTAACCCTTGGAGGTTCTGCAACTTGGTTGGATGGCGAAAGCACACTCTTAAACTCGTAGGCAATCAGCTTCTCTTGGATCTTCTGGAGTTCCAACTGGAATGCCTTATTCTCAGTGAGCTTGGATATTCTATTCTCCCTTTTGCAGAGACTGTACGAGCTCCATTTCTTTTTCGTAGATTATGATAGTAGCCTGTCGATTCTCTTTAGCAGACTCAACTTCTTGCGCATTACGCTGCTGTACTTTTCTTCGAGATCGCGACGTATTTGCTGTCCTACTTGCTTTTGAATCGCAACCTATCCACATCGATTTGCAATCGATGCCGTTCCTCAGCCAAGATCTTGTACTTGACTTTCTCCACAGATTTGTTGCTGATTGTTCTTATCTTCAACTGATCTTCCAGTCTCACTTTGTTCAGTTCGAGCGTATGGCTGACCTACCGAAGCTTGAATATGTCTGCTTTGGCTTCAGTAAGTCGAGTTTCGAAGGAAGAAATGGTCTTGGTGAGCTTATCGAAGTGCTGCTCATAGAATTTTATGCGTTAAAGTTTTCTTGAATGCGGGAATCTCTGCAGGTTATGATCGCAGACGATTTGTTTAGAGCTCAAACTGTCAATTACTGTCGGCGTTGTGATTCAGGAACCTCTTATTCTGCTGCTCGAGAATGAGCAGTTGCGCCTTGCTCTGC
>ERZ724508.2164-NODE-2164-length-10656-cov-3.637298_pt1 | contig 10656 bp, 5 predicted proteins | sample MGYA00376041_ERZ724508 | MGnify/ENA primary metagenome ERZ724508 (study PRJEB28724, sample SAMN07190887) | wastewater metagenome | isolation source: effluent of sewage treatment plant in Hong Hong | place: USA: Christiansburg, Virginia | collected 2016-03-01 ... | reverse complement strand
CGCTCGAATTACACAAGTGCAAAAATGTATTGACTATTATTATTATTTCACTTATGTCACTTAAGATTATAAATATGGAGTGGCTCGAGTCCATCATGCACTGATGAGTAATCGTCAAGCTCGAAGTGATGAAAAGTATGCTGGCCAGTTTTAGAAAATGATGGTGATTCCTAATATGCAAAGAAATGATCAGTTCTATGTATCGTCAATTGAAGAGGACTTACTCACTGCTGAGTTTCAGGTCGATCCAAACGTTGTCAAATAGTGGACGAAATTGGAACTAAAGCATCAATATCGAGTCTTGCCTCTCAGAGTATATTCGCACATGAATTAATATTACATTTTTGATTTGAGGAAAATTATGGTCCAGTCATTCAACAAACAAATCATATCAGCAAAAAGAAGCTTTGTATACAATACTTTCCTCATCTCGTCAGTGGCGCTCTCAATTATTATCTTGATAATAGTTTTGACGAGTAAGCGAAGTGAAGAATCCATTGAAGAGAAGCCAAAGGGATAAGAAGAGCAGAAAAACGTAAGCTCCAAAGAGAAAGACAAAGACAAAAAGAAGAGGACCAAGCAAGATTGATCTAGAATAGAAATAAAAAATACGTTAATAAAATATTATCTCATATTTATATTTAGAATAATAAAAATATCAGTTGATGCTATTTGGTGGGCGATCTTCAGTTTCTCCGATCAGCACGAAGGCCAAAAATACATCAAGGCAACAACAGCCAAGCAAATCACCAACAAAAAAGTAGGGCTTCAAAACAGATAATAATAAAACAACAAATTTTAACAAATCCCAATTGAAAACGAAAGAAACGATGGGAATTTTATATTCTCTTGAAGAAATATACACTCAACTAAACTTTAATGATTTTGATGCCTTCGCTCAGGAAAGAATTATAGAAGCTCGCAAAAATATTGAGAGACTATGTGCATTTTTCAAAGATGAGCCAACCTGTCCCAAGCATGGGGACCTCCTGAATCTCTACTGCTAAAATTAAAAGTAATTGATTTGCGTTTCATGCGTATACAAGGGCAATCAAGAACATAAAAATCATAAAATTAGGCCTCGTGAAAATGTTTAAAAGACAATTTAATTGTAAATGATTCGAAACTAAGAAAAAGCAAAAAGTTTAGTGAATCAGCTTTCAACGATTCAGTAAGAAATTGTGGCGATTGAGAAGGAAATATGTGAGAATTTTATGAACATATCTAATAATAGCATAAATATCATAAATTAGACGATAAAGTAGTTGTAAGCATTGAAATAGGAATACGACGGGAAGCTTTCCCTCTCCTACAGGAGGACAAACACAATAATAAAACGTTATAACTAGTCAGTGGATTTGATGATAAACTTAATCGACACCAATTTACAAAAAGCATCAACAATGGATAAGATGGGCAAGTACCTGCTCCTGAAATAGCTAAACAAATAGAATATACTGATGTAGGATTTGATAAGCAAATTCAATTAGAATAAAGTAATGTGGAAGCAATGGAAAAAGTCGATGAAATAGACATAGAAAATATTAGTTAAAAAGAAAAAGCAAAAGTTCAAAAAAGAAGATACTTATATTGTCACTTAATTCTGATTCTATATCTTTTGTTTATTAATATTATACCATTATTTATACAAAGATTAGTGAAAGAATAAGTATCACAAATCAAAGCTCTGATTAATGCAATATCATATTAGGAATTCCGTTAACGATTGGGTACTCTCTCTTACAGTTTGGACAGATCAGCTTACCCGTGAATATATGAGTCTACATTAAAAATCAATTACATCGAAGACAATCCTGTGCAATTTCTTCAAGAACTCCTAATTCTGCAAGTGCTCTGTTGGGTCTTTAGGAAAATTAGTCTCGCCCATCGAAGTTACTGTTTTGAACAATCCTATCCAATCTATTTTTTTCACGCATGACACTATTTTCTCTTTGTTAAACTAACTCTCTCGATAGATGGACTTTTCAACTTCGATGATCAAAGGGAAATTATTTTTATCGCATTTTGCTACGTTACATACCATAAAGTTGTGAGTTAGCAATCTCATCGTACTGTTGATGTCTTTTAATTAATATTAATATAAGGACTAACTAATAATCTATTTCTATTATATTTTATCTGCACCTCTCTTCCTTGTCCTCCCAATCTCCTCTTATCTTTTATTTTATATTTATTTGTGGAGCTAAATTAAAGAGAATAATATAGAATTTATCATCAAGTACTCAATTGATTAGATTATAGTCTATGCTGAGCTTCAATGAGCTACTTTTATTTCACACTTACACTATCATTTATGTCTTCAAGAGAGAAGAGAGCTAAGTTTTTTATGCACAGGAGTCTCACTTTCGGGCACTTACTCACTCGATATATCGAAATGAGCTTAATCACATACTTTTGGTTCTTCATCCATGAACAACTTGAAAATAAGGTTAATATTTTCCGTAAGTATGTTATCATGTACTAAACCTCGATGCTATTCTCTTTGCAACTTGCCACAGCCTGAAAAAGTGCTTCAAGAAATTTATCATTTTCAGTTTTGCATATCTATTCGAGTAAAAGCTCAAGTTAGAGTAAACTATTTTATTATGTCACTTTCTAAGTTAGTTTAATGATCTAATAAAACTATCTAACAGATACTTTTTCCCTATTTTAGAAGACAAATTAAACCAATTTAGTCACTGAGTCTTCTTCGTTGGTTGTAACTTCATAAAGCAAATCTGAAAGTAGATTATTTGTCTTGGATTGGGAAACTGGTTCATTTTTTTAGACTTTATCTGGGTTTTTTAGTGAGTGTATATAGCTGATAATTGATTCTCTTAGTTGGGGATCGATAGATTCTGCAATCAAGATAATTCTGTTCAGCAGATCCTTTTATAAACATATTAAGCAGCCAAAAAATTAGTTTGGATAAGTAACTTTGAAATGAGAGAGAACTGCCAAGCAGGGCAGATAGACCTCCTTATTGCTATGGAATTTCTATATATTCTTGCACATCAGCTTTATTAGCGTGGAGGCTTTTGACACCTGAAGAGGATGCTAGCACACTTTTGTGACCAAAAGATCGAGAAGTATTATTTTTTATTTCAAAGATTTGATATCAACTGTGATTTGACCCAATTGGACAATATATTTAGATGGATCGAGATCGATTACGATTGAAACGAGTTCTGACCCAAATTCATCAATTTTAATTGATTTTTAGACAAAAGTTGGGAATTAATTGCACACTAATTTGTTAAACAATTACTGATTGCATTAAATGGATTTCATAATCATTTACCCCATATGCAAATTGACTCGACTTCTCTTTTCATCAAGTAAGTGCAGAAATACATTCACAATTTTAACATATAGCTTCTCTTACAATTGATCGACATAGTCGTGAAAAATATGGGTGAGTTCTTGGATAGCAAATATTTTCATAGTCCAGGCCTAACCTGATTGTATTTTGGTGATAAGAAAATCTATATTGGATTAAAGATCCTCGATAACCATTGATTCATTGTTTTTAATAAAGCTTTATTTAATGATTTGGGAATTTTAAGCCGACAATGATTTCTATTTCTTTTATTTCTGACTATTTATATTTTATTTGTTTTGTAGGAGTGATTTTTCTATTTTCTCTCTTTTTTTCTTACTCTTTTATTTGCTCATTATTTATTATAGCTGATTTAGGTTTTATCTCACTGCTTTACAGGGATCATTCTTCCAATTTCTGACAACTGATAAGAAATTGGAAGGAAATTAGACATTGTCAGCTAGAACTAAGAGGTATGAGCTGATGCATTCTCTGACTTGAGTATTTTTGCTGTTAAACTAAGCTGCGAAAATTGTGTAGAGCTTGGGATGAGGGGAGTTAACTACAATAGATTTGATTAATTCATGAACACATGCAAATATGGCCTTATTGGTACTATTAATTAACTTGAAGATGGTGTCTGTGCCCAGTAGATTGATGGCAAAACTATGCATAAGTGGACCTTCTTTATCAAATAGTTCAATCAAAAACTCAAGAGTGGAAGTGACAACTTTAGAACGAGGATTAGCCAGCATATTCCTGATAACTGTGGTATTCTTCTGGCAGTTCATGGAGCGAGCTGTGGCTTAATCTATTTTTATCTTCTGCAAATAAGCAATTTGTTCATCCCAATGCTTGGAGTTCTGAATATTGAGCATAATTTAGTTACTCATTGCGGGTATGTTTTGAATAAAGTATAATTATTATTTCGATAACGAAAATACTGTTAAATTTCTATCACATAAATTATTAGAGAGTTGGCGCTTAACATATGAGTTATAGTTATAATATTTACAGTCGATTCATATTAAAATGATTACTAAAACATAGTCACAGACTTCATAGTTATCAATAGATTCTTCTATCTGTTTATCCATTGACTCCAGCATAGAATCCACCCAATCCTTGTCATCAAATCTCCCCAAGGGTAAAGAGGAACTAAACTTGCCTGCTCATCTGCATGAGGATACACATGCTCAAGATAATTAGCTATAAAAATAATTGCCCAGATTCGAGTAGCATAAAAGATCGTCTATTGAATTTGATAAATTTTAGCAATCTTAGCCTATGCTATTTGTGGGCTTTGTGGGCCTAGGCAAGAATAATAAAAATAAAGTCATACCTATCAGCTAGAGCAAAATGAGGATGGCGTAAAGATTTATGAAACTTGATTAATCACCATACTCCAAATAACCAATTACAAAACAGCAATAGCTCAATTAATCAATGAGCACTGAATCCATTGAGGATTCGAAAACTATCACAGATTAGCAATTCCCTGATTTTTGTATGGGCTTTAAAAGTGTGGGATCGGGTACAATGGTAAAAATAAGTGAGTAGTCTACCAACAGGGCTAAGATATTTTTAAATGATATTTCAGAATAGAAATAAACAAAAACAAAAATAAATAAAAATAGTAGTGATAATAATCGTTAGTCCGTTGAATTCACATCATTCGCCAATTTAATGAAGACTTAGAAATCGAAAATAGTTCCTAAATAATCGATGTTAAAGGGGAATCTATAAAAAAAAGCATGGAAGATCATTAAAAAAGAGGATTCAGGCAAAAAAATACTCGAAAATTCCATCCTGAGAATTAATTAAAAATACAAGAATATTAAATTAAAGGATTTGCCATATCCGTCCCTGGAAAAGCAAAGTTCGTTAGCGTAGAGTTGGGCAAGGTTTAAATTTTAATTATTTACCCACAACAATAATTGCAAAGTAAAATGGTGTTATTTTTGTCAGAAGTACCCAAATAAGTAAATATAAATTTCCAAATAATTTATCATTTAATAAGTATAAAGAGTCCTGAAGCCTCAACCTTCAACATCAAAAAGATTGACTCAGGTTCTTGAATTAATTGTGTTCAAACTGTACAGATACCAAGAGATAGATTCAGGAATAAAAAACAAATAATTAAACGCAAACAATCTTTTACTGTAACTCTATAAAAAATGTCTTTTCTTTGAAAAATAAAAAAGGGGACCACTTGAAATCAGTGTTTCTCATATATTTGCTAGCAGAGGCAAGAACTTGGGAAGGCATATCAATCTAGTAATAGTCAGTTTAGCCTATAGCCAATAGGGCGACATGTGCTTCTTAGAGCTGAGTGATGGATGGACATCGGTTTTCGCAGTTGTATCAGTTACAAATGAGTTGTTTCGTCTAATTGGGAAAAGAATTATAGTAGGGACAAAAATATAAATTGTTAACTGGAACCTACACCCAATCTGTAATATAGCATAATATCATCCAAAGAAAGAAGTGGCTTAAAGTGAAGCTTACTTTATTTAAATAAATTATAACAATTCAATGCCTTCTCAATATTTCTCGAAACTTGGATGGCCCAGGCATACGTTCTATCGATCTGTGGATAGAAATAAAGAGAATGGAGGCAACATTGCCATAGTAGAAGGAATAATACTGAGGATGTTTACAATAAGAAATAATAAAAATGCGGCAACTAATTATTTGTAAATTTTGCTGAAGGAGGGTCATTGTATACTGATGAAAGTGACCTTAGCTGACCAAATAAGCCTCGTAGAACTATTTCGACTGTACTACTGCTATCATTTCCTCAGAGTAAAGAAGATATCAAACTCATTGCTCTAATTTTTAGCTAATTCGAAGTATTATGAAATTAATGATGATGAGAGAGTTAAAAAAGTATAATAAATTCTTCAAAAGAGACTACTTAATAAAAACTTAAATTTCCTAATTGATGATGAGTGGAAGGAAAATAAAAAAAACTATATTGATGTGGTAACGAAAAGTTTGTAGTTTAAAGTTGGCGAGAAGAAAGTATGTATAGATTAAAAGATTGAAGGAACTGTGCTTTTACAGCAGTACTCCTTGAGTGACCAACCATAGGGAATTATGATAAGCAAAGGAGATCGGGGGAGTTGTTTGCGAAGAATTCCGAAAATATACTAAAAAATGGATTATCATATTTTATGAATATCTCTTTATTTATAATATATATTTAAACATGGCGAGTGTCGGCGGAATAATGATCGCCATTGCTGGCGTTACCTTCTTCTTCTACATGACTGGCTACAAAGGGCTTGTCGTGGTAGCTATACTGTTCGTAATTTTGATGGGACTCATTTACTTCAAACAAAATATGTTATTGTATATGCCAGGTCTATATTTTTTAATTTAGTCGTGCCAGGCTTACCTAAATCTTCATCATAAAATCCTTTCGGCATGAGGCATCCAAATGAACATAATTTATAGTCCGTAGATTTGACATTGAATACATCAGATGGTGTGATAATAAGGGGATGGCATATCAAAGCCAATCGTTCCGAGAGGATAATTATATATTTTCATTAAAATGCAGGAAGTAACATGTCCATAATTAAGATATCGGCACACGGCTTTATTATGTCAGAGAAATAAGTATGAGAACACACTCGGATGTCATTTTAGTCGCATATCGAGGCTACTCGGATAGCTAGTCAGTGCCCTCAGAGAAGGGATTAATGAGAGATTCCTATGCAGTCATGTAATATGCATCCTCTTATTCCAAAGAGCATAACAAAATGCCAATATATGTCCTCGGGAGGAGTCTTGGTGGAGCAGTCACAATAAACTTAGCCGTTCAAGAACTATATAAGGATTAAATCAGAGGTTTAGTACTCTAAAACACATTCACAAGTATAGGAGATATGGTGGATGTATTATTTCCTTTTTTGGGCCTGTTCAAATTCCTACAAACTAATTTTTGGCCTTCGATTGAGAAAATTGGAGATATCAAAGTTCCTATCCTATTCATTAAATCCCTGCAAGATGAGTTAGTCCCTCCTGAACATATGAATAGATTAATGCGGGCTGCAAAATCTAAGAAAAAGTAATATTTAATTAAAAGGGGAACTCACAATAGCTCGTGGGATATAGAACCTGAAAAATACTTTAAACAACTTCAATAATTTTTTGATGATTTAGAAAATTGATCAGTTCTATATGTATTTTAGTTTTAAATAATTTTTATGCAATTTAGCCAAACCAACTTTATGTTTAAAAATAAATACAATTAATCTTGTTTATTAATATAAGAGCAATCATCCCACAATGTCAATTAAACAATAAATAATTCCCCAATCAGTCAGCTCTGAGGAAGAGTTGAAAGGTCTCATCAAGATAAGAAAATAAATCATTTAAAAGATGTCGCAACTGTCAAAAAGAAGATTTTTCCTTGAGGCACAACCCAAGATCAAACTATCATAATAATAAAACGCCTAAAACTTAGGTCAACCCAAAAAAATGGTGAAGCTTGACTCATGTGCCAGTATTTCAGGGGTATCTGATCAACAGACTCCCAAGAAAGATTAGCGCCATCGTAGCTCTACAGTTTTATCAAAATAATAAGAGCAATCAGAGACAGTGAGAAAAATAAACGAATAAATGGCAAAAAGAAGCAGAAGGATGTTCCAAGGGCTGAACATGCACTTGGATAAGGCAAAAAATAAATTACAACAATAAAAAACTAAAGTAATATATCTTTATAAAAAGAGAGAATAAACGAATAAGATAATATAGAAGATCCAAGAGAAGGAAAAAGAAAAAAGTGAGCAACTCCTTCGCGAGGAACTTTAAAAAATAAAAGTAATTATTGTTAACATAGGCAGACATAATACCTCCAGCAGTAAAAGTTGAAGAGCTAAAATTCTAAGTAAATATTACGAATTTAGAATCTGATATTAAAAAATAGTTATAATCAGTATGCAAATGCATTAAAATCATTTACCTTCACGAAAACTGAACCTCCAATTTCTTGGAGGCCCACAAACATAGAGAAAGCAGCTAAGATTTTGTTAAGTGAGAGATAACACGAAATCTAAGTAAAATATGATGGCTAATATAGTAAAAAAATCGAAAGATAATCGAGTCAATAGAGAAATATGATAACAAGTTCGATTACAGCCTCTACCTCCTTTAAAATTAACACTAATATTACTCGAACATATTAAAAAACTACTACAAAGAGCTGGAATCATATTACAAGACATAGTAAAAATGAAATTTATTATTAGAAACCAGCCATAAATATATTGGAAATCAGCACATGATTCATAAAAATTGGAGAAACTAAAGAGCGGGTAAAACAAGAGGGTAGCGGCAGTAAGATATCCATTTATATAGATCTTATAGAAAAATAAAAGAGAGTGTGATTAATATTATAGTGAGAAGATCGCCATTTTGAGATAGAGGCGAGATAAAGGCCATTTAGACCACGAAGGATAAAGCCACTCATTATCTCCTCAACATAAGTAAGAATAAGATTGATTGACAGGTGTTGCATAAAATAAATCTAGATATATCTGAGTATTAATCAACAAATAAACCATAAATACTTATTATAAATCAAAACATAATATAGTTTATTCACTTTTATTGCAGCCACGGGTCTGAGAGGATCGACTACGCGGATGCTCGCTTTGAAGCATCACAGTTTAGCATTCTGTTCAGGATATTTTTCAAATTTTTTGACATTGTCTATTTTATTGGGTATTTTCCTTGTTGAATTAATCTATAAAGTTAAGGCTCATTTGTCGCTCTAAATGGTAAAGTTCCGACAACTAACAAATAGAGCATAACTCCTAGAGCCCACACATCAGCTTCTGCTCCTCCATATGGAGTCTTCTTCGTAATTTCAGGAGACATAAAGGGAGGCGTTCCGCAGTATGTTGTTAATTTGGTATTGGTCGGAGCACTAAACCCAAAATCAATGATTTTCACGTTTCCTTCATCGTCAACTAAGATATTTTAAGGTTTGATATCTCGGTGGCTAACTCCCCGCGAATGGCAATAGCTAATAGCTTTTAACACTTGCTTAAAATAAAATTTTGCCTGCTGCTCTGAAAATTTTGAAGTTTTTCGTAGCAAGCCTGATAGACTTTGCTTTCCTCCGTTGTCCATGAGAAGAAGTATTTTCTTTTTGTCTTTAAATACATGAAACAGTTCAATTACATTTTCGTGCTGAAGTTTTTTAAGATGTTTTATTTCTCTTTTTATACTCTCAAGCCTGTACCATTATAAAGATTCAGTTTTCTAATAAGTTTTTATAGCATAGCACTTATGTGTTTATTTATGAATTGCGAGCGTAACTGTCGAAAAGCACCCTTTTCCAATGTGAGACATTAGTTTGAATTCCTTAAGAATATTAATGTCTGATAAAAAGCAATCAAAAAAACTTGATTTTAGAGCAATATCCTTTTAGTTTTTTTTGACTATTGTATCAAACTATTGGTTCTCTCTCATTTTTTGAGATGGTCTTGAATAAGAAGTGCCACGAGACACTGTTTGAGTGGTTTGAGTTGTATTGGCTTTCTCTATCCTTAGCCTTCGAAATGGAATTGTGCCCAGAGATTTCTTTCTGGACGGGACAAAGCCTTTGCTGAAAGAGAGTGTGAAACGATTCCCCTATTCTGCTTTTAAGATAAGTAGTACATTGGTTCTCCTAATTGAAGAGATGCATTCGTTACTTAAGAATTTTAGTAAGTTTATTAAATTTATTAACTTTCTATAAGACATTAAATATATTCCATATAATTAATTAGTCTTAAATAAAAAGATACTTAAATTACATATATAAAAATCTGAACAAATTCATTGGCCTTCTCTTTTTAATGGTGATTTAATATCTTCAGAGTAGTTTAGGATAGAATATTTTTTATACCCTATACTTCTGTAAATTAAGGACGCAATGGCAAAACTAAAAGGGATAAAGCCAAACACTCCCCAAATATAGCTAATCGTTTGATAGGGCATCCTTAAGAGAATATAAAGTCCATAACAAATAACTCCTAATATTTGAAAGAGTAATTCTAATGTATAAATATTTGAATACGAATGGAGAATGGCTATTTAGCGAATGGCAAGCCAAGCAGGAGCAAAATCATTTGAATTGATATCATGATCAAACTCACAATTAAAAATCCATCCACATATTGAGTGGCTGATGCATAATTAGATGTTTGGACTTTGGAACGGGCAATGTTTTCAAACTTTTTATGATTTCAATTACTTTCGTAAAGAATATGCAAGACACGACGAGGAGATTGAGTAGAAGTACTGTGAAGTATAAACGTAGCAGACCTTTCATTTAAATA
>ERZ724508.2163-NODE-2163-length-10662-cov-5.639766_pt1 | contig 10662 bp, 15 predicted proteins | sample MGYA00376041_ERZ724508 | MGnify/ENA primary metagenome ERZ724508 (study PRJEB28724, sample SAMN07190887) | wastewater metagenome | isolation source: effluent of sewage treatment plant in Hong Hong | place: USA: Christiansburg, Virginia | collected 2016-03-01 ... | reverse complement strand
TGAAAAGATATTACGGCCCCTCTGTGTCTACTCCATGGTTGAAAAGATATTACGGCCCCTCTGTGTCTACTCCATGGTTGAAAAGGGAGTACACAAGAAGCTATTCAAGCCATTGGTGACAGAAATCACCCATTGTTATGGGCCTGAAAGTGTTATTACACTCACATCTCTGTCCAAGTTGGGCATGTTCAATGAACAGGGATCCTTGCCGTTTCCACAGTTCCAAAACAACTTTAACGAGCTCAAGAAAGAATTCAAGCTGATAAGCAGGGAGACAATTAACCACGACGATCCGAGGGACATTGGGTTTGCTTATGGTGGGTATACACCTGTTACTGTCAAACTTGTAGAGCAAATTGCCAGAGGTGGCTGGAGAGCCATTCCAAAGGTCATGCGGTTCATCCCTGGAGATGTCATTGCACCTGAGGTCATCAGACCCTGCACATCAGCCAACCGTCCAGTGATTCTGGTTTATTATGTGGGTGGGGTTACCTTCGGAGAGGTGGCGGCGCTACGACTCCTGGGCAAGCTTCTAGGACGGGAAATGGTGGTGCTCACCACCGAGCTACTCAACGGCGAATCGATGCTTCGGTCGATAATATAACCTCGCAGCTGATTCTTCTTGTTGTGGTTATTGCTTTAGTTAAAATGGGGAACATTGAGCAGAAGGGATTGCTGAAATCCTTCAGTCCTGCTGTGGTCATACCGGAAACTGAACAGCTTAGCCACGTGAAGCGTGTATTGCGATTCTACAACTCATGCAGCGAGGATAAAGGAAAGAAGAACTTCAAGACCTACCGGCTGGGAGAAGTTGAGGTGTATGGACAGTTTGATCCCGACACGAATCAACTGACGGGATATGGGTGCCTCAAGATCGACGGCGAGATGGTCTTTTAGGGAGAATTTGTTAATTCTCTAAAGAACGGCTATGGAGTGGAGTACGAGAAGGGCAAAGTAGTCTTCGAAGGCAACTACCTCAACGATCGCAAAGACGGATGGGGAAAGACAAGTACGTATAACGGCTAGTATTGTCGCGATAAGAGGCAGGGATGGGGAATAGAAGCCAACTCAACAGGTCGGTACGAAGGCTTCTGGAAGAACGACCACTACGAAGGCATGGGAGCTAAATCATACAGCGTATTGGGTCCTGAAGAAGTGTTGGATTTCCTTTTACAAAACTAAACCTCGAGTGAAGCCCCATCTTGCGACATGTATATTGGCGAGTGGAAGGAAGGTCAGCGAAATGGTGTGGGTAAGCTGAAAACATCGAAGGAATCATATCAAGGCGAATTCGTAAATGACATGTACCATGGGTAGGGTACCCTGTTCGTGGGCAATGTAATGCGTAAAGGCATTTTCGACCGTGGAAGATTTCTAAGCTCTTGATCCTGATCATTCATTGATATTGATAATTGGCCTGCTATGCTGTTGGTACCGTAGTTTCGCTTGGAGCAGGATGCAAACAACATTTAGGTGACCATTCGTCTGCCATACCTCAAGGTTAACGCAGTGGAGTTCCACATCAGTAGCAATTGCTTCAAGTTCTTCTTGAAGCCGTACCTGCTCAGCTTGGACTTCGAGCAGCGACTCAAGGAAACGGAGGAGCCAGCATCAGCGCAGTACGATCATAGCAAGCATCTGCTCAAGGTTAAGCTACTGAAAGAGACGCCGGGCGAGTAGTTCACAAAGCTGGAGATGCTGCCACGCTTGTTGTTGGGAGCTCGTAAGAATAAACGACCGAATGACAAGAAGGTGGTGTTGCAGTGTTCGCACAGCTAGATCAGTTATGATTAGTCGGAGGAGGTGCGCCATTTCTCCTACGGCTTTGGAAACAACTACGAGGGGATATTCACTGACTACGAGGAGGAGGTACTGGAGCTGTTCGACTTCGACCCATAGAAAGTTCCAGTGGAGGAACGTTAGAAGCTCTCGCATGACACGGTGAAGCAACACTTCGACTACGAATCCTACCTGTTCGATCTGTATGACAACGAGGAAGAGATCAGCCAGATTACCAAAGTTGAGTTGGATTTGCAAAAGGTCGTGGAGTCTCCGCCGGAACGCAACGAATTCCTCGAACTGCTGAAGCTACCACCGAAGCACCTGCTGCTATCCAAGAGGCTCATTAAACCAACTGCCTACCAGCTGCTCGACATCTGTTTTTGCTACCTATACTAACTGGTCTGCATGAGCGGCTAGCTGGGACCTGAGAGTACCTCAACCATCAACCGAACGAGTGCAGTATTCCGCTGCAACCTAAACTTCTCAAATAGCAAAAGTGCTCGATAGCCTCTAACTGAAGCCTACAAGCGGTGTATAACTCATAGCCTCTACAAACATTTGGCGATATGCGACAAGGTCAAAGAACTGCTCGAGAGATACTTCAGCCGGGAGTTAGCAGTCGATGTGCTCTGTAAGCTGCGAAGGCTGTTCGCACAATCGGAGGTTCGGCACTTCCTGAATACGATCTACGTGGATGACTTTCTGCTGTACCTTTCTGAGTGCACTTCATAGAGTCTCGTGGAGGTGCGAGCATAACTAAAGGGTATGGAGATTACAGCCCAGTAGCTGGATTTAGACATCGACTAGGAACAACCTGCCACATGATTTTGCATGCGGACGCAAGCGTTGTCCTCGTTAGCCAAAGATGGTTTCGTGGACTATGTTTACCGGCACGGACGTTATGAATGACTTCAAGTTCATAACGACTGGTAGAGTGCTGAAGTTGCTTCACTGCTGGTTTATTAATCAGCGTCGCTGAAGCAAACCACTGCAAAATAAAATGCTTCATGCCGAGCGTAAGCACTAACCGAACCAGTAACATCGGCAAATGCAGGTGCTTAACTTTCAGCGGGCATTGCATATGTGCAAATTATGAGCAGTGGTATTCCAGCGAATCCTTACGGATTGGCCGCAAGAAGTGGGCAAATGAGTTTTCAAGAATCCCCATCAAGAGGTTGAGTACAGTTTAAGTGTCCGAGCGCGCACTGTTAATCAGTATCATTTTATTTGGCACTATCATATCATGGGCAACAGCAATAAAGGAGTCTCGTCTCTGCAGGTGCTAAGGCAAGCTCAGCCCGGTGAATGGCTTTCAGTGGGAACTCTCGGACACTGCGAGCTTGTGAAACATAGTCAGCGCGGCTTCGAAGCCGAGCAGTATACCATACCAAGAGATACTTCCCTATCGGAGCAGGAGGAACTTCAACGCTATGAGTTCAGGTGTGTTCAGGAGAGTAACCTGGTGAGGGTCCACCAGGTGGAAAGAGTAAACGTAGGTCAGCAACAAGCAGGAGGGTATCGAGTCCGAACCGAACGGATCATTGCCCGACTCTCCGAGCTGAAAGAGCTCGGCTTCGAGCAGGGGTTGTACATTCTTCGAGAGGCTTTGGTAGGTTACAGAACTATCCTCCAACTGAGAGGCCCAGTAGCAGTGACTGACAAAATGATTGGAGTGAGTCAGCAGGGCAAAGTCAAAGTATGGGTCAACGAAAACTTCGCTAAGTGCTCTCCGGAACAGAAGGATCTTCAGCCTACCACTGAAATCGCGATGGTTGACGCTATCTACAACTTAGTGGGGCGACGACTTAAAAACGGAGCCTTTCCAAACGTTTTTCGGCAGACATACGAACAGGTTCACATCCGCAACTTCCATCATGTTCTGCAGATGATTGGGCAATTCGCTGCCAGCAACAATCTGCATTTACCAGACAGACTGAATCTGACTCCGATATCACCACAGAAGCCTGCCATCGTAACAAACGGCTCATTGCCAGTCGGAGTACGCCCTCCACAGCTTCAACATGTTAATCAGCAGTCTCAGTTACACGTTGTGAGTCATCCAGTGCTGCCGCTTCAGGGTAGCCACGTAGCTGAGCAAGTCTTCCGTCAACCATCAAATATGAGAAGAGAAATACACCAGGAAATTCATCAGCAACAGCAACAGAGGGTGGTAGTAACTCCAAGAATCAACACTCTTCAGATTAGCAACGGAAAACCTGTAACGCCATCACCTATCAACCACCCGACCCAAGTCGTGACTACTACGGAAACAATTGTGCAACCAAACCTCATCGCAAGAAATGTCGTGACTCCAGTGCACGGCCAGAGGAATGTTGTTAATGGTGTGCTGCTATCTGACAGGAATCCGGTAAGCCCGAGACCGGTTGTCTCAAGATCGCCGATTCGATAGGTCGTGGAAATCATCAATCCACCCATCGTTACGATGTCGACAGTCGTCGAGCCAACGATGATAATGTCTCATCAAGTGCTGCCAAGAGTTTCCTCAAGCCAAGGACTTATTACCAGGAATCCTCCGTCTTACGAATACCCACGAAGCAAGCACATTGACATGCGAAACGCAAAGGTAACTGATTATGCTGAAATCGAACTCATTGGTGTTCGAACTAAAGACGACAAGCCTCACGTCACATATGTACCTGCCGATCCTTAGTTTAAGAAGGATCTAGGTCACGTGGAGAAACGCGATACGGTAGCGATTCCCAACCAAAGAGCTAAGAGCGAGTACATCCAAAAAATTATGTCCAAACCAGCCACTCCAGTTCCTCGCAACAACCGCAAGGTCAGAAGAACTTTACATGAATCGAGGAATCGAGAGCTCAGAGGAGAACCAATTCTCCATGAAGGTTATGATGAATTCATGGGAAGACTTCAGCGTGGCGAGCGACCTAAATCGACATTGGTGAGAGCCTCATTTGCTGGAGGCCGTCCCGATAAGGTCATCGAAAAGCGTCCAGCAGAATTCGCAGCTGAAAAGATTGTTACGGGTGAGACAACAGTTGAGAGGAGTCCCAGAAAAAAGTATGTTTCTGCTGACCCAATTAGTCTCGGACAGACAAGAAATGAAATGAACAAAAAATCCAAAAAGCTGATTAAGTTCCCCATCAAAAGGCAGGTTATCGTGACAGGATACGAAAGGATGAGCTTCTAAGCCGACCTCGAGCCAATCATTAAACAAACGCATTCAACGAGATAAGTGAAACAAGCATCGCCAAAGAGAAGGGACTCATCCCCTGAGGAGACTCCTTGGAAGGGCATGAACACCTCGGTGCTTTCAGGAAAACCATTGGCTGTTGTAAATCCAGAGGCTCCATTCTTTGGACTTGCCAATAACAAGTCAATTAGCTTGAGTACGAGCAACGTTCAGTTCAACTACTCCAATCAGCCAGCTCCTGTTGTGCACCAGGTGACGGTCCAAGCACAACCCACAATGATCGAATCTACCATCATTCAGCATCATACCCGACCACAACCAGTAAAAGCACAGCAAGTTCAGCAGGTTCAACAGATGCAGCATATTCAACCAATACAACATGTACAGCAAGTACAACACGTTCAGCAAGTACAACAGGTGCAGCAGGTCCAACATATTCAACAACAAGTTCAGCAACAGGTGCAGCAACAAGTTCATGTCGCCCAGCAGGCCATCCGCCAGCCTGAACCCGTTCACCAATAACAGCAATAGCAAGCAATGATTAGGCATTCCCCACCAAAGAAGGATATCCAACCCCACGTGGACTTCCAACATCCAGTTCCTGCCCCCGCTGAGCGAGTTCCTTACCAAAGTGGTGAGTAGATCCTTAAGATCATTGAGGAGAGCAAGAGATACCGGATGGGAGCTTCAGCCAGTCTTTAGGAGGTGCTGAAAGTAAATACCAATGAAAACAGCATAAGTCAACAACAACAGAAAATTTCATTTACTTTCAATAGCAATAGCGGTTCGCCTCAGAGTAAGTTTGAAAATCGATATCAAGCAGCGCAAGTTGCCATGCAATCCACCGTTGAGGATGATATTAGTTCGCTGCGACCTGAGACTTTGTTTGAGCCTAAACCCCCATCCAAGAGGGAACAGATCGGCTATAGCCTCGAAAGTAACGGCTACCAGTCATCCAATCAGCAGGCCTTCGGGTCAGCTGCGAACAGTACCTTGAAAGGAACCTTCCCCCTGGTAACTACTACAGTTTCGAATATTAGTAATAGCAGCAACAACCAGCTGTTCCACAGCTTCGGAAATACCAAAACCCCACAAACATTCTAGACCTATGAGTATGAGGAGGAAGAAGTTGCCTACTACCAAAGCGGCAACCAAGTTGACTATTACAGGAGGGACTACGAGACGGTCGAATACGGCAGCCCAGGCGATAGTAAATAGCTGCCTAATGTAGACCTTAGCCAAGGTGTAAGGCTCGATCAAACGGCCGATTTCCCAAAGGCCACCCGAAACAGCCAACCCAAGCTTACCTACCAACAGCTCAAAAAGGAAATGCTTAAGGTTCTTCCACAATGATTGCTGTTCGGCTGATTGTTATGCAGATGTTCATTGTAATGGCAGCAAGGGAGCCCAGTAGCTGTTGGTTTGAAGTGAGGCTATTTGGGCGGATGGATAGTTTGGCCAATTATCAAAGTCTTCAGCAAATGATTGCAAACTGATTGTTCGGGAAGTTGATTTGTTAAGCTTACTTGCTATACGTGGCTTATGGTCTGCATGCTTGAAGAGGTTATGACGGAACATTGGAGGATGCAGAAATTAGATAGCTCGTCAACCTGCTAGCTACTTTCTGAAGATCACATACAATCGCAAGATGGGTCCTCAACCTCTCGCTTCCCTCTGTGTTGTCCCATGCGTCTGCTAGGAGCTACCTTTTGGGAAAACAGTGACGCTCATTTTGTATTTAACTTATCGAAAATAGTGTTGAGGAGTTTGATCGCCTCCAGTATGCTCACATTGCATAGTTGACATGCGGGTAGTCTCAATGATGCAATAGTTTCCCTTGAAGAATGTTTTTCTGAAAACAAACCAAGGTAACAGTATTCTGGCATTACGTCACTACACTGTCCTCGACTGCTCGTTTACTATTGAGTTAAGCAGGAAGTTGTGATGGCGCTGAGCATCCCAAACAGTTGGTTACCATATGCCTAGGATTTTGGTGAGGGACGTTGCTCTATAACTTTTTACTCTCTAATTTCAATGAAAGGTTCGGGAATACGCTGGGAATGTCAACGGGTTTCGCGGCAACGAGAGCACAAATTCATCGGAATGACTTCCTGGTGGCGGTTCGAGCCAATAGTAAATGGCTATTGCCCTGTGGCTACCACAACAATTATAAACATTTAATGAGCTTTGTGTTTCTCCCTGAGGCGCTCCCCATGCTAGGTTACGACTCCCAGCTGGAGGAACTCCAATCATCTGTTCAACGGAGTTTCCTGCTAATCAGGCAACTTGAAAAGGTAGCCAGCGATTTACACAGCGTGTCGAAGAGCTTGCACAGACCCACGAAGACATCATTAAGGTGCTAAAAGAAAGTCGAGCTGCAACCAACAATGTATCCAAGAACACTTACGATGATATACTGCTCGAAAGGTTGTTTCCGGCCTGTGACTACGACTATGCTCTTGCACTGTTCGAACCCCTCAAACAACCCCTATATAAAGACAGAAATTTTAGCATGACTGTTGGCTTGTTCGATAATGAAGGTAGACCCATACACAACAGTAATAACCGGATTTATATAGGCAGCAAGCTCCAAGTCAAGCTGCTACTGTACACTGCCGCTGAACAGCCAAAGCTTATTCGGGAGACACAACAAGGCGAGCCGATCCTCAAGGGCAATGAACACACCGATTTGGAAGGTGGTAGGGCGATTTGGCGTAAAATCAGTGTCAGAGAGGTCTCCAGCAAGTTTGAGAAGGGTGTAATTCATTTCGTGGTGGTAGCAAGCGCACCTGGACTAGACAACCCTGACATAAACTTCGAGAAGGTTCGACCACTCGTTATCCGAGATGTTGCGATTAAGGCCAAGAAAATTTGAACTTACATACATTTGTATCTTCCAACCAAGACTATCCAAAAGATATACCAACTGTCTAGCACAACATTTGTAACCCAACCGAACTCAATTAGTAAGCATTTCAGAAAAGGGTACATCCATCTTTTTGTTGCTTCACGGCGACAACCTTGGCTTGCTCTGCTGCTTCCCATCGACTGTACTCTTCCTGAATCTACTTCTCCTTGCGCTGCAGGGAGTTCTGCATCTACACCCGACGTTTCTACAGCTTTATAAGCTCCTTATTGAGTTTGTCACTTTCATCTTGTAGTGCCTTTACATCCTCTTCCAGGGATCGTGGGGTCTTGGCCTCCTTCTCTTTCTGCTCTTATTCGTGCTTCTCCATCAAGGTAAAATCCAAAGCCAGCTATTTTTCTTTCTCAAGCATAATCTTGTATTCGTCGTTTACAAGATCGTGCTTTTTCTGGAACTTCATCACCAGTTCGGTGGTATGTGCCTCCAGAGACTTGACTTTGATTTGCCTTCCTCGAAGCCGGTCAACAGTGTCCTGCCATTTCAGGTTTAGAATCTGTTCTTGTACGACCTCTGCCTACTAAGCCCCTGCCTGATACTTCTTCAGCCTTTCAAAGAGATAGCGATCTTCGCAGTCATCGCAGATCCTCTCGAAGACTTTTCCCATCTGCCGTCGCTTTCTCAGGTGATCTTTACAAATGTTCATTCGACAAAATTTGCTGCGTTAGTTTGTCGACTTTGTACCATAGCTTCTTCTTGTCCGCCTCGGTGAAGCCTTGTAGACAGACTCCACATGAATCGTTGTTGGGCACTTCTGCAACACGCAAGTAAATACATTCGATGGTGTCAACTGGATCATCAGTTGGCTCCCAAGTGGGTCCGCTGTCGAGAAAACTCTTAAGGAAGCTCTGACGGGTAGGTGATTCGCTTGGCTTCGGTCGGCTATTGCGCATGCTCGTTAGAGATTATCAATATGTAGATTTGATAGTTTCAATCCATACTTAATCATCGATACACTACTGTGGGTCGCTATATGATCGGAACAAAGGGATACTTGTATCGATGGGGGATGTCTTTCGACCTCGCTCTCAGTTATTATTTAACTCCAAATATACGCAACGCTGAATGGAAGAAGGTCGTCTCATGGTTAGCAGTGAACAACCGATGTTCATGGGTCAGCAAGCGGGTGGTGCTGGCGGAGAGCCTAGCATCAAGCAATCGTCCATTCGCGATAACATCTCCGTTAGGTAATGGCAAAGAAAATTTGTAGGTCTGTGAACGACAGTATGCCACCTGAGGCTCTTGTAAAGTACTTCGAACAGTACCAACCTGAAAGTGACCTGCCGATCATCGAATTGCACAAATCCTAGCAGTTAAAACTGAAGAGGTATAAGGAATGCGCTTACTACGGTGAGATGCTCAACAATAAGAGGCATGGGCGGGGTGTGATGGTCTATCATAACGGGAGACTCTATGAAGGTGAGTGGGAGTCTGACTATAAGCATGGAAAAGGTTATGAAAAGTTTACCAACGGGTCCAAGTATGATGGTCAATACGTCAACGGAAAGCCAGAGGGTGTCGGTACTTATCTGTGGCCCAATGGGGAGCTTTATGAGGGCGAGTGGATCAATGGTTTAAAGCATGGTTCGGGAATGTGGAGAGGTGCCCGAGGCGATTCGTATATTGGTGAGTGGAAATTTGGGAAGGCTGATGGCTACGGGGTTCATACTTGGGTGAACGGCGATCGTTACGAAGGAGAGTTCAAAAGTTGTCTAAAGCACGGAGAAGGAACAGAGAAGTTTGCCAACGGAGACATCTACATTGGCAGTTACGTAAATGGCAAGCCATCAGGTTATGGTGAGTATTACTGGGCAAACGGAAGCTTTTTCAAAGGAAACTTTAAGAACGGATTGAGACATGGAAATGGAGTGTGGAAAAGAGGTCCAGGAGAGTCAGATAAGTATGAAGGCGAGTACGCTAACGATAAGAAGAGCGGCTATGGTATATTTACTTGGGCAAGCGGAAATACTTATAAGGGGAACTACTTCGATGATGTTCGTCACGGCTACGGAGAAATGTACTGGAACGATGGGAGTTGTTATAAGGGCAATTGGGAGAAAGGCATCCAACATGGAGAAGGTAAACTTTTGTCCTAATCCAGGTTAAATTATCATGCCCGGTGAATCTCCCAAAAGAGGAATATTTGAAGAGAATGTGCTGATATCGCTTGTCGATGGTGGTGGCAATACTGCTGGTTTCAGTGATAAGGGTCATATTTCTCAACCCTTACCCCAACAATATCGCCCAATGGAGCCTATTGAATAAACTCACAATGAAGACTCGAGACAAGGATTTATCGTTCGTGCCAATCGAACTTCTCAAGAACCTGATGGTATCAGCAACCACTCTCGTGCTTACCCTGGACATGCTAACAATCGATTGCATATCAACAGTTCCCATCGAGAAAGCTCAGTCTCCCAAAAAAGCGGGCAATCTATTCGAGTAAATCGCCTGTCAATGAGACCAACTTACGCCAATCCAATTATGAGGGAGAGTTTTGCGAAGACTTCCACCAACAGGGGTTCCAAAGAACACGTCCGCCAAAAGATTCCTCATTCTTCTTTCTATCTGCACCAACTGAACAATCAACGACCACTCAGCAGAGACACTCACAAACTCAACAGTAGTGCACTAAACGAATCGGCAGGCGAACCTGGCACTCGCAGTATGGGTGGTAATCACAGAGTCCGTCGAATCCAAACTGGAGCTGCTCGGAAGGATATGATTCAAGAGATGCGATAATTCACCCAAGCAAGAATTAATTCAGGTGGGCCAGGCGCAAAGC
>ERZ724508.2162-NODE-2162-length-10668-cov-4.161877_pt1 | contig 10668 bp, 20 predicted proteins | sample MGYA00376041_ERZ724508 | MGnify/ENA primary metagenome ERZ724508 (study PRJEB28724, sample SAMN07190887) | wastewater metagenome | isolation source: effluent of sewage treatment plant in Hong Hong | place: USA: Christiansburg, Virginia | collected 2016-03-01 ... | reverse complement strand
GCAGCCTCTTTATTCGGGGTCACTATAGGATCAACCTTTACTGGAACAGCAATAGTCTTGGATTGTACTGGCAACGGCGCAACCACTTCAGGCTCTTTGACTGTTGGCACTTCTACGACCTTCTGTACAACTGGAACAATAACAGGCTCTTGCTTTTGAGCTTTTACCTCAACCACAGGAGTTGGCTGGATGCTTTTTGCTGGGCTTTCTTTGACTGGTTCAGGATGCTGGTCATGCTTGATGGTTTCAACTATAACTGCTTTCTTGGCGGCGTTCTGGAACATCTTCAACCTGTCGCTCAGCTTCATCGGCGATGATTGTCCTTATGCTACTGGTTCTGGCTGAGGATGTGTCGTGGGTGTAGTGTTTTCTGGTTTTAGTGGAGGTGTCTGAACAACCTCTTGCTGCACTGGTTTAGGCAACTCTGGCTTTGCTGCAACCGGAACCTCTGGTTTAATGGGAACTTGTGCAACAAGAGCAACCGGCGTTTCAACTTGCTTTGGTACAACTACTGGAGGAGTAACCACCTGTGGTAGCTCTGTTCGTAATTGCGAAGGCTTGACAACAGCAGTTTCGCCCTTCGCAAGCCAAGGAGCTGGAACTACTTCCTTTTGCTTTAGACTTTCTTGCTGGGGTACTTCAGTCGGGTGATGGAGTTGATGCACTGCCGTTGCCACAGTCTCTCTAAACTGTTCCTTACGCTTTTGCGACTATTGCTGCTGTTATGCTTTCTGTTTTTCAACGACCTGCTGCCACATATTCAACACTTTCTTCGGTTATGGAGGTGGGTGCACAGCCTCGACTGGCTATTACTTTTTCTGTGGAATCGGTTGTTCCTTTGGTTGTACTGGAATCACTACTTTTTATTAAATCTTCGGAGGTGGAGGTAGTGGTGTTTATACTGGTTGGGCAGGCTTTGCCTTGACCCAAGGATGTTCGGGTTTTGGTGGTTCAACTGGTTGTACCTTCGGCTCAACTGGCTTGACTGGACTTATAACCTCAGCTTTTGTCACAGGAATCGTTGGTTTTACTGGTGCTTTGCTCGGTGTCTATACCACCTTGGGTTCGGTTGTTTTGACCTGCCCAGGCGCCACCGTTCCTGTGCCAGAGAAGAGCTGTTTAGTTCTCTTTACATCTTCGTTTCTGTCGTGAATCGTCTTTTCCCATTGACTCACTCTGGACCCGACGAAGATGGGTTTGTCGTCGATGATTGCATTCTACCCTTTTTGTGGTTTCTTCATCGAGTCTGTGGTCTTGGCCTTCATCTGCTCGCGAGCCTCCTCCTCCTCGATGAGCTTGAGCATTTCTGCATCACTGTTCCATGTCGGGGTGACAGCAAGTGTCTGCCTATTGGCCCTGGAATACTCATCCATGCTTCAATCCGGCAACCAAAGATAATTATATTTCCTCCATAGTCTAACTCCCGCATATATCCAGTACGGTAGGACGAGAGACCGACTAAAATGCACAGATACCGCTCCCCACCGTGTTCAAAAAGAACTATTATTTCTATGAAAATTATTGCCAGGCTGTTCTTTGTAGCTCTGCTGATTGCCAGTTTGGTGTGCGGGAAGGTGCAAAGGCACAATCTCACCAACTGGTAGTTCACAGTTGCTGGCAAGTTCGACAACAAGAGCTATTCTGCAAAGGTACCCTCAACAATCCACCTTGATCTGCTTGAACACAAGCTCCTTGAGGACCCATTTAAGGGCACCAAGGCTAATGACGCGCAATGGCTTGCTGCTGCCAATATCACGTATAAGACCACATTCGATCTACCTGCAACCGATCGAGACGGTCACACTTAATTGGTATTCGAAGGACTCGACACCTACTCCAAGGTATTACTCAATGGAGTACCCATTCTGAACACGAGCAATGCCTTCATTAAGTACACCACAAAGGTTGTGCTTAAACCCGGAAACAACACCATCGAAGTGAAGTTCGAACAGTCGGTGAACCACGACAACAACGAACAAGCCAAAGATAGACTACCGTTTGCCTACGGACACACCCGCAAAGCAGCCTATCAGCATGGATGGGATTGGGCACCCAGCCTGGTCACAGTTGGAATATGGAAGGATGTGTATATCCTCTCGGGAATCAAGACTGCCAGGCTCGACTGGGTGTGGATTCGGAATAGAAAGCTCGGAGTTGAGGAGGCGACTGTTAACATTGCTGCAGTGCTGAAGTCATTCACAAATATCTCAGACCACACTGTGAAGGTGATGATCGACGATAAAGATTACGGGCTCATGGCCATCAACAACGAGCTTGGAACCGGATATCTGGATGTGATCATCAAATAACCTAGATACTGGTGGCCAAGGAACGTTGGAACTCCAAATACTTATGAATTCACTTTCGTGCTGTATGACCAAAACGATAATGAGCTTGACCGCACACGGCAACTGTATGGAATTCGAACTGCAGTACTCAACACGACTGGCTCTGACTTTCAGTTCATCATCAACGGTCATCCAGTCTATGGAAAAGGAGCTAACTACGTTCCTGCAGATATGTTCCATCCGCGGTTTACCAACCCGAAGTTCAGTACTCCGTTTGGGCTCAAGGATTACATGGATACCATCGAGTAGTCCAACTACAATATGATTAGGGTATGGGGTGGCGGTCAGTACTAATCCAACGAATTCTATTAGGAGTGCACCAGAAGGGGCATCATGGTCTTCCAAGATTTCATGTACAGCGTGAACATCTATCCCGGAAGCTAACCGTTCCTCCGGACATCCGAGGAGGAAGTTAAGCAGCAGGTAAGGAGACTTCGCAATTTCGCGTGCATCGTACTGTGGTCAGGCAACAACTAAATTCTTCAGGGTATCCTATCTTGGGGATGGGGAGCCCCCAATTATCGAAAGAACTACGATCTGCTCTTCGAAAAACTGATCCCAAAGATATTGGAGAACGAATCACCAGACATCAGCTACATTCCTTCGTCACCGCAGTATGGGGCAGGAGGTGGCAATCGTGGTGATATCCATTACTGGTCCGTTTGGGCCGGTGGTGCTGGGTTTGCATCCTACGAATCCTCTGTGGGAAAATTTAATAGTGAGTTCGGTACTCAGGCATTCCCCGTCTACGAAACCATCACAGATTTCGCAGGCAAAGATGCCCTTGGCTACGAATCTCAAGTACTGCTTTTCCACGAGAAGCATAATTCCAGGTTCGGAACATTACGCCGATACATTCAAACCTACATGCAGAACTCAACTAACTGGTAAAAATAGGTGTTCCAGTCGTCGTTGGTGCAGGCCTTTGGAGTTGGCATAGCCATTCAAGCCCAGCGTTCAAAGCGGCCATTTTCTTGGGGAACACTGTACTGGCAGTTCAATGATGCTTGGCCAGGAATTTCCTGGTCATCCATGGACTATTTCGGAAGGTGGAAGGCACTACAGTACTACGCTAAACGACTGTACTCTGACGTGGCAGTTATGTATAGCTTCCACGATCCCAATCGTTCAGGGTTTATTGCAAGAATAGTGAACGACAAGCTCTATGATGTGGAGTGTTCTTTAACAATAAAGATCATCACTACTGATGGGAAGGTCTTGCTAAACGAACACTCTAACATCACTGTCAAGACCAACGAAGCCCTGAAAGTGAAAGAAGTCAAGAGCAAGGAGATCACCGATATGGGGGGACTTGCTAACGCCTCCAATATTGTAGTTTATGCTGCTGTTACCGCTGACAATGTCACCAGCACCAATACCTTCATTCTCGTTGATTACAAGAACCTCAAGCTGGAGAAGGCCAAGCTATCAGTGAAATGCGACTTAGGCCGAAACATACTGATCCTCCGTACGGACAAATTCCTCAAGAACCTATTCATCGATCTGAAGGAAGGCCGTTACCTCAAGCTGAGCGACAACTACATGGACTTGCTACCAGATGAGGAGCTTGAGCTTCAAGTGAAGGGAAACCTCACCGAATTGAAGGACCAACTGCAGTTTAAATCGTATCGTGAAAGCTACCTCAACGAACCGTTGGAGGTGGAGCTCACCACTGTATGATAGCATGTGTGTTACCAAATAGTGTGGCGCAGCATTAGCAAACCAATTTTATGAAGAAATTAGTATCGACGAAGTCGCCAAAAGCAAGTCAGCAACCCGTCAGGTTTGGTGTTGAGCGACAGCGTCCCACACCTACCACCCGACTCAGCAAGCTTACCACACAAGTGCGCAACCATACAAACAGGTTTGAATTCCGCACGACATCCACCAGCTCGATCGAACAATGTAACTAGTAGAAGCACCCAGCTCACAACATGTTGGAGAAGTAGTACTCGTTCGAGGACCGTACTCATCGGAAGGCGGAGACGTTAGATACGCGAGAGGACTAACCCTTCCGAGCAAGCTACTCGCGTCTGTCGAAACTCAAACGAACGGAGCACCGCCCCAACGAACTGAAGTAGCAGATAACATAACCCAGCAACGAGCTCAGTGAGATTCTGCAGCTTATCCACGAGTAGAAGCAGGCGATAACTGCCAAGATCAACCGAACGAATCTCAAAGCAGAAAACTACAAGCGGTTGTATCACTAAACAGTACCGGTTGATGCCAATTTAGGAAAGAGTACTGGAGCGTTAGCGGCTTGAGAAGCAACATCAATAGTCACCAGCCGTAAAACTGTCAGAGGAGTCCAAGGAGATCTACTCCAAGTTTGGGGTGATCCTGCAGCAGATGAATATTGAGCCAAGCCGGGTGCTGCCTGAAGATGTGTTGGAGCACATCACAATTGAGGAACCTACGGGAAAGGAGTGCCGCGTTATAGGCGATCCGGAGGTTATTCGCGTGCAAAAATTCCTTATTCGTAAGCTGGTGGAACGGCTGGAGCAGGAACGACGTAGCAAATGACCACCTTTCTTCACTATTCAAACCTATAGTTGTCCTCTAATTCTTGATGTAACCAGGCACGTAGAACCAACTCGCGACGAGGTGCTCTGATGTTACTAAGGAAACAGTCAGTAAAACATGCAATTGATTGACTATCATCGCCTTCTGTCAACGGTACTGGCCATGGGAGGGTACTTGAATGATCGATTCCGTGAGTATCACATCCAGATTTAAGCCTAACGGAGAGTTCACTCGCTGGTTGAGCCGGCGTTGATTCTTGCCTCCTCGATGTTCAACCTCCGGCCGACGGCAAGCCACTTTATCCTTCATTAATAGCCTCATCCGGTCAGCGCGAAACTTCTCTACAGACCTGTTGTTCCTTCCGATGTTTTCATTGTGGAGGTTATGGTAATGCTGCAGATAGTTTCTCGAAGGTTGCTTTTATCGGGGTGCGATATTCTGCCTATCGATGGCTGCTTTGGACTTCAGCTGTAATCCCTGATTGATACCGTGAATCAGTGCTGCTGGACTCCTCGATCGCTCATTGCGATTCATGTGGTTGAGGGAGTGATAGTTCGGATAGTTGTACTTCTGCTCTTCTTGCTTCATCTTGCCAAGGTAGTCATAACGATTGACTGTTCCTGGTCGTTTGAACATTCGATCGACTGCTTGATGGGATATATTGTGATGTAGTGCTACTGGTCGGTGGTGCTGATGATGCAGACCAACTGTATCGCAAGCTGAACGCGGTCGGTAAAAGCCTGCACTTCTATAGTCGTTGTGGCCTCCCAGCCTCCATCGTTCCTGCATTCTCAATAATATTATGAAAATGTCTGTTAGAGCGAGAATTTTGTCATTCTTGTAGCCGAGAAGTTTTGGCTTGGCTTGATTTGAGTTCCTTACCGGGAAAGCTTGGCCGACTCCTCCTGACAATCATCACCGGATGTTGATGGGAGTTGTTGCTCCAATCCTGACTGTGCCGATTGGTGGAGCGAAATGGTAGCTCTCTTTAGACCTTCTTCTCCGCTGAATGGCGGATCTCATCAGCTTTCAACTGCGTACCCTGAGTGCGTTTGAAGTTGTCTTCAAGGTTCTTGTAGAAGTTGTCCTTATCGATTTCTGTACGGATTCTTTCAGCTCGCGATCGGAATCCAACACCGGTTTTCTTGAACGCGACATTGCTAGTTGTTTATTCAATTAGCGGTCTGCGCAAACTTACCTCGAACTTTTTCTTGGCCAGTTGCAAATTGGCTAAGAGTTTGCTATTAGTGCTATTGAGATCTGTGGTTACTTGGATAGATTTGTCATAGAAATGTCTCGCTTGGTTCATCTACGTATCCATCAATGCGGTACCTCTTTGAGATGTTAGAATTCCACCGCCATGTTGTAGTAACCCAGGGCAAGTACACTGAGTCTATCGGATTTGACGATGCTAGGGAGCTAGTCCTTCAGTTTGTCTGCAAGTTGAGTAATTAGCTCGTGTTGCCCAACAATCACGCTCATCATTGCACTGTGAAGTGCATCGTTGTGCATCGACAGTGAACTCAGTACCGCGCAGATGTTAATGTACGTGTCAGATAGGTTCTTACTCGTCTTGGCGCGAGTTTCCATCTCCAGACTCTTCTGGAGATACATCAGCGCAGTCGTTAGTTTGTTGGTCTTGCGGTAGTAGCATCCAAGGTTGTTCAGAGTTGTCGAGCGAATGCGAGAGTTTCGTACTTGCAGTCCCTCTGCACGTTTGAGCAGTTTATAGCAGCTGTCGTAGTCAGTTGCCTCCAAGTAAATCATTGCACTCGCATTAAGGGTCTGTGCTAATTTATTAATGCATTCCTCGAGCTCTTCAGGGTTCTCGCGGTTCCGTGATAGAGCATCCACTGCCTTTTCAATAATTTCCAGCGACTCGATGAAGCGGCCAGCTTGGGTAAGCTCCTCGTACTGCTTCTTCAAGCCTTCGATATTGGTATAGGTTGGCTGTGACTACATTGGAAAAAATAAAATTAATAGGGTGCTGCAGTGGCGCTACCAAAGTACAGCTCGGTTCGACATCGAAATGATAACCCAAATTCTACTTAATGAACTCGCATCAATACACGCGGGAGGGTTGTGGTGCGGGTCCTTGAGTGAGTCTACTTGTTGTTTGTGGGATCATCCGAGACCCAACTCTTGCTGGTTCGGGTGCCACCACATCGATTTATTGCCCATATCCGCTCGTTTCAGTCCCAGCTGTTAGTTGTTGGTTTTGCATTGCGAGTAGTTGTTGCTGCTGCTGGCTGGCGTTCATTAGCAGGTTGTTCGCCATTCCTTGCTGCTGAGTGGCCGCGCTCGCAGCAAGTCCGGCTGCCAATTCCACATTACCGACTCCCTGTGGTGTATACCCAGCAATATTGTTTAAGTTGGTTGGCATCATCCCCACACCAGGATTGAAGGCTGCTGTTGCGGGTCCTGCAGGTGTCATGGTGTTTCCCATCAAGGGTGTAACAGCTTGTCCATAGAGACCATTGAGGTTTCTTCTACAGCAGCAGTACCAACAGGCGACAAAGCCAATCACTGCTACTAACCCATAGACCAGCCACAACAGTACACTCTCACTGGTCCACGCCGTACTTGCTGCTGGTGCATAGCTGTAGTAGCAAGGATAGCCAGAGTACTCCGGACAGTCCCCGAACTTGTCGCAACACTTACTCAGGCAGTCTCGAGCGTACTTACTGCAAAATTACATGAAAGTGCGAAGAATAATGATAGATACGAAATAAAAACTTATTCATAAGAGGAGATAGAAGCAGCAACTGACAATCATAGGAAAGGAATTCTCTGCCCGCTAATGCCATGGTCATGAGGTTTGCTTTGTTTTGCGGTGTAGTATTTCTTTGGGGTGGGCGTCATTCGTTAGGATTGAATCCTTTGGAAGCGGATAAGACTTAGTTTTAGGTCTTCCAAAGAACCATCGCATGGGTGGGGTACACTATCTCGGCTTGGGAAAAATTCCTTTCGGGTGGTGATGGGTTTCCTTGTTGGAAACCTGCTGTACCTTGTCGAGTAGTACATCTGAACTTCCTCGACCTCTGCAGGGCGGCGCTCTTTTACCATTCGATCCGACTCGAGAAAACTCAATGGCAAGAATCGTTTTTGTTTCAGTGGTTTTCTTACTGTGAGCGGCCTGAACAATTCAGTAGAGAAATCAGACTCCTGTTGCCTACTCCTGTTGATCTGATTCATTATGCTGTTTATAGCTACCCCTCGAGTCTTCCTTTCCAAAGTAGAATCGCTCGGATTTACTGTGTGTACGCTTTTTAGAGGAGTCTCGCTTGTCGCGATAGTCTCTTTCCGTTCCTGCTGACTGTTCCTTGTTGCCAGAGCTGCTTTCCTGTCTATTTCCTTCGGAGTCGGTAGCATCCTTCTTGAAGTTATAAAATCCTCCTTACTCTTCACACGTTACGGAGAACCAGTCCAATTCAGTCGCCCATTCCGACAGTCTTCTGCCCAATCCTATGTGTTGATTAGTTGGTCCGCTTCCAATAAGTTAAGGAGAGGATCATGAGCCTCGGCTTCCTTGGTCTTTTCTAACCGAAGCTGTCTTCGACTCCTTGGAGGTTGTTAACGCTTTCCTTGCAACCTTCTCGGTAGCCCTTGACTGATGTTCATGCACCTCTCAACTATAATAAATTAGATGGTCTTCAAATACATCACAGCAATGTCGCTGGGCATCGGCCTATCGGCTTTCATTTTTCAGACAGCAGTGCTGTACCCTTGGCACTTGGAGGTAAGCCACGAAATCGATGTGATGACACGGACTACGAAGTAACTAAACGAGAAGCTAAAGGCAATCAACGAGTAGAAGAAAAAGCTTGAAAGAATTATCAAGGAAAGACGTGACATACATATTGAAGGGATGCAACCCGATTGATATGCATAAATGACCGAATGAAGCGATAGGAAGGTCAGGCGGGTAATCGTGCAGTATCCCTTCGCTGGATACTCTGGAGCATTAACTTCTACTGTGCTAGTTCCAGTTCGTAGCCGTTATGAACGTTCTATGAAATGTCCAGCTATCGTTCAGCAATTTTTAGGCAGTCCTACAATCGCTTCTTTTTCTGCCGGCAATGCTCAACTCTCTACTCCAGGTACCTGAGCATCTCCACGGGGTTTTGACTGTAGTTAAGGCTGTGCATCACTGCTTTCTCGTTTTTTGTGCGCATTGCTTCTATGTCTCGATGCACATGCAACATGTACTGTTACCGGAGAAAGGTTTTTAAGGCGTCAATGCTCAGTGAATTGGACTATTCTCCCTCCGAATCCACGAAACGCTGGTTGAAGAATTCAGCGATTCGACTGCGATCGACACTGCTTTGTAGTGCCTCAAAACATTCATTTTCGCGGATGTAGTCGTTGAGTTCGTTGATCTCAGCTTCCTTCTTCTCCATAAATCGCTTGACCATCGACCGGAATATCTCGTATTATTCTACGTGGCTATACCCATCGAACTCGTGATCGAAGGAGTTGATGACTTGCTCGTATACCTATCCGAGAAAGTGCGTTAAGTTCTGTATTGGTATGCTGCGACCCTCCAAAAACATTGTCCGAACCACTTCGTTGTAGCTATTTTTGCAGGCTGTCGTTGCCGCCGTCATATTCTTCTTCAGAAGTTCAGACTGTCTAAACTCAATTCGAGTGGTACATGCTATTGACGTCCAACGACTGTGACTTATTTATCCAGCTCACCAGTCCGCTGATGGTCTCTTCGCTAAAATTAACTCCTTTCATCAAGTATTGTTTGCAGTGAGAAGCTGTGCGGAATAGACTGGTAAAGGGTTCTATCATCCTCACGACCTTCGTAAAGTGTTTTGCAAAGTTCCTGAAAGGATCGTTGTACTGACTAGTGCGCTGATTTGTGCTCCGCGTTGATTGCATTTGTTTCATGCCAACCTTTACCTGACTGTTGGAGAATTCGGAAAAGTGGTCTTCACCTGTAGCACCAAAGGGAATTGATCGGGTATCGTATGCCGTGGTCATTTCACCATACCCATAGCCATAGCTGGCTTCCTCATCGAAGGCATGCACCAAAAGACTGTTAAATTTATTCCAGCAAGGCTGCACGGTTGCTAGCGAACGTTCTAAGAGTGCTGTTACTCTTGGATCCGATGCTTCAGCACAGCAAAAATCTGCGAGTAGGTACACCACCTGCACTAGCCTCTGGCATTGACTGTTAGAGTTGGGCCGTAATGTGCACCTTAACAGATAGTAGCTACATTGGTTGTCATCGTAGCATAGTGGCCGTTCGAACACAGTAACACCACTGCACTCGCCTGTGGAGCTGCTGTCTAGACTAACCACGAACTTGAGCTTAGCCCCGTCGAAGATCTCAGTTAGCAGATGGTCCTACTTGTTTCAGCTCAGTGGATGTCAGCAGCTCAACGTGCTCCGCATTGTCTTATCGCATGGTGAGAAACGGTAGCTCACGGCCTAAGTCTAGCTTTAGTTGCGATTGGTGGTAAGCCTATGTTAAGTTGCACTCTGGAATGGAAGCAACCGCTTGAAGCGGAGGGCTGACTCGTGGTTACCTCTCGACTCTTCACAAACCGTTTCTTTTCCGAAAGGAAAGGTGCTGAGTGCCGCTGCGACCTTCTTTCTTCGAGAAGCCTGTCCATCTTAATAATTAATATCGCCTGATGAAGAGGTGCTAGGTGGTTGTTTGTTTATCTTTGGAAAGGAAAGATGGTCGAAGTGCTGAGGAATCTATCGTCAACTCTGACAAAGTTTGCCATCCATCATCACGACGCTTCGAAGAAAAATACCTTCGTTCACGTAATTGAGTATTCAA
>ERZ724508.2161-NODE-2161-length-10669-cov-4.589881_pt1 | contig 10669 bp, 7 predicted proteins | sample MGYA00376041_ERZ724508 | MGnify/ENA primary metagenome ERZ724508 (study PRJEB28724, sample SAMN07190887) | wastewater metagenome | isolation source: effluent of sewage treatment plant in Hong Hong | place: USA: Christiansburg, Virginia | collected 2016-03-01 ... | reverse complement strand
TTTTGTATATATATATTTAATTAATAACAAAAATATTTTCTGTTGTATGAATAAAGTCTTTGTTATGTATCTAAAAAATTATTTTTGGTTGTTCTTTGCTATATTTTAAAAAGTTCAATCGAAGTCCACTTAAAATTCCCCTTACTTGTCATAAACTCTGTATGCACTTTCTCATGCTAAACTTAATCTATCGAAGCGGTGGTCAATATTTTAAAAACAGAGGACTGTGGTAGCTGAAATATATTATCCAACTTATGCGAATGAATATTAAATTTACTTTCTTTGATAATTTGTTCATCAGGTTTTAATATAAATATTTGGTAAATCAACTTTTAAACCCGCATTGAGTATAAAATGTCAGACGAGTAATGTGCATTTGATAATTGGTAATAGGCTGCTGAGGAAGTGGTTAAAGAATTAGAAAAAGTCTAAGAGACAAAGCAAACTCAAAATATTACAACAGATGAGCAGCTTCAATAACAAAAATAAAAAATCAAATAAAAATAGGAGAAGGAAGTCAAAGAAGCGAAACAAACTTTAAAATAAAAAATTGCTGAGTACAAGTCTTTCAATCCTGAAAATTTTTAAACCAGAGTCATCAGTATCTCTTTATATTATATAGGTGCATCAGAATAAAGAAAAAAATCCATCAAACTAGGAGGATCGAAGATTTTAAAGAATGACAAAGACTTTACTGAATTTGCCAAGCAAATCGCATAGAGAATATGCTAAGGAGTGCCCGAACATTAAAATCTTGACTAGTAATCAATTAATACATTCTTTGAAGAGTTGTTGCTCTATTTATATGATGGACTGACCTGGTAAAACTTTTTTTAAATCCAAAAGAAATTAAAAGTAATGAAGAATTTACGAAAATAAAAAGAGAAAAAGTTGCAAAAATAAAAACAAAAGAAGAAAAATACGAAATAATAGGATAGCTTGGAAAACTCTAAGAGCTATCAGGATCGATAGACCGAAAAAGATGATTTATTTGGCGGAGTTGGTTTGATAAACTCTAAATAATTAGAAGAATAACGTAAGAAAATAGCTATCGAAAAGAAGACTGAGAAAGTGGAACAAAAATAATAAGCAAAGAAATAAAAGCCCCCACCTCCACCAGCCTAAGAGGACGACGATGATTTTATGTGAATAGTGCTTCTGTTGCTTACTAGATAATCACGATTTAATTTTATAATATAATGTTGTAAGTTAAGTATAGTTTATAATATAAGAATTCAAAATGAAAAAAACACACTTTCTTTTCATTTGTTGTGTTATTGGTTTGCTTTTGCCGATGGGCTTGTCAGATTAACCATGCCAAGATATTTAATTGGGTGATTACAGGTATAACTTGCATACTCTGAAAGATGATGTTTTAAGTAGCAGCACTTTATTGAATGATTCCACATATATTACGTTATCGTTGTGCAAGCCTAAAGTTTGTTAAAATTTGACCCTTAGTGGCTATGCTTGCATTAGAAAGACGGATGGTAGTTAAAATTATCCTGCGACATGTAATTAAGCTTTTATTTAGAGATAACAACTGGACCTTTGCTTTCCAGCTACTAGTTTATCGATGATAATGAACCAGAAAAAGGCATTTCTTTCACATATATACCCTCTTTTTTTATTAAGAATTTCACTAAAAAGTTTATCACAACGAAAATAAATATCTAATGCAGTAAAATTGAGAAAGATTTTAATTGTCAATATGATTAGTCAGGCAAAGAGCATAATTTCTTAACATGCACATATTACTTGAATCAAGGGTGCCCTGAACTAGCCATTAACTCTTTTTGGAAATTTTTAAAGAGCAATTCGATTGTTTTTTCAATTATTCTCTGGATTTGTGCAATCTTCCTACTCGTTTTTGGATATCTAGGCATCAGAATGACAATTTTACTTTATGGAATTTTTACCGGCTCATTTTTTGGAGTATTGTTAATTGCTGAAAGCTACAAAAACTTCGATCTCGAGTCCAATGGGCTTTTTATATTCACTGTTTGCTTAGCAGTCTTTTTAGGATTTCTATTTGGAATCTCTCTATTAACTATTCCTAAATTAGGATATGTCAACATTGGAGTGCTTGTTGGTGCTATTTTCAGCTTGCTATTACAGAATAGTGTCCTCTATTTAACAGGTTCTTTGCTCGCCTTTTATATTACTTTTGGAGTGACTGGGTTCATCATGGCAGTGATTGCACTAATGTAACTCAAAAACTTCATTATTGTATGCTCTTCATTTACTGGGGCTTTTTTGTTAATCAGACCTATAGGCTTCTTTTTGATAGGCTATCCTAATGAGCTGGTTAGTGGATAAAACTTTTTGATCAGTGTTAAAACTCCATGGCAATTCTATTTATATCTAGTAAGCATCATAATTTTAACAGTCCTAGGAATCATTATTCAATATTTTATTAATAAAAAAGTGAGTAAAAATATGGGAGGTGCAAATGGAAATTATTATTTGGAAGAGTAAGGGACAATTCGTTAAAAATTTAAAAAACTATTTGAGTTTAAATAAATTAAAGACTTGGCAAAAGCAGGTAAATTATAATTCCTTCAATTGAAAAATATTATATCAGATAAGCATAAAAAAGTTGATTTTCACCCTTCATAATTTGGGCAAGATGAGGATGACGGAGGAGAATACATATAGATGGAGAAAATGCAAAAAATTCAAGAAAAATAAAAAGAAAAGCAAAAAGAGAGGTCGGTATTCATCACTCCAAAATCTAAGCCATCATTGAAAAAAATCTCTTCTCAATAGCCTGAGTAGATTGATGCTGATGACTTGGAATAAATTAGAGACTCAAATTCAATTCAATCCCCCAAGAAAAACAAAAGAAAAAAAAATAAATTTTAACTAATTTACTGATAATTTTAAACTTCTATTTTCAATAATGATCAATTTTAAGAAAAAGGAAATTATAGCTTATCATTTTTTTCATCTGTAATCTTTGAAAACGACTTGAGAAAGCGTTAACAATTGCAATCCTGCGCTGATTCCTAAGTAGAACATATAAATTCCAGCCATGTTATAGAAAAAATCGAACAAAGTAGGTTTTCTTCTTGGGTATTTCTGACTGAAGGTCGATATCGCCCATATTATTAGACCTGCTGGCCAAAATATATACCCTACAACGGTGAAGTTGAAGCTTGATGAATCTGGAATTGTACTATAAGGATATTGTGTATTTGGATAGTAATAGAGAAGTAAACATGATTGACTAAATTGACTTGAAGCGAATGATTTGCTAACTACAAGTGGACCTAACCCGATCAGAGGGAGGAAGTAAAAAATGTAAGATAAATAATAGAGTATCCCCCACCCTGGAAGGCAAGGTGGATTATTGACAGTTGGTTCCCATTTCCACATAACCCAATTCGTAAAAAAATTTCTGAAGAACATATAAGCTACTAGGTAATAGAATTAAACTTCAGTCACGCTTGCCAACATCGTAATTCCACATAAGTACCCGATTAAAAAGAACTGAATAAAACTTAATAAAGGTTTGGCTGCCTCTGGGGCTTTCCTGTTCAATATTAATAAGCAGGCGTAGAAGAAAACATCCAAAACTGGATAACCATAAATCATTAGATAGGGGTAACCTGAAGTAATGTAGGTAACGAATACATTGTATAATGCAGGTATAAAGTAGGAGTATGTGAAATAGAGTAGCGCGATGAAAAACAAAGGGAAGAATGCGGCAGCTATTGATCTTTTGTACTAGGGTCTATTGTTTATAACTGATACAATGATGGTTAATATGACTGCCAATGCGTAAAACATGTATTCTCTGTAAATTGTGGGGATAAAAATGGTAAGTAAGATATCAGCTGCTAGCATCAGGACCAATGCGACTGCCCAGGTCACGAACTTGACAATTCTATTATTTTTAGACTAAATTATGAGATGTAACATATAAAATCCCAGTGGTAATTTCCACATGAGCCAGCTGAACACCAGAGCCAATGCGACTGCCTGAGGAGTATTTATTTCATCTGAAGTGTAGAGAATATTTGATCGATAATCAGTATCTCCGATCGTGAAATCACAGCTAGTGTTATTGGTTTGTAGATCCACATAGGGAGATACATAATAATTAACTTGGTAGTAAGGAGAATTCTGAATAGTCACAGCAAATCTAGTAATAGCCCAGATTCCGCCGTACACAGCAAGGGCTACGATAAAAATGACCCAAGATAGGATAAACCATAGACAAGGCCTCGGTGGAGATTATTCAAGAAGGGGAGCTGCTTCACCCTATTGGTTGTCTTATTGTGGGGACTGCTTTGCTAGTTGAAGTTTTGTTTATTCGTGAGATTGTTGATACATTTTATGTCGACCGTTTGGTTTTCTAAGTTTGTATAAACCTAATGAAAAAATATATTATGCATAAAAGTTTAATTGCAATAGATAAATTTGATAAGAGTAATTCTATCTCACAACTTTCTTATTCAGCTCCATAATACAAATTTGTTCGTATGATTACCCTGCAGAACAGAAGGGATGAGCGTAGAGACTCAAAAGAACGAGTAGTTGTAGGATTTAAGGAGGATATGAAAAATAAAAATTGGAATATTATTGTTATATAAGGTTAATATAAGAAAAACGAAATAAAATTTCAATATATATAAAACACTTATATACAATACTATTAAGTAAGGACCAACATTAGTGAATATGTAAGAAGAAACACTTAAATAATTAAACACAATGTTAAAATAATAGGAAATTTCAGTATGGTCAGGATGCATCTACGCTTCCGTTTTTCTCCTCATTGCATATGGGTGCTATAGGCTGAAGCGAGCGCGCATCAGGAAAATTAAACCGCGGCACACTCTCAAGTACATCTAAAAGAATAAGATTATCATCGCTATTTAAATTAAAGATTTTGTTGTCAAATATTAATAAAGGCCAGGCCATGGATTTTTGCCATTAACTATACAAATTTCCTACTCCTTTCTATAAAATATGCGTCGCAAGCTATTCGGACTAGGACATTACTACAAGCCCATATTCCCTGTGCAGAAAATAAAATAGTTTATGCATGGACTCTACGGAATAGAAAAAGTTTAGTTGATGCTCTACACGAGTTTGGAACCTCAAATAGCAGAAACAATATTGTCGAAACTGGGCATTGACAGGTGCTTTCCCACCAACATGAGAAAGTACTGCGATCTAGAGAATAGTGATGATCAAAAGCATGCAATTGAAGTTGATCAAGAATCAAGAAGAGTAGTGATTGTGACACCCACCTACGATGACCACCGAGACGAAGATTAGAAATATTTCTTGGTTTTAAGACCAAAAGGGGAACAACAATTTTTGAAAACATGCCTTAAACTACTGAAGAATTTTGTGGAGAAAAACCAAAACATTAATAATCTACATGATTAATTAGGAGACTTAAAGATCAACTACGACTCAGAAATATCTGAGAGTGAGTATTGATTTATATACGGAATAAAAATAACGATAATGAATCGAATGATGGAATAAATTATTTATACTAATTATTTTTTCCAAGCTATTATTGGTTTCTACTAGAATAGTGGGGTAGCTATGCTAATCAAAGGTGCGGGGAAGATATGATGAAAATTAGCAGTATTATTGACTAACCTGAATTAGTTATATAAAGAAACTGCATAATTTTATTATGTTAACTCAGATAAACTTGCATAATATTTATACATTCGAAAAACAATGCTTTAAAATATTGGCAAACCATTAAGTTTCTTTTATGACACCACACTAAATATGAAATAAAAAGCGTGCACCAATAAAGAAGCAAGGAATTTTAATCATTTAGGCAATAATCTAGAAAGCTGTTGTCTTCTTTCGGTAAATTCAATTCCTGGCATTGGACTAGAATCCGCGTTATATTTCGTCGAGACTGCGATCCAAAAATGTGTTCAGGACCAGAACTCGAATAGCAATTTCTAATTTAATATGGAGTAATACTATATAGATCAAAATGGAAGTTTGGTTTTCTTACCCAACCGTATAATAGGCAAAAAATCAGTTGATGTTCAAGACGAATAAATTGTTGTTGCAACCATCATCAAGCAAATCTCTAAAATATGTTACGCCAATTGTTTCCATGATTTTTGTAAATATTTCCAGAGAGTTTCAATTTCGAGCAAATGTGATTTCAAATTCGCATTGTCAATGATTTAAGTCTACAGGTAGTGTGGCAAAATTAACACCAGTGATAGGATAGAATATTTTCAAGAAGGCGAATATAAAAGCAATAAGAGAAATATATGCGAATTAATATCAAGTTAAAGATTGTCTCAAATCAGTGAAATCAGTAAGTCATTAAAAAAATCGATGAGACTATCTAAAGCAACATCTGCTAATACTATCAATTCCAATCCTTTCATAAGGCAAATTACAGTAAAAAGTATCGGTAATTCATCGCAAATTATGGAATCAGTGGAAAATGGTGAAAAAATATAAAAAATTAAACAGAGTTCAGTATCTACAGCCTTCAAATCATCTATTAATTAGGACTCTATTTCTGGTAGTACTATGAATTTAGGAAATAGATTAGGAGGTAGTATTTTAATCGATCCATACAAAATTCAGGTTAATCGAAGCTTGTTTCCAATGAGCTTATAATAAATTGATTCTCAGAGCGAAGAAACTGAGAAATAACAATCATCTAATTTATCAGTGAAAAAGGAATCCCAAACAGAATCAATTATAATCGAAAGAGAAAATGAATAAAGGATACTGAATATGAATAATTGGGAGAAAAAAGTATCCAAATTAGTCAAATAATCAAACATGAAGCAAAGCTATACAATAGAAACTGAAGCTGAGAAGTATCTCAATAATAAAATCTCATTAGAGTCCGCTCTTCTAGGAAAAATGGCTCGGGTCGTCGTGAAAAGCTTGTTACCTGCATCGCAGTGATTAACTAGATAATTTAATATTTTTCAAAATCTAACTAATATTGGTGACTATTTAATTTTTGTTGGGTGCTTGATTTGGATAAAAATTTAACAATTGCTAATATATTATGTTATATTTTTACTTCATTTATTAAATTCTTTCAACTAATTAATGATAAAGGAAGAATAAGAAGAAGTAGTAAAATGAGAAATATTTGGAATTTTCATAATGAAGTTCAAAATAAAGAATAATAAACATTCAGGGTCATCAGAGTCATGGATGATTTACAGAGAAGTATTTAGTTTTTTAATAAAACTAACATCAATGCTTAAAAATTTACTTCTATTTCCACCAATCTCCTATGGAAGTCAGAAAATGGGCAAAATAAATCAGAACCTGAGTGCAACAGAAAAGGAGGACTCTCAGATAGGAGTAATATTCAGCAAAAGAGATACACCGAGCAAACCCATCGAAATAAATAGCCAAAATAAATCGAATAAAGTCATCAATCGGACCTATTTGGATTAAGGATGATGTAAAAAGAAGACAGAATGGATAGTAATGAAGCAAAAATATAAAAGAAAAATAGAGAAGAGGGAACGAAAGAAATATGGAGGTAAAAGGGTAGATAAAAATAGAAATAAAAGAATTCAAACTTGAATAATATCAATTCGAGAGTCAGCTTATTTTCAATAAGACAAATAAAAGGAGTGGTTTTTAGAGAGAGAAGAAAAGAGAAAATGCCCGAGAAAAAATAAAGGCTATCCTCAGTTGAAACATAAATATAGCTTTAATTGTCGCTTAAACAGGTTAAGTAGAAATGAATATAGATGTAATTAATTATATCTTACTACTTTTAATTTCGCATTATTATATTTATAAATGTTTGATTCAGATGAAGAAACAAACGAGTCAAAATCAAAAATAAACGAATATTAGGAAATATTTCCCAGGCGACCAAAGCCATATTTAAAATCATTTGATGAACTGAAAAGAATACGCAAAATATCTCAAGGATCATTTGGGATTGTGTACCAATACTTCAACCCAAATAAAAACGAGTTCTACGCTGTCAAGTAAATGAAATGGAGTAATCGAAAGAGCATCATCAATTAAATAAAAAGATAAATAGATTTGTTGTATAAGATCAATAGTCCTAATTTAGTAAAACTCTACGACCATTTCGCAAAGAAGGAGGAAATATATTTGATCATGGAGTTTGTGGATGGGGTAACTAATATTCTATATAGAATAATCTTTATGATGAAATCCTAAAGCCTCGAAAATAGCTTTCATATGAAATTATTTCCAACGTTATTGTCGATATTTGTGATGGATTGATCTAACTGCATAAAAATAAAATTGTGCATAGGGACTTAAAACTATAAAATATTATGATGTCTTCAAAAGGGTAAATAAAAATTATTGATTTGGGTGAGTCTAATTTTTATGGAGAAGGAATTTAAAGAAAAACTACCCGTGGTACTAAAACCTATTTCTCGCCTTAAATTACCAATAAAGAAGGACAAGATGATCGAATCGACGTATGGTGCCTTGGTGTCATTATTTATGAGATAGTATGCTTACAGTCACCTTTCAGAGGGATAACATAAGACGAGCTCTATGAGAATATCAGAGTAACTGTCATTTAAAATAGAGGTTCAAATATCCAATTCCATAAAAAATTAAGAATGATAAACTTCTTTTGAATCTTTTTTCTAAAATTTTTACATGGCATGCTGAGAGGATAGACATTCAAAAAGTAAAAAATCACCCTTGGATAAAAAGTATGAGTTTATGATATCTCAGAAAACTTAAACAAGGATTTAAATGAGCCACCAAAATTTGAAAGATTATTCGGATAAAAGTAGATTGAATAGTACCGTAATTATTTGATTGGGAGAGTATAAAAGTACAAAAATGAAATAAAAGCATTAAAAGAGTAGAACAAATAGATCGAGAAGATGGTGGAAAGTAGCAAATAAAAAAAAATATAATTTTATGGGAAAGACAAATGATCAATGAGAGTGGGAATAAAAATATAGAAAAGTAAGGGAATTTGTATCGAACATATCTTTAATTTTTATTTAATGATCATAAATTAAGTAGTTAGCTAATCGATATTTTAAACATATACATTACAACTATAAATAAAGAAATGATGGACAGATTTCAAAACAGTGATGGCGTTGAGAACGGTGGCATGTTTAATCGAGAGCAAATTCAAAGATTATCGCAGTAACTTCTGTTTTATTTAGACAAGTCATGCAACTCTATGGATCTGGCTCGAATCAGCTGGAACCCGCAGATCTTGCTAAATGCATGATAGACACCTATCGAGGAATGAATAAGCATTTTATCCCCACTGGCTACGAACTTTCGTCATTTGCAAGAGTATTCGATCAAAGTAGAAAAGGAAAGATTACAGCTGAGGATGTGCTGGCGACTGCGAGCCGAATGTTTTTGTCGAATAAAAGATAGCAGGGAGGATTTAGATGATTCAGAAAGAAATAAACTTTATACTAATATATCATTGATTTAGTTTTTAAAAATATCTGCGAGGCCGATGCTAATTTCTATGAAAGTTGGATTAAAATTAAGTCTAACTGATCAGAATAAGCATATTAAAGAAAATGGAAATAATGAGCAATTTAATCATATTTATTTACTAAAATTATTATTTAATACGATGATGTAGGCTTTTTTGAAATAGCCAACCTTGAGGGATGTTGACATTGTTGTTAAATGCAAGAAATACAAATAGTTTTAGGCAGAACTTAAATAGATTGAAAAAATATATTGTACTGATCTAAACATGGCAGTTTACACAAATCTCGAAAAAGTAGAAGAAGGGAAATTCTTTTAAATTGTTTAACGTGACAAACTGTACGTCAATTTTTATGGCTATAAAATGTCGCAGCTATCCGAAGAATAGCTTAACAAAGTGTACCTACTTTGGATATTAAAAATGGATGAGGAGATAAGGTAACTTTTTTACTAACTCAGAAATAATATGAAAAAAAGATTTTCCATTATATATTACCATAGTATGGCTACAAACACATCTCCGTTTCTTCTGATTCGAGATTCATTTAAAAAATTACCTTTACAATACTATGCTCTACTCGATCGGCTCTACGTCGTTTAATCTGACTTTTTCTTGAGAAACTCAGGCATGTTTTAATTCGGCAGATTGTATAAGCTTTATTCGAGGAGATTAAGTTTCATTGAAAAGTAATTTAAAATTTATTTCAGTCTTAAATAGCTTTCCAGGGTTGATTAAATAAAAAAAAGTAAACTTATCGAGTATATCCCTCAAATATTAAAAGCAGATAGAAGCGAATTAGGTGATAAAATAATAGAACCTGAAAAGAATGAATAATTTTCGACTAAAAAAGTTGTTATGCCCAAAAAATAATAAAAGAAAGACTGTTTAACAATAAGACTTTCTCAGCATAAGTTCAATTAAAATAAACTACCTATACATCTCGTTACTTTAGTTGAAACTATTAGAAAAAATCCTTCAATGATGGAGCTTGAAGGAATTTTTAGAAAATCAGGTTCTATCTAAGAGGAAGAATAAATAATTGCTGAATTGTCTAAAATGACAGAAGTAGGAGTGCTTAAATAACCTGAGACCGGTCCCTACTGTGGTTACGCAGTAGCAGGAGTAATCAAAAAGTTATTCACCAAACTCTCTGAACCTATTATTCCGTATTCAGTTTACAACAATATAAGGGCGCTACAAATTATAAATGAAGAATAG
>ERZ724508.2159-NODE-2159-length-10681-cov-4.026727_pt1 | contig 10681 bp, 8 predicted proteins | sample MGYA00376041_ERZ724508 | MGnify/ENA primary metagenome ERZ724508 (study PRJEB28724, sample SAMN07190887) | wastewater metagenome | isolation source: effluent of sewage treatment plant in Hong Hong | place: USA: Christiansburg, Virginia | collected 2016-03-01 ... | reverse complement strand
AATTATTTAAATAAATATATAGAATATCTAATCATAACTAAAAAATTATATTCCTAGAATCGCCCTCTCTATCAATATAGATCAGACCTTCTATTTATGACAATTTCTTTCGCTTTTCTCACCACTTCATGATAGAACTTTTTTTTGTATATCACACTCTCGCTCTATCTACGTATATATTCAGGCACCACGGGTTCGGGCATCAATCCTTCTGATTATTTCCTATATTCGTTATACTTTTTTTTCATTTCTATGTAAGATAAGTGGATTAAACTGTGATTTTGAGGAGACTATGAAGTTTTCTTCTCGGCTTTCTTATGATATAAGCTGGGAAACTCATCACTAGCTAATGTTTTTCGAAGTCTCAGTTTTGGCTATGCGCTATAATTATAAAAGTTTTTCTATTTCTTATTTAAATTGTGTTTTTCATTGTCGTTCTCCCAAATTTTATAGTTATTTTTCAATTAAACTTTGGGTGAATCTTGCTATTGCTACACTTTTACATTTTTACTATCTAATTTATCTTTAACTTTTTCATTTATTTATACTATTTCTTCAACTTTCACTAAATTCTATGTTTTTACTATTACTTATTAATTTTATTAAGTCTTTTTAATACTAACCTTTTCCTATATATACTCTTCATTGCCCACTCCAATTCCAATAGTCTACATTTGAGTGCCCTGATTTGAGGTTTGTACATCTATCTAACATATCCTACTGGTATGATCGTAAGCAGAAGATGTATGAGATAAGAATTCGGAACTAACTGCATCATCTAGTTATTCTATCTTTTCCTAGATCTTTTAAGATTTGTACAATGGCAAGTAAACCAAATTTTTGAACAAATGGAACTAATTTTTACCTTCGACAGCCTATGTAAATTTTTAGTAGCTAATTTATAAGAAATATTTTACTTTGACTAATTAATCATATCAAATAATATTGTAAAGAAATCTTAAGAAAGTATGACGATCCTTACTCTCCGATTAGGATATTTATAACTGACTTAGTTTTCTCTTTATTTCTTGAGTAGCTTCCTCTAATTTTAGATTTGATCGATCTAGGCTTTCTTTGTCCTAATGAATCTCTTTACAAGAAAGGCTAGCTAGTCATGATTAAACTCGATAAAACTCCAATAGGGGAGATGGATTTCTCTAACGATACTATTCCTTTTAATGTATTCTTTCATCCATTGCTAAAGCCAATCTTTAATAATTTATTTTTTAATCCCCGTTATTATCAAGATTCTATTTTGATTCTCATATTGAATTTTTACAGTTTTCTCGTTAGACACTTTGAAGAAGGGTATTTGAGAGATTACTTATAAGCATGTTTGGAAAGAACAGTTTTTGAATAACTAATCTTGAGCCAGCTTGGATACGCTTATTGTCATATTAGGGGACATGTTTTTTATGTAGAATTCTTCGTTTATTATTTTATCATAGGAAAATCGTTAAGCGAGCTTTCTTTTGATGTGAGAAATATTTATGGAATTTTGATTATTGGCCTGGTGCATGATTATACTTTTTTTCAGGTTATATATATAATATAATAAACCTTTTCAATTGAATTGTTTGGCACAACAATCATAGAATAAATAGAAAAACTTAATAAAATTATTGTGGGTGGGCTCTATTGATTATTTGTCCAATATATTACTTGATTAAAATATAAATTTTGTTTATTTTTTTATAATCGACATGGCCAAATCTTTAACTATTTAATAGTACTCAGCACTCACTGGAGAATTAGACATGCTGCGAGACTATACTAAAGTTTTGGAAGCAGAAAATAGGTCTAGGGATTAGGAGAGAAAGATTCTCGAAAAATAAATTTAGAGATTAAATAATATAATAGTTTCCAGTACCAAAAATGGTTATGGTAGTTCTGTTCAAAATTGTGGTGAGTGTGCAACTCTTAAATCTGAAATAATAAAGCTTGATAATCAAATAGAACGATTAAAGCGATAAAACACAAATTTGCAATCGAATAATAATGTGCTGTCTTAAAATCTAGCCAGGTTCAACAGCACCAATACCGTCAATCAGAGTTTAGTAACCAATAGTCGAATCACAGTGATTAGATCAACGAATTCGAGGCAAATAGATAATAGTAATATCACATTAGGGCCGACGGGCAGCATTGGTGGGGTTCATGAAGAAGATATTAGTGAATTGAACAATAAAATGGAATTGCTGGTCAACTAAAACAACAGATTGAAGAAATAGCAATAAAAATGCCGATAGTTGTAAATAAATGTGTCCAAACTCAATTCTGAAAAGCAAACACTCAGCATTAAGATCACAACACTGGAGCAATAAATTCATAACTTAAAAACAACGATCTTCAACAAAGACAACGAAATATTTAACTACAAAACTAAAGTGCAATCCCAAACTTTATCCACCTCTCTATAAACCGAATTAAAAACGATGAAGTAGAGCCTAAAAGCCAAGTAAAATGAACTAACCCAAGTTAAATAGAAGATATCTTCATTCACCTCACTCTAATTGGAACTTCGAAACCTCAAATATACAGTCCAGGCCAAATAAAATTAAATTGGAAATCTGAAGTCACAAATATCGAGGATGGAACATGAAACAAATAATGTTTACAAGTTATAAGGATAAGTAAGAAATTTGAAATACCAAATCACAAGCAAAGACTCAGAAATGCAGGGTCTCATCAATAAAATTGCTGAGATTTAGGCTGGAGAGCAAGTAAATCTTCAAAACAAAGATAGAGAGATCTCACAACTTAAATTCTAGATATCAGAAGCACAAAACTTACGATCTCAGATTATCAATCTACAAAATTAATCAAGATCATGGAAGGCTAAATTTTAAGAAAAAGAAAAACAATATCAAGCCACAACATCGATCCAACCTGTTGCGACAAGCATCTCCACTCAATATGGAGAGCAAATTTCTTACCTTAATATTTAGATTGCTCGAATTAAAACTGAATCATCAGATAAAGATGTTTATATTAATAAAATTGAAGACCAAATTAAAGAACTAACATAAAGAGATTTATAAAAAGAGGCTTAAGTTAGAAAGTTGGATAAAATTGTTAATAGTTACATGGAAAAAATTGGAGAATTGGAAAATGAAATTAATAAGCTTGAAAAGAGTTCAGTCTATAGCACCGGAAAAAATAATACAAATATCGTGCAAGTTGTAAACAATGAAGAAATTATGTTATTAAGCTAATAAAATCGAATTCTAAACTAAAAAATAGAAGACCAGTCTAGAAGAATTGCATTATTGGAGCAGACCAATCTAAATCTCAGGTAATAGCTTAAACACTCAATATAAATAAGAAGTCGTGAAGCTAGTCGTTTAATTATTGGAGCTCAACAACCTCAATTTCCTGATGAATAGCTGCTTACTGTGATAAAATTGCTAAAGCATGAAGTAGAAGAGATAAAAAATTTCAATAATATACTAAAGTCAGACAATTAATATTTACAAGCAAAATTATCATCTTGCGAACTCGAGATTTAGAATCTGACTAATTTCGGAAAGGGACCTAATTATGTGATGGGGATTGGTCTCAAAAGCAACAGAACTAATCAAAATTCAAATATTGATCCAATGGGATTGAACATTATCACAACAAATAAAATTCTTTCTTCAGTTCCTGTGACTTAAACAAATAAAGTCTTTATAAATCAAAATCAAAAATAAAGAGAATTTTAAAGAGAATATTAAAAATAAATGTAAAAAAGATAGAGGTAAAGAGATAGATCAAGGTTAAAATAGGGGTAAAAATCAAAATCAGTGAAAAAGCTGATAAAATAAGAGAAAATCACAGTCTTAGACGAAAAAGAACGTGACCCAGTGACTTCATCTGTTTTGAGTAGTATTTCTCCCAAAGCTCGTTTTAAATAAAAAGAACCAAAAAGTAGTTTCGGAAGCAAATAACCTGCAGAAAAGTCCCATGCGAGCAGAAATAGGTTATCTTTAGACCAAACCCAAGGAAATTACAGTAAATTATCATCAAACCTGAGCAACATCTCGCCGTCGAATGCCAGTAATTTAGCTAATACAATAAACTCAAGTAATATGGGAATGACTGGGAATATAAATGGAAGCCATGTGAGTAGTAATTTGAGTGGAGGGAGAAAAGGACAATATGATGACTTACAGAAGAGGATATAAATGCTGAAGCAAGAAAACAAGGGATTAAGGAAGCACTTGTATGAGCCCCCTATGTGAAATGATGTTACAATACGTTATAGATAAATGAAATATGATATAATTGATATAATACAGCTATTTAAATAAATGAACAACCCATTCACATCCAATCGAACTTTATTTGATATTGTTCCCAAACCTAAAAGATAAATCCAAGAAGATAATCCAAATCAAATCCCCAACGCAAGAAACACATAACAATTAAGTACGAGAGGACAGACAGCAGCATTGAGCAATCAAAAAAATATTAGTGGAAACAGTTTCAATAATAATGGGAATATCAATATGAACACTGGTACTTTCAATACGAAGAGTAATACAAATTACTTACCTGTAAGTACGAGTACCAATAAAGTTGATCTAAATTTTAGATCAGAGTTCAGGCCCAGTACTCTTCAGGAAAATAATATTGAAAATAAGAAGTATTTTAATGTCAACTTTGATAACTCTGTCAGCAACACTTCAATGAGCTCCAATCTCAACACGAGTTCCAACAATGCTAATCTCTATCCCTCCACCAGCTCCAATTTCCAGAACAAAATTGTCTCTGATAAGCAGTATCCATCTTACCAGCAATCACAACAGTATTCCTAATACGGACAATCCAAATCATATCAAGCAAGCCAAAATGGTCAAGGCTCCAGTATACCTTCAATAACTTTACCCAGTCTGTCGGTATCAAACTCAAATTCGAGTAAAATGAACCCATTAAACAATAACTTAGGATTTGGTGGTGGAAGTATAAGTAAATCTAACTTAAATGGGGTCGAGCGGCAAAAGATAACATTCGGGGTCGCATCCATGCAGGAAAACATCGGTGGAGAACAAAAACTTGAGTACGATCGTAGCAAATTTGTGAATAGATAATAATTCCATGATAGCTACCCAAGCACGAACAATTACAACTCAAACTCAAGTACTCCAGGACAGAAAATAAATAATTTGCCAATCTCGCCTATCCAGTAGAAAAGTAAGCATATGATGATGATGGACGAGCACTCCTCTTCGTTTATGGATATCGATGCGATGGGTGATGATATAGAGAAGATACTGGCATCGTCTAAAAACCAATAATAACTGTGTAGATTGTTAGGTATTCCTAATAATAACCCACATGCTCATGAAAAAATAGAATAGAATGTTAGTTTTAAAAATACTCATACACAACCATATCAAAGATCATATTCTTAAAACCCTAACCCAAATATTTAATCAAGCAGTCGAAATGGATACAAAGCAAGTCAAAATTCGAACTTCAATGCGGGTGGTATAAATTTCAATAAAAAAAACTCATCACCCGTCAAAAATCAGAGCAGTCTAACTCCAAATAAAAATACAGGAGCATATGACATTTACCGAAATGATTTTAATAGTGTACACTAAAAGAATTAAGTATTTGACTACGAATCCTAAAATAACATCTAACCGAATTCGAATAAAAATATCAATATCAACTACAATACCAATCCTATCAATGAAAGTACTCGAGTGATTAAAAATCCCAATCTCGCTGCTAGTATTGGAAATTCTAACTATCCTGTGATATCTGCGAACCCTCAAATTTACAGCAACTAACTACAGTAAACTATTTAGAATTAGATGAAAAAATTGTCAATCAGAGGCAGAGTTAGAACTTTCCTCTCTGCTACTGATAAAATTTAAACCGTCAAGTACAATATGGAGTATATTTGATCCACGATCAAGCGATGAATTGATGAATTGATTTTAATGATAATTTTCTATTTAAGTTTTTTAATCTTCTCATAAAATTTTAAATATTTATACAACAATATTTATCAAAGCTTTGGCTTTTCTGCCATATACTTCATCATCATTTGAGGTAAATTCGGATTGCTCCATCTCTACACTAAATTTTAACATTATAGAGTATTAGCCCTCAAAATATTTTATTTATCGGGCAGGATCATTAATTTTCTCGCCTCCACATAACTTGCCCAGTCTAATTTTTATAGCTAACTAATATGTTCTTCCATTGCCTTTTTCGCTTCTGCAATGTTTTCATGGCAGGTTAAAAAGCCATATTTTTAAAGCTATTCTGGTTTCATTGGTCGAGCCTTAATAATCAATTATTGAGCGAGTGGCTGACCGAATATTTTAGGAAACAAATAGGAAGAAGCCATTTCGGGTCCTTGGGCTATTCTGACCAATGGAGCCATAAATAGACTTTTTTTGACAGCAAAGACTCGATCGTATAATGCAAGCTGCGTAAAAGCGAACCCAATAGTCCTACCTTCAACTAAAGCAAAAATTGGCTTCTTCGATTTCATTATAGCCTCTGTGAGGTCTCTTAATATTTCGGCCATCGCTCTTGCAAGTGAAAGTGGTTCCAATTAAGATAGTTCCTGCATCATAAAATTATTAAGGTCATTGCCGCTGGAGAAGTTGCCACCAGCTCCCTGAAGCACAATATATTTAACATTTTCCAGTTCATTGGCCTTTTCAATAAATTCTACAAATGAGAAATACATATCAAAAGAAAATGCATTCATTATTTTGGGTCGATTGAAGGTAATAAAGGCTTTATTGTTAACTATTTAAAATAGCATGTTAGATGACTCTAAAGATCTTTGCTTGGCGAGTTCTCTAAGTTTTGTTTTAGTCGTCTTTAAATCAGTGTTAGACATAATCTAGATATTATAAAATGAAAATATCTATAGATATACTGTATAGAATTATTTTCCCGCAAAGATTAAAGCTGATTAATAATTAAAAGAAAGATAGATTTATAATTCCACATATCCATGCACGAAATCAATTTATAATAATTCTAAGCAAATAAAAACTATATTATTCTGTCCTCAACTTCGAATAAAGTAAAGATAAAAATGAATTATTTTAAATCAGTGGTAAAAAATGTCTACGAGAAAGTCATTGAAGACGAATATCTTCAGCCGCTTTCCTAACAATAAATCTACCTCATCATTAATAACACTTCAAGAAAAAGATTAAGCTCCCAGACAAAAGATCCCAGGAAAATGAGTTCTGCCGAGCTTGAACAGTAACTCTTTAAAAAAGTTGACGAATTAGGAAACGTCTCACCTGAAAGATTGTTTCGAATCTTCGGGTCCTAACCGAATATCGAAGGTGTTGCAGCAAAATCGAGATAGCTTGTTGAAAACCTAGAAGAAGTAACAAATCTGATGAAATAAAACTTCCCCAAATATGAAAAAAAAATTAATGAAGCAGTGATGGTAGTTGATAATATCAAAAACCTGTACGTCGGTAAAAAACATTCACTATAGCTAAGAAATAAGCTTCAGAGACTCCAATAAGCAGCTTAAAAATCAAAGCGCATAACCCACCTTCACATAAAAGCAAATAACATGAAAAAATTATTAAAAACTTTATCCTAAATTCCTAAAATTAAAAACATGTCTTTAACTTAACTAAAATCAATAAAAATATAGTCTCTTAAAAGCAGACCTATACTAGGTAATCTAAAATGTCTCGAAGGCCTCACAACATTTATTGATAATGCTGTCTCTCTTCAATTATCTCATGTTATGTAAATATTGAACCAGTGCCTCATCAATAAGTTCGATTAGAATTTATATTAAAAGGCGTTGACTGATTTTTTAATAGCCCAACATTAAACAATTAAGTACGAAAAACTTATTATAAAATTGGTTTAAAATCACATAAGAAAAATAGACAATTAACTACAATCTAACATAAATGAAATATGTCAGTTCTACATCAAGCTAATGATAAATTTACATGGAGTCTTCCGTTGGCATCGCTTAAATTAAAAATAAGAAAAATGGTAAAATTTATCGAAGGATTTCTACAACATTAGCATAGAAATTGATATCAACAACATTACGAAAAAATTGACTTTAATCATGGATGAGTGTCTCAAGGATATGGTCCTTCAGAAGTTCTATCATCATTAGATGGAGAATATAGGCTAAAATCTTGAAAATTTATATCTCATGTGCAGAATGTCACAAATTGCTCATACTTTTTCTGGAGAATATTTCTCATTAACTTTAAAGGAAGTAACAGAATTTCTTTATAAAAAACTGCAAAAATTGAAGGAAAAATCGACTCATGAACTGGAAGAGACACTTAAATTTTAATAAAAAAATAACTGGAATAGATTACCTGTTGTCGATAATTACTCTCATGAAAATGTTGATAAAACTTTATATCAAATGTATAAGCATCAGGGCTCTGAAAATTACGTTAAGGTGATGGATACTATAAAAAAATCGAGGACAATGCTTAAAAATATAAAAATATCAATTACAAATATGAATGGACTTGGTAGCAGAGGATATGTAGAAGGTAATTTATGGTAAAGTTTTTGGGATTTTGAAGAAAATGAATTAAAATCCTTAAATATTGAAAAGAAATAGAGTAATGGAACAAAAAAAACTCAAGGGTCAACAAAATCATAGAGTTCATAGAATACACATTCTGAGCTAAAATAATAACAAGAGTAAAACGAAGAAAGTTGGTAAATAGATCAAGTAAATTTTGCTCATATCCAAAAATTCTAAAAAAACAGATTGAATTTTAGTTTACCAATTCCACCAAACCATAAAACTATCATCTGCCAATATAGTTTAACAATTCTGAAATATTGCGAACTGTTCATAAAATATTGCTTTTACTTTCCTGTTGAGCCCATACTATCATTTTGCATGAGTACCATTTCCCTCACTCTGTAATATTATGTACTTATTTTATATGATAGGTTAGATTTACCATATCTTTAACAGCTTCGTCAGCAACAATATGAGGTCTCTCTTCTTCGAAAAAATTGAGAACTTAAACACAATCGAACAAAAATATCACAAAAAGAGACTTCATTACCAGTATCCGATCACTTCAAGTTTTATCAATGAATTTAAAATAAAAAACAAACTCACAGTCCGCTAAAACAGAAACCAATAAAGTTAGAAAGAATTTGTTTCATCATCTGGATCAATTTCTATATCCACTATCACAAACTCTATTCAAAATCTAAGAAATACTCATGGACAAACTCCGAGTCTACATTCGATTTCTTCATAAAATAGTCAAAACATGATCAAATAAAATATGATTGTCAGAAGTAGAGTGGTGGCACTTTAATCTTTGGGCTATCTTATTATGTACTATGAGCATATTATGAAGTTAAGTGGATTTCTTAGCCAAAATAATTTAGGATTAAAGCAATAGTCACAATTACCCGTAGGCATGTTCTCCCCAATTAAAACTTAAACTTCGGTGATATCTGATAAAATTTCGAATCTCCATCCTGAGCTTTCAAAGAAAATCTCTCAAAAACTAACTCTATATCAAGATCTTTATACTTAATTGTCATAGTTTATCTATACTGACTGCATCCCAAAACTGTGTAATCTTAGGGATACTCAATCAACAATATAATCCATAAAATGGAATGACAGTTAACTTGCTATCAACGAATACGTTCAATTCTTTAGTCACAAATATATTGATTTTTATAGAAAAATGGACTCCAGCAATCTAGGCGAAGTGCCTGTCTATATCTGCGATCGACTCTTTGGAGTATTTTGGAAAACACAGCTGACAGCGATTATGAAGGCTTTTATGGGTAGCTATAAGCCTTCAAAATATTCATCAAATGTCCAAACATCAGCAAAACACAAGCTTGAACAATTTATTGATAACTTATATGAGAACATAAACTCGGTTGTGAAGGAGAAAAAAATATACATGAGAATACCTTACGAGAAAATGAAGGCAGCCTTCCCAATTTTAATGTAAACTTCTTGGTAGAGTTCATTTTAATTACTGAAGATTACTTTACAAAAGTATGAATTTGTATATGCTCTGGAGATGGGCTTCTTCTTAACATCATAGAGTTGCTGCTACTTAGGAAACGATGACCTTGAGGACAAAAGAAGATTAGTCGAAAATTGGATATGTTAAAGTTTATTATAGTTAAAAGTTGGAAAAAAATGATATAATTTTATTTATTTGTTGAATGAATGAATGTATAGAGTCTATTATTAAAATATTGGAAAAATAATGTCCAAATATGAATAAAAAAAGTATGAGAATTTAATTATAAATGGAAAATAAAGGTGAGGTTGAGATTTTTTCAGAATGAGTGCCTATCCTGATCGGCTTACTTGGTTGGGTTTTTTTTATTTTATTTCTTATTTCCTATTTTATGAACAGATTTAATGAGTTATATCTTTCGGTTGAAGCTCATTTCAGTAGATATGATGGTCGAGATGAAACTTGAGCTGCAATAAAATTTGTTACATTTGTTTTTTAGACATTTTGAATTCGAGATTCTCTAGCTATCCTAACTATCCTTTAAATTTTTCTCGTGTTGGTACTTGCTTAATGCCTACAGCTATTCCTTGTTTAAGAGTTTCGCCATTTTTAACGTTTTTAAGTGATTCAATGTTTTTGTTTTCAAAAATTTATAGAAATTGACTATCTTTGTGTTGGTTCTGTAATGATTAACTTAATAC
>ERZ724508.2158-NODE-2158-length-10682-cov-5.700104_pt1 | contig 10682 bp, 15 predicted proteins | sample MGYA00376041_ERZ724508 | MGnify/ENA primary metagenome ERZ724508 (study PRJEB28724, sample SAMN07190887) | wastewater metagenome | isolation source: effluent of sewage treatment plant in Hong Hong | place: USA: Christiansburg, Virginia | collected 2016-03-01 ... | reverse complement strand
AAAGAACCTCAAGAAGGCACCAAAGGAAAAGGCAGCCTAGTGATCAATATTTAAACTGGCCTGACCAACAGTTCTGGGGTGCAGCATACTTATAATAAGGGGATGGAAGGTGCTGAGTGGCTTGTACCTCCAGCCCGAGAGACAATTTCACCACCTCGTGGTGTGAACGAACTACTTTCTCGAGAAACAGCCACCAAAGAGCTCGTGATGACCTTAGGCAACCTCATCAAGGACTACCCACAATATCGTAAGGTGCGTGGTGATGGGAACTGTTTCTACCGAGCAGTAGGGTTCAATTGGATGAGGGAATGCAATCTAACGAACTTTGATGAGGTGTTTCCAGCCGTGGACCATATCTCCCTTACGTTGTGCAAACCTTCAACCGTACCTGAGGAGTTTCAGCAGAAATACACCGACAGCTTCCTCAAGACAAGCTTTCGAAAGGGTTGGGAAAAGCTATTCGGAAAGCCAGTAAAAGACAAGTAGGAGAGCCTCGCCGTAGCTTTAAACAAGTACTTCTGGCTGGACTTCCTCATTGTAAACTATTTTCGGTGCCTGAACCACAACACCATCCAGTACAACAAAGACTTCTACAAATCGTACTCTTCGAAGAGTGTGAGCACCGAACTTGCTCGGATCAGCAGCTATGGTGAGGAGGCTGAGGGCGTGTAGATCCAAGCAATGTCCTACAGCCTAAACTCGTAGATACAGATCTACATGGTTACGCGTTAGGCAATCTATCCAATTGTTTACACCGTCAAGGGGAAGACCCGCATGCAATCAGTGCTGTTCAGGCCTGGTCACTACGACTTGCTCTGCCCACGAACCTTCGCAACAAACAACCGTGCACAAAAGGTGCACTTCAAATAGTAAACCTAGGAAATAACATCCAACAGCATCGAGAGAGCGTACCGGTCGGTAAGCCCACCGCCGAGTAAGATTCTGAAGAAAACTACAACAGCATGGCGGACACCTCGGGTCGTCGAAGAGTAAACTGCTAAGCGTTTTGATTTAGTGAACTGGTTGTTCCAGTCGCACAGCAAGACACGCCTTCTGCAGATCATGCTGGTTATGCTGATCGCAATCCTTTCATTGTGGTGCTTGCATAAGTACCACCATAGTTACGGTGGAGACAAGACTATTCACCATCGCAGTTACTGGCCATGGCGTGAAGTCTACCTTTCAGAACATCGCCGCAGCAAATGAACCTGAAATTTCATGCCTTTCTGAAATAGATCAATACCAGCGACATGTTATCGGTGCCTGGTTGAGGTGGCTGCGTCGAGCTTGCCAGCAGCTTATCCAGCACCATATGGACGGTCTTCTCAAGGCTCCGAGTTTCCCTGAGAAATCCATTGATGAGGTCAACGATGGCCTGGTTATTGGTTGCGAAGGCATCGAAGATTCCATCACAGCCCATAACAATATAGTCGTCCTGGACGGTTCTATTCGTTACTGTTATGTCTGGCTTGCAGATGATTAGCTGTTAGTCGTAGGGGAGAGTCTTATCGGCCTTGTAGCCGAAATCTCCAAGTGATCTCGTCAGATTGAGACCACCGTTGATCCGCCCGTTATCGATCTTACCACCTGCTTTAGCTATTCTGGCCTTCTCCTTTTCATTGTCAAGCTTATGGTCAAAGGATAGTTGGTAGGCTTTGCCAGCTCGGCAAAGCACTGCCCGAGAGTCACCTGCATTGGCCACGAATATTTGCTTGGGGGTGACCATCACAACGTTGGCGGTGCAACCTGTAGTGGTAGCTATGGTCTCCTCACTGCTCTTCTTATTCTGCTGCTGCGAACTTTCCTTGCGAATACGCTTGAGCTCCTCACTGCCGTATGGTGAAATCAGCATATCGTCGATCCTCTTGTATACCTCAACCAGCGCCCGCTAAGCATCGCCCTTCTTGAACCTCTCGTTGTTCATGAGCTCGTAGACAAAGTGTTTGGCGGTGAATCGAGAAACCTCACACCCTATGTTCGCTCCAATACCATACCTCCGTGTCCGTCGAATACTCCAAACACTGAGATCTCGCCTGGTATCTGCGTATTGTAGCAGATCGCATCTTCCATTGTGGAACGCCACCCTAGATAACATCCAGCGAGTTACCCTGCATGTCAGCAGCAACGAACTACAGCTCTTTGTTCTTGCCGGTGGCCGTACTTTTCTTGGTGACGGGTTCGGAAAGATATGGACCCATTCGTAAAGGACCTCCACGAAAGTTTATATTATTCGGTTTTGAGAATTCAAGATTGAAGGTATCATGCTGCCTTCCGGTGACGCTCTGCACGTTCCTTGATATCCAGAGCAGCGAGCTTCTGGGATGCGCTCATAAGTTGCACAACGCTCATCAACTGCAATTGACCAAACAGTTACTTTCTTGATTAGGAACAGGACAAGTCCCAAAGCCAACAGTCCGAGATTAAGGGTGACTAAGGTCTCGCTCATGCCTAATTGTTTGTGGAAACCGTGCAGGTAGGCGCTGAGGAAGAAGATCTATCGTAAGCATTGGTGTACCTCATTGCCAGCAACCAGAGTGAACAGCACCTTCTTGTTGTGGTAGTAGAGCTCCAGCAGCCAGTAGCCGGACTTTGCTTCCTTGTGGTGCTTCTCGCCGCAGGCCAGCGTAGCATACATCTGATACCAATGCGAACCGATGTCCAAAGCAATGTCCAGGTAAAAGAACCAGCAGTATTGTGGGTACAGGGCTGCCAGGATGGCAAGCATCACAGCGTCGGAAACTCGATCGCACACCATATCCAGTACCGCACCGAACTTTGTCGACTGATCAAAGTGACGTGCTGCCATGCCATCGAAGAGGTCCATGAGTTGACTCAGCCCGTAGCTCACCATAGTAAGGATCGGGTTCGTGAGTGAGAACCACATCGCTGCGACCAACAGTCCCGCACGAACGTACCCTATGATGTTGGGAATGAAGAGAAAGACCATAAATATTAGATGCGCACTTTTGAGAGCACAATTAATAAGTGTTAGATATAGACAATGAGCATTTTCAAAGCATTGTTTGGCCCTGGAACTGATCCGAAGAGCCTGAAGAAACACTGCTACGAGATTGAGCTACTCCCCGCCGAACTATCCGATATGTCGCCATACCGGTGCCAGCTGGGTGGTGGGCTGCTCAATGACCCAGTGAAGGATAAGCATGGTCACAAAATGTGTAGAGGCTGTGCTAACGAGCGTATCACTGCTGGTGTGAACTGTGATGTTGAGGAGAACCACAAGCATAAGCTTCGAAAGGAGGAACTCACTGCTGACCGCTAGACTGACTTCCTTTCGTGCCGCTGCCCAAATGCGAGGCAGCTCAGTAACCGATGCGATTTCTCATTCTTCGTCAAGGACTATAAGGACTACATAACACATCGGAACAACTGCCCGAAGCAACTTATAACCTGCACCTCCCAGGACTGCCAGGGGATGATCTTCCGAGAAGACCTTACTGAGCACCTCAGTAGTCGCTGCCTTTACGTCCCGTGGAAGTGCCCACACTGCAGGATGGAAATGCTCAGAAAAGAAGCCAAGCACCACGAATAGGTATGCCAAGAATGGCCTGTACCTTGCTAAAATAAAGAATGCCCAAACGAGCTGAAAAGGAAAACAGTGAGGCTTCACGTGGATAGGCTATGCGGGCATACTCGAATCAAGTGTCCCAAGGTACGTTGCAGTGCGAGGTTTCTACGGAAGGACATTGAACATCACGAACCGTTGTGCGAGTTTCGGGATACGGAGTGTCAATACTGCAAGAACACATATGAAAAAGCCGATAAGAATGTCCACGAGAGCACCTGCAAGGAATTTCCTTTAGAGTGTATGCACAAGGATTGTGGGTTGACCCTCCCGCGAAGGTTGTGGGAGCCCCACTACCACAATGACTGTCCCATGAAGGAGATCAGCTGTCCTTCTGATGGATGTGCTGAGCGTATCCTCCAGAAAAACAGGTAAGACCACCTTGCAGTATGTGAGGATCACAAACTCTGTTGCGAGCACTGCAAAACTTGGGTGAAGAGAAAGTTCATTGAGAAGCATTACAAAGTATGCCCTGAGTATCCCATCCAGTGCCAGAATCTAGATAAGTGTGAGATTATCGTTCGAAGGGGACAGCGAGACGCCCATATTCTTATGGAATGCCCTTACACTGAGCTCCCATGTAAATACGCCTGCAATCGTTGCCCAGAAAGGTATTTAAGAAAAGATCTGCAAGCCCATGAAAGAGATTGTGACTATCAACCGAGTCCTTGCCGACTGTGTGGTTCCGTCATGCCGAGGATCACAATAGAATCGCATATCGAAGCTGAGTGCCCTGAGCACACGATAGGCTGTATCCAAAACTGCTCTGAAAAGGTGCTTAGAAGGCTGATGCGCAACCATATAGACTCTACCTGCGGTGAGACTATCGTCGAATGCGAGTACAAATAGTTTGGGTGTACAATGACATTCCATCGTAAGCAGACCCAGGAGCACTTGGAAAGACTGTTAAGCCATCATCACACTCTTATCCTTCGGTTGAACTACGGGTTGCGGAGACAGAACGCTGAAATTCTGGAGAAACAAAATATTTTTAACTAACAGCTCGGCAAGTTGGCTGATGTTGTGAAAGGTCTGGTTGTCACGACTGGGCGAATAGATGCACAGAACCGAGCTAATCTCGATGAAATCCACGTAACTACAACCCTCTGCCAAGACATCATTAGAGGACAAGAGCAAGTAAGATACTCAACGAATGAACTCAACAATAGAGTAAACCAGCTAGGCACCCTCATGGCCAGCATTAAGGGCGACGTTTCCAACGTCGAGAGAAAGGTAAAGTCGCTTTCCTCCTAAATCTCCAGCTGTGAGAGCGAAATCAAGAACACAAAGCGAGCAGTCGAGGATGTCGGAAGAAAGGTGGATCGGCTTCCCCATACGAGTGGTTGATAATGCATCGTAGTATATACAGCGTCAGGTGTGCTTGGTTAGAGTTGGTAGCTATCTCCATAATCGGCCTATTTCGATGACGCTAATGATGCCAGCTGCAAGCAGGCCCCATATAGATGAGTACACCAAAGCAAGCACTCCGTACCACCTCCGAAAGTTCAGTGAAAAACTCCCTTCGTCGAGGACCAGAGTAACAACGGGTTCTTGCAGGACTGCTGCTTCATTAGGTAGATCCATTGAAACTTCCACGAAATCCACCTCGAGAATGTCAATGCTGTGAGCTAATGCTATTCCTTCCCTCACGAACAGTTCCTAACAGACTTCTCTGGTCAGATTTCGCTTGAGCCAGCATACCTCCACCCTGCTGCATCGAGGGTCAACCTGGGACACCTGCAAGTTGAAGTGTCGGTTCTTAGGCGATGGGAAGGGTTAGTTCTTCAGTTAGCATACCTCCTTTCTGAGGAATTTACTGCTCAAGATAAATTCATCAGTCTGGTTGCATACGTTGTCGTAAAGTTCCTTTCTTACTACGTATCCAGCAAGGGACTGTCCTACCACCCTAAAGATCGGCTTGACTGCGTATTCAGGTTGCTCAGGTTGCACCACCCTGGTTAATGTCATCGCCAGCATGAATGCCATCTGGAACAGTACAAAGGCTTTGAGCGCTATTACCAGCAGTTCCTTCAACACCGTTCGCCAGTTCTTTCTCAGACTTTTGGCTACACTCACAACCCCACAGAGCCTCTCCCAAACTGCTTTCATAATTCTAGTTAAGCAATGCAGAGGAAACGATATATCATCACGATCACTGCAGCCGCTTGCGGGAGGCCTGCTGTTTGAGCATCTTACGCTCTGCTTCGAGAAACTCAGGCGACTTGCTCCTTCCACATTTATCTAGCTCACCCTTGTACAGCCTGTTGGCAAGATGTAGGTCACATATCACCGTTTCATACTGCTGGTTGAGCCGAACAGTCTTACGCAGCATATACTCGTTCTTCTCCACACTCGGCGACAGATTGTTGCAGTTGCACAACGGTGTTTAGATTGGTTCAGTCGCAGTTGAGCTTGTCACCATGTTTTGCTTGCGCGACAGCTTGCCCCGGCAATCCTCCAGCTCACCTTGCAGTTTTTCAATACTCTGACGTAGCTTCTGCTCGCTTGCCTGCAACTCCAAATTCTGTTGTTTTAGTGTATTGTTGTTACGGTCCAGGTGCTAGATCTCCTCACCAAGACGCCTTCGTGTGGCAGCTTCTTGCTGCCTAATTACCGCCAATTCTCGCTACTTATTGGCAATTGCCATTTCCAACTATTCTTGCTGTATGTCTCGGTAGCTCTTCAACAACGATTATTTTCGAGGCTTCTGGTATGGTTCTTCTGGTGGGTGCACTACCAACCGAACACGTCGAGTGGATTTCGAGCGACCGTTGTTTGGTTGGTCCAACTCAGCAAGGGCACCAAGATCGGCAGTGCTACAGGAATCCCTACAGCTGAGCATTTTCTCCTCGCCCTTCTTCAGCTACTTGTGCTTTGATATGCTCTTCTTTATCACGAATTCAGCTGTATTTGCGATAAGCCAGTACTCGAAGCGATAGTCGCAGCAAGGTTGCGGAGCTTGGCTGAGAGTTGTTTATCGCGACTTGTGAGCCTCCTCTCGCGGCTGGTGGATTACCTACGACTGGCCACCTCGAAGCGATTTGAACGGAGCTAGCCGGACATGGGCGGAAGCTGCCCGTAGCTGCGTGCCCAATGTTGGTAGTCGCCTGAGTTGCGGCCGTTCCCACGCGAACGCTGGTCCTTCCCAACGAGGCGACAGTTATTCATAATAATTATTATTGGCGAATGCAGTCTCTTGCGGACTTGGTAGCTGGACTGCAAATCAATCTTAATTTGGAAGAATCCCTGAAGCAACTGCGGGTAATGTGCACGAATAGTGAGCAGCAAGTACAAGCATAGTGCCACTCAGAGTCAAATTGGCGCCCTGGTGCAAAAAGACAATGTACTAGGAATGTTGGTGGGAAGACTTTCCGAAGCAACTGAGAAGGAAAGGCAGGCACCCCTCGAAAGTTTCTTTCTTCAGTTCCTCGCGAACTTTGTAACAGCGAGTCCCGTCAATTCTGTACCGAATGCAGCTTATCAAAGAGTACTGTGGTGCATCAGCTGTTGATGGAGGATGCTCAATTGCTGCCTCTGCTGACTAGACTGCAATCAACCGAGAAGAACTGCAAATTCATGCATGTGTTCATCCACAATCTACTACACTCGTTGAAGCCGTAGTACGACTTACATCGGCTTCTGGCAGAAACGCAGGTACTATGCAACTGAAGGTAGGTATCCAAGTTGTTGAAGCTAGTGTTCGATGGGCTGCATTCCGAGCGGTAGTAACACCCGCTAGAATAAAGCAATGAGCAACTGACAGCCATCTTCGAGTGGAGGTGCTCTATCATCAAGCTGCTGTTCGACTACCCCAAGAAGCAGCAACAACCGTCAACAGTGCAAGTACTGCTGGAGCTGTGCCCAACTAAGCAGATAGAGCTGCTGCACTTGCTTTCCTTGCTTCTTGAGAAGATCATATCAAGTCAGTCTACTCCGTCCCTGATAAAGGAGCGGCATCCTACCATCCAGCACATCAACGAGATGTATGTCAAGACCTACAGTCATGGATTTCAACTTTCTCTCAGTGATGTCGAGTATCTCCTCGACCTGTTTGCAAACAAATTCATTGAGTTTAAGCTCCGATCAGCGGAAAGGCTCACCCAGCTGACTGTATAGCACATCGGAGGCGAGGAGCCTTCTTTCTAGCTGCTCATCCAACTGACCCATATCTTCTGCAGCGTGACCTTCCTAGGCGGCTACAATCAACTGCTTCAGAAAGAATTCGAAGAGCACCTGCAAGTGTTCTGCGACTTCTTCGAGCTGACATACTTGATGTACAGCATGGCACGACACCACAACAACATACGCACCACTTTCTCAGAGGTTCCTTCGGAGGAGGAAGGCAACATAAAACTGTCCAAGGAGGCACAAGAAAGGACAACTGCCGACCGTTTAGAATAGCTGCAGAAGGTATTGAAAGTGAACCACTTGGAGATACCCACCGTTGCGAATTACTTTACCAGCAACCTGAATTCCAAAGAATCGATAGGAAGCATTATCCGGTTGCTAACCAACCTCATCCACATTAACCCGCATAACCAACGCTTCTTCGAAATCAACTTCAAATACCTGTACGCGTGCATGTCTCTGACCCATATCGACCCCGAGCAGCAGACTATGCGGTAGTGGGCACTTCTCTTCATCCGCAACGTCTGTGAAGTTAGCGAGTAGCTACGCAACCGCATACAGTCCCTCAAGGTCGGTGTCAAGATGGAGTGAACACCACCCAATTGATTGCATTTCGTTCGTTGTAAGCATTATTTAAACGAAATGGAGCCCAGCGTTAGCGAGCCGAACATCTTCGAATCCATCTCAGTGCCCAAGGTTATCACTCGGCTAAGCTTCCACCACGAAATGTACCGATCAATACTAGCCTTAGGAAATACCTCGCGGCATGTGGTGGAGACAGCAATGTTAACGTGTGGAATCTCAGCTGTCGCAACAAACCCTTGGTGTTCAAGGGGCACGCTGGAGAAGTGTTGGCACTTGAGTATTCTCCCAATGCCACGTTACTGGCCAGCGGTTCCAAGGACAACACTATTCGAGTGTGGACCCATACCGTTGATGGAAAGTCTAAGATAATCAAGGGGCACCATGGGCCAGTTCGCAGTCTCAACTTCTCGTTTGATGGACAGTACCTGTTAAGTGGTTCCGACGATAAGACTATGAAGATTTGGGACATGTCTTCCCTAAAGTTCCGTGCAAGCTACATCGGACATAAGAATTGGGTGCGATCGGCAAGGTTTAGTCCCGATGCGAGCCTCATCGCTTCGGGTGGAGAGGACAAGAAGTTGCTTTTGTGGGACGTGTAAACTAAAAAGGTTAAGCTTGACATAGATTCTCACCTGAATGTGATCAATGATGTGCACTTCCATCCGACCTAGCCTTGGATCGTGAGTTGCGGTCGTGACCAGACAATAAAATTCCACGACTTACGCAACGGGAAGTTAGTACAGCACTACGATGCTCACAGCGATTCGGTGAGTTCAGTAGCACTGCACCCCAGTGGCAACCTAATGGTGTCTGTGTCCAGCGACTGTGAAATCAAGATGTGGGATGTGAGAAAGGGGGTGCTATCATATACTCTCTACTCTCATAATGGTAGCCTCAATGCATGCACTTTCAGCCAAAAAGGCAACTACTTCGCTACGGCTGGAACTGACTAAAAGTGCATCATATGGAACACTGGTTTGGTTGGCACCAAGTCGAAGTAAGGGGTCAAGCACTTTGATATGTGTGAGAGTGGCCATCGTGCAGACATACGAACAATTGCAGAACCAGCAGAGCATAAGTGGATTCTGAAGTACTGCCCAAACGGCGAACTTGAGAAGGAAAAGCCTGTCACCACAATAAAGCCTTCGACCTTACGGCCACCCTCAGGCAGTAAACGAAGTTCCAGCCGCAAGAAACTACTTGAAGCTCCTTCGAAGAATATTATTGGCAAGCCCCTTCAATAACAGACAAGGCAGTTGGAGAACGACGTCCATCTCATCAACACCAACCTCCAGCGCCTCAGTGAACGTATCGGCCGCAGCGAGGAAGCTGTACAACGCAGAGCCGAGTTACTCGATTGACATCTTCACCGCATTGAATAATTTCCAAAAGCTATCGAAAAAACATCTGGGATGGGATTTGAACCCACAACCTGCGGCTTCGAAGGCCGTTGCTCTGCCGTTGAGCTACCCAGACTATCTGTTCTGTTGGACAGCAACAGCTATAGACGCTAGGCAAACTCACAGCTGCCTCAAAGACACCTTGACAAAAAATATCCGAAATGGGACTTGAACCCATAACCTGAGGCTTAGAAGACCTTCGCTCTACCTTTGAGCTATTCGGACTTTCTATTGGTTATGGTGTAAACTATCAAGGGTGCAGCAACCACCTCCTCAAGCTGGGTTTTTGCCTCAGTCGAAACCACTTTCGCACTGTTGCTAAAGCTACCATCTTGCAACGCACTCAATGCTTTACTCGTTGAGTGAGAAGTGGCCTCCCATAATTTTATTATTAAAATAAGTGTGCAGCATGAGCCGGATAAGTCCTCTGAAGGATTACAGAGATCTCGCTGGGATGGGCTCTCGAAGCCGCTTAACCAACAACCCTCCGAAGCCAGTGGTACCGAAGTATCAGCTTTACGAACGGCAGGAATAGCTGCCACAACAGATCTAGCGAAGCCGCAGGACAGAAGAGCGCCCTACTCCTGACAAGTTTCAAAGAAGGGAAGAACCCCGTGACATCAGCGCAACCCGCCAAAAGTAGCGCCTGACAGACAATCTTGAATTCAAGATTGAATCCATTTTGAAGAACAATTCGCACCTGCTGAATGAGAATGCGGCACTCGGCGAGCTACTAACCGAGCGTAACGCACAGGTTGAAATTCTCGAGAGGCGCCTAGAAGCACAGATGAACTAGTAAGTGAACACCCTAAACCTGATCGAGATCGAGAAGAACAAGTTCGTCGCTGAAGTGGAAGAGAAGATCAGGCAAAGAGACCATCGAGTGGACTAACTATGCTCGGAGCTGGGACACCTCAACGGCCAAAACCAACGATTGAAGAACTAGCTTATGGAGTTGGAGAACTCAAAGAGCAGAGAACTTGCCT
>ERZ724508.2156-NODE-2156-length-10691-cov-3.529146_pt1 | contig 10691 bp, 10 predicted proteins | sample MGYA00376041_ERZ724508 | MGnify/ENA primary metagenome ERZ724508 (study PRJEB28724, sample SAMN07190887) | wastewater metagenome | isolation source: effluent of sewage treatment plant in Hong Hong | place: USA: Christiansburg, Virginia | collected 2016-03-01 ... | reverse complement strand
ATACGGTAGCAGTGGTGACCCTATGCTCTCTCGCCGAGTAGTATCGCTTGGCTTACGAGGTAATAGTTGCACTGAGTCGCGAGCAGATAAGCAACGAGACCATTGCCAGTTTATGCAAGTTTGTCAACTTTCTCGAATCTCCCAACTTCATATACATGCGTCTGCAGATGCTTGAGCGTAGTCGCTACCCGTACCTGGTGGAGTCGATCTACTCGTTGATGATGCTGCTTCCCCAAGGGAAGATCTACACAATCTTAAAGAATAGAGTGGACACCGTCAACCACGTCCAGCAGTCCATCAGGATAAAGCACCCGACAAAGGTCTACAATCTCAACTACGAGGAATTCATCAATCTCTATCGCGAAATTCATAGCAAGATCAAGTGATATGGCATTGTTCTGTACTCAGACGCTATCTTATTTCTATTCTTTATGAAGAAGCGAGTGTCATTGGTCATGGATGCCAAACCAGTGGTAATGAGACTACCCGAACCCATGCCAAAGGAAGGATTTGGAGACCTAGATCGACTCAAAGTCGACCGATTGTTATCGGATCCTCACTATGCGCTGCTGCTCGGCGAGCTCGAGAAGAACTAGAACAAATAGCAATCGTACTATAAGCAAGGGGTGTACAAACAGGTGGTGCAGTTACTCCAGACTGCCAAGCTCTTAGGCCTCCCGGTTCGTGAGGACTTCCTCAAGAAGGCTTACGATTGGTATGTATGTGCGATAGGCGGAAAGAAAAAGGAACCCGAGCCATAGAAGCCACTCTTTAAAACTGCCATCAGCGAACCACAGTCGGAGATGCCATCTCAAAAGGCTGTTTCGAAATTGTCTTCCTCAGTTCAGATAGAAAAAGATTCTTCAGAGCGAAATGCACAACAAGTATCTCAGAAACTCTCCGGTACACGACCTCAAAGCGGTATAAACCCACCTAGTCGTGGGCCGACAATAGCCCGACCACTGACTGCAGCAGCTGCCAGGAAGCTCATCCGCCCCGACTCCAGCAAACTTACCCTCGCCTCCACCAAAATTACAAGCTAGCACAAAGCCAACCACGAGTAATAGGCCACGGAAATACTCGGATATAGCCGGCATTTAGATGGTTTTAGTCGTCACTTGGACATTTGTGAACAGCTGTCGGACTACTCCAACGCATACCGAACAATTCATCCAGAGGTTGAAGCACCGATCGACACCTTGAATAGAATGGCCAAGGAATCCGAAAAGAGCAAGTTCCATGCGGATGCCGTGGAAGTGGTCAAACAGTCACCAAGCAAATCCCTCAAGAAAGCCGATGTTAAGAATATCGAAGAGAACAATGCTGAAGAATAAGTAGATCAGATAATCTGCGATGTCGAGAATACTGAAGAAGACGAGGAGGATGCTGAGGACGCTGAGCAGCAGGAAGTATTGGAGCAAGATCTGGATCTCCCACAAAAGCATGCGTATAGGAAGTTTCAAAGATACGAGAGCGAAGGGGGTCAGCAGACTGCCAACGCAGAGCATTTGTTAACTGCGAAGAATAACTTACTCGCAGCAGACAGGCGTGAAAATGAAGAATTGACTCAGCTGATTAGCTAATGGCGCCAGTCCAAATCGCGACAGATGAAGTAGAGCAACCGGAGGATAGAAAGTGCAAAACTCGCTCGACCTAAAAGTGCAAAGCTTTATGTTCTGAGGACAGCCTAATTGCAGAACCCAGCATTAAGGGAAGCTCCAACAAATCTGTACACCTTACCTGCGAAGCGTCCGCTAACAAAATGTAAAACACTTAACCGATATAAGTCAACTGAAACAATCGGCAATCATCTGACTTCCTGCATCCGAGTCAACAACCATCCGCCGTTCAATCCTCTTGATCCCTCCCATCTGGAAACTGAAAACCAGCAGAACCTCGATCAGATCGATTCGGTTAGGAGGCTTCTCGGACGCAATTCCAACATTCCAATTCAGTCCCTTACCAAAGCTCTGCTATACAACCGATAACAACAGCAGCAACTCGCGTCGGAATACCCGCACAATTACTTGATGATGCACAATCCATTCATCAAAAAGAAGCCCCGTAAGCTGAAAAAGAAGCGTGCAACGACCAACCGTCGATGATATTCCAAATCGAAACTATTGTTTAAAATGGCAGAGGGCAGAAAAGCCAGCCGCAGCTTACTGCTGAAACCCTATGTACCGGTAGGTCGCGCAGGCGAAGCTGCTAAGGTACTACGCTCGCCACGGCTCCCCGCACCACTCGAAGTCCACCATTGCTAAATTAGATCAGCCCAGAACGCATAGTGTTCAGAGACGTACTTGTTCGGCAGACCTACTCATTGACCTTGGTGATTCGCAACCTCACCAACGAAAGCAGAAAGATTCGGCTGTTCCATTCGCTCAGCCAAAACTTTCTCGTGCAGTACGATCAGAGAGTGACATCATTGGCTGCAGGGCTCAGCCTAACTATCACAGTGGTATTTGATGCCAAACTGGAAGATATGCAGGAGTTCACACACGAACTACGAATAGTTAGCGAGGACTTTGAGAAGGTGGTGGAGATACTCGCTCTTCGACCGCAGATGGAAGTGGAGTGTTCTAACCTGCTCAATTTTGGAAAGGTTGAAGTGGGAAGCCGCACGATCAGAGAACTTCCTATCACAAATAAGAGTAAATCGAAGGTTACGGTGACGCTCCAAGCGGATGACTGGGCAATGCTGAGAGTAACTCCACATCGGCTAACCATTAAGGAAAACCAGACGAGCACGGTGATTATTGAGTACCTCCCCGAGGTAATAGGGATGCTGAACTGCCGGTTGCATTTAGAGATCGAGGAGAGCACCCGTAATAGCAAGACGGTACAATTGATCGGAGCCGCATTCATATGTTCGTGCTTCTTCACCGACTTGAATGGCCAGAGGGTGGAACGTATAAGCTTCAGCAGCTACTACATCGGCCAAAAACTCAACCAGTCGTACAAATTCGTGAATAATACTTCCAGTCGACTGACGGCAAGGTTCAGCTCGGCAGCATATGCCCTCCAGAATAATAAGGACCGTTCCTCAGTGTAGCCAGCTAACATTCTTTCTCCCCAGAAGTATGCCAAATAACAGTAGGAAAGGTTCCTGGTCTGCCACCCTACCCAAGCAGACATGTAGCCTTTCAGCGAAATCACCTTAAATTTAGTAGCTTTCCAAAGGCCTACTGCTGAGCAACTCCGATCGTTTCAGCTCCGAGCAGAAGGGAAACACCATTCGAGCAACGATCTGTTGTGCACTGATAAATGTACATTTCTGGTTGAGCTGCTTCTCAATGGCAAGGCTTTCGACAACTTGAGGTATCCAGTGGTTAGTGATGCTATACTCCCATCGTTGACAGTCTCGGAGTGGTGCCTCAACTTTGGGGATAAAGTGCAGCTCAAACAGTCATCAATAGTTTCGTTCTAAATTCGAAACTGTGAGTTACTGCCGCTAAACATTACATTTGAACTGTAATAAGGTACACACTTTGCGGTCAAAGGCGGTTCCAACCATAAGCTTCCAGCCAAACAAACGAAGCAGTTCGAAGTGTGCTATGCGCCCAAGTCAGTTGGCATTCACGCTGAGTAAGTTAAGCTAAAAATACTGGACTTCTACGAACTTAAATTGCGAACATTTGCCGAGACCAAGCGAACAAGCAGTCTGCATGCGACCATGCGCTAGTCGTTCTCATAACTGCCCAAGGAGAACAATGTTATGCTCCGAACTGACACGAAGAAGCGTTTCAAGAACTTCAGCAGTTATGCACCAGCCAGACGTACGCTGATGCCGCTAGCCAACCGAAGACACCAATAAGAAATTCAGTCCTCGGACGAACCAGTCGACGTGGAATTCCAAGCAGGCATCCTCGTAAGCCCTCGAGAACAGAAAGTTAAGCTCCCCAACTTGACCGAGCATCTCTACCAAGACAACACCTTCAAGTAGAAACAGCTCAATCGACTGCACCCACGGGTCAACCCCTGCAGTGCTCGCAACAAGCAGGAGCAAATGGATATTGAGAGATCCCTGACAGTCGAGGAACTCAAAGCAGTTGTCGTTGGAAACACCCACTTGAACTTCGGAGTGATGTTTGTTGGCACTGTGGGTAAGGACACCTTCATGCTGCGTAATAACACATCGGCGTCGCTGCAAATTACCCTGATAGCCGGAGAGTCGAGGATTGAAGTGATGCAACCTAACCAACAGGTCATCCAACCTGGCCATTGTGGTTCATTCGAGCTCAATCTCAGCAGCAAACAGCCAGGCAGCTACAAGTCTACGGCGAAGTACATCATCAATGGAAAGCATACCTTCTAATTGTTGCTCACTGCCAACTTTATTCCTGTGGGACTCGAACCTTCAGTCAGGCACCTCCATATTTCCATCGATGAGCGGGATACCTCCTTCAGCAAGTCACAAAGTTTACAACTTCGCAACAATGGCAACCGGCCAGTTAGCTTCAGCTTTAGCAACCTCCCTAAGTTTGAAGCAGTGCCGCGTGAAGGTGAGGTGCAGCCTCAGTCGAGCATGGACATCAATGTGGTGTATACCCCTGTCTGCCTGGATACTGATCCACTCAGCAACGTCGTTGATGAGTAGAGGCTCACCTGTACAGTAGAAGATGGCCCGTAGACCTACATCAACTGCATGGGGACAGTTAAATAGGCGAAATGTAGCATCAAACAGCCCGAAGTCAACTTTGGCGAACTACCTGTTTCCATGGTCATCAAGTCCAAGCTGACGGTGAAGAACCATTCACGGCTGGCAACTGTGTTCAAGATCGAGCTGCAACCATAGACCCTGGAATACTACCTGTCGTTCAAGAATGAAGTGCTGAACATCAAGCCATAGGCAAAGCAAGAGGTATAGTTCAAGTTCTGCTGTCCTGTTGATCGGGTGGTGCGAGGATAAATTATCCTGCACTTTCGAGGCTATAAAAAGGTATCAGTCCCGTTCTATGCCAAGAGCACGGTTCCAAGGCTTGTGATTCGCGAAGAGACTTTGGATTTCGGAGAGGTTGCTAACGGAAGCACTGCTATATTTACATTCCACCTGCGCAACGATAGCGATGTTAATGGACTCGTCGAGCTACCGTTAAGAAGCACTGAACTTGGAGCTATTGGCTTGAGCACCAACCAGAAGAATCGTGGCTATCTCAAGACAACAAGGGCGGTAGTGGCCTTGTCAGAACGGGAAGACTGTTCGGTTTCTTCCTCCAGGAATTCAGATAATCAAAAAAACTAAGAAGAAAGCGATAGTGATAAGGAAGTGGAACCCACATATCATATCACAGTTCCTCCTCGCTATGAAATCCCTGTCAAACTGAGTCTGCAAACGACGAAACCAGGAGAGTTATAATGCCAGTTGCCAATATTTCTTGTGGGCCAAAATTAAACACTGGAAGGAATCAACAGGAAGATCAAAATGAAGGTAGTACCAGCCTGCATCCACGTCAGTCTGCAGACGATAGACTTTCGGCGATGTGTTGTCAGCGAAGGCAGCGATGAGCGGTCAGTAACTATCGAAGTCGTCAACTTAACCATGAGGAATATCGTGTGGAAGATTGAGAATTCCCAGCCACGTAAGTAGTTTTCGTTGACTCCGTGCTATGGAGCGATATCGGAGAGAGGCACAACCAAGTTGACTGCAACCTTTCGACCTGAAGAAGCAGATGAGTTTGAGACTATCTACAACTTCAAGGTTACGGAATCAGACGGTGGTGGAAACACATCCATCCAGCTTCTTGGGCTGGGAGTGTTGCCTACTTTATTGTTCGACCGGAGGGAGATAATTTTGACGCCAGTTCCGCTCAACATCTACTCAAGGCTGACCATCTTCATCCTCAACGATGGCTATGAAAACGTAAGGATATAACAATGGAAGTTAGAAGACGAACTCGAAAGTGTTGAGCTAGCCTTTGAATTTATGGAAGGAAGGACACTGAGTGTGATCAAGCAACGACTTGGACTTCAAGTGTCGTTTCGATCACGTGAACCAATAAGCTTTACGACGACCCTGCACGTGTTTGACAGCAACAACGTTAGGTGCAGCATCCCCATATCAGCAACAGCTGACAACAGCATCCTCACCAACTACCCATACCTTGAAACTTGCGAGGGTGAGTACAACCTCTCTGATGGTTCAAGTGTTCAGCTCAAGGAAGTGGAAGCTGATCCACCCACCAAGAAGAAGTTCAGTCTGAACTACAACAGCCCAACCCTCCGGAGGGATCTCCAGTTCAACTTCTTCAAGCTGCCACCACTGCATGTCACCAAGAGAACCTGCTCTCATGTTGTTCGGTGGCTTCGTTACTTTGTCTCCGATAAGGTTTAGAACTTTCCGTAGTCGTGCATTCGCACCAACGGACAACCGATCTACGACATGCTATGCAAGCTCACTGGAGAAGCCTACATCGAGTCTAATTCGGTGAGTGACAAGGTAACCTAGCGAAGCAAGACACTGGAACCCCAATACGCCAATTTGTTGCGCAGGCTGAAAGAGTAGGGTTGCCTTCTGAACCACATCCGCCCCTAATATCTGCTTTCGCTTGATGAGTATCTGACCCACACACACAACATCGATGGGAGGTATAGCCTCACACCAGCACAAATCCAGCTGTACGAGCAAGTTTCCGCTGAAAGCTGGTGTGTACTGTTCTTCCAAATCTTTAAGGTGTTTGTTCTGACCAAAAATGCAGTCAAATCTTTCAAGCCTATACTATAAGCGTTTCCAACCGAGATAGTCGCTCTCTCCGAGAGAACCAAAGACTCCAATGTACTTTCTCATCAATAGTCTCGTATCCTGAACTTCTTCAAACCCTTTTCGAACCACAGCCTGCAACTCTTCGAAGTATCCAAGTCGAGGATGTTTGCAAATGTGTTAGAAAGAATAGGATGCGAGGAGGTTACTGCTAGACTGCCGCCTTTTAGTGTCTGCAGTATCCGAACATCATTGGAAGACGCCCTAAGTGAGAATCTCTGTTCGATGCTAACTGACTACGGAATCGGGTTATACCTCGACCAGTAAGACATTGTTACTCTGTCGCACAAAGAGGCAATAGTCTATTTGAGCCACTTGGCACAGCAGCTGGAGCACCTTGTGCCGCGCCAAACTATAATGTTTAGCTGCTCGCTTGGCGACAGGCCTCAGAAAAATGTTGAGCTGAAAAACCCCACAGATTACGAAATTACCTATTGGCCAAAGCTTATCGGCTCGAGCGATTTCGAGGTCCAGGAGGACCTACCTATAAGACTAGCACCCAAATAGTCTATCGATTACAGTGTTCGATACGTTTGCCGGTTCAATAAACCCTCAAGTGCAAGGTTATTCTTTGTGGAAAAGACTTCCTAAAATGAACCGGAGACCCGAGCCAACCCGTTTGCGTTGAGTCTCGAAAGCGAGGTCGTGGGAAAAAATGCTATTCGCTATGTGGACTTCGAAACCACGCAGTATGAGCTATTCTCGGTGATGATTGATGTACAGTGCCCCTTTCCGCTGAGCAACCGGACACCCATATAACTGTCCGTAACGTTGCTGGAAGATAACAAGAAGAAGCCATCCTGCTTCTTCCTGATGACCAGTAAGGTTAAACTCATCAAGAATAAAGAAGTCAAGGTCGAACTGAAATTCCTTTCGTTTCAAGCGTAAAAGCGTTCATGCAGGCTCTCCTTCTTCGGTGAAGTCAAGGGTGAGTTCATCTATGAGGTACGCGCCACAGTACTTGAACCACGTCCAATGGCGAGCATCCCAATCAAGCACTTTGAGGTAAAGTCGCCATAAGATGTGGTCATTCAAATCCCCACTTCCAACGAACCCTACGAACGTGCCGTCAAATGCTATATCGAGTATTGGAAATGCAGGCCAAAGTTAAGCTAGCTTTGTTCTCCTCCGACATCCCTGAAATGCTCGCTGCTCGATCCCTACGAACATATCACAGTGCCAGATGAACTACCTTGCGACCTAAATTTAGTCTCCTCCACCCTATCCTTTCCCATGAGGCTTGAATTCAAACGAGCATACAAGTCATATACTTTTCGAGTGCTCTTTCGGTTCACTGCAAGCGATATTCGGGTAGTTCAGTTTACCACTCGGGTACGACCAAAACCCTTAACGATTAAGCTGTCGATGTAGACATCAGCTAGAACGGAAGTAATACAAAGCCTTCCGATATAATTATTCCCATCGACCGCAACACTGCACTGCGAAAATACTTAACTGTTTTTGCTAACACAGCTAAGAGAGTTTGATGTCGACTGCCAGATAGACAAGCTGATCGTCGCGTTCAAGCCCAACTGGGTATGCAGTTTTACAGCAAAATTGACCATAGAGCAGACAGACACCCTGTAGCAAATAATATATGAGATTACTGCCAGAGGAACCGAGCCAAGCCCATAAGACGTGATTGAAGTGACTATGCAGAATCGCAATAGGTACACCAAACTGCTGGAGGTAAAATGTAGCACCACTGATAGTATGACAGTAGAGAGTACATTGCCTTTCTGCCACGCAAGATGTACGAACTCTTCGCAGCAGCAGAACAGGATGGTCAGTATGAGGAATTTCTCGTTTGGAACTCGAACTCATACTTACGAAGTAGAACTGCTACCGGATACAGTGGGGTCCTTTGAGGGAGTATTGAAGTTTGTCAGCGGACTCACCCAGCAGTATCTGTGGTACAAGTTGAAAGTACAGGTGCTGTAGAATCAAAGTTCAGGGGTGATAGAGGTCGTGGCATTCGCTGGGACGATCAAATAGATCTCTGTACCGAAGTTTGTCGATCAAATAGGTGCCAAATTCAGTGTGGTCATTGACGCTCCGTGTATTGTTGGGGACCCGACCTTCGACGTAATTGATGAGAACAGCACTTACACAATAAGTTTCTAGCCAATGAAGGAATTCAAGCACACTGGTAAGATATCCTTCTTTGATATTCAAAGGAACGTGGAGGTGTGGTATACTTTAAAGGTGATTGCAGAAAGGCCAAAGCCAGTGCTGCATCCACAGATCCGGATCGGGTGCACCCTCAGCAGAATAGTTGAGCTCACAGTGGACAACCCTCTCTGTGAACCAATCACCTATCGCATCCTCAACAGCAACCGGTAGTTCTTCACTGTGGATGAGGCAATTACGGTCGAACCGAAGTCTTCGGCAGTGTTCAACGTGGTTTGCAGTTCCTCAACGGTAAATTCTGTTTCTGAAGCCATGCTAACTCTTACTTCGGAGCACATGTTCTCAAAAGAATTTCGGTTAAGCACTATCACAATTCCTCAGGAGACTCCTTAACGTTTCGATTTCAAGAGCGAGCTCGGAGCATCGTCAAAGGAAACACTTGTGTTCCATAGCCCAACCGAGGAGTAGTGCATACTTTCGTTTGAGTTTGTTGAAGATAATAATGGGTTTGAACTACTCACCAAAGACGGTTACAGCAGTAAGCCACGCACCACTACGATGAGCCGTGAAGCTACTGTCTTTAGCCTAAGGTTTAGCCCAAAGGAACGCATAGTCTACTCAAACTAACTCATCATCACTGTTAACGGCCAATTTCGTTGGCACTACAAATTGTCAGGTAGAGTAGTCGAAACTCTCAAAAAGCTCCCTAATTTGAACTTCTCGACAAAGTGTCGTACACCGCTCACGCGGGTGGTAGAGTTCGTACTTGCAAGCAACGATCGGGTCGAAACTATTTAGGTGTCAAAAGACTATGCCAGTATCTTCCAGTTCCGCATCATATTACAATAGCAGGAAAAGCTGGGCTTGCAGATTACCTTCTCACCTTTCAAGCCGCTAGAAAGAACTTCAGTTTGGGCAACAATGGCCAACTCTAGTGGGGCAATCTGGCGTTTTGATTTGCTCGTAGAAGCCTTGCCGCCATAGCCCGACGACACCTTGCTTATCGAGTCCAATATCAACCAATGCGAAAAGGTGTGCTTCCGCTTAACAAATAAGGCTAAACACACTGCACCATTCACAGCTTACATTACCCAAAGCTCGACTATTGAGTTCAAAGTGTAGCCCCGGGTCGGTATTCTGTAACCGTATGGACGTCAAGGTACACCATTCTACATCTCCTTCCTACCCACCCTCTACCAAACCCGATACAACGGTTGCCTTATCGTCGAAACTGACGACATGTATTGGAGTTTTAAGCTGGTTGGCCGCCTGCCTAAGTACCGACCTCCGACCACTGCGACTGGAAGATTGTTGGCTTCCACCAAATGATCCGAGCACTGTCGTAAGTGACATCTCGATTGGCTGTTACATAAACATTTGCGTTTATGGATGATTATAAAATTGAGAGTAAAAAGGGTGAAGGAACCTACAGCTAGGTCTTCACAGCGGTGGTGCGAAAGACATCCAAGCTCGTAGCCATCAAGTGCATGAAAGCAGAGTACGAATCCGTCGAGAAGATTAAAAAAGAGAAGGAAGTGCAGGCACTCAAACAACTGGCAGGTCACCCCAACGTCGTAAAGTTGCTGGATGTGCTCTATGATTAGCCGAAGAGTACCGCTTACTGATAATGTAAGGAAAGCTGGCGCTTGTCTTTTAGCTGATGGATTGCAACCTTTACGAGTATCTGAAAGCCAAAAGGAAGGAATTAAAAGAGGCGAGGGTGCGCGATATCGGCTATCAGATTCTCAAGGCGGTCGATCATATGCACCGCAAGGGAATTTTCCACAGGGACATCAAACCA
>ERZ724508.2155-NODE-2155-length-10692-cov-3.781141_pt1 | contig 10692 bp, 9 predicted proteins | sample MGYA00376041_ERZ724508 | MGnify/ENA primary metagenome ERZ724508 (study PRJEB28724, sample SAMN07190887) | wastewater metagenome | isolation source: effluent of sewage treatment plant in Hong Hong | place: USA: Christiansburg, Virginia | collected 2016-03-01 ... | reverse complement strand
GAGCATTTCAAGCTTATCAGTGATTGCGCTCGGATTCTTTCCGTCAAGTTTTTGTACTGAATGTTTATCCATATTTAAATTACCAACACAACCCCTTGCGACTAAATATCCTTTATTATACAAGTATACCAATCAACATCCAAATTATAAGGATACTTGGTAATACCACAGTCATGATTTCTTGGCCGAAAGCGGTTCCTGTGTCAGTATAAATGTAGACGAGTAATATCGGAGGGTGGCCAATGATACCAATGAACGGGGGTTCGATACAGCCGGGACACTGTTATACGCTTGGCAATAGCGGCTTCCCTACTCATGAGGAGCCACAGGCTTCGATAGTCTTCTTTGCCAAACCGGGTTTGATGCATGTCGTGATGCCAGTGGACTCAGGTCTGAACATAATGATTAATGAGTGGAAGCAGGACATAAATAAGTTGAAGATACTGATTCCCTATCAGGATCGGCTTATCCTCTGGGCTGGGGGAGTTTGGCTCATTATGTCGGTTACCGAACAGGCAATCTATTCGCTGGTCGTGCGTGCAGACGAGCCTGAGTACATTCTCACGACAGTGATGTACGAGACAGAGAGTGATTCTGGCGGAAAGGAAAGATTCCCCTTTGCAACGTCGGCCTTTCGAACGTTTCGACGTCAGCAGCCGCAGATTGAAAATAAGTGAAGAGGCGCCTGGGACTACCGGGCGCCTTTTTGATTAGGAAAAGAAAAAGGCCGCGGTTTGGTGTGTAGATTATATGGTTACAACTGGGATGGTTGCGAATCAGTAAGTATATTGGTTCACATACGTTATGGGCCCTCGCGATTCGTCCTGACGGTCACCGAGCTATATTGTTTCGTATTCACTCACAATCTAGTCCTGTCTCGTGGTCACAAATCACTAAGTATATTGGTTCACTTCGTTCCCAATCTACTAAGTGTTCTCGACCCCACCCGAGAAGATTCGGTCACTCTCGTGGCTATATTATTTCGCAAGCTCATAATCTAGCTCATTCGCTCGACCCCCACTCGCGTCGACCCAGCGGGTCCCCGACGCTCGGTTCGAATCTTCTCGGGTCGCAAAATAGCAAAGACCGCAACACTTACGTGTGGCGGTCTGCTATTGTGGACCCGAGAAGATTCGAACTCCCTGCCTCCTCAGTGCAAATGAGGCGCTCTACCAAGTGAGCTACGGGCCCAGATGGCAATGTGGTAAAACCGCAGTGCCAGGGTAGTTTTGCAAGCGCGACACCTGCAAAGCTGGTGCATATACTACTTAATCTGGGCTAAATAGTCAATAGGACTATTCGAGAGACTGGAGTTTCCATGGGGTTGCGACAGCTGCCGAGCTGTAGAGACCGATGGTGATGGTGTCTCCCTGCCAAGCCGCGGTGAGAGCGTCACTAATTGAAGTAATGAATTTCTTACCATCAAAAGAAACTGGTTGGATCACGTTTTCGTCGGCATCAAAAATAAAGTGGGTACATTCGTCAGCATCTGTCTGTTGTTCACAGAAATGAACAAAACGGCCGTCGGCAGAGGTGCTGTAGGTTGGGATCTTCTTGTGAATACCCTGGGTAGCGAAGCCCTCAACATTCTCCACTGGCATTACTTCACTACTGAGTGAGAGAACAAAACGGTCACCATGCACATAGGCATAGAGCTTGCCGTCTTCGTAGCGAGCCACTTCTTCACTCGCTGGTGCAGCTGCCTCCTCACTTGGTGGTGGGGTATCTGGGCTTGTGTAACCGTCTGGAATAAATTCGGGTGTGGCGGTTACTTCGATAGTTTGGGTGGTCAGGCCTTGGGTGATACCAAAACCAATAAAACCTGAAGTGAGACCAATAATGTATGCCAGTACAACAAGTACGGCCTTTTCGTGTTTTGTACCTTCTAAATTCATATAGGTACAGTATAGTCCCTTGCGGCACTGTTTGTGTGGTCTGTGTGTTGAAAAAGTTTTATGCAGTGACTAACGACGACTGGCAGTAATACGATTGATGCGCTCGGCCATATGGAGATCCGCTTCGGTCACGGCGTTGATACCGGGTGTGGTGAGGGTAACTTTTACGAGTTCGGGGGTGATGCAGATTTCGGGATAGTGCTTCTCCACTTCGGCGTAGACGGTGATACGGGTCGCAAACATAAAGGCGTCGAGGTAGCGAGAAAAAGCAAACTCGCCGACGAGTGTCTGCTTCTTTTGGTCATGTGTCCAATGGGTACCCAGGGCACGGAGGCGCTTTTGAGGCACCTTTGGCACCGCGGCCGCCTTCTTGGCAGTCTTTGGCTTCGTCGTCTTGGTTGTTATGGTGACTTTGGCCATATTACGAATAGACGCGCGCGGTACGCACAAGGTGATCAATGAGATCATTAAAGCTCAGTCCCACCGCAGCGGCCGCCTTCGGGAAGAGGGACTCACTCGTCAGTCCTGGGAGGGTATTCACTTCAAGGAAGTACACTTCCCCATCTTTGACGATACAGTCAGTGCGTGAGTACTGCGAGAGGCCAAGAACGCGATGTACCGTCTCAGCTAATTCAGCAATTTTCTCCTTCTCTTCGTAGGAGAAACGGCCGGGACAGAGTTCTGCGGTACTTCCATCGTACTTGGCCGTCTCATCAAAGAAGGCACGGTCGCTTCGTGGCACAATCTCAATAGCCGGAAGACAATAGAGATCATTATCGCGGAAGTCGCCCAAGACCGCACAGGTGGCTTCTGTCCCCTGTATATGCTCTTCTACCATACACTCTCCGTATTGTGAGACGGCGGCCTGAAGGGCATCCTTGAGGTTTTCGCTACGGACGATTTGTACACCATGGGACGAACCACTACTTGTCGGCTTGAGTACATAGGTCGGACCAAAGCTGTCTGCTATTACATTTGAAACTGCTTCAATATCAAGGAGGTTGTCGCTCGTCACGCGGACGTGGCGTGGCAGGTGGAAGATGTGTTCACGGAGTGCTCGCTTGGTCATATCTTTGTTAAAGGCCATGGCCGAGGCGAAGGAGTTGCTCCCGGTAAATGGGATATGGAGGCGCTCACAGATACGCTGGACGGTACCGTCCTCGCCATAGGCGCCATGCATGGCGATAAAGACGACGTCGGTGGTGAGGAGAGCCTTATCCGGGTCTTTGACGCGACCGTCGACAATCCATTCACCGGCTTTTGAGACAGTGACATCGACGACATGGTAACCGAGGTCACCAAGGGCACGAAGGACACCTGCGCCGGTCTGCATCGACACGTCGTATTCACTACTAGGCCCTCCACGCAAAACTGCGACTCGAGTCTTGGTCATGTGGATATTTTAGCACAAGACTTTGAAAATCAAGAAACAAAGCAGCCCCCGAAACGAGTCCGGGGACTTTCGCTTCGTGGGCTGTTCGAAACTAACTGAAAATTGTCAACTTCGCATCAAGGATGGCTTCGATGAGTCCGATCTCTTGGGCCTCAGTCGCCGACATCACCGCATCAAACGTCTGATCGCCACGTCCGATGAGCTCCTCCACTTCTGCTTGTGTCTTGTTGAGCTGACGCATGTACATTGAGGTGATGGTTGTTTCGACTCGTTTCGTTTCGGCAAGCAGTTGCTCAAGATGCTTCACCACACTTCCATTGATGGGCAACGAAAGGTTGTGCTTCGTACCCGAATGGATCACGTAGCGAGAGTGGATAGTCCCTGATCTTGTATTGCAGTGGAGCAAAACAAACGTTGCTGCTGAACCGCACATCCCCACCACAACCCCATTGACTGGCGCATGAAGCACCGTCGTCATCACGTCACAGAGACGGAGTGCGTCACTGACGCTTCCACCGCCACTGTCGATCAGCAAGGTGATGGGTTCTGAAGATTCAAGCTGCAGATGTAGCAGCCGCAGAAGCAAATTGTTTATTTGCTCGGCGTTGATTTTGCCTTCAAGCACCACTGTGCGTCGCTGCATGAGCCCATCAAGCAGACGGGTGAATTTCGGTTCGTCGGACATTTGGACCTCCAGGTCAAAAAACAATGTTGTACTTACACAAACATAATACAACAAAATAGGGTTTTGTCTATGTTAATAAATATTATTACTGGAGTGTTCGTTTGCGTTGCTTTTGGCGGAAATAGGTGATGGAGAAGCGGTGGGCTTCGGCGTTGGCGTGGAGGATTTCGAGCTTGTGCGCTTCGATAAGTGGCTCAGGTCCGAGGATATGGTGGGCTTTGTGGCGGTCGTCTTTGACGACCGCCACCACGGGAACAAGGAGACCATATTCGGCCAGTATCAGCTCAGCGGTGCGCTTTTGCACCTCGTTACCATCAACTACGATGATATTTGGAAACGGCCACTCCGGGTGCGCGAGACGGCGCGTCAGGACTTCCTTGAGCGCAGCTGGATCGTTCGCGTCTTTAAGTGTTTTAATCTTGAACTTACGATATTCGTCCTTTTGGGGTTCACTTCCTTCGACCACGGTCATCACACCGACCATATCCTTCCCGTCCATATGCGCGACGTCGTACGCTTCGATACGTAGCGTGCGCCCGGTACGCACGGTCGCTCGTTCAGCTTTGATCAGCGCGATATCTTGGATGTGTTCAAGGGCAAATATCTGCTTTTTGATTTTGTTCGCCATCTCAAAATGTTCGAGCTTGGCCTCGTGGTGCATATCGCGAGTGAGTTCTTTGATGATTTCCTTCTTCTTGCCATCAAAAAAGAGCTTGAGGTGTCTGATGGTACGGTCGTAGATAGCTTTGTCCGTGTGATTTGGGTAGAGACCTATCTGTCGATTGAAGTCGACCTTGCCACGAGCGAGCTTGGTCTTTTCGGTTCCCACTGGTTCATTGGTGTCGTAGAATTGGAAGAGCTTACGCACGATCTTGAGGGCCTCACGCAGGAGACCGCCACTTGGGAACGGGCCAAAGTGATATTTGATTTCTTTTTCGCTGAACTGTTCGGTGAGGTCTTTGCCGCGGACGACCAGTACTCGTGGCCAGGGTTCGTTTGTGATCACGAGGTGATTATAGGATTTATCGTCCTTGCTTCGCGTGTTGTACCGTGGTTTGTGGCTACGGATGAGATTCGTTTCGAGGATGAGCGCTTCGAGCACACTTTCGGTAGCCGTCACTTCAATTGAAGCCGCTTCAGCCACCATGTTCTCGATGAGTTCCGAACGCTTATCTTTGATGTCGTTCGCGAAATAGCTGCGGACGCGGTTCTTGAGTGATGTGGCTTTACCGATGTAGAGGATCGCTTTGTTGGTATCAAGAAAAAAGTACACCCCGGGTGTATCTGGTAGGTCGTGATTTTTGAGGTCACTTTTGGTCATGGCAAAAATACTCTATCACAAAAAGCGAAAACCGCCCTACGTGAGGGCGGCAATCATCTTGAAGGACCTGGGCGTCAGCCGTAGAGGGTTCGCAGACCCGGATCGGGACCGCTTAAACCTTCCTGCTGTGTCGTTGACGCCGGAGGGACGTGTGTGTCCAACTTTGGATTGTCAGGTAGTGGACCGGGGTCGCGTCTGCGTTCGAGTCGATCGATTCGTTCTCCAGCGCTACCTGCGACGCCGCTCGGCCAGTTATAGCCATTCATTTAGTTGTACTCCCTAGTGGAACTCTCCTACATTCAATAATACTCCTGATTACCAACTTGCGACTTAGCCGGCTGTGATTAAGTGCCTGACAAGAGCCGTCCTTCGTTTCCACGAAGGACGGCTCTTTATGGATACTACTACAACACTTTCTTCAGATAGCGGCCGGTATGTGATTTGGGATTCTCAGCCACTTCTTCAGGAGTACCCTTGGCTACTACTTCCCCTCCACCAGCACCTCCCTCTGGGCCAATATCGATGACATAGTCCGCACACTTAACCAAATCGAGGTTGTGTTCGATAACCATCACCGTGTTGCCCTTGTTCACAAGCTCCTGGAGAATCTCGATAAGCTTGCGCACATCGTCGTAATGGAGACCAATCGTTGGTTCATCAAGCAAGTAGATAGTCTTTTGAGTATGCGGCTTGTAGAGTTCAGACGCTATCTTCACACGCTGGGCTTCTCCACCAGAGAGCGTGGTCGCACTTTGGCCGAGCTTCAGGTACGAGAGCCCTACATCAAGGAGGGTCTTGAGGCGCTCTTCAATCGCGGGTACATCTTTGTAGAATTCATACGCCTCTTCGATGGTCATCTCGAGGATTTGGTAGATGTTCTTTTTCTTGTAGGTGACTTCAAGGGTTTCCTTGGTGAAGCGCTTGCCTTCACAGACATCGCACTCGACATACACGGTTGGGAGGAAGTGCATCTCGACCGCAATCTCGCCGTTACCCTGACAGGCCTCGCAGCGGCCACCCTTCACGTTAAAGGAGAAACGACCTGGCTTCCAACCACGAGCCCGAGCTTCGCCACTGGCGGCAAAGAGATCACGAATATGGGTGAAGGCACCAGTGTACGTCGCCGGGTTCGAACGTGGCGTACGACCAATTGGCGATTGGTCAATTAGGATTGACCGACCGAGGTACTCGCTACCCGTGAAGCTTGCACAGTTGAAGGTCTTGGCTGTACGGTAGGCTTTTTCGAGACGGGCTTTGAGATTCTTGTCGACAATTTCGTACATGAAGGTCGACTTACCAGACCCTGAGACACCAGTGACACAAATCAGACGCCCGAGTGGGATGTCGATGTTCATGTTCTTGATGTTAAAGGCCTTGCCACCTTTGATCTTGAGCGACCCTTTCTCTCCGGTGCGACGATCAGGAATGGGAATTGATTTTTCGTGGCGGAGGTAGGCAAGCGTTGAAGAGCCAGAGTCATTCTTCTTGGCCTTGAGGAGGTCTTCAAGCCAACCAGCGACCACTACCTCACCACCATGGATACCAGCCCCTGGGCCAATATCAACGATGTAATCTGACGCGTAGATGGTATCTTCATCGTGTTCAACAACGATGATGGTGTTCCCGAGGTCACGGAGCTCGGAGAGCGTCTGCACCAGACGGTCATTGTCACGCTGGTGGAGACCAATGGTTGGTTCATCAAGTACGTAAAGAGCACCCACCAGCCCTGAACCAAGCTGCGACGCGAGGCGGATACGCTGTGCCTCACCACCGGAGAGCGTGTTCGCCCGACGATCAAGCGTCAGGTACTCGATACCGACATTATTCATGAACTCAAGACGATCAATCACTTCACGCAAGGCTGGCCAAGCAATTTCGTGGTGGTACTTCGAGAGCTTGAGATTCTCAATAAACTTCGTCGCTTCTTTGACCGTCATCGCGGTGAAGTCGACGATATTGATACCGAGATTATTCGCATCGCCACCGAGGAAGACACGCAGCGCTTCTTTACGCAGACGTGCACCGTTACACACAGGACAAACATCACTCTGGAAGATACCGACGACACCGAGTCCATTACATTCAGGACAAGCGCCATATGGTGAGTTAAAGGAGAAAAGACGTGGTTCAACCTCAGGGAATGACGAGCCATCAACTGGACAGATGAACTTGGCTGAGAGCATACGTGAGGTGCCGTCAGGAGACTCGATTTTCACCAAGCCGTTGGCAAGATTGAGTGCTACTTCGACCGCTTCGGACAGCCGCTCGTGCGAACCTTTTGGATCATCGGTGAATTCGCTCACGTAGATTTCGTCGACGAGCACATCGATATCATGACGCTTGGTCTTACTGAGTTCGATACGTTCGCGGAGCTGCTTTACTTCCCCATCGATTTTGATTGTTTCAAAACCTTTACCAAGGAGGTCGTAGAGGAGCTGGTAGTACTCACCCTTGCGACCAACGACGACCGGAGCAAAGATAACCACACGGCCCTTTGATACTTCAATCCCGAGGACTTTCTGTGACTGAGCTTTGGTGGCAGACTTCACTTCTTTTGATTCGATTGATTCGAGCACGACCCGGAGGATTTCGTCTTGTGACATCTTCTGGATTGGGACATCAACATCAAGACAGTACGGTTGTCCAACTCGAGCATAGAGGATACGGAGGTAGTCGTAGATTTCGGTGATGGTGGCGACGGTTGAGCGCGGATTACGACTGGCTGACTTTTGGTCAATTGAGATCGCTGGAGAGAGGCCAGAGATCTCGTCTACGTCAGGCTTCTGCATCTTGTTGAGGAATTGGCGCGCGTATGGAGAGAGGGATTCGACGTAGCGTCGCTGCCCTTCAGCAAAGATAGTATCAAACGCGAGCGAAGACTTGCCTGAGCCAGATGGGCCAGTGATCGCGATCATGGCTCCGCGGGGCATTTCGACCGAGATGTCTTTGAGATTGTGGGTACGAGCACCACGCACGATGATCTTTTGGGATCGGTCGTCCATGTTTGTACGGGTGATTTTCTTCACGCCGCCTCCAATTTCCTTTTTGTTGTCTGAAGCTTTGGCCATACTAAAACTACCCCAAAAAAATTATCTAAATAAGCGAAACGCCACTGCCTGGCGGTAGTGGTTCCTTATAGAAGAGTATAGCAAGGAACGGAGAATATGGAAAATTGAATATAAAAAGAAAGCGCCACCCGGAGAAAGTTGGCCCGGGTGGGTGGCTTTCTCAGAGTGGCGGTGTGACTCAGAAGCGAATCATTGCGGTGCCACCGAGGATGGTGACAGGTTGCTGATTCAAGTAATATTCTTGCTTATTCCGTATCGCTGTCAGATACGAATAGCGTGTGGGGTGCTTGAAAAAAATGGTGGAACCAAATTTCAGCCATTCTTTGACATCCGTCTGACTCTTCAACGGAGTGCCGAGTACCTTTTGACCCGATATAACACAACTCAAATACCAGCGCATCTTTGCGCGATGAACCTTACGGGCCGCATTTACATCACACTTCTCTGCCAGTATGGCCGGACTCATCAAGTTCGCCATGTGTTCCTCCGTTGCTCATAATTCGCCGCTGCTAAACAACAGCAGCGATTCCACTGCCAGAATATAGGAAAGTTATCTTTAGTCAATCAATAGTGAGTCTCCCTAGGCAAGGCCTCGGGAGATTGTTCTATATGAGGGTTTTCTTGGTTTTCTTGCCCTTCCCACTTGCTTCGGCTTCGAGGAAGGCAATTTCGTCACGGATGATAGCTGCGGTTTCGAAATCGAGGATAGAGACGGCGTCTTGCATCTGCTGGCGCTTTTCTTTCAGTACCTTGGTCGGATTACGTTTAAAGAGTTCCATGTCGACCTTAAGCATCGTTTCAATCGTATCGTCGTGTTTGGTACGGAGCTGGTCGGCGATTGATTTGATCTCCTTCGCAATCGTGGTTGGCGTGATGCCATGTTCTGTGTTGTACGCTACCTGAATGGCACGACGGCGATTGGTTTCGTTCACCGCATAGGTGAGTGCGTCAGTCATCTCGTCTGCATAGAGGATCACTCGCCCATTGACGTTTCGAGCGGCACGACCAATCGTTTGGATAAGGGCTGTCTCACTGCGGAGGAAGCCGGCTTTGTCGGCATCAAGAATAGCCACCAGTTCTACCTCAGGCAGGTCGAGACCTTCACGGAGGAGGTTCACACCCACAAGACAATCAAACTTTCCTTTGCGGAAGTCAGTGAGGATGTCGATGCGTTCTAGCGTTTCGATATCACTATGGATGTACTTGGTATTGATATTACGAGCCGTGAGGAACTCGGCCAGGTCTTCGGCCATCTTCTTCGTAAGGGTGGTCGTGAGTACACGGGCACCGCCGGCGATTACCTTCACCGCTTCTTCGATAAAGTCTTTAATCTGGCCAGGATAGTTCCCTACCTCTTTCACAGGGTTCACCCCGTTACTGCGAAGCTGTTTTTTTGCCTCGTAATCCTTGTGTATCTTGGTAATCGGTTTTGTGTACGCCGTAACGGGGCGAGTATCGATCTCCGGATCAATCAGACCGGTTGGGCGAATGATTTGCTCGACCACCGCTCCTTCGGCCACACAGCGGTTGATGTCTACCCCACGGAAATAGGCAGACTGGCTTTCGGTGCCGCTCTTGCTCTTCTTGTCGGTATTAATGGCGTCGGCAGGACAACAATGTTCAAATTCGTACTTGCCAGGGGTGGCGGAGGTGTAGATACACTGCCCGACACGGGCTTCAAATTCATCAAACTTCAGTGGGCGGTTATCTACCGCACTCGGGAGACGGAAGCCGAACTCGACCAATGTATCCTTGCGACTACGGTCGCCCGCGTACATACCGCCAATCTGCGGCAACGTGACGTGTGATTCGTCAACGATGGTCAGGTAGTCTGGAGTGCCGTCGGCTTTGTGTGGAAAGTAATCAAGAAGGGTGTACGGTGCTTCACCGGATTTTCGTCGGTCAAAATGTCGTGAGTAGTTTTCGATACCACTACAGTAGCCAATCTCACGAATGAGCGCGAGGTCGTGTTCAGTTCGACGACGCAGACGCTCAGCTTCGAGGATCTTGCCGTCTTTTTTGAACTGTTCAAGCTGGAGCTGGAGCTCAAGTTTGATGTCCTCGTACGCTACCTTCCGCTCGTCCTCCGGCGAGACGAAGTGCTTCGCTGGGAACAAGAAAAAGACTTCTGGCTCTTCGATAATGGCACGGGTGATACTATCGATCTTGGTGATACCAGAGACCATATTGCCATCAAAGCCGAGACGGTAGATGGCACGTTCGTTTGTCGGCATGATTTCAACCGTATTTCCCACGGCACGGAATTGGCCAGGAGTGAGGTCGGCATTGGTTCGCTCAAAGTAGAGGTCGATGAGGGTGCGAAGCATATC
>ERZ724508.2154-NODE-2154-length-10694-cov-3.326064_pt1 | contig 10694 bp, 8 predicted proteins | sample MGYA00376041_ERZ724508 | MGnify/ENA primary metagenome ERZ724508 (study PRJEB28724, sample SAMN07190887) | wastewater metagenome | isolation source: effluent of sewage treatment plant in Hong Hong | place: USA: Christiansburg, Virginia | collected 2016-03-01 ... | reverse complement strand
TTCGAACGGCCGATGGGGCGAGCCCTAAAGTCCATGCAGGTTCGACGCTCTTTACGCTGCTCGGGTTCTGCGGACTCTACTTCGTGCTCGGGCTCGCGTTCCTTTACCTGCTCTTCAAGATGATCAACCACGGTCCGGTGGTCCCCGCTGCATCTCGCGGGGCGGAGACAATCGCGCCGGAGGTGCCCCATGCGTGAACTCGGATTTTTCCTCGCGGTCAGCTTTTTGGCTGCCTTTGCGCTCCTCGACGGCTTCGACCTCGGTGCCGGCATGCTCCATCGCATCGTCGCCCGTGACGAGCGCGAGCGACGCACCGTCCTCGCCGCCATCGGCCCCTATTGGGACGCCAATGAAGTATGGCTTCTCGCGGCGGGCGGCGTCCTGTTTGCCTTTTATCCCGCCGTCCTCGCGGCGGGACTCTCCGGCTTCTACCTCGCTATTTTTCTTCTTGTATGGGGATTGATCCTCCGAGGCATATCTATTGAACTTCGTCACCACGGTGACGAACCGCTCTTCAAGAGTTTCCTCGATAGTCTCTTTGTCCTCGCGTCGACGGGGATCGCGCTCGTCCTCGGGGCGGCCCTTGGAAACATCATCCGCGGCGTCCCCCTCGATGCCGACGGCTGGTTTGCCCTCCCCCTCTTTGGGACGTTCTGGCCGGGTCCCCAGTCGGGAACCCTCGATATTTACACGATTTCTGTCGGTCTCTTTACGGTGGCCGCGCTCGCCCACCACGGGGCACGCTTCCTCGTTTGGAAGACGGAAGGGGCGGTCGCGACCCGCTCGGCTCGCCTCGCTACGCTTCTCCTGCCAGTCGTCGTTGTGGGCGCGATCGCGCTTTTCGGGGCGACCTTCATCGTCCAGCCGGCACTCCAACAGGCCTTCTGGTCGCGCCCCTGGATCGTACTCTTTCCACTGTTTGCGGCGGCAGGCCTCGGCGTGTTGTTCCGGAAAGCGGGCTCTCCTCTCGGAAAGTTTCTCGCCTCGAACGTGTTCCTAGGAGCCTCACTTGCCGGTATCGCCGCCGGCCTCTTCCCCGTCTTTCTACGGAGCACCGGCGAAGGTCCCAATCTGGATCTCTCGATGGCGGCGCCGCCGGAAAGCCTCGCAGCCATTGCGCCGGTCTTTCTGGTTGGCATCCCGCTCGCCATGTTCTGGTTTGCGATGCTCTTCCGGATTCATCGAGGCAAGGCGCACGCCGCCGAAGGGCACGACGGCTACTGAAGAATTCCTATTTGAGCTTGTGATCCATCGTCTCGCGGAAGGTGCTGCCGACGGCATCCCAACGGCGGGCGACGTCGTTCTTGATCGAGAGGACAGCAAGGCCGATCAAGAGAATCATCCCGAGAAGACTGGCAATTTCGCGCGCGCGGCGCGAAAGCGGGCGGCGGGAGATCCCCTCCCAGAGGAAGAAGAGGAGGTGTCCTCCATCGAGGACCGGTACCGGCAGTAGGTTCACGAGGCCGAGATTCACCGAGACGAGTGCCATCGCCCAAAGGAAATAGGTCGTCCCGCGGATACCGGCTTCACCGGCGACGTCAAACATCGCAATGGGACCACTGACGGTCGCAATGCTGACTTTTCCCTGCAAAATTCTCAGAAAGCCGACGACGATAAACTGGACGACTCGCCCCGTTTCCCGAAGGCCTCGCGTTAGCGCGTAGGTGATACGCCCGGGATTCTTGACGAATTTTTCAATGGCGAACGACTGCCAGTTGGTCGTCCGAAAGACGTAGCGGTCCCGACGGATCCCGGCTTCGTCGTGCCAGGTCTCTTTCCGCATGGTGAATGTCCCCGAGAGCACTTCGCCGTCGCGGGTCCAGCCAAGTTCGTGGCGGTCTTCAGGGTGGGTTTTGAGAGCAAATTGAACACTTTTCCAGCGATCAACCGCCTGTCCGTCGAGGGTCCGTAGGCGGTCGCCAGGGCGAAGGCCCGCTTGCCACTCGGAGGAGCCTTCGGGGACGAGTGCGGCATACATCTCTGCCCCCTCGATCCCTTCGCGGAGAAGGACGTCGCGCTCCCGCGCAACATGGTCAATTTCCTTCGCTTCTGGGTCTTTCGGCAAGGGCGTGAGGGTGACGACCCCCGGATCAAACACCGCAATGTCTGAGACGCCGCCCAACGCCTCGGGGGCGCCGCGAGGCCGCAGGTAGGTCACCTGGATGGTGTCGCCGCGGTTCGCCGAAAGGAGCGTGATCAGGTCGACGAAACGTTCGAGTTTGCGGCCATTGACGGCGGTGACGCGATCGAAGGTTCGGAGACCGGCCCGGTAGGCGGGGGAATCGGTTGCCGGCACGCCGATGACTGGCGCAACAAACTTGTGGGATACACCTATTCGCGCCACGTGCTCGACGAGGTCAAGGTCCCTCGGCTCAAGAACGACCGACTCGTCCTTCGGCACAAGGAAGACATCAAGCGGCTTATCATCCCGATTTACCGTAATTTTTACGCTCTTGCCCGCCTTGTGCGCGATCGCCTCCTGGAGGGCGACGCTCGTATCGATGGCGACTCCATCAACGGCCGTGATCACATCCCCCGGAAGCAGCTTGCCGTCGGCGGGCATCCCCGGTTCAACGGCGCCGACGACCGGCGGTGAGAGCTCCCGGTCCTCCAGGTAGACGGTGGTGTAGAGGAGGATCGGGAAGAGCAAGTTCATCGCCGGACCGGCGAGAACGATGAGAATCCGCTTCCAGACCGCCTGCGCCTCGAAGGTGCGGTGGCGATCCTCAGGGAGAATCGTCTCCTTCCCGCGCGCCTCTTCGAGCATTTTCACGAAGCCGCCAAAAGGCAGGATCCCGAGGCAGTAGGAGGTCTCTTTGCCGCGAACGCGCAAAAGCTTCGGCCCGAAGCCGATGGAAAAGGTGAGCACCTTCACCCCGAAGAGCTTCGCAAATACGAAATGCCCGAATTCGTGGATGAATATGAGGATGCTTACCAGCAGGACGCCGTAGACGAATTCCAAGCGAGGAGGGGATGGCGCGTCGAGGGAGTTCGAACAGAGCGCCGACGTGGTGCGCTAACAGCCAGACCGCACACACACAAGCGCCCACCGGAGTCGGTCGCGATGCGTGCGACGGTGGTCGACGAACGCAACTGCGTGATACGCTTTCGCGTCGCGGTGACGCATCTCCTCGCTTGAGAGGCTGCGCTCGCGGTCTCTCGTAGCCACGCTCCTGATTTTCGGAGGGACCCGCTTCCGAAATCCCGAAAGGTTTCATGGCCAAGGCGCCGTCGCCGCTCGTCGGCTACAACAACAACGTTCGGCACAAAGGTCGCGTCTTCCATATTCAAACGGAAGACAGCGGGCTGGCGAAGCCGCACGTCATTACGCACCTTTTTATGGATGGCGGGCGCATCCTAAAATCGGTTAAAAAGAGCTATGCTGAGCACGTTGAAGCAAGTGATGTAGCTGATATTGTTCGCAAAATCATGAAGGAACAGCACAAGGCGATATTTATCGCTTTGCGAGATGGTACCTTTGATGATGCGATTGAAGGCAAGCCGATTGCGAAAGCGCCGGAGGCTGTAGAGGCGCCGGACGCGGAGGAACGGCCGCCGGCCGAGCCGGTGGCGAGCGTGATGCCTGGCACGAAGCGGACGAGCGAAGCGCCTCGCGTGCCGACGCCACCTCCGTCGTCGCGCGAAGGAGCAACGATCATCGGCGTCGCCCCCGAGGCCCGACCGAAGCTGGTGATCCCAGCGATCACCCTCGAAGAGGCGCCCCCGATGTCGGGTATTCCGATGTCGGAAGCGGTGCCGACGCAGCTCAAGCCTGTTGTCTCCGCCGAAGCGGCACCGGAGCCGAAACCGGGTCATGCGTTCCCCCTGGAAGACCCTCCGTCTTCGCCAGTGCTTCCGCCATTGATGGCCTCGGCGGCCGCGGCGGAGAATGCCCCCTCGACGCGTAGATCTTCGTCGCCCAATTTGCCGCCCGCTCTCGGCCGCAACGAGCTAGCCCTCGGCGACCTTCCGCCGCCGCCCAAGACGGCATTTTCGAAGGAACTTCCGCAGAGTGCCCGCTACCGGAGCCTCGTCCCGCCGAGCGAGCCGCCGCGGGCCAACAAAGAGGAAAATAAGCGCGCGAGCAATCGCCCAGGACCGCGGACGAAGTCGACGCCTCCGCGTCCGTCTCCGGCACGGCCGGCGGAGATTTTTCGGGGCGCGAAGCGGGCGGTGTCAAAGGCGTCGGAAGCGATCCTTCGCGACAAGAGCCTCGACGAGATCATCCTCGGCTACCTCGCCGAAGAACTCGAAAAGTAGCGCTCTGTCAAAGGGCCTCGCGGCGCTGTTGTTTCCAGCACCGCGGGGCGGTACCGGCGGGACGCGCTGTTTTCACCGGCCGGACCGACGCTTCGAAATTCGGGCGCACAAAAGAACCGTGCCCAAAGACCAGAGGCCTTCGGGCACGGCGAGCTCGCGCGGTTGGGGGGGGAGGGAGGCGCACGAGCTCTTGAGGAGCGTTCACCGGTTTCCCGTGAACTGATCCTGACCCTATGGCAAGGCGGCCCGGAAGGCAAGTCTTTCCGCGAAAAAAACGCGCCGCCGCGAGGATATTCGCGAAAACTACGAAGTTATTGCCGTTTCGCTGCCGAATTTCGGCGCCGCGCAACATGGATGTGCAGAAATCGCGATCCGATCACGCGCCGACGACGTCGAGCCAGCTGCCGAGGCGAGCGGCACTTGCCGGCGAAATTTGCGAAAAATGGTCGGCGATTTCGCGCGGCGTCTCACGAGCGAGAATGGCGGCGCGCGCCTTGTCGGTTCCGGTGAGCAGATCGAATGCGGGAATATCGTCCACAAATTCGTAGCGTTCCGTACGAAAGCGGAACGACGCAGGATGCGCTTGGGCCGTGTAGGCGATGAGCGCGAGGTAGGTCGCGTAGGGGCGAAAATGGACCGGGTCGGTCACGTGGATTTGTACGCCGCCACAGAGGAGCCCGGCGTGCTTGTGGAAGGTCGGCTGAAAGACCATCGGACGAGCAAAAAAGCCTGGAAGTCCTGATTCAGAAAGCGCTTTTGCGAGCGCTTCCCCGTCGAGCCAGGGGGCGCCAGTGATCTCAAACGGGCGCGTGCAGCCGCGGCCGTCGGAGAGGTTGGTCCCTTCGAGGAGGCAGCCTCCGGGGTAGACGAGCGCCGTTTCCGGCGTCGGCATGTTTGGTGACGGGAGGACCCAGCGTCCGCGGAGCGTTGCATCGCCGTAGGCGCTCTTTTCGCGGTCCCAGCCGTCGACGGCGACAATCTCGAGGAGTGCGGGGTCGATTCTCTCTTCGTGGGCGCGGATCTTGAGGATCTCACCGAGGGTGAATCCGTGGCGTACAGGGAGCGGTTCGAGACCGACAAATGAATGAAATCGTTCCGAAATTGGAAACGCCCCTTCGCGCAAGACACCACCGAGCGGGTTGGGGCGATCGAGGACCACCAGGGGGATCCCTCGGGCGGCGCAGGCGCGAAGCATGAGGAGCGCCGTCCAGACGAACGTGTAATAGCGGGCGCCGACGTCTTGGAGGTCGCACAGGACGAGGTCGAGGCCGTCGAGGTCGCTGGCGCTTGGCGTAAGTGCTGAAAAATTCTCGCCATAGAGACTCACGACCCGCGTGCCATACGCGTCCCGCGAGTCGTCGACGCCGATCATGTCCTGCGCCTCGCCGCCATAGCCGTGCTCGGGGCCAAACACGATCGCGGGCGAAGCGCCGAGGCCGTGGAGGAGGTGGCGGAGGTGGCGGAAGCGTCCATCGACCGACGCCGGGTGCGCGAGGAGGCCGAAGCGCCCTTCGCGCAGGCGCGCCACGAGTTTCGTTTCCGTCGGGAGGCGATCAATTCCGAAATGCACGCGGCGACGCTATCGCGCGCGCGAAGAAGCGGCACATGGAAAAGTATGCGGAGTGAACTGCAACGTTTCTGTGCAGGTTCTGGAAAAGCGGATAGGGTCTACGCAAAGATTTGCGAGGTCCCGTGCGCCGTATTTTGGTCGTCGACGATGAAGAGAACATTCGCCTCGTGCTCCGGACGCTCCTCCGGAAGAACGGCTACGAGGTCGAGACCGCGGAAGACGGCGAGCAGGCGATCGCCCAGCTCGATCGGTTCGACCCCGACGTCGTCCTGACCGACGTGCGCATGCCGAAGGTGGGCGGTCTCGACCTCCTCGGCACCCTTCAAGCGAAGGGGCACCGGGCGACGGTCATCGTGATGAGCGCTTACGGCAGCGTCGATCTCGCTCTTGAGGCGATGAAGGCGGGGGCCTACGACTACATCCAGAAGCCGTTCAAACAGGATGAAATGCTCCTCGTCCTCAAGAAGGCCGAGGAACGCGAGTCGCTTCGTCGCGAAAATCGCAAGCTCCGGGCCCAGGTGGAGAGCGAACATACCTTTCAGTCGATCCTCGCGAAGAGCGCACCGATGAAGGAGGTCTTTCGGACGATCGCCAAAGTCGCCGATTTCAAGACCACCGTGCTCGTGAACGGGGAAAGTGGCGTCGGAAAGGAGCTCGTCGCGCGAGCCATTCACGACCGTAGCCCTCGAAAACACAAACCTTTTGTTGCTATTAACTGTGGAGCAATCCCAGAAAATCTCCTCGAAAGCGAGCTCTTTGGCCACAAGAAAGGGGCATTTACCGATGCCAGTTCTGATCGGCGTGGTCTCTTTGAAGAGGCCTCAGGCGGAACACTTTTCCTTGATGAAATTGGAGAACTTCCGCTCCTTCTGCAAGTAAAGCTCCTCCGTGTCCTGCAGGAAGAGACGATTCGTCGCCTCGGCGATAGCAAGGACATCAAGGTCGACGTCCGTGTGATCGCTGCGACCCATCGCGACCTCGCGGCGGACGCAAAGGCGGGCCGCTTTCGGGAAGATCTCTTCTACCGAATTCACGTGCTTTCGCTGCCGATCCCGCCCCTTCGGGACCGCCGCGAGGACATCCCGGTGCTCGTCGACCACTTCCTCGCCCGAAACAATGAGCGCCTCGGTACGAAGCTCCGTGGGCTCTCGTCCGAGGCGCAACGCCTGCTGCTCGAGTACGGCTGGCCGGGGAACGTCCGCGAGCTCGAAAATACGATTGAACGGGCGATGGTCCTCGCAGAAGGCGATTGTATTGAGCTCCATGACCTCCCAGAAAGGCTCCGCCAAGCGCTCGATCCGGTGCAGGTGCAGCTCGCCTCCGGGGAGCTGTCCATCAAGAAGACGGTCGCTGCCGTCGAGCAAATTCTCATTCGGCGGGCCCTTGTGAAGACCAAGGGGAATCGAACGCGCGCGGCGGAGCTGCTGGAAATCAGTCATCGCGCTCTCTTGTACAAGTTGAAAGATTATTTCATCGACGACCTCTGAGCACCGCGGGCGACAAATTCGAAGAGCGAAGGCCTAGAGCACGGTACAACCGCAGTTCATGGCCGCGTCCCCTCGCCTGTCGCCGCTGACCGCGCTCCCATTGGCGGCGGTCGTCGGCGCGCTCTGTGGGGCCGCCTCCGCGCTCTTTTTGGCGCTCCTCGACCGCGCGACCGCGTTTCGCGAGGGCCACGAAGGGATCATCTACACCCTTCCCGTCGCTGGCCTGGCGATCGGCGCCATCTACGAGCGCTACGGAACGTCAATCCTGCCAGGAAATAACCTGGTGATCGACGCGCTCTTCGCGACATGCCGTGAACGGGGCAGCGCCGAGCAACCGGCACCGATCCCGCTACGTCTTGCGCCGATGGTCCTCGTGGCGACGGTCTTGACACATCTTTTTGGGGGGAGCGCCGGCCGCGAGGGGACCGCCGTGCAGATGGGGGGTGCCCTCGCCGATGCCGTCGCGAGCCGCGTCCCCAAGCAGGCGCAGTTACGCCATGCGCTCCTGAGCGCGGGGGTCGCGGGCGGCTTTGGTTCGGTCTTCGGAACGCCGCTCGCGGGCGCCATTTTCGCGATGGAATTCGTGGTGATCGGCCGTCCGAACTACGCAGCCGTCGCCGCAACTCTCCTCGCCGCCTACGTCGGCGATTTCACGACCCGCGCCCTCGGCATCACCCACAGCAGCTACCCGCAGGTGGCGACCGTGCCGATAACTCCGATTTTACTCGGGAAATGGGTTCTTTTTGCCGGACTTGTCGCGCTGACGACGGTCGCGTTCATCGAGCTCCTCCACCTCATCAAGAAGCAGGCGGCGCGCCTCCTCCCGCGCTTGCCGCTCCGAATGGCGGTGGGCGGCGTGGCGATTGTCGTCCTCTGGAAGCTGACCGGAACGAGCGAATTTCTTGGGTTAGGCGTACCGACGATCCTCCGCGCCTTCCACGACCCAAACCTTGCATCCTACACCTCTATCGCCAAACTCGTGGCGACGGCGGTGACGCTCGGGGCGGGGTTCCAAGGGGGTGAGGTCACTCCGCTGTTTTACGTCGGCGCCGCGCTGGGCAACCTCTGCGCGCCGCTGTTGGGCGTTCCGACCGAGCTCGCGGCGGGGGTCGGCCTTGCCGCCGTCTTTGCGGCCGCCTCGAACAGCCCAATTGCGCTGACGGTGATGGCGGTCGAACTGCTCGGCGGTTCGATCCTCCCCCACGCCTTCGTCGTCTGCGTCGTCGCGTTCTTGCTGACCGGTTCCCGGAGCATCTACCCGGCGCAACGAATTTCCCGCCTCAAGAACGGCGCACGCCTCGCCCGCGCCACCGCGTTGCGCGATCTCTGAGGACCGATGAGCGCGCGCCGGCCACCTCTCAAAACACTGTTTTTGTTAAATCTAATTGGCACGAGTTGCCGGGAGCGAGCCCCGTCGCCGCCACCGATGCGACCAGAACGCGCGCCGTTGCAGGTCGACGTCGCGCCTGCCGCCGTTCGCGAGGATCCGCCGTATGCGGGGATCCCCTCGGCACATGTCGCTGCGAGCGGCTGCCGGTTCGTCGGGACGACGGGGGACGAGCTTCGCCTCGCCTACCGAGGTGAGCGCTTCGCGGTCGCAACGACGACAGCGCCAATTACACTGACGCTGGGGGAAGGGGGCCACCTTTCCTCAATTGTATTTTCGATCTTTGGCTGGGACCTCGACGCCGGAATGCCGGACGACGGCGTGCCGCTGCATGCCCAGGAGCCGCTCGGTTTTGCCGACGTGTACGATCCCTTCTCGGACGTGGCCCTCTCCTGGGAGACCAAGCCGACATTCCGGGTTGCCGCGCCGACGATCGCCGGACCGAGCTTCATCGGTCCTCGCCCGACGCTCACGCCCCGCTGCGATGCTGTCGGGCTCACCATGCGCGAATTCCCCGAACGTCCACGACCGCCGGTGCCGGCAACCTGGTCCGAACTTATCGAAGATACAGGTCTTTCCGCGACGGCAACGGGCCCGGCCGTCGCGATGCTTCCGAAGGGAGTACGCGTCGCCACGTACGGAAGTTCTGGGGCAAGGACCGAGGCGTACCGGAAAGAGGGGTTTTGGCGCGGTTGGGTCGCCCGCCAGTCGCTTCGGCCGAGCCCCGCGGAAGTGCGCGTAGGGCGCCTGAGCGGGCGCCATGTTTCCCCGCGTCGCTTCAAGGGCTTCAAATGCCCAAGCCCGCTCATTCTCTACCTGCGAAAGGCTGGCGACCATTTCCCGATCGCCGCCATCGGCGTCGTTCGTGCGCACGCCCACGTGTCTTTTCAGGAGGATCGCGAAGGCTACCGAGTGCTTGCGGGCGAGCAACGGACCAAGAGCAGCGATCCTGGGACGTTCGTCGTCGAGGAGACGTTTGAGCTGGTCGTCGAGGGGAAGGCAACCGCCCAATGCTCAAGCGACTAGCCGCCCCGGGGCACGCCTACTTCTTTGCCGGTTTCGGCTCGACCTTCGGCTCCGGCTTCACGACCTCTGCCGGCCAGGTGACTTCGGTGTCTTCGCCGGACCAGGGCGGGAAGATCAAGTTCGCGAAGGCCTTCTCGACGCAGCGCCCAACCGGCTTTCCCGCGTAAGGGTCCGGAACAGTTACCGTTCGCATATGACCGTTCGCGCCGAGGAGCAACTTGAGGTCGAGCTTGCCCCACGGTCCGGTCGCCTTGCCGGTATCGTCAGTCGCGAATCCGCAATTGTCTTTGACCTGGCGAGTCGCACGATTGAGAACGACGTTCGTCGCTTCTTTGTCGTACTCATTATCCTTCTTTGAAGCCGTCTCGTTCACCTTCGGTGCGCCGGTTCCGGTCTTCGCCGGTTCCTTCGCCGCTTCGGCGGTCTGCGAGGAGGTATCCCACTTTTCCGCCGGCACGCCGGTTGGCGAGTCGGTCTCGTCGGGGCTCGACGCCGGCTTCTTCGCGCCGCAGGCGACGCCAGAAAGAGCGGTTCCAAGGAGCAGGAGCGAAAGGAGACGATTCATGGCGGCAGCCTACTGGAGACGGCCGCTCGTCACCAGCGCCCGCGCGAGGTCAAAGAGCGCGCTGTCGAATACGGTCCCCTTCGTCGCCTCAATGCGATCGATCGCTTCCTGCGCATTGAGGCGGCGACCGACTTCATTCGCAGGATTTTCCATAAGATCGGCGATCACATCGGCGAGTGCAACGATCCGCGCCGTCCGTGGAAGCGCGGAGCCGCGGAGGCCGTCGGGAATTCCTTCGCCGTCGACACGCTCCCACACGTGGCGAATCGTCCGGCGGGTCATTTCCGGGAGCGGAACGTCGGCGAGGAGCTTGAGCGGCGCATCGACGACTTCGAGAGCAGCGCGCGCGTGCGTTTCCGAGCGGCTCACGCTCCGCGCCGTGAGGTGCCCACGCTCCGA
>ERZ724508.2152-NODE-2152-length-10694-cov-4.831939_pt1 | contig 10694 bp, 16 predicted proteins | sample MGYA00376041_ERZ724508 | MGnify/ENA primary metagenome ERZ724508 (study PRJEB28724, sample SAMN07190887) | wastewater metagenome | isolation source: effluent of sewage treatment plant in Hong Hong | place: USA: Christiansburg, Virginia | collected 2016-03-01 ... | reverse complement strand
AACACAACATTTTCTAAAACATACGTCATTCATCAGCCTCGTCGTCTTGGATCTTGGAGTTGTGTTTCCATCCCCATCCCCATCCTCCGTACGGTAGTCGCCAACTTCGATATCCCCATCCGCTGTGACCGCCCAAAGGTCATCCCCACCATCCGCCGGTGGCCCTGCCCAAGCCATTACCGAACAGCCATGATCCTAATCCGTTATGACTTTTGTCGTCTGTGTTGTGAGCAAGTGCTGCATTAAACAGGACAGCCAACAGAAGAGTGGTGATGATGCTTTTTAACAGCGTTTAATTATCAATAAAAGAGGTCGTTCCCGAGTTTAAATCCGTGCTGGCAGGTTATGACTAAAACAGGCATTCAGTTCAGCAGTTCAAGGGATACATGTATCAACGCAGTCAAATCTTGAGTTTACCTGTGAACGAATCGTAGACCATGCGGAAGTCTCCCATGAGACTGTATAGGGGGTGCTTGAATGTTGCGGGACGGTTCTTCTCAACACAGAAGTGTCCAATCCAGGCGAACCCATAGCCAGCCAGCGGTACGAGCAGCAAATATTTGTTGGTATGGAAGAGGTACGAGAGCAAGAGAATCATGCAGGCGAGGATCGTTCCGATGATATGCAGACGACGATTGATGATGTTCGAATGCTGGCTCAGGTAGAAAGGGTAGAATTCCTCGAAGTTGGCGTACTGTTTGGTGTTCTCTGCCATATGGTGATATTATAATGAACCTCAGCAAGTCAACGTAAGAATTCCAATCAAACACTTACTTTGAAAGAAAGCTCTAGCGGGTATGCCTTCCTCCTGTCGATTTGCTTGATTATAACTTTTCACAATGACGCAAGCTGAGCCCAACATTGAAAATCTCTTCGACTGTCCCATCTGCCTATCACCCCTTCTGTTTCCGATTACTCTCCCATGCGGCCACAAGTACCGGTGTTCATTATCAAGCTTCTGTGAACCTTGCATCAAAAACAAGGGATTTAAAGTGCTGCAACCACTGTGTCCCATCTGTCGAAGAGAAATTCGCGTGAAACTCAAGGTACCGTACTTCTTACCTCAGTACTTTGAAGTAAACCTGATTCTAGAGAGACTGGTACGCGAGAAGTACGGCCAGTCGGAGGTATCGCCGTTCGTTAGAGGTAGTTTTACCAAGAGAGAATGTCCTGCTACCAGCGCCTCATCGAAACGAAGAAGAATATCAGCCTTCCGATGCTGGTCTATAAGCGAATACGGCGAGTCATCAAGTTCATCTACCGAAGCTCAGGGCTCAAGATATTGTTGGCATCGCTATTCTGTACAGATCAATTAATCCAGTCGTGAGTCTGCTGCTGATGATGCGTGTGCGCATCAACGTCTTTAACATGCAGGTCCCAGAGCAATACAAAACTAAGGCCCTCGAAATGGTAAAAAAGGTCAAAGAAGAGGCAAGCCTGGACTTTAAATTCCTCCTCTTTTCACAATTCGTTCGCATACTCTTCTCGAACATCATCATTAGGTGAGTTGGGAGCTACTGATGCTGTCTATCAATTTGTCGTGCCAACTTGCGGCGTAGCAATCAAGCCATCGTTTTCTAATTTGTATTGGACTTAATCGAACCCTCCTGAGAGCTCGGCAAGTAGCTTCCGAAGGGATCGTATCTTCGGGTCGATCGTGCGGTGGGAATTTTGAGGTATAAGACGAGAGAGATCGTCGGATTCCATGAGAAGTGTGAGTCTTTTGAAGTTATTGAGATGAGCATCCCATAGTCCATAAGCGAGTGCCAACAACTGACCCTCAAGCTTGTATTTCTGACCAAGGATGTACTCCCGTGAGATGATTGGAACTTGAGTTTGCATGAGTGTGTAGTGAATGGAGCACAATCCAGGATTTTGTCGCATATAGCTGGTAGCCCTTAAGTCAGCCATTAAACTTGGATCAAAAGGGCTGAGCGGGTTGGATTTTGTGTAATTCAAGAGGAATTGAGGGATCGAAGACCTTTCTAACCTTGATTTAACGACATGAACTATTGAAGATTCAGGTTGCTTTTCAAAACCTTTCACTTTCAAATCGATTGGGTTCTATGTTGAGCTATTTTCGTGCTAAACTCTTGCTGAAGTCTGTGGAAGCCCTTGGGTTGATTTCGAGGTTCTGAGTCTCTCATGTGGGAGATCCTTCCTTGTTGTTTCCTGCTATCTTATCATTGTAGGTTCTTGAGGATTCGGCACGTTGCTTGACGTTGTTGGTTCTTCTACCACTGCTTTGGTGGATCGAAGAAAGGACGATGACTCCGATTCCTTTTCTTGAATGGATAGTTGTTCTGCTTGTCCAGTTTATTGTTCTTTTCCTCCAGACGTTTTCAGTTCGTCTGACTTCGTCACCTTCTTCTACTATGCAGGTTCACTCCGACCTTCTTCCTTGAGGATTTTGAGATGAAATTGGACAAAAGTGTTGGCCTCTTCCTCTGTATCGAACTCTTTATACTGGAGATAAGGAATCTCCTGCAGATACTTGCGTATTGTCGTTCGCGTCTTATACACCCTTGGATAATAGTTTTTGGTGAGGCTGAACAGTACAAAGTACTTTCTGCTCATCTTAAATTATAATAGTGGTGAACCCACAACACAACCTCCTCACTGTTTGTTGTGGCTCCGAGATAACACGCGTAAATTGACGAACTACATTATAATTTTATCCTCATGGCATTTTACGACGACGTACTGAAGCAGAACGTTGATAAGGTCTTCCATGCCTATGATAAGGATCGTTCAAATACCTTGGGCCCTGATGAAATCAAGACCATGCTCAAAGATGGCTACAGAAACCTTCGTACGGGCAGGCAAGTCACCGATGACGATGTCAAGTGTTTCCTCAGAGCTGTGGACATCAACCACAACGGGAGGATCACCAGGAGCGAGCTAATCAAAACACTCAAGAAGGTCACCCAAACCCCTTGACTCCTGTCAGCACAATCAATATATTCTGAGGATGGATATCTTTTAGTAGGGAGTTTGAAACGCACTACCAGTGAGTTCAAGCCACGTACTTTTTGTTTAGTACGGCCAACTCCGTCCTGATGATGAATTCGTTCGCCTCGCGAAGCAACGCCTCGTTTGATTTCAGCTTCTTTTCGATCCGGGCGTTCTTCGCCAGCTCTGCCTGGAGGTTCTTGACGTCGTTCACAAGGTTGTTCACGGCTTGATCCTTCTGGGACAGTTAATTACGTAACTCATCCATATTTTTGTTCTGTGGGAGATTCCGAACTGATAGTTCGATGGCTTCCTTGGTTTCCAGTAGCCCCTTGATGTCGTGTTCTATAGTCCTCTTCTCCTTTTTCAGCTGTTCAATCTTGCTACTCAAGGCTTCGATTTCCTGTCTTTTGATTTGTTCTGAGGCCGTTTGCTGGGCAAGCGAGGGATTGCCAGAGTTGAGGACTATTATAGAGCTCTTGCTCATTTCAGACTTTTGACTTTCTGCTGCGTGCGGAGGAATGTGCAGCACATTATTGTTGGTAATTGATACATTGTTTGAGTAGTGATTGGAAGGCACGTGAAGGGTTGACATCTCTTTCTGCTTCTCAAGTTGACGCGCCAACTCATCACGGGCCGATGCCAATCGATCCTTTTCAGCATTAAGTGCGTCGATTTCTCGAGACTTCTCCCTGATTCTTTGATCTCTTTATTCTCTCAGTTTTGCTGTTTCTTCCAACAGCTTGTTGTTGTTCTCACGCATCTGTCCGATCTCCTCAAGCAACCTCTTCTTCTCGTTTTCCATCGATTGACGGGTTAAGTCCTGCATATTGACTCGTTCATTGGCTCTATGCTCTGCATAAACAGCTTTCTGCTCCGATGCTGTCGCTCTCATCTCAGCTGCAGAGATCTTCTGCTCGGCGACATAGAATCGTTCTTGTTCTAGCCTAATTCTTTCGCTCAGCTCCGATATCTCTTTGGTCAAGGATCGATTTGACTCTTGAAGTTGTTCAATAAGCCTTGGATAACGAGAATTGTTGATAGCAATGTTGCTCTCCTCTTCCTTGACTCTAGAATTGAGGTTGTTGATGTCTTGCTTGAGCATCATAATTTCTTGCTATTTGCTGGAAAGCCGATTTTCAACCTCTCGGCAACCAGTTTCAAGCTCCTGAATTCGCTTAACATAGTAGCGCTCTGCCTCTCCATGTTGCTTCCTCAACTGCTCAATTATGCTGTTGAGTGACCTTTCGTTTGACTCTTTGTTGTTTGCATACTTCTCCGACCTATTTTAAGCTGCCAACTTGATTGAATCCAACTCCTTTGATCGTTCTTGGAGTCGTCTTGCAAGGTCATCTCGCTCCTATGCAGTCTTCCTTTATCTTTGTTGTGAACTTCTCAGTTCCTACCTTACCTGGAGTATGTCGACCTGCTTCAGGGTAGTTTCTCGAGGGTCAACTTCATTTTGCAGTGAAGGTTTTTTCTGGACATTCGAAGCATGAGTATTCACGTACTGATGTACTTGAGGTGGCAAGTGAGAGGTATGGATCGTCATGGACTGACGTCCATCGTACTGCTGCGGCTCGACCAACCGTGCACTATGCTTTGGGATATGCTGTGATTAATGCACACCTATCGTCGTGTGAACAGCTCCAACATCTTTGTCGTTGGAGATCAGTTTAGTCACTTCCGACTTTAGGTTGAATAACTCAGACTTTAAGGCAGAGATAATCTTGGTCTGTTCAGCATTGTTCATGGGCATTTCCTTCCTACCACTTTCAGAAGCCATTTTTCGGAGGGACGGCTAAGGTTCGGGCATTCTGGGAGGGACCCGCGAAGTAACGCGTGACTGACTTATGGAAGCAGAGCTATCTTTGCGTTGCTGTGGCTGCGTGGACAGATAATCGTTGTTGTATTGGTAGCGTGGAGTGTTCCACCGAGTTTAGTAGTCAGGTGTCTTCATGGTTTAGCGATTTGGGAATGTATATACTATACCCCAGCGACTGTTAATAGCAATGGTTGGAATGTGGTAGCCTGGCGCCACGGAAATTGTTCAACCCAATGCTCTAGTCTGTTCCAAGCGGATGCATCAACTTTTCATGCTATTCAAGAAAGGGCTGGTCTGAAGCAATATACCACCGGCATATCTAATTTGCATATTGTGTTGAAAGGATACTGGAATGAGACAGCAAAAGAGCCCAAAGGGAGGATCTCAGAGTAAAAATAACAGAGCTTACTGCTCAGAGAACCGACAGACCCAAGAAAAGGTCCAGTTCATTTTGAAAAGTTTTCGAATTCTTGCCACCGTTACACAGCTGAATTCTAGAATATGAGGCGCTAAACATTGCAAAATCGATATCTATTGTACGTTCTTCCTACCAACGCTTTCGTCCTCCATCTCCAAATACCGTCAGGTGAACCCTATCACTTTTTCAGCTTCAGTTCCTTCTCATATTCCCTCAGCTGCCGTTCGAAGCCGCTGTTTGGCTGCACACATGCGCGCTTCTCTCTCACGCGCTTGAGGGACTCATCAAAGCTATAGCCGTACTTCTTCATCATGTAGCTGATGAGCATCGCGGAACTGCGGCTAATGCCTGCGGCACAGTGCACCAGCACATTAGTTTTCCTGCGCTGCGCCTCAATGAACTCGTAGGCCTCCTGGAAACACCCGGTGATCTTCTGGCTCTCGCAGTCATCGAGGGCGAACTTGATCTGCTCGAAGTCAGGTGGGTACTTGAAGCTCAGGTCGACGGCGGAGCAGATCCCCATGATACCGTTCTGGCGGAGCTTGCCTAGGTTGTGGGCAAAGTCGTATCCACTGATCCAGACCGAGCCAAGCCCGTTTTCGGCTGGAAGCGCTTCCTGCCCGTTGTTGTAGTAGCTTTCGTTCAGAAACATTCAAATTATCTACCCACCAGTAGTGGATCGTTTATAGAGGATCTCCCACAACCCAATATCCTACTCACTGCCATGACTTTATAGTCGTGATATTCAAACAGTGATGTTGGAACTACATATGAAGTTCCTCTAACAAAAGCCGAGGAAGGTCTGTTCATCTCACAACAGGGAGGCGCAGGTGCTGTGCGTCAAGCCCAGCTGCCTCAAGTTTCCCTATCTGTGTCCGAGTTGTCTCAAGGAAAATTTCCACGGACATCAGGATGGGCTTGGAGGCTTTTCTGATGGTATCAAATAGCTCTGCTCGGCCATTACCGACAAGTGCGCCAACCCATCATCCAACGCCTTTGTGTAGGGCAACAATGGTGTTAACAGTAGCGAGCAAACCGTCGACAATGCAGCAATATTATCAGGTCTCGCCAAACTGGAGAAAGAAATTGTCGAGGTGATTCGGTAAGCGAAGGATGCCGTCGCCCGCCAAGCAATAGAGCAGGCCGAAAGGCAAAAGTGTCCTGCTGCGTCGACGATGCGCTTTTATAGAAACCCGAACATCCTGATGAAGAAGCTTTCGTGCGAATCGTCAACCGAGTTCATGACAAAGCTAAAGCGCTTTCTGGCAGACGGACGGCAGGATGAGACCTCACAGCTAGCTTTATTCAGGTTTCAGGTGGAGACTCTGAGAACGCGCATCGACGATATCTTGCAGAGTAGTTTGATCGAGTTCGGCAACATTATACCAAACGGTACCCACATCAAGACAGCCAGAGTCAGCAACACTGTTACTGAGCAACCGCTGCAGGTGGTTGTCCCATCGTTTCAGTTGAAGCTTACCCCGAAGAAGGTCTATGGACTCCCTGTGGTTCCCCAGCACATATACAACTTCAAGGATAGTATGCTGGTCTGCGGAAGCAAGCTCTCTTACGTGTTCAACCTCGAACTCAAGTCGGCTCTGCCAGTGGAGTTCGGTGTTAGTTTGGCTGCGCAGGTCTACGAGCCCCAACGCAAAGCTAATAGTCACTTCGTCGCCGTGTCCCCTCCCAATATTCTCTTCTACTACTGCGACGGAATCAAAAGCCAGGTTACCCTGAGGCAGGAGCCAACTGCGCTAGCAGCCATTGTCATTGGAGAGGTCATCGCACTCCTTGGCACCAACGACGGTGAAGTCGAGGCAATTCGCATGCAGACGGGCGAGTCGATCGTCAAATTCAAAAAGCACAGCGAACCAATCAACTGCATCCGGGTACTCCACAACGAAAGTGCCTTCTTGGCCTGTAGTAGAGAAGGTCGAGTATCTGTATACCAGTGTCAAGGACGCCCGCTTCTCACGCTATCGTTCATCAACTACTCGGTCGCCACGATGGATGGGCTCGCAGGCTTCGAAATCTTCAAGACCGACATGATTATGTATGACGAGTCTGGAGGAATCAAGGTTTTCGATTTCAGGACAAACACAACTGTGGCGGAGAGTAGTCAGCGAGACTCCGCTATTCGCGAGCTCATGATTGTTGGCACAACCCGCTCTTTCCTATGCCTTACATTAGGAAAAGGAGATAAGGAACTGAAGGCTTGGTACTTGAACCGCGAGAAATGCAACCTTCATCAAGAACGAATAAGTTGCGCCATCAGACACCCGAATCTGACTTATGGTTCAGCGTTCGTTTGGAACGGTACTTTGTGGCTGTTGAAGGAGGAAGCTGCAGAAGTGCACGTTAGCGACCTAGCAGTTACTGAAAGTGTATGATAGTCTGTGTTCACTAAATTAGCATTCATTTCTCAGTCTCTCCATTGATGCAGAACCAAAGAAGCATTACGTGAGACTTTCTTTTTGATGATAGAATGTAGAGCAGTAAAATATTAAAGGGAGGCAGTACATTGCTTTCACCAGTGGAGGTTGGACTAATGAAAATCACAACTTCAATCTACTCCGATTGTGACGAAGACTGGACAGGTGAAGAATACGCAGAAAAAGTAGAACGATTGACCAACCGTAAGATTACTGTGACGATGATATGATTCTTGTTCGATCAGATATTCTTCAGGCAATATTGTCCGACTGGATTGTCCTCGTGATAGCCTGCCATACAAACGCAGGCTCCAGATTCGTTGAGCTCGCGATAGTTCTTGCATTTGCATGAGAGGCACACAACGCTGCCACCACTGAGCTGGCAAGTTTCGCACTTGGAGGATAGAGGGCACGAATTGCAGGTCTTATCAGCGGCCTCATAATAACCGGCGATGCAGGGGCAAGCGTTGCTTACTGGACTATCTACTCGATGCGTCGTGGATTTGCAGCTTGTGCAGGTGGACCCGCTCGAACACTCACATCCAGATGGGCATGAATTTACTGGAGGAGTTACACTGGCTGGGCCCACATAGCTGCCATAAAAGACTCTGTTGAAGACAACGCCCATAGCAACCTTTTGGTAGCATATTCCACTGATTCCATCGCTGGGGAGGAATGTCAAGTTTGCTGTAGAACGGAAGAACCATGAATAGGAAAAGCTCTCCATTCCGTAGAATCGTACGACCCCAGATTCCGTAATCGGTAAGTTGAATGATGGGTCTGATATATCGAAGGTGAATTGCTCCTCCATTTTGTGGTCAATAGCACGGTAAACACCATAGCCAGTCTTGACTGGACCAGTCAGTTGCACCTTGTGGAAGAGAAGATAGGAACGAATAATGGTTCCCATTTCACCTCCTGTATACATTTTGACCACGTTGAGACCATCGTTGTCTAGGAATGGAGAACCGGTGCTGCCGTATAGTGCAGTATTTGACATGATGTAGTGGCTACCATCTCCAGAGTAAATATAATCTGTCCCGTTCCATTTCGCGATAGTGGTGTCGATTGTGTAGCCGTTTGAGGAGTCGGATGCCATCAAGAAGGAGGAGATGAGCGAAGTGATACCAACTTAAAATGTTCCTGAGCTCCATTGAACCTTATTCGGGTAGTCGAATGGGACATCTAAGGTAGCCGGTGGGTAGGTCAGATCTATGGGAACGGTTACAGTAATCGGAAACAGCTGGAGGTGCTCACCTACTGTCGCAACCCAAGTCCATTGCAGTGAAGCAATCGTCTACTTCGCCACCAAATTGGTAAGATTAAACACAACACCTGACGTTGTGGGAACCCCTGTAATCATCTCAAAGCCCTGAGAAGTTACCCCGTTGCTCATTATAAGGCCAGTCAGGAGGGGTGCCACTGTCGGAGCAGTCGCGAACGTCTTAGAGAACGCTACGGTCGATGGCACCGAGGTTACTGAAGTATCGATAGCAATCTGGATAATTCCTTCATCATTTATTGCAATTACCTGAGTCAAACATGCTGGCGGGAATCGTTGCGGTGTAGACGATGGCCACCGCCATCATGAATACAACAACTTTCGACATTACAAATAAATTATAAGCGGTTCCTGGTCGCCTCAATTAAGTCTCGTTGTGCCTGACCCTATGTGGAAATCAGATCACCTGAGGGAGCCTTCCTTCAAATTTGATGTAACCATTGGTTTGTCTTCGCTCGGGTCTGTTACAACTGCCAATGATGACAACTGGTTTTCAGCTGCTTTCAGGTTTTCTAAGTTTTCTTGCGAGTCGACCTCGATATTTAGATCTTCTTTTGATGCAGGTTTGAGCTCCTTGCTTGGTTGGTCAACCCTGATCATGAATTTCAAATTCCCATTCGCCCTTGGCAGGGGAGATGATCGGCTACAAATTCATTTTGTATGGCGATAAGTGGGTGCGACTGACATCCAGGACCTTCCATCCCTTGGTTATGAGGAGCTACCCGATCAAAACGTTCTCCGTTTGCTGCAGTTCTACATTGCACTGTTTCTCTCTTTTCTCTAATAAACCACGGCGATCGCCATTACTGAATCTCGCTGTCAGGTTGAGGTGGCAAGTGCATGACCAACCCTGTTTACTGTATAGTTGGCGATTCCTGATGGCTGTTTCGTGTCAGAGGGCATCTGAGGGAATAGACTCGAGGCTTAGGCTCAAAGAATCGCAGATTATGTATGGACGAGGTTGCAACAACTGGAGCGAGGTTGGCTCGATTGAAGCTGAAGCTGCAAAATCTATGAAGCAGCTCTTCCAATAGCGAACGAAAATTTGAAGGAAGAAGGCTCAAATTTCGTCAATGAGAAAGAGAGGCAGTCCAGGTCGTTGATTGATCATCTTTTTCCGAGGTTGTTTAAAGGAATTTTCATTATTCATAATAACAACGCTGACTTGATGAGAAAGAGAGTCCGAAGAATTGGCAGACTCATTGTCACTGTGACTGTAATGACCATCGTTAGCGGCACACCATCGGCAAGGAAATGCAAAGTGAGTAAACGAGACGGTTGGAATTTTAATTATGTTTCGAAGTTTCGGAGAGTGCCTTTATTAGTGATGAAGGCATGGCTGGTGGGGGCACCGAAATTCGATAAGGTTATGCGGCTACTCGTAGCAAACAGTGTACTTCCAAAGGTGCTGCCCTTTCCTTGAGTTGCTGTTCGAATATTGTCTTCTCCGGTGCTGTTCAACAGCTCCAGCTCATTTACTCATTTAATGAAGTTGTCCCTTTATAAATTAACTTAGGATTTTCGGCATCTCAATTTTCTCAATTAAGCAAAGGAAAAGGATATAAACATTCCAGCGCAAGCTTCCCGGTGGTATGCTGTCCACTCATATCTACCCCCCAAGCCTGTTGATCGACTGAAAAACAAACATAGGCCGTTGAACCGAAGGCAACGACTGCTTTTCGTTTCTTCAAAATGTTGTCATCAACGATAGAAAAATGCTGAAATTTGAATACGGGTACAAACCATCAAAGGATTCAATAACGTAACGTCGAACTTCACTCAATA
>ERZ724508.2151-NODE-2151-length-10700-cov-6.212306_pt1 | contig 10700 bp, 4 predicted proteins | sample MGYA00376041_ERZ724508 | MGnify/ENA primary metagenome ERZ724508 (study PRJEB28724, sample SAMN07190887) | wastewater metagenome | isolation source: effluent of sewage treatment plant in Hong Hong | place: USA: Christiansburg, Virginia | collected 2016-03-01 ... | reverse complement strand
CATGAAATAGCCGGTTAGAGAAATTAAATTCGAAAGAATTTATTTGTTGTGAATGCTTCTCAAAATAATTTATAAAAAAAAGATAGTGCGGATTTCAATGAAAAGAAAACAAAAATTCGATTTTCTACTGAGGAAGGATATGAATAGAATAAATAATAGAGATAAAAATAAAAACTGAAATAGATATAAATGTCGAAATAATTGGAAAGATTAAAGAAAATTGAGGAATAAAGACAAAGATAAATTGATAGGCTAAAATAGAAAGAAAGGGAAAGATAAAGATCTCGGGAAAGAGAAAGAGAGAAAATTAAAGAAAAATAAAGATTACTTTAAATTCAATTACAAAACTAAAGATAAAAAATTAGATAAGAGTAACAAAAAAATAGACTTATTGAAAAATAAAGAGAAAAAATTAAATAATTAGAGAGAGAAAAAGAAAAGGAAAAGGAAAAGGAAAGAGAAAAGGAAAGAGAAAAGGAAAGATAAAAATAAAGATAAAAATAGAAATAGAAATAGAAATAGAAATAGAAATAAAGATAGAAATAGAAATAGAGATAGAGATAGAAATAAATATAAAAAGAAAGACAGAAATAAAGGGAGAGACAAGATGAAAAAGATCAGAAATTAAAAAAATAGAAATAAGGATAGTTAAAAAGAAATCAATCAGCCCAGGAAGTAAAGACTAATTTATACAATAAAAATTCTTATGAACCCAATCTTGATTAAATCTAAATTATATAGCCGATAAAAAAAAGTGAGCTCGATGCTAAAAAGCAAAAAGAACAATAACAATAAAAAAAAGAAAAGCAAAATAAACCCCCACTTCCTTCAAATATAAATAAAAGTTCAAATGGAATAAGAAAAAGTACAAACTAAGATTAATTATAATAAATTGTTCTGAATAATAAGCCAGTGAAATAAGCCCCAAAAAAATAGATAAAAAAATAACCATAAGTTATTAAAAAAACTTAAATAAAACAATAAGTAACACCACAAAAATAGCCACCAAAATAAGAGGAATCTGGTAGTCGAACAAAAACTGTTACATCATAAATCCCATCTTCATGTGGCCCAAAAAAACCAGTCTCTAAGCAGGTTGCTTAGTACATGCATATGATAAATAAAATGGGTGAAGCAGTGGCAAAATCTTCCAAGATTTCAGCAAAATTATAGGGGACATAGTGGTTTACAGGAGTATATTTTATCTACAAAAGATTCTTAAAAGAAAGAAAATCAATTGAAAAATGGTTATAAAAAAGAGAGCCTAAATTGACAAGATACAAATAGAATAATAAGAGCGAATGGTAATAATGGTTTAATAGTGAAGAGAAAAAGACTCTTTAATAAAAAATCAAACTGTAAAACTAAAACATCTTGATCTCTATCCTGAAGATGAATAAAAAGTTTATGAAAAAAAATGTCAACAATAATTTCATTCATCATGCATCCCTCAGTCAAAACTCTCCTGAGGATTCGAAGATAGCTGTATCATAAGTTGTCAAATAATTTGATGATTTAGAAGAAAAGTAGAAACTGAATGATCAGGAAATCCTAACTCATATCAATTAGTTACTCAATTCCTTATATGTTATATCTGAACTGGATGGAAAAATTCAAGAGAAAAAGCCTTTAGTACAAATATTAAAAATGAGAAATCCTGAAGAGTTATCAGATTTTTCCGATTTCATATATGACCTTTACATTAAATAAGAATGAGGTTAAGTCCAATATGATAAATTTTTAAATTATATTAATTAATACTACTTTATAAATTCAGAAGTCATAAGAATATCTAGGTCTATAAAGTGATCATAAATAGGCTTTTCTTTCTTTAATGATGTGAGATCTTTGTTTAATTGCGATTTATCCTGCAGCAATATCTATTTTATTCTCAGGAGGTTGCACAGCTCCTTCAGCGACCATTCTAATTCCATCATCATTTATCCAATAAGTAAAGTCTGTGAAATGGTCATTTCTCGTATGATATGCAACAGCCATGCAGAGTGCTCCAGCTAGTACCCCAAAGAGAAGTCCCATAGGTGCTGATATTAAACTCATTACCCATGAAAATACTTGGTTGAAAGTGAAATTGTAACTAAATCCATAAGTGTTTGATCTGACCGCTGCATTCCAGATGGCTGCAAATATTGATCCAATCATTCCCTGAACACCGAACAGAGAAAAAGAAAAACTATGGAAAATAGACTTTTATCTGGCTACCTTTTTCTCTGCTAAGTTCATGATTATAACCTGAACACTACCAGCAACAAGACCTGTTAGTAGGGCATAAACTGGGTTGAGGATCCAAAAAGATGCTGTTGAGCAGGCAACACCTCCTGCAATAGGGGCATAAATCACATCTCTGATCAAAACACCGTCATTAAAGAGTGGAGATATCATAAATGCTGCCAGAGTTGATGCGCAAAGAGCAAATATAACACTGTATGCGCCTGTGTATGTATTTGTAGTCGTAACTACATCTTTAAGATAGTCCATTGCAAGGATGGGGAAAAAAATCCATGTGAGGACTGTGCCGATCAAAGCAAAGGTGGCAGAGAATCTGTCAGCTGAGTAATTTTGATGTTGCATGGTCGAGTTTTAATTCTTTTATCTTAAGTAACGCATTATCCCAATCATCAAACTCATGAAACCACCAAAGACAAATATTGAGTTAGTTCCTCCTGAATCGATATTATAAGCATATAAAATCTGTCTGTTGAGCTCGTATCCAATTGTTCCTACCACCACAACGATGAATGCCTCAAGTGGACCTGCTCTGCCCAAAATGGAAGAAAATGCGACTAAATTAGATAGAGCGCATCTGAAGCCTGATGTTAAACTGGCTAGATATCCAGGAGCATCCTCGAAATTTGTGAGCCAAAAGTTGTATGATTTATCTGAATCAGTGAATCTAACAATGGCCGGAGCTGACCAGGCAATCGTAGCTTTTGTCCAGAAACAATTCATCATAAAGTACATTTAAATTGATAAAGCAGTTATGAGGAGCGTAAATCCCATTCCGGTCCAAACCATTTTTCTAAGATAAGAAAACAAAAGGCCAAAGCCTACATTAATGAATATATACCGATTATAACGAATACTCCATGAGCAAAAGCGACATACAATGAATAGAATTATCCGTTGCCAGTGGATGCGGGAAGTCTGAAGAAAAATCCAAACATAAAGCATGCGATGATATGAAGAACACAAGTACAAACTCCAAATATTAATGCATTTCTTCTGATGCCTTCGTTTTACTCCACTTTAATCATGGTAAAGGAATAATAATAACAATCTTTTATCTAATTTTATAATTCAAATAATTTTTATTTTTTGCAGATTTTCATCTCTTTATATTATAAGGGCCATTGGGTTTTTTCCCTAAACTAGCATTATTAATAAAAAAGTGCTTAATTAAATATTTGAATTAATAAGATGAAGAAAAGCTTGAAAATTCCGTTAGAAGCTCCAGTCTAAGTACCTGAAGCAAATTACAAATTGAAAGTATTTCTCAATTTGCTTTACTATTCTAGTAAACACATAGTAATTCAGTTTCACTTTCGATCATCTATTTTTCTCATCATTATTACAAATCATTCAAGACTCACTTGCTATTTAACTAAGCTAAAGTAAAGAATATTGATGGTCAACTTCATCTGTTGACAGATGTGGGCTTATTTTTCTCCATTCTCCTCCTTTTTAAATGGGTTTTAATCTTTGTCATCACATCGTTTAAGCCCAATAACGATAATCCAATAGTGAACGCGATAAAAAATAGTACAGCAGTCTCTTTAGAGCATTTCATCATATTTATAGGCATTTTCAGCTATACTCTGATTAACGAAAGTAATTTTTTCATTGATAACTTATAGGATACAGCAAGAAATAATTTCTACTTGTGCTCAATTGGTTCTGTTTGGCTAGAATTCTGTACGTAATTGGGTCCGTAGCTGACATAAAGCTGAAAGTAAACTTGAAATAGTTGGGTGGAAGTTTAAGCATCTTCAGCATCATCTTGATGTTTTTGAATGTTGGGAACTTAAATCTACTAGACTATATTTGATTATCTGCTAAAAATATATTATTTCCCCTCAAATCGGCTAAATTATCCAAAAATCCACAGGTGTCAGCAATCACTCCAAAAATATCCGATATTTAAAATAAACTGAACAGAGTATGAACGTAAAAAATGGTCATAATTTAACTCTGTGAGAGTTTGTTTTTACTTTTTATCTACTTTATTATTATTAGTATTTTTATTAAACGTATACATTATAGAAGGATAATTAATATGCAATTCTACGGTGAGAAACCTCTCAGCAACTACAATAGGCCTGTGAGGCGTTAATCTAAAAACTATACAACTGTCAGGATAAGATAGCCTTGGAATGAGCACAGTTCCAAAAGTATTCGCAAACCTGAAAATAATATACCTACATACAAAGTGCATGACAAAGAAAATCCTCTCCAGAATTGTCGATCTACTGTTAATATTCAATTTGCCATGAGTAAAAGTAAAGCCAAATATGAAAAACAACGAAGTAATTCGTTTCTCAATAATAAATCTCAAGTGTAAAACAATCTACCCAAGACCGAAAACGGCATTCAGGAAACTACATAAAAAAAAAGAACCGTGAAATCCAGATGGGAACTAACCTAGTATAATAATGAGTACAAAAAAAACTAGGATCCCAGATTATAAGAAAATAATAACTAGAAATATGACAAATATTTTAAAAACTTAAAATCTTATCAAAAGTTCAACACAATAAATGTACCCGAAACTTTGTATTCAAACACCAAAATGAATGGAACCAGCTCTGATTCCTATTCTAATTAATATAATCTAAAAAAATATTGGGGAGAACCTGATTTTAAGATACCGTAATATAAGAACTAGACATAAGTTAAGAGGTCTAGTTCTCCTTTTTACGAAAGAGTTAAAGACTTTAACTCCACAGCCCCTAGTTTCAGAGTCGATGACAGTAATTTCATGAGTCAAACAGTTTCATACCTAGGAAGCGACAACTACAAACTGTCTTTTATGAACTAATCTGTAGGCGGAAACAAATACAAGTAGCTCTGTGATAATTTCGATTTGAAATCAGATCAATATTCTCCTCGATTAAAGAATTGCGGGTCAGGGAATCTCTCTAAGCCAGTGCTAACTAGAACTGAGTCATTAAAAGAACCCAAACTTAGCGATTTTATCGTCGGCTAGTGCAAAGGTTAAGGAAGATTTGGAAAAGTTTATATGGCAGTCCATAGGAAAACTGGCTTTCTCTGCGCGTTGAAAAAGATAAAAAAATAATCAGTTAAGTATATGATTGATCAGTTCATTCAATAGGTAAAAATACAGTTGTATCTCAATCATCCAAAGCTCGTGAAAGTTTACGGGTACTTTGCAGATAAATAGTACTTCTATATGTTAGTATAATACATGGAATAGGGATCTTTGTATTCTTTAATGAAAAAAAACAAAAAACTTGATTAATCTTAAACTGCATAAAAGCTTTATTAAATCTGCGAAGGAATAAAGGAAATGCATGACCAGAATATCGTCCATAGGGATTTAAAGCCTTAAAATGTCGTCATTACTAACGTATTTTTTTATTTATCTAGGGAGTTTGCAAAATTTGTGATTTTGGATGGGCAGCAATCTGTGAAAATCGAAGGCAAACTTATTGTGGAACTCTAGATTACGTTTGTCCGGAAATTGTCTAGGGGAATACTTATGACAGTAGCGCAGATATTTGGTGTATTGGAGTTCTAGCCTATGAATTGATGTGTGGAAAGGCTCCTTTCTATGACATTAGTAGGCAGAAGACAATCTAAAAGATTAAATCGGTACAATTATATTAATTCTAGTGTAAAATAGATAGTTTTCCATCTCATCTCTCTGAAAAGGCAGTAAAATTTATAGAAATGATTCTAAAGAAAAACCCAGATTGCAGAGTTGGTATATCTGAACTACTGAACTCGGATTTTTTAAAATCAATACGTAAATGAAAAATATGATCAAGCTGTCTACTTTACTATATAATAAATAAATATTTTATTAATAATATAAAAAGGGTAAAAGGTAGGGAAAAAAATTTTGGGTGGGGGACGAAGCTTAACTAGAAAATGGATTCTAGATCATCGTTGACGTCCATACTAAGTCGAAAGCACCGGATCCCATCCGAACTCCGAAGTTAAGCGACTTTAGGCTTGGTTAGTACTAAGGTGGGGGACCGCTTGGGAAGTCCAAGTGACGTCAACCTTTTTAATTTTTAATAATTGATGGAATGAGTATAGATTTTGGAAAGCCTTCATTAATATTTTACTATAAACATTTTTATGTTGTAGCTCACGGTTGATTGATTGATTTTTTGTTTTTTATTTTTATAATTACTTTATACAATAAGTATTTAATAAATTAAAATTAGAAAAGAGGATATTGATAATTTATGTTTTAATGGTAAGCATTTATCTTTCTGAACTATAAGTGGAAATTGTTTTTTTTATTCTTAGTAAGCTATGTTTAATGAAAAATTGGGTGGGGGACCAAGTTCATCTAGAAAATATAATCAAGACTATCGCTGACGTCCATACTAAGTCGAAAGCACCGGATCCCATCCGAACTCCGAAGTTAAGCGACTTTAGGCTTGGTTAGTACTAAGGTGGGGGACCGCTTGGGAAGTCCAAGTGACGTCAGCCTTTTTAATTTTTATTTCTTGATAAGATTACATGTTTGAGTCAATTCTTTCTTATATTCTTTTTATAGTCAGAAAATTTTGTCTCCATTTGTCTACAAAAATTTTTTAATACTTTTTTGATATATTTTTGCTTTATCTTTAATTTCAGAAATATTTGTTTCATAAATAATGTATAATTAATTTATCTTAATGTGAACATGACTAAAATTTTGATCCAACATTATTAACTTGAGTCAAAGTTTTGGGTGGGGGGCGAAGCTTAACTAGAAAATGGATTCTAGATCATCGTTGACGTCCATACTAAGTCGAAAGCACCGGATCCCATCCGAACTCCGAAGTTAAGCGACTTTAGGCTTGGTTAGTACTAAGGTGGGGGACCGCTTGGGAAGTCCAAGTGACGTCAACCTTTTTAATTTTAATAAATGATTAAATTATACAGAATAAACTCAACACTCTTTTACTTTTTTATTTCTCCTTATTTATTTAAACTTATACTTGTGAATGATAAAGATGGTATTAAATAATTAATATTTATATCGCTCTTATTATAATTGTTAAGTTCTTCTATGGAAACATAGCATTCTATACCAGAATTCCCAATTTCCCTGCATAAGGTCAGCAAATCCAATAACAAATAATTCAGTGTGATTAGTAATAGAATAAATTACTTACTTCGTTTTCGTAAAAAGGCAGAAAATAATGTAAATCCAAATAAATTGTCAGGGCTAACCACTAGGCCTTCATGCACTAATTATAAGGAAAGTATTGATTTTGCAGGAAGAACTAACGAGCCAAACAGCTAAAGGATAAAAACATATCAAAATCAAGATACATTCTACTAAAAAAAACTTCGCCATCGATAGGAGAATTCAGCTGATCGAAATACAAAACTGATAACTTAGCTGAGCCTCAACAAGCAAAAAAAATATTCATAAAGAAAGCAATAAAGTGTTATGAACTATGTAATTATCTGTATATGCAGTATAGAAGCTTATAAAATCACAGAAATAGCAACAATTTCATAACAACCGTGCCAGAAAACTCCAAATAATGAAATCATAGAAAACAGGAAAAGAAAAAAGATAATACTTTTGGTAAGAGAAACGCAGATAGCTGCAAAGTCAACGAGAAGTCAGGAAGATACCCTAGCACATCTCAGAAATAAAAATATAGGAAATAAAAATGAAGATCTTGCAAGCAGAATAATAATCCTTAAACAAATTAGAAAAGTTAATATGTCAGCAAGAACAATTAGCGCATAGGATAAAAACAAAGCTCCATATGTTATGATTTAGATAGTTTAGTAGTTTTTATATAATATAAATTCATGCTCACTCGAATCTGTTATATCGATGATTTCTTTCACAAGAATTAGGGTCTTATCTTTCTTTAATAGTTTGTTGCTTTTATTCAGGATCTTATGCTCTTCTTTTGGGACTGTGTTATTCCATTTTCAACACCATTTCCTGTTATTCATCTTATTATGTTTTTCCTAAGAATTAATCGTCATTATCATCATCTCCGAGACCCAAGTCCAGGTCTATTTGATCTAGCTATGACTTAGCCACCATATCTAGCTTGCTACTCCGAATAGTTTTAAAGTCATCAACAGCTAATAATAGATTAAAAAATACTTGCATCATCGTCCCACTCTTTCTTAACTGGAGAACCCAAATCATTTTTCTGAAGCTCAACAATATTAAAAATACGACCGATATCTTCACGAACTTTGCTTTATATAACGTAGTAAAATCCTTCATCATCACAAAGATATTATTTGAGATTAGGGGTACTCTCTAAGTCCGTCCATACCTTCGGCTCATAAACTCTCATCTACTTGACTTTCGATCTGAATTGGACTGGGTTTCTTTTGTAGAATTATTTCATACTGAAATACTATTTTAAGGGTTTTTATCTCGTTTGAATATAAAAGTCTCTAAAGAGTTTTTGAGTCAACGAGCAAAGATCTTTGGCAAAAAAGGTGATTGATAATTTGAGATGATCATAAATAGAATTTGAAAGTTTTGTTTCCTCTGATCTACTTTTTATTATGATGCAGCTATCCAAATTCGAACTTTAGATAAGCTCCATATCAAAAGCCAAATCTAAAGATATTTTTTACAATGACTCATTGTACACATACTGCTTCATTGAAGAAAAGAGTAATTGAGAAAGTTCCTCCAGAGTTATAAAGGCAGGGAAAATGAAAGTAGTTTTTTTTATCTCTTCCCATCCCAAATATTTAATCATCATATTAAAGTACAATTTTACTTCGTCATAATTATAAAGCGCATCAGTCATCAAAACAATACTATCAATCCCGCACCATCTAATACACTTAAGGTCTTCAAGTTGTATAGTTTAGTTTTGATTCTGTTCAGTACTATTTTTTCCGTAATTTGCAATAATTATGTTATCGTTGTATTTATTGAGAGTTGAGAGCTTACCATTTATCATTCCTTGCTTTCCGATGATTACATGGATTTTATCTTTAGTTTTTGATAGAAAGTAATCAAGTCCATTTATGCAGTCTTTCGTTTGTTGGTTTTTTGTCAGTCTGTAGCTCACATAAGTATAGTTATTGTTGGTTAAATTGAAGTATATCAAATCAGATTTTAATTGTTATTTCCACAAATGAGATTTCTTCAAAGAAGGGGCGCCCCTCTCATGATCTCGTGGACTAAAAGGACGAAAACTCTAGTTTCTCGCAAAATTAGGCTGTACACCCATATTTTGTTCACTAATTTTACTTTCGGTTTTTGTCAGACGCTCTTATTTGTTCAGTCTATATTTTCCTTAGAAGGTTTTCGATTATGATTTAGTCTCCTAAGCACTTGTCTGTTACCATCTAAGATTGGTTTCCTTTTACTTTTATTTATTGAAAATTCTATCATCTTAAATTATATTTCTGATACTTTCGATCGATAATAAACTTTAGTTATTCTACAAAAGCGATTATTTAAGATTATCTTATGCTTATTTTTTTCTCTTCTTGGGACAGCACCAGAAAAACATTTATTTATGGAAATGTATACCCAAATTGAATCTAATTATAATCTAACAACTTCAAAAGTAGAAATATTTGAACTCTTATTAAACTCATCAGATGGATATGAACAGATTTTCTAATAATTTTATCGTGTTTTTATTAAATAAATATATTTTTAGCGCTATTTAACATTTATACTTTGAAATTTATAAACATTTTCAACTTTCAATGTCACTCGATCCAAAAATCAAAGATAAAGATTAAGACGACTAAGTCGATTAAGATTATGATCCTGAAACAGAAGTCGTTGGTAACTGGAAGCTTTGTGACCTTCCTGAGATCCCAGTTGTCACAGGATAAGAATAAGAGGAAACTGTTGTTAAATATAGATCTAAAGTTTACAGGTGGAGAGGAGAATGGAAAGAGAGAGGAGTTGGAGAACTTAAGCTTCTTAAAAATAAAAAGTCTGGTTTAATCAGAATTTTAGTGAGAGCCGAGAAAACTCATAAATGTATTGTTAATCATCTCTTACAACAAAAACTTATCTTTTGTAAACTCGAGCAATTGAAAACCAGCAACAATTCGTGGACATGGGCTGCTTATGATATTTCTGATGAGAAACCTCTGACTTAAAAGTTTTGCTGTAAATTTACTTCCAAAGAAGATTTTGAAGGCTTTAAAGCTGAATTTGAAAAAGCATGTGAACATAATGCCAAACTTTTGAGCGAAGGTAAAGAAAAAGAAGAAAAAGCCTAAGAAAAAGTTGAAGATAAAAAATAAGAGACTAAATAGGAGGCAAAATGAGGGTTATTATATGATTGTTTTAAATTAAAATGTGAAGTTTTAATTTTTAAAAGTTCTAAATATTAAGATTAAATTTCTAAGTTATAAATCTGATAACTGGTCATCAATAGATTGGGTATGGGACTGGAAAAAAAATAAATCAACAAAAAAGTATGAAATTACTAACCTAAATATGCTTTGTCCAAAGTGCAATTCCGGTATTTTTACCG